>Ga0078894_10000196_pt1 | contig 39424 bp, 33 predicted proteins | sample LauGreSu1BDMLBSD_2_FD_67506 | JGI IMG/M metagenome (GOLD analysis project Ga0078894, IMG submission 67506) | Freshwater lake microbial communities from Lake Michigan, USA - Su13.BD.MLB.SD (version 4) (version 4) | ecosystem: Environmental > Aquatic > Freshwater > Lake | place: Lake Michigan...
CTCTGGGACCTCGAAAAGACATAGCGGGATGTCCTCATAGCAAGCGGCCTGAAGTGGCCCGGTCCGATCTGGGTTGGATGCAACTTATAACGGCTAAGACCCGATTGCGCCACAAAAAACTACGACGCAGGCAGATGAGTAATAATTTGGTGGATCAGGTAGAAAAGTTTCCATTAATAAGAACAAAGAACAGCACCAAACCAGGTTGGCCGTGGCCGACCCTAAATGATGAGGACGGCATGTCAGAAGATACTCTGCTTGTGTACGCAAAACGCACTCCGATCGGAAAACTCAGTGGTTCTTTGTCCTCAGTGCCAGCTCCGAAACTCGCAGCCCCATTAGTGAAAAACGCACTTGAAACTACCGGCATCAAGCCAGACGCTGTAGATGAGATCATCATGGGTTGTGTGCTACCCGCTGGCATCGGCCAAGCTCCAGCGCGCCAAGTAGCGTTGTACGGCGGCCTACCGAAGTCGGTATGTGCCACAACGATTAACCGTGTATGTGGGTCAGGACTAAAGGCCGTGATGCTCGGCGATCAGGCAATCAAAGCCGGCGACGCTCGCATCGTCTTCGCTGGAGGCATGGAGAGCATGTCACTGGCGCCGCACATGCTGCCTGGAAGCCGACAAGGTTACAAATTTGGTGCCGTTGAATTGCAAGATCACATGCAGTTTGACGGGCTTTGGGATCCTTATGGCAATAAAGCCATGGGTAACTTTGGCGATATGTGTGCCAAGGATTTTAGTTTCACGCGCGAAGCCCAAGATAATTTTGCCACGCAGAGCTACGAGCGAGCTAGGCGAGCTATCGAAAGCGGTCACTTTGCGAGGGAGATCGTCCCCATCGAAATCGGCGGCAAGAAGGGCACAGTGATCGTTGATAAAGACGAGCAGCCATTTTCTGTCGATCTAGCCAAATTAACGACGCTACGCCCAGCCTTCGAGAAAGACGGTACCGTTACAGCCGGTAACGCCTCTTCGATAAACGACGGCGCAGCATTAACTGTTCTTGCGAGCAATAGTGCCGTCAAGGAACACAACCTCAAGCCTATCGCCCGTATTGTTGCGCAAGCATCGCACGCTCAAGAGCCAAGCTGGTTTACGACTGCTCCGATTGAATGCATCAGAAAGGTACTGGCAAAGGCTAAATTGCAGATTAATGATATCGACCTGTTTGAAATCAATGAGGCATTTGCAGTGGTCACCATGGCCGCAATCAAAGAACTCAAACTGAACCCAGACAAGGTTAACGCTCATGGTGGTGCAGTAGCTTTAGGTCATCCCATCGGTGCAAGCGGCGCCAGAGTCTTGGCTACGCTCATTAATGGACTGAAAGCTCAGGGTAAAAAGCGTGGCCTAGCCACCCTTTGCATCGGAGGGGGCGAGGCTAGCGCCGTCATTGTTGAATGCGTGTAGCAGGCCTCAGAGGCTCTGCAAGATCGTCTGAATGATGGTCTCGCGTGCATCTAGACTGGATTTAGTCGTCGACGGTGGTGGTGGAACTATGCTGCCACCTCCGTCATGCGTCTTCTGTATCCGATTTTCCGCTAGAAACATCGAGCAGCAAGTGCGGCATGCTAATACAGGCGAGGTTTTACCGCGATACTCAGGGTGCTTAATACATCTCATGTTCATGGGCAGTCTCCGCAGGTAGAAAAATCAGCTTCCACTCGGCCAATAAACCAAGTTGCTGCATAAGACGTGCCAAGCGGAGCCGTCAGGATGCTAGCGGATTTTTCCTGTCGGAGCGCTGGTTTAGCAGCTTATCCAATAGTCGCATGGCGAACCTTTTGTAGAGCTTGCACGCGATTGTCGAATCTCTTTCCAGGAGCTGCAAAAAGGCCGACCGATCGATGATGCGGATCTCTACATCCCGAAGCGCAACAAATTGGACGGCACTTGGATTATCAGCAAGTAGCCAAAGTTCGCCAAAAGAGTCGGCGGCACCAAGCTGATCTATAAAAGCGTCCTTGTCGCCGTACCGACGAAAACAGCTCACATGTCCACGTAGCAGCACATAAATACCACGGGGATCACCATTATAACCTAGTATCGTTTCCCCAGCCGCATACAGCGTTGACTCGCCGATTTCCCAAAGAGCCTGAGACTGTTCGAAGGTTAGATCAGAACATAATGTTGATTTTACAAATGCTGAGCGCCCTATATCGTCAGGTACAGGTGCTAAAGGCGGCGGCCCCGGAACGGGAGGTGGAAGCGGCTCGGATACTGGGGGAGGAGTCAAAATTACTGCTGATTTAGGTCTAGCAACCTCAGTCACGGCAGCGAGCGCAAATTCTGCTCGCGGAGACGACAAGCTCGCCGCATGAGATTGAGACTGCGTCGATCTTCCATCGATCCGAGGTGGGGGAGGTTGAATGACACTCGTCGCATCTTGGTCGGGAAGAGAAACCTGAGCCTTAGATGGGACTCCGGATCGTTCACGACAGTAACTAGCACGCGATGAATCACCAGCCTTATCAAAGGCAATGGCCGCACGATCAAACATCATCAACTGCTCGTAGATCATACCGGCATACTGATGGCGCTCCAATTTGGACAAAACATCTGCAAGAATCGGCGCACTCTGATCAGAGTAATTAATCTCAGCCATCAATTGAGGCGCGATGTCGATCTTCACTGAGGAGAGGATATCTCTCACTTGGATTGCCATGCCCGCAGCCAGTAGTTTTTGTATGACCGGGATCAGTCTATCATTGGCATGAAGCAGTTTAGCGAGATTTCCGTCGCCTCGCCCTTCTGCCACATAGGATGCGACCGCCTGGACTTCTGATGATCGTAAATCTGTGGTCCGCGATGTTCCGCTTTTGGCCACTACTTTACTAAAGCAACTCATGGCTCGTGGTTGATTGGAGTCCTTCAAATATAGACGAGCAGCACGCAAATTATCTGCCAGCTCCTCTGCGCACTCCGCCGCGTGCCCGTAACGCTCAGCCTTTTCGAAATATTCACAGGCCATAGCAAGGTCACCAAACTCACGCGCGCACTTGGCGACTTCAGCAGGCATATTAGCCATCTTGAAACAAGATGCCGCATTTTCCCACATAGCATGACGTGCGTACACCACACCTGCCCGGTTATGCTTTTGCATGCGCATGAGAATTTTTGCAGCATCGTGAATAAAACCGTGATCCTCTAGAACCTGAATAGCCTCACGCTGCATAGACAGCTGTTCGAGGATAGCTGCTGCAGGCTGCACTTTGCCGTCCTCAAGGAATTGTTGTGCTTCCTGAAAAAGCTTCCGTTCAATTCGTGAGAACTTACGCCGACGGTCGCTTGACCGCTGCGATGACTCGCTGGGCACTGGTAGCCGCCTGCGTCTTCCGCGCGCCTTCAGCCCACGCACATTGGCTACTTGCCACAGGGCAGCAAAAATGAACACTACCGCTAGTGCTAACAGCACTACGACGATCGTTAAAACGACCCCGATTTCAATTTTCACTGCGATAGGCACTTATAACCCCAGTAAAAGCCCGCGTATGTTGATCGGGCTCATGGAGTCTATCGGTTGGAGATGTGCCAAATATTAGGGGGGTTACTGGGAGCTAGCACTAATGGCTCCTAGTCAACGAATTTGGTAAGTAAGACCAATAGTGTTCTTTTTATCCCACGTCATTCGAGGGGTACCGTCGCCTGGACTCATAGTTACACCGGGCGAAATCTGCGCATTCATTTTCAAACTGAAGTCGCGGTTTAGCCGGCAGACTAGACCTGCTCCAAGACTGACCGATACCGGGGTTTGGCCTCTGCGCTCTTCCACTGGACCATCGTTGACTTGGGTCGCAAACGTGTAGTTCTTAACAACACCACCAACTGTTACGTATGGCATAAAGATTTCGCCAGCCCAAAGAATCAAAGTGAAGCCGCTACCACGTTCCGTAATCTTAGTCTGATTGATCACAGATACACATGAGCCAACGGTTGGGCACGTTGGATCAGCTAGATTGGCCGAACCACCGGAGCCACTAGCAGGTGGTTGATAACTCGAAGTCGTACTTAGCTGCACGCCATAATTCAGGCCAAAGCGGATATACTGACCCAAATCAAAATCAATGCCTGCAGAGCCATACTGCATAGTGGTAATTTGCAACGGCACATTAGTTGTCGAAGTCGACACTGAACCCGTAACAGATATACCTGCATAGGATGCAGTGGAAATCCCGATCATCCCAATAGCCAAGAGAAAACACGAAATGACGGCCTGTGATAGTAGCTGACTTTGTTTCATGGTTGGAACTCTTCTGGCGTGGTGACACTGATGCAATCTTAGGGGGCTGACCGATCGGTCCGTTTAGTTTATTATACCATGATAGAGACGCTTATAATCAGCCGCGAGAGGTAGTCCTTTGGAATCTGAGTACAGACCGTGCGTTCTTGCCGTAGTCACCAATAGAGATGGTTTAGTATTGGTTGGTGAGAGGACAGTACCGCCAGGCTCATGGCAATTCCCTCAGGGCGGAATCGACTCCGGTGAGTCTCCCGAGACCGCCGTGCGTCGCGAGATTCAAGAGGAGATCGGAGTAGCTGAATTTATCGTACTGGGTCGCAGTGTAGCCCCAATACGTTATGACTTCCCGCCAGATATCTCGGGGCCGCTGACAAAAAAGTTCAAAGGCCAGGATCAAATTTGGTTCCATGTAAGATTGCCGGCTGGTCACGAACCCTCACTTGAGAGAGCCACAGATAAAGAATTTAGTTCCTTAGCGTGGGTTACTGTCGCTGAAGCTCTTCGACGTGTAGTGCCGTTTAAGCAACATGCCTATCGCCAAGGACTGTCGGCCTTGGGGCTTCTAATCACCTGAAAAACGAAGATTCTATGCCACGAATTGCCTTAATAAATATTGCGATTGGTTTTTGGACGCTGTTCGTGGCTGCCGCCGGTGGAGCTTTTATCGCTACAGACATGACGGCCACCTATATTGCTGAACACTCCCTTAACCCAACTTGGAATTCAGTATTACTCAGCAGTGCTCATGGCCATAGCAACCTTTTTGGTATTCTACACATCGTTTTGGGTTTGACCCTGCCCTACTCAAAAATGGCTTCGCGCTGGAAAGTGCTCCAGACTATTGGCCTTGCATGTGGTGTCTTGGCCATGGGCCCAGGGATGTTTATCAGGGCAGTGCGCGCGCCCTCGGCCGAGTCTGACCCACTTGGCTTAATACTTGGAGTTTTGCTATCGGCAGCACTAGCCAGCCTTTTTAGCCACGCAGCTGCCCTCACCTCGCGGTGTATCCAGCGCAGCAACTAATCGGCTAGCCTGCTTTCTTTATCGACGTTAGCAACGACCTAGCTTCGTCAAAGAGCTCCTTCTCGACTAGTCTCTCGACTTTACGCTTGCCCTGCAATACTGGTCGAAGGAACCGTTTATCGCCTAAAAGTTGCACTAGGCGGACAAAATGAGCCCTAAGTTCCATTCCACGATTGATGAATTCATGAAGTTCATCAACCGAAAATGGCTTACGCAAAAATCCATCCGCTAAAAGCGCGGCCTCGTTCTCTTGCTCGGGCGTTAGTAAAGCTCCGCTAATGAGTAGTACGGGAATACTGGGATCATGGCGACGCACGCGCCGCATCAGTTGAAATCCATTTACCCGCGGCATTCTGATATCGCAGAGTACTAAGTCCACTTGCTTCTCGGCCAGCGTCTGTGCCGCTTCCCGAGCATTCTTGACGACGATGACTTTGGAGAAAAATTTATTCAAATGAATCTTGAAAAACTTGAGCAGAGTGTTGTCGTCATCTACCACTAAAATGTAGCTGGTAGTGTCGTACTGTCCACTCGGGTGATCACCTACGGGTAAATTACCTTCGGGAGAATTATTGTGATCGATGCTCATGTAGCCCTCAAACTAGGTCCCACATGACAGTTCGGCAGGTCGACAATCCGACTTGAGTTAAGAGAGACAGAAATTTTAAGAAAAGCTTTTATAACAGAGGTTTATCTAGTGACCACCGGTAGTAGTTCAGTCACATAGGCGCGCGCTAGATCCTTGAGGTTCTCCGATGCGCCGCTCATTTGTACCACCTCCCTAAAAAGCCTAGCTGCCTCTGTGGGCCGGTGCAGATCGTCCGCCTGAAGGACAGCAAGGTTAAATCTCGCATAGGGATCCTCAGGCCCGACCTCTATTGCCTTCATAAAAGAAGCTTTAGCCCCAGAAATATTACCTTGACGCTTTTGCACAACACCAAGGGCCACCAGAGCTTCAACATTTTGAGGGTCTAGAGCGAGAGCCTGCAAAAGATCCTGCTCAGCGGCCGAGTACTCCAGGTTCTCAGTGTTTAAGACTGCCCTATTTACCAGCGCAGGAGCATAGGTAGGCGTCGCTTGCAGCGCTTTGTCAAACCATGACCTCGCTTCTTCGACACGTTTCTGCCTCTGCGCTAAAACGCCCATAAGATTTAGGAGGCTAGCACTGTCTTGTACGCGATCTAAACCTCGACGAATGACAAATTCCGCAACCGCGTCACGGCCAGAATTCAAATATGATTGCCCGAGCGTCGCGTATGCAGGTGCAAACGTCTTGTCTACGCCAATGAGGTCACTAAGTATTTTATGGCTTTTTTCGCGGTCGCCTCGAGCCAAATACGCTAGAGCCAAAGTATAGCGATATTTCATGGCTACACCTTGCCCGACATCATCAGCGCTATTAATTGATTCTTTCGCTTGGCTCAAAAGATCAAAGGTATCATTAAGACGCTTAAGCCGCAGGTATAGCGATGCAAGTTCAATCATTGCCTCGGTGTTGCTCTCGTCATGCCGTAGCACTTGCCTAAATGTGGTCTCTGCCGCCACTAACCGACCTAAGGCCAGCTCCGTGCGAGCCCGTCCTATCAAATTTTCGACGTCACTTGCATCGTAGGTATGCTTTAGCCGCGCCTCTAATACCGACCGTTCCTTCACGGTTGGCGGGGCCTTAAAAAAGCTGCGCCAATTTGTAACTGCTGACGGCGGTACCTTGATATCGCTCTTTTCAACTGGATTCGAATTCGACTGCCGATTCGATCTCTGCCTTATTTTAACCACCGCTGTAGAGCCAAGGTCCAGGTCCGAGTCCGCACTTTGCTGAGCTCTAGAGCCCGTGCAGCCAAAAAGGCTAAGCCCAGCTAAAACTGTTGCAATTGTGAATATCTTCACCATCACAGGCTCCAGTCTGAAGGAATATTACTTTGCACTGCTGTGGGTAATGCCTCTTTATGTCGTGTCATTTGATCTGATGCCACGACCCCGCTCAAACGCATTGCAGATTTGCTTACCCACTCGTTACCTTTGTAAAGGCTTGGATTTTTTCGGGCGGCAAGTACATTTGCGCCGTGGTATTTCTGTGCCATCGATCTGAGTCGTTGAACAGTAGCGTTATAGCGACTTTGGGACTTAAGGGTAACCTGCTCCCCACTGCGAGCAGGTATGGACGCAATTTCGTCTGCTAAAGCCTCGGCTGAGGCTCCGATCTGAAACCGTGCCTCGCTACTCCATTTGGGGTCATTTGAAGTGGCGGCCCGATCGTACTCGGATGTCAGGCTGGCAAAGTACTCTGTCTTTTTCTCTATATTGGAATTGAGATCACCACCGCGCTCGATGATATTGAAATCATCAAATTGACTCTTGGCTTCATCACCCAACATCACGTGGACTTCCCCAGAAATTGAGGAGAAATCCTGCGCTGGCATTTTTCCAGAGCTCTTATCTATCTGCTTAGCCAGTATGGCTAAATCATCTAGGGCTTCCTGCTCCGAACCAGTTTTAAAAGATAACCGAGCAATCTGCAATTCAGCTCGATAACGTTCAGCTGCCGTTCTGCTAGCCCTCTGACCTTTGCGGGCAATCAGCAACGCTCGGTTAGGATCACCGTCTTTTTCGAGATACTCAGCCGCACGAGCATAGTCTGCTCTTCGTACCTTCTCGACAGTAGCACGCTCAGCCTGCATGCTTGCCGCCTTGGCCGCGAGACTAAAATCCCCCTCTGCTACAGCAAGACGTTCAGACCTAGCTGCGCTAGTTCCTGCGCGTACATGATTTGGAAATTTCTCTGCGAGATCAGCGTAGCTTTTTGCCGCTTCATGCAAGCGCAATTGATATTCCTGTGCGCGTGCTAGGAGATAGACCATATCACCACGGTACGTCATTAAACCTGACTGCAAATACCCTTGAGCAGCTCTCTCGGCTCCACTCCATTCTCCACCTATAGCCAGCTGATAGGCGCCATCTCTATAGATTCGGTCACGTTCAGGGACTTTCGGGAATTCTTCCGCTACCCCTATCATTAACTCACCGGCCTCTTGAAGCTTGCCACTGCCCACAAGCACTTTACTCTGTTCAAGCGTTGCAGCTGAAAGCACACCGTTAAGTTCAGTCGCAATTGTGAGGCCCAAGGCCTGCCAGTCCTCAAGCTTAAGGTAACGACGACATGCCTCTATGACTTCGGCTGGGCTTCCAATCTTCATAGCTGTTAATATCAATCCGCGTACGGCAAGCCCTCGCTGTGCAGGTGCCGGCTGCGACACCAGTACCCTTTGCCAGTAACGGCCAGCATCGCCTAGACGGTTCATATCACGATTGGCACTTGCGCCCACCAGCAGTAGATCCACGGATCGACTCTGGCCGGCGAATCGAGAGGAAAACTCATCGATGCTCTTTTCAAGCTCTGCAAGTGTCGTGAGTGTGGGGCCATCGGTGTAAGGATCGTCACCTCGACCTACGGACTTGGCAAAAGCCTCACGCCACCTTTTCTCATTCGTCAGCACAAGTTGATAGGAAGCAATCTGCAAGATCTCAGGCGACACTTTGTAGTCGGTCTTAAGAACTGTATAAAGCTTTGCTGCCTCATCGTTGTTCTCAGAAAAGTAAGCACAATGAGCTCTTCGTAGACGCCACTCATTGGCCTGCGCATCAGAGGGAAACTGGTCGATCAAATTCTCGTAGAGTGCGGCGGCATTCAAGAAAAGTCTTGAATTTCCTGAAGCTAGCGCAGTCTCGTAATTGCTAACGGCTACTAGTTCTGTGGCTTGCTTACTGAGCGACTCCATCGACTTGGTCGCCTTCAGATTCGACTTGTTTCTTGCACGCCAAAGGCTTTGTGCAGGTAACATCTCGGCCAAGGCCTCGAGACTTCTGATACGCAGTTCAGGCTTGCCGATTTTGCTGAACGCGTCGGCTTGAATGCGCAGAATTTCGGGCAACTGCACCGAGAGAGGCACTGTCCGGTATAAAAAAGAAGCAAGCTGAGCGGCTTGGTCAAAATTCCCGTTGGCGTAATATTTCTTCAGAGTACGCAGTCCGATGGCCCCAGAAAACTCTGCGAGATCGGTGCGCCGAAGCTCGTTATAGGTTTTGTCCAGACTATTGTTTTCAAACAGTGAGTCGCCTATCAGGTCTACAGCATCTTGCTGGATCTGTTGCTTCTGATCGGTAGAACTAAAACGCAGGTCCGGGCTCAGTAGATCACTAGCTGCTAATACGGCTGCGTCGAGTTCAGTGGCACGGTATGCCGCCCACCCTAATCGGTAATCCAATCGAACACGTTCATAGTCTGAGTCCTCAACTTTAATTTTAAGGAGGATATCCTGGGCATCTTGATACGACCTAAGAGCATCTAGCGGCTGGTCCTTTTTATAAAAGGAATCGCCAATGGCAATCCGCGCATATACCCCATAAATCGATGCCTGCGCTGCCGAAGCGAGTGAGCGCCATGCGCTCAAGGCCTCATCATCGCGACCCATAGTCGCGAGTACTGATGCACGTAGGTACAATGCTTGATCCAGGTGCCTGAAATCACGATTATTGGTTTCAATATCTTTGATCAAGGCAAGAGCTTCAGAGCGCGCGAAAGTGCCCGCATCTGGATCTTCCGCAGCTTGATGATCGCCGATCAAAGCGAGAATCTGTGCCAAATTCAGCAGCGTGTAAGGGCGGCTTACCGAATTCTGGTGCGACGTTAATTGAGTACGATAATTTTGCGCAGACTTTTGCAGTGATTCAAGTTCGGACGCACTTATCTTGATTTGGGCCCTTTGGAAATTCTTTTTGACTTCACGCCAGGCTTCATTGAACTTCTTTTCACCATCCTGCAACAGATTGTATTCATAAGCCTCGAAAGCTCCCCAATATTTCCTGACCGCCTGAGTCGCCGCGGGATCGCTCACCTCCGGAGGAAATGGCTCTCGGCGCTCACCAGCCTGCACTTCTGCTAAAAGCGGTAAGATGAGAAGTAGTACACACACTGCTTGAATTAATTTGGCCATTGCCACAAAGCCCCTTGTTGCAGTCCGAGCAGATTATCCCGCAGTATCTGCTGCTCAAGGTTATATTGATCCTGTAACTTTTGATTTTCGTCTCGCTTCTTAAGATAACCAAGATAGTCGAGATCACCGCGTATTTTTTGATGACGAGCAAATCTCTCGTCGATGGCATTGTTGTACTGGTTGAGAATTGCGGCCAAGGATTGGCCTAACTGCTCCGAAAGCATGCGACTCAGCGTTGCCACCTTTGCATCGGATAATTCAAAGCTGTTTTCTTCCAAGTCTAGCTCAGTGACAAGTGCGCCAACTTTACCGCGGATTTCGCGATCTAATGACCCCAGTTGATCAAAAAGCATACCTGCTAAAAAACGCCATTGAGCCCAGGCTGCCGTAGCATCTTCCGAATTGAGGCGCTCGTGACTAGATTTAGTGCCAGATCCCCTCAGTCGAGATAAAACCAGTTCTTCGTCTATTAACGCACCTGCATAGGACTGAAAGAACATCATGGTGGCTATGTGGGGAGACTCATCTGCAATTTGACCAATTCTATAGCGCCGAACGGCCTCTAAGCCACGCAAGCTAAATTCCTGCAACTTTCTGATTTTCTCGGCCTGCTCATCTATGCGAATAGAATCACTGCCGTTGCCGCTGTCCCTCTCTTTGAGCAAGTGAACATACCGAGCCGAGGCTAATTCAGCCTGAAGTCCCGCAAGTTTGCCACTGAGACCTGCAACACGGGAGGTCATTTCAGATGTTGCCGTGAAGTCGTCCCAATTACGGGCCTTCCTGTGACTAGTTGCTGCTGCACTCAGCAAACTAGCTCTCCGAGCAAATGACGCCTCTAACCTCTGCCGATCTAAAGGACTAACTTTACTAGCGTAAAGGCGCCTTTCAGTCTCAATAAGCCGATGCCCAAGTTTGAGTAAATCTTCTGCCGCAGCATTTAGCTGTGCTGATCTTCGCAGCCAAAATGGCCGAAAATGCTCGATATTGGCGCGACCGACTGTGTACAAAGTGTTCCTGACACTCCCTCGGATGTCACTCAGGCGTCGCGACAGCTCAGCTAATTGCGCATAGATTTGCGCTGCTCTTTGAACTGTCGAAGGGACGGCTAGCTGAGCTCCCGTCAAATTAGTCAGATCTTCAAGGGTTGTCTGCGTTACAGATGACTCAGTTGATAAATTGCGCTGAAGCCACTTCTTAATATCTTGAAGACGCTTGTCGGCCTCGGTAATTGAGGACTGCGCGGCAGCGAGATCCCCTACTCGCATATCCAAATACGGCAGTAGTATCCGGATTTGCATTGCTTCCGGACCTTCCGTCCACCTGCTCAGAAATAGCAGAGATTTGACCCTAGCTTCCTGCTCCCTCTTAACATCCATGAGTACGTAGATGCTCTCGAAGGTCGCGTCCTTAAATGCTGTCGCATCTGGTGAAATTGACTCGTAATAGCGCAGAGCCACGGTCGACTTTCTCTGCTTAAACGACAGTCTAGCGAGAGCTAGTCGTGCCAGGTCGCGGGTCTCATTGTCGCCCTGCGAGGCTATGGCTTTGCCGAATAGCTCGTCGGCAAGCTCGGACTTCTGATTATGGATTGCAATGACTCCAAGGAGGTAAAGAGCCCTAGCTTTGAGCACCGGGTCTTCCTCTACATCGCTCACTTGCCTCAGCCATTCTTCAGCGACATTGTAGTCACCCGAACCAATTGCAGCTTTGCCTGCATAGTATAAAACGAGTGGTCGCACACCCTTGGGTAACTCAAGACTAGTCAAAGCGGCCAGCTGCTGCCTCAGCTCCCTCTTCGTAGCAACGGTACTCACAAGTGGAACAAGCCGACGCAGAACGTCCAGCAGCTCCTCGAATCTTTCCTGCTTTGAAGTTAGGGTTGCCGCAAGATAGCGAAAATAGGCCCGAACAGATTTTTCACGGTACTGCAGCTCTTCGTAGGCTATCCCTAGCATGTACTGCGCCTTTAAGAAGCGCTCCCCATCCGGGACCTGCAGCTGATTGAGGAAATTGTTCAACTCACGCACCGATGACGTCCACTCTTTACGCCCAAAGAATTCATTAGCAACAGTCCAAGCCCGCTCAGCTGCATCGTTTTGTGGCCCAATGCCAAATTCATGATTCAACTTGTCTTCAGCATTTAGCTTTAATAGCCACTGATCTAAACTAGCCTTAATTAAAGCAAGCTCGGTCTCTGGCTCTTCCAGGTAATCGCTGGCAAATGCCGAGCTACTGAAACCCAGAAAAATAAGCCAAATCACGACTAAGCCCCTAGCAACCAGCGGCAGCAAGCTTTGAGGATTTGGGGTGATATTCAAATCATTTCCTTTAGGCTAGCATCGGCAGAATCATCGACAGATTCAGGGGCCTTGATGGCGATCACATAGCGGCTTTGGGACGATCCACCAGCGACTGTCATGGTGAAGCTTTTGCTTACAAATCGATACAAATCAGTATTTAAAGGCAAATCTGGGTTAGAGCGAAGCATGAGACGCACCTCGAGATCAAGGCGGTGAGATCCGGGCTGTAATGGGCCGGAATATATCGGCACTACCTTTGACGGCAACCAGAGACCGGAAGTATCGGAGATACTGTACAGCTCATAGCCATCGAGTCGGATCCTCATCGATTTTATAGTCGCCTTGTCTACACCATCGATCTGAGCATCCACGGCAATAGAATTATTCAGAGTTGCGTCATCGATCACTGATTGCTTGGTCTTTTGCACCTTTGCTGCCAAGGCATCAACTTGCCTCTCCAAATCTGCAACCAAGACCTCTATAGCTTTGAGACGGTCTTTTTCTGGCGCAGTGGCTTCAATCTTGCCACCTTTGAATTGATATTTTTTTGTCTTGGTGTCGACTGGCTGTTTTAAAAAATTAAGGTCACCGTTACGATCACTGAAGGTGACACCGTCGGCCTCTTGGTCAAGTAAACGCTTCTCAAGACGATCCAGTATTGTGTCAACCTGACCTACTGGAGCCTCACGCCGTTTGGATTCCGCCGAGAATACTGGCGATGCGGCCATGAAGATGCCGCATACAATTAATAGAGAGATAATATTTTGTTTTCTCATGATGCCACTATCTCCGCGCATACCGTTTGGCGTTGAAGTTTTTTATGCCAATTTGAATCGACTTATGCAGAACCTTAGGCACTTTTATTTCGTAAAATGATGGGAGTTGTTTGTTTTGCTTTATCGTCCAAGCAGACTCCAGTAGGCAGGGATTGAGGGCTGTCAATTGCTCCTTCGTCAGCGAGGTGCTCTGCAGAATTTGGGCGACGGACATTGGATGGCGAATTATTACAGATGCGACGGCGATATTTTCCACTGGTTTTGGAATACGACTTTGTCGGTAAAGTTTCTCGTAGCTATCAGCAGCCGCAAGAAACTCGGAATAAAAATTACGACTCGCAAAGCCAAAACTCGGCGAATTGTAGGTGTCAATTAAAGTTCCAATGTCTTTGGTTCCATGTTTTTTGACAGCATTTGCCATACCAACTACGCCATGGTTATAAGCAGTAATTGCTAGCGGCCAGCTGCCAAGCATTCTGTAGTTATTGGCAAGAAACTGCGCGGCGGCTTTGGTCGCCTTTTCAGGTGCATTACGCTCATCAACCAAGTCGTTGACGAAAATATAATTACGAGCTGTCTGCGGCATGAACTGCCAAATACCCGAAGCCCCAACCTTTGAGCGCGCTTTCAAGTTGAACATAGACTCGACAAAGGGAAGCCGGGTCAGAATGGTCGGAACGCCGTAGCGGAGGAAAATCTTCTCCATTTGAGGCAGGTACAATTGAGCGGTTGCTGCAGCTTGGATCAGGTCATCCGAGAGACCTCCTTGAGCTCGCAGTTTCACCTCACCCTTGTAAAGACGCTGCAGAGCTAATGGACTTGCCTTGTAGGCTTCATAAAGTCGTCGCTCAGGCTCACCGCGGTTAACCGCAGCCTCACCTTCCTTAGCAAAATTTTCGGCGGCTTTTATGTAACGAAATAGATTGCGCGAGGTCACTTCTTCACGGTCTCGGCGCGGAACCATAAACGAAAATCGCTGCTTTTCTAACGGAGAATAATCAATTACGTCAACGATCCGATCAGTATCATTAGCATCGTGAATGACAGCGGTGGTGGAGGAGTAGTCATAAAAAATCTTGCGCCAAAACCTAACGAGCTTGCGCACGGTGGGAGGCCTAGGAAATAAATCGTCTTTTATCTCATGTGATGCTTTCGCTAGTTTTTTGTGCGTAGTGACGGCTAAGCCCGCATCTGAGCCTATGCTCCATAGAAAGAGGCAAAGCGCGAAAGTTTTGCAATCACCTGTGCGTGGCAAGACCAAACTCCGTCTGTAACAAGAAATGCGAAGGTTCTTCTGCGATTCGGGAGAAAAGATGGAGCAAACTGAGGAGGCCCGAGGCATCGATAATGCCCAAACCAATCTGAACGAGGATCAACTACTGACATTATATCCGGTCAACTACCTACCCAGCAACGCAGGCAGCGTCTTAATGGGAGCCCGGCTTTAAGTTGACGGTCCCATCCGAGTGTGATAAGTAGCAGAATCCCCTGGGGAATTATCTATTCTTTCGATAAATTCCCATGTCTTCAGGTGGTGAACGGGCCGTAGCGCAGTTGGTAGCGCGCACGCTTGGGGTGCGTGAGGTCGTGAGTTCGAATCTCGCCGGCCCGACCATTCACCGCAGTTCTGCAGAATCCGCAAATCTCTGTAACTACTATCATAATATTGCTGTGTTAAAGACGGTGTAGCCCATTACCGATACGTAAGTATCTGTAACGGAGGACCGTCTTGCGAAGGCACCCAAACCCATTCATAGCTGTGGCCCTTTGTGCGATCAGTTTTGCCTGTAGTACGACCCCATCGTCTAAAAAAGGCAACAATGCCAGTAAGCAGGCTGCAACCTTCGGTCCAGTTACCACTAACAATGGCGGTGGCTCCGCTGCCACCGGTGGCAACTCCAATGTAACAGGCTCGACACCAGCTTCCACGCAGCCCGCATCTGAGTCACCGAAGTCACTGGGCCTCTGGTGCGCAGCTGCCGCAACCACTGAGATCGTCAAAGTTGGAAGTCACGCCCGCCAGTTGGCAAATTTGTGCGCGGAGCAAAATATACCAACCAAAATTTTTGCGGATCTGGTCGCTAAGGCCTATACGGGGACCGGCAAGCCAAATATCACTAACCTAGGTGGCCTTGAATTTAAGAATGGCCAAGTGAGCTGGGCCTACGGAAGTGCGATCAAGTTGCCCCTCGATGCAAAGTCACATTTCGAAAAGGCGGCACCGAAGCAAGGCGATAGGGTGGTCCAGGAGCAACTGCTAGTTGCAGATGGTGCTCAGAATGTATCGGTATCATCAACGCCAATTGCAGTTAGTCAGGACAAAGGGTGGGTGCGCGGCTGGGACATGTCCCAGGACTGGACAAAGACGATCTTTATCCTATCCGTCCGGACCACTTATGATTACCAGGTCAACCACTACGACCTGCAAAACGGTTTATACATGTACGTTCAATCCTTTGAGCGCGGTACAAGTACGGTTCGAAATAACGAGTTACTTAGCGCTCTATTTGAACTCAATGGCAGCGCCTATCTAGCTGTAATAGGAGACGTGACTGTTGATGACCAAGGCTTTCCCAGCCAAGCGGCAAACGGCCTACTGACTACGGTGGAGAGAAGCCTTATGCAAGTTTACGAACAGTCGAAACTCAGCAGGTAATCAAAGAGCAAAGTTGCAGCCCAAAGTGGTAACGAAAGCCTGCAGCTTAAACGTACCTGGTTGGCTGTAACCTGCAGGAACCTCGCGTCGTCCATTGAGTATCATGGCAGCGGCTTCAATCTGACGACCAGGCCCAAGCTTGTAACTATACCCAGCTGAAAGAAGAGTGCGCCCAATAGCTTCTGTCTGTCCAAGCTGCATACCAGCAACAGCTCTACTGTTGCCCTCTGTGCTTAACTGGCTACCGTTACCAGTATTGGCACCATTGATACCTATGGCTAGTTGAGCCAGGTGATTTGTATTGAACCAATACTTACCGCCAATCACCCAATCAGCTGTGTTCACTAAATCTACTTCTTCTGGATCAGCGCCAAGCCCACTCTTGCTGATGGTGCGGCCTGCTGCCCAATACTTATAAACAAGGTCTCCAAACAATCCGTAATCTGAAAACCTCCACTCCACCCCAGCACCTAAGGCCGCTGGGTCGTAAGCCTTACCGGTGAAATCACCTGACTGAAAAGAGGTCGGACTACCCTCCTGCGCAGTGTTAATTGACAAAGTCCCCTTGTAAGGGCGAGTAGCCGCAGGCCGATAGCTAAACCCCAAAATTACACCGTATCCTACGTCGATCCTTGCACCTAAATTTGGCTGCAAGGAGCGTCCAGCATAACTTGCTTCAGTCGAGATTCTTTCTGTCCCCGCGTTCTTAGTGCGAATCGAGCTACGCTCGCTGGTGTAAATAAAACCCAAACCGATCGTGTAGCGCTTCAGGAAACGGAAAGCTCCTCCAGCTGCAACCTTAGCAGCTACTTCTTTCCGACTCACATCCATTGCCTGTGTGCTACCGGCGGTAACTTCAACCGGAGCACCGAAATATTCTTGAGCCGAGCCCAACCCAAGAGGAAGCACCTCTAAACCTAGCGCAATTGAGGGGGTGGCACGCCACGCACCACCAAAGCTCGCCGTTGGTGTAGTGATACCTAAAACCGCAGGTTCAAAAGTGTCGGTATCAGCATTCTGGTAAGAATATGTGATTTTAGCTAATGACACATCGGCTTCAGGCTCGATGCCTTGGCTGAGAATCACGTTTGCTGGATTAAAGAACAGCGCGGAAGCCCCTCGGCTAACCGTTTGTCCCGCACCTGCAGCGGCTTTGGACTCTACTCCGGGGAGGATGAAGTCTATCGCATAGGCGGAGCTGCCGCTCATGCCCAGATGGACCAACAGCACCCAGCCGCCTAATTGTCGCAATGAGATTAGAGTCATAATACTCTAATCTATCACATATTTTGGCTATCTAACCACTCAGCTAGAGCGACAAATTCCATCGGCGAAATAGCATCTGCTCGTCTGGCCAGATCCACGGGGCATCCAGTCAAGTCACCCTCCGGCAAAATTGAGGACAAACTATTGCTGAGCTTCTTGCGCCGCTGAGAAAAGGCTAGTCGAGTCAGCTTCTCGGTTGCACCAAGGACTTCAGCACTAAGTTGCTCAGCGTGGGCCTTGATAGTCATGACGGCACTGTCGACCTTCGGTACCGGTTGAAAACATTCGCGGCCGACCTTGTACTCTAAAGTAACAGCAGACCTCAATTGCGAATAGACCGTCAGGCTACCGTAGTCTTTAGTATTTGGCTTAGCGGCGACTCGCTCAGCAAATTCCAGCTGGGTCATCAATACGACGACCTGCAAGCTAGCCAACTTCTCAACGGCGAGCTGCACGATTTGACTGGAGATATGATAGGGAATATTGCCGACAAGCGCACAAGGCGCACCAACTGCATCGATAAATTGATTAAGATCACAGCGAAGTATGTCTTCATTGTGCACTTGCAACTTACCTGGACTCAGACTTTCCCAGAGTTCGATTTGACCTTGGAGATGAGCGGCAAATCTTGGGTCTTTTTCAATTGCCGTGACATTCATCCCAACATCAATCATGGCGCGCGTGAGCACACCGCCACCGGGTCCAATCTCTATCACCCGCTGGACGCCGAGATCTTTTAAAAGGCCAACCATCCGTTGGACAGGCCAATCAACTTTGAGAAAAACTTGGCTCAGGGACTTCTTTTGGTGGAGGGGATCACTTTGGTTACGTCGTCGCATTTAGCGCCTTTGCAAAATCATAGCGAGAGTAGGCGTCCCAGTCGTGGCGTAACCAAGCTGCACGGTCCTCGGGCTGGTTTTGGTAAATATGATAACCGTATGCAGCTATCATCGCGGCATTGTCCGAGCAGAAGTCTAACTTGGGAAAGAATGCGGGCAGAGGGACCTGCTCGGCCATCAAGCGGCGGAATCTTTGGTTGGCCGCGACGCCACCGGCTACCAATACTGACTTCGCTTCTGGATGCAGTCGAACCGCCTCCTGCACCTTGCGAACTATTTGACCTAATGCCTCTGCCTGAAAACTGGCGCACAAATCGGCTTTGCCCTGCTTACTGATTTGGGGCATTTGACGCAAGTGGTTCGCCACGAAAGTTTTCAAACCGGAATAACTGAATTCCAGTCGCGACCTCTGACTCACCATCCGCGGCATGGTCACACCGTCTTCTCGCCCCTGCTCAGCCAGCGCCTCAATGCGGGGCCCTCCCGGGTAACCTAGATCAAGAAGCTTGGCCACCTTATCGAAGCACTCACCGCATGCGTCATCAATGGAGCATGCGAGCAGCTTGAAGTGAACCGGACTACGCATAAAATAGAGATTAGTGTGTCCGCCAGACACAACCAAGGCCAAGGTCGGAAACTCAGGTTTACCTGACTCCGTTACCCCTAACATCGCACCGTGGACATGCGCATGCACATGATCGACCGGGATCAAGGGGCGATCAAGCGCCAGCGCGACCCCTTTTGCATAAGCAACACCAACCAGAATGGCTCCAATCAGCCCTGGCCCCTGAGTCACGGCCACCAAGTCGATGTCTTTCCTTTGGGTCCCGGTAGCCTTCAGTAGCTGGTGGAACATCGGTGCGATCACCTTAAGATGCTCGCGAGCAGCGACCTCAGGTACCACTCCGCCAAACTTCGCATGCACAGCCGTTTGCGATGCTACCAGCGATCCGACGACATCAACCCCATTGCGCACCAGAGCTAACGCCGTTTCATCACAGCTCGATTCAATTCCAAGGACTAACACTAACTCAAGTCGCCTTATCTGTTACCGGTTACAACTTCAGCAAGACGCTCACGTGCTTTAGTGGCCTCATCCGAGGTCGGGAACTCCTTAATGAGCTCCTCGTAAAATACGTTTGAAGTCGCCGTGTCGCCGAGATGCCTAAAACAATCACCAAGCCGCAGCTTGGCGATCGCTAAATACTTCGACGACGGCTTAGAATCAACAAAGTCGTTAAACTTTAAAGCGGCCTCTTTAATGTTACCCAGGCGAAATTGACTCTCAGCTACAAGGTACTGGAGTTGCTCGCCTTCTTCAGAGTTCGCCGGCTTACCGACGTGGGCGCCGTCTTCGATGACCTGTTTGTAGCGTTTTTCTTCAAACGCTCGCTGGAGCTCACCGATGTCAGTGACTGTCTTGCGACTGTCTTTTTTTTTTCCACTTTTGACGCCGGCCTTCTTCAGGACATCAATGAGATCCTCCTGGGCCGACTCGACCGCAGCAACCCGATCTGACAACTTGGTCAGATTTTTTGCCACAGAATGCTCTTGGGAGGACTGGTCTGCGCCTGGAAGCTGTCCAGTCAAAACGCCCACTCGCAAAGCATCAATCTCACCGCGAATCATCTGTAACTCACGACTCATGCGCTCCAGCTCTGCCTGGGTCGATGCAATCCGCTTGGTGGCAGAGTCCCCGGTACTCTTCGCGTCTTTACTGGTGTCCGCCAACAGGCGCTCAAGATTCAATAGTCGCATCTGGACGCTGTAAATATCGTCTTTCATCACACGCTTTTCACCCGGCGTGATACAGGCCGTAAAGCTGACGCACAAAATCAATACACCTGCCAAACGTAGGAGCAAGCCGGACTCTCTCATGGTGTCTAGGTCCTCATTTCCTTGGTTCAGCTGATTAAACCATACCAAGCCGAGACTGTCAGCTCTTCCCTGCTAAACGCCGCATCCGGTGTTTGAGACTCACATCCAGAAGTAAAATCCGGTTACACTCGGCCTTCCAGCTCAAATAATAGGCCTTCGGTGTCTTGCTCGTAACATACGACAGCTGCAAGGCCTCTTTTTCTCTGAGTAGACCGTCAATGGCTTGTTGCCTTCGCCGTAATTTCAACTCCAGAGTGCCTGAAGTCCGAGCTGCTCCATTAGCCGGTTTCTCTTGGTTTTCTGAGAATTTTGGCGTATCTTGTGCCGTCGGCGGTCCGACCTCCGCAGCGAGTAAAGCTGCGTCTTCTGACTGCTGACCGGGCTCCGCAGTCGAGGCGGAGCTGGTTGCCTGATTGTCACTAGTTTCGTTAGCGTTTTGGCTGTCTTCGAGTTCAGACATGTTCCGTAATCATCCCAGTAAACATGAAATTAAGCTGGCACGCAGGATGATGCCCGTATCGGCAGCACTGTCAGCCAACTCAAGACCCGCCGCCACAGACGCCAGCAACGATCTGTAATTTAAGGGAAATATTGGATCATGGAACATTTAATTCCACCCCCAGCAGGCACTTCAGAGCCAGACAACGACACCGACAGCACCGAGCTCGATATCGAAGATGGTAGTGAATTTGAGCCGTCAGTGGACTCGCCAGACGACGAACCGACCCGGGCGCGCCCGAACGTCCCACTGAAGGACATCGCACCGGAAGTTGCCGCTCGCGGAGTAAACAGCTTCGCTGACCTACCCATGCATCCGGATATCGCAGCGGCCATTGGGAAGATGGGCTGGCATGTGCCGACTCCGGTACAGAAGCTCTGCCTGCCCTACACCCTTCGCTCGCGCGATGTGGCGGGATTTGCCCAAACCGGTACCGGCAAGACTGCGGTATTTTTGATCACGATACTTAATAAGCTCCTGAATACCCAAGCACCCGAGCCGCGCGTACCCCGAGCCATTGTAATCGCGCCGACGCGCGAGCTAGCGATGCAGAGTGAACAGGATGCTGAGGAGCTGTTCGCACAGTCTGGTCTCAAGTCACTTGCCGTGTTTGGTGGCATTGACTACGACAAACAAGCTAGGGAAATCGCCGAGGGCGTGGATGTTATTTTTGCCACCCCAGGACGACTGAAAGACTTCATCCAGAAGAAGGTCGTTAAGCTCGAGAACATCGCATGTTTTGTCTGCGACGAAGCGGACCGCATGTTTGACATGGGCTTCATCGAGGACGTTGAATTTTTCCTAGAGCGGATTCCTACCGATGCTCAGCGACTGCTCTTTTCCGCAACGACGAACGAGCAAGTCAAAGAACTAGCATTCGAATATCTCGAAAACCCAGAATACATCTCAGTCAACCCTGAGACTATCACTCCCGAGCGCATCGAGCAGAACGCCATCCACTGTCATTCGACGGAGAAGCTGCGCGTACTTCTCGGACTACTGGCTGACCACAAGCCCGACTGCGCCGTTATCTTCACCAACACTAAGCTCACCGCTGAATGGCTCTATTACAAACTTCAACACAATGGAGTCGACGCCGATTTGATCAGCGGAGACCTGCCACAGAAAAAGCGGATCAGCTTAATCCATAAGATCAAAGAAGGTAAAATTAAGGCGCTGGTAGCAACAGACGTAGCTAGCCGCGGCCTTCACATTTCTCGCATCACACACGTATACAACTTTGATCTCCCGGACGATGCGGCTAACTATGTGCACCGAATCGGCAGGACGGCTAGGGCCGGCGCAAAGGGTGTAGCCTACTCTTTGGTTTGTGACGATTACGGACAGAACCTGACTGCAATCAACAACCTTTTGGGACCTCTAGCTCTGCAGTCGACATGGCCAGAAGAGCGTTACCTTCAGATTGTCGACAAAGCTGGCAATCCGTTTGCAGACAGATATCAGGCCCATCGTGAGCGTCAAGCTGATCGTAAGGATAATAGTAGAGACCATCGCTCTGGAGCATCGCGCGATGGCCAGCACCGGCATAAACCGAGAGAGCCCAAGTTCGAGAGCGCGCCACTGTCACCACAAAATGGCCTCGCTCAAAATAACGGGGGACAACCTAAGCCAAATGGTAAGCGTCGTAGGCGCAGAGGCAAGGGTCGTGGTGAAGAGGGAACATCAAGTCACTTGTCTCACCAGGCCGCTCAGCCATCATCGCATGGTTCAAGGCACGGACAACGTTCTGGTTTTGGCAAAGAGCTCGCGGCACCTAGCGACTCAGCACCGAAGACCATGCTCGGTATGATCATGAAACTGCTGAAGACACTATTTGGTGTCGGCAAGCGGTAGGTTTAAGAAAGGGCTAATCACTAGGTACGTGGTTAGCCCTCTGACCTTTTATCGGACTAATCACACTCCTAGTGCAGCATACTACGGAAGGTGAGCCCTATGGTCCTTGACGTTAAATCTTCATTACTAACCAGCACTGCTTTACTTAGTAACTGAGCCCGCCTTACGCTACCCATGACCCCTAGCTGCACACCACTGACATCAAAAAGCGTGATGTATGCGCCCGGCTCCAAAAATTTGTAGCTCGGCTTTTCCAAGCTAGTTTGGTCAGTACCGAAGGGGTTACTACGTAAATAAATCACCCCAGCTCCAGCGTTTACACTAACTACGATACGAAACGCTTGGTATGAAAACAAACTCTGGGCCAGCGTAATGCCCCCGGAATAGGTCGAATACTTTAGAACCGATTGATCCACGGTTGGAGCCCTTGCAGGCGTCAGCATGCCGTCGACATTGATTCCCACAAAAGTCTCGGTATGGAGGCGGTAATTCCACTGTGCGCCCAACAGCAGGTTGGGGGATGATGTCGTTACCTGCCTGCCAAATAAGTTAGTGGCCTTAATGTCAAATCCGTTTTCGTGACGATCGAAAGTAATGGGCTCACGCTGGAGTCTACGACGCTCAGCTACCTGGTCCTCCGACTCCTTCACAGGTGAACTTGGAGTGGCGTCCCCCTGAGCTCCTTCGGTGGCTGCAAGACCACGCCAGCTTGAGCCTACTACGCTAAATATGATGAGGGCCTTCATCAGCATTCGTCCACGTTGTGCCAAAGCTCGCCTCCGCTGTATGTACATCCCAATACCGACAAGGGTACATCATAACAGAGGTTTAGGCGCTTGGCACGAATGCCTCTTTAGTCAGACTTTCAACTCCAGGCGGCACTCCACGGCGCATCAAGAGCACCTCAATGGGAACGCCTACCCACTGTGGTGATGAGCTGCTACGTGAACTCATACCAGCCAAATAACTCAATTTAGCCATCGCATCAGAGGGACTTGCCGCATGAATAGTAGCCATCACACCCTCATGGCCAGACATAAGTGCCTCACAAAAAACCTTGGCCTCAGGCCCGCGAACCTCCCCCACTACCAGTCGATCAGGACGCAAACGTAACGATTCGCGAAGTAGCCGCTCCAAACTCACCGCACCAATCTGCTCAAGGTTAGCTTGTCGCTCAATTAGACGCGCCGAATAGGGCGTCGGAAGCGGCAGCTCCGGCAGGGACTCAACGATGATCACGCGCTCGTCGGGCGCAAACTCTTTGAGCAACGATGCAAGTATGGTTGTTTTGCCACATCCTGTAGGCCCGCAAATAAGTAGGTTTGACCGCCTAACCATAGCCTCTTTAATCAAGCCGAGTTGCTCTGAGGTTAGTCGAAAGCTGCTCAGGTTTAGTAGCTCGAAACGGTGGCGCCGAAGGCTGAACAAAGGACCATCCGGCGCGATGGGAGGTAAGACACAGTGCCAGCGAAAGCTATGGCCTTGAAAGCTACCGCCTGCCGCCCCAACAACCGGGTCCAGACGCACCCCGAGACGCCTCGCCCAATTTTGGCACCAAAGGGCTAGCTCTGCGACTGACTGGAACGGTGCCTCGGCCAGGCTTAATCTCCCGCTCGCCACGAGGCAGGCCGAACCCGCTCCATTAATCAGCAGTTCATCAACCGCTGGGTCGTCGAAGAATCCGAGTATCTCTCGGGATAACCGTGCAAAATGCTGCTCATCCATTTGATTCCCGCCTCCACAAGGGCATGGATGGGAACTCATAACCTAGACCCTAGGGGGCTTCCAGGGACATAGCCTGCCGAGCGCCACATGTCCCTCACCGTAGCATTTGGCCAAAACTCTAGCGTATTTTACAATTGGGAAACCGTGGTATTACGCTACCGTCACGAGTCACCACTAAGGAGCCTGTGCATGCATGCCTATCGCAGCCATACCTGCGGCCAACTAAGAGCTAAAGATGTTGGTCAAACCGTCCGTCTCTCCGGCTGGATCTTTCGTAAACGCGACCATGGCCAGTTACTGTTTATTGATCTGCGCGACCACTACGGTCTAACTCAAGTTGTAATTCAGCCGAGTCGCGCCTTTTTCGAAGCAGCCACTCATCAGCGGATTGAGAGTGTTATCACCGTAACCGGACGAGTAGTTCGCCGCGAAGACAACACCATCAATCCTAATATGCCCACGGGAGAGATCGAGGTAGTTGTCGATGAATACACGGTTCACTCTAATGCGGATGTGTTGCCATTTGTATTAGATACCGATGAAGAGGTGACCGAAGAGCATCGATTGAAGTTCCGCTTTCTCGATCTTCGGCGCGAAAAGATGCAACGCAACATCATTTTGCGTTCTAAGGTTATCTCAAGCATTCGTCGGCGGATGATCGATCTCGGCTTCAATGAATTTCAAACGCCGATCCTAACGAGCAGCTCTCCAGAGGGGGCAAGGGACTTTTTGGTACCAAGCCGCCTACACCCTGGTAAATTTTACGCTCTCCCGCAGGCGCCGCAGCAGTTTAAGCAGCTGCTGATGGTCAGTGGTTTTGACCGCTATTTCCAGATCGCTCCCTGCTTCCGTGACGAGGACGCTCGAGCTGACAGGTCGCCAGGCGAGTTCTACCAGCTAGATATGGAGATGAGTTTTGCCACGCAGGACGATGTTTTTGCTGTGGTAGAGCAACTGCTAACCGGTGTCTTTGGTGAGTTCTCAAATAAGAAGCACACCCCGGCGCCTTTCCCTCGTATTAGCTTCGATACAGCAATGCTCAAGTACGGATCGGATAAACCAGACCTGCGAAACCCGCTCGAGATTCGTGATGTGAGTTCATTCTTCGCCGAAACCGAGTTCAAAGCGTTTAAGACGGCCGTAGCCGGTGGCGATGTAGTTCGAGCCATCGCTGTGCCACAAATCGCTTCAAAACCTCGGAGTTTCTACGACAAGCTTGTCGATCACGCTACCTCTATCGGTTCCAAAGGCCTCGCCTATTTGGTTTGGTCTGAGGACGGGGTCAAAGGCCCCATCGGCAAGTTCATCAAACCAGAGCAGATGGATGCTCTGAAGAAACTTTGCCACGTCAACACCGGTGATGCCGTGTTCTTTATTTGTGACAAAGAGCTAGTTGCAGCTAAGTTGGCTGGCCTTCTCCGGACCAAGCTCGGTGAGGATTTGGATCTCTTAGAGAAAGACGTTTATCGGTTCTGTTGGATAGTCGACTTCCCGATGTATGAGCGGAACGACGAGGGTCAAGTCGAATTCTCACACAACCCATTCTCGATGCCTCAAGGCGGTATGCACGCGCTTGAAAACCAAGACCCACTCACGATCAAGGCGTTCCAGTACGACTCCGTATGTAATGGTGTTGAACTCTCAAGTGGAGCCGTGCGAAATCACTTACCTGACATCATGTACAAAGCTTTCGCCATCGCCGGACACCCACCAGAGGCGGTAGATCATAAGTTTGGCGGGATGATTCGCGCCTTTAAATTTGGTGCCCCACCTCACGCCGGCATCGCACCAGGTATCGACCGTATCGTGATGCTCCTAGCTGAGGAATCGAGTATCCGCGAAATCATTGCTTTCCCACTAAATCAGAGGGGGCAAGACTTACTGATGAATGCACCCGCTGAAGTCCAAGAAAAGCAATTACGCGACGTCCACATCAAGATCGATCCAGCAGTTTTAGCTGGAAAGAAGGCGTGACTTAGTTTTAGTTGATCAAATTAGCCTCGTCGTACATTACGACGAGGCTTTTTTTCAAACACTCGCTTCGTCAGATGACTCGCCCTCACCAGGCGTGGCCTGCGGTGCTTCAGTCACAGCTTTGCAAGATGGGCAAATATAGCGAGTGCCATCTTTTTTCGTAGTTCTCTCAGTCATGATTGGGAAATTGCACGCAGCGCACGACTTGTTCACCGGCTTATCCCAGACTGCATATTGGCAACCGGGGTAATTAGTACATCCCCAGAAGTTCTTTCCTACTTTGGTACGGCGAGGTACGAGGCCCCCAGAACAACCAGATTCCGGGCATTTGACATCGGAATGAGGACTCTTCACAGTAGGACACTGAGGATAATCCTGACAGGAGATGTAGTCCCCATACCTGCCACTACGCAGGATCATATCCTTGCCGCACTTCGGACATTTATCACCAGTGTACTTGGGCTGATTCACGATAATCTTGCCATCAGCGTCCCGTACAAACTCTCTCGTCGCTCGACATTTAGGATAATTGGAACAACCGAGAAATTCACCTCGCGAAGACCATTTTATATGGAACACACTTCCACATCGGTCACAAACGATGTCAGTGGGCTCTGAGGAAGCCTTAACGTTAAGCATCGAGCCTTCAGCGTCTTTGACTCTACTTGCGAATGGTGAGTAGAATTCTTTCAAAAGCTGGCGCCACTGCGCGGTTCCCTCTTCTACCTTGTCTAGACTTTCCTCCATGCCAGCAGTGAACAGCACACTTAAGACATCGGGAAACGCTTGGACCAGTAGTTCGTTAACTTTTTCACCTAGTACCGTAGGTTCATAACGGTTCTCGGCTTTCTTGATGTATCCCCGATCAACGATCGTCGACAAGATAGTGGCGTAAGTCGACGGCCGACCTATTCCCTTTTCATCGAGTTCCTTGACTAAAGAGGATTCGTTGAACCGTGGAGGAGGCTGTGTGAAGTGCTGCTGCAGATCGACTTTACTCAGTTTAACTTTGTCGCCCTCCTTAAGGGGCGGCAAAATACCCTCGCTCACTTGCTCTGCATCATCCTCTTCGTCAGCACGACGACGTTCCTCGTCATGCCCTTCCTCGTAAACCTCCAAAAAGCCTTTGAATACGAGCCGTGATCCAGTCGCTCGCAAAGTCACTTTGCCCTTATCGGCAGCAAAGTCGACAGACAGCTGATCGTAGATTGCTGGCTTCATTTGGCTAGCCACAAACCGGTTCCATATCAGACGATAAAGAGAAAGCTGCTCTTTACTTAGCACATTGGCAACGCGGTCAGGCGGGTATTCAAGGCTGGTCGGGCGGATAGCTTCGTGAGCATCCTGGGCTGACTTCTTAGATTTATAGACGACAGCCTTTTCAGGCAGGTTCTCCGCACCAAACTTGGTTTGAATAAAACTCCGGACCGCCGTTAATGCGTCGTCGGCGATACGAGTGGAGTCGGTACGCATATAGGTAATGAGACCTAAAGGACCCTCGCCCTCGATGTCAACGCCCTCGTACAAACTCTGGGCCACTGACATCGTTCTTTTTACGTTAAAACCTAACTTGCGAAAGGCTTCCTGCTGCAACTTCGAGGTGGTGAATGGAGGTACAGGGTTTTTCTTCCGCTCCCGCTGCTGCACCGACTTAACTTCGATGCTGCCCGAGACAATACGATCCCTAACGGCGGCCGCTTGATCGCCGTTCTCAATTTTTAGATCCTTGCCTATTTTGCGGTCATCTACCGACACCAAGCGCGATAGGATCAAAGGCGGATTGTCAGCATCCAGAGCTGCATCGACTGTCCAGTACTCGTCAGGCTTGAACCGTCTAATTTCCGCCTCACGCTCACAAATAAGCCGGACGGCCACACTTTGAACACGGCCAGCGGAAAGTCCCCTTTTAACCTTCTTCCACAGAAGTGGGCTGATCTGGTAACCCACTAGTCGGTCAAGAATGCGACGCGCTTGCTGGGACTCGTACTTATTTAGATCGAGATTTCCAGGGTGGCTAATTGCATCCTGAACCCCCTTCTTGGTGATTTCTTGGATAAGTACCCTCTGAACCTGATCGGCTGGCTTAGCTATCTCACTGGCAATATGCCAAGCGATTGCCTCTCCCTCGCGATCGGGGTCAGGCGCCAAGAAAACCTTCTCAGCATCGTCGGCGGCTGCCTTGATTTCCCGCAGCACCTTTTCCTTGCCGGGGATAGTGACGTACTGAGGCTCAAAATCTTTATCAATATCAACACCTAAGGATCTATCCGGAAGATCCTTAACATGTCCCTTGGAGGCCAAAACCTCATAGTCTTTGCCCAGATATTTTTTAAGTGCCTTAACCTTCGTCGGAGATTCGACGACCACCAGATATTTAGCCATGATCGCTCACTTGCTCCGATCTTCTAGCTGCCACTGCCGCATTCAGTTTTCAGTTATATCGATCTCGAGGCCAGCGCCTCAGTAATGACTCTAAACTAAGCCCAGCCAAACTGGGTACAGACACCCCTAGAACATCTGCCAGGAATCCGTCAATCTCCTGCCGATCCCAATCTCGAGAATCCATAACTCTTAGTCCCTCGAGCAGGCGTTCTGCAACATCTGACTGTAACCAAGCTCGCTGTCTACATGTAGTGACAGCTCTGAGCAACTGCGGATGGACCGATACCTGCTCCAAAAGATGCTCGATCCGTGGAGAGGTCGTTGTTTCTTGTATCATTGCCAGTGAATCCGTTAGGTTACCAGACAATGATGCACGATCCATCCAATCCAAAGCCTGACAGATCCCAGCCTCGGAGTACCCCTGCTCAGCCAGCTGGGCCCTGATCTGCCGATCATCGTCCGGCGGGACCCCTTGTCGGTGCACTAGCTCAGCAATACTGCGAACAGCTTGCCACCACTCCTGCTGCGCTGATACTTCCGGCTCCATCATTTATCTCCCAGCACCGTCCAGTCAACTAAGACCCTATTCCCGGCATAGCAGCTACAGATATATGTTGCAAGTAACCCTGCCTCGGGTCCAAAGACCCGCAAGCATTTCCCCAGCTCATAATCGGCTTTGAAATCACAACTGATGCCAAAGATCTGCGGCGGAGTTAAAACCCGCCGCCCCCTCGGCCAGTAGCGTTTGGCTGCCTCTAGCCCTGATATCATCGGCTGGATGCCTCAGCACCAGTACATCGGCACCTTGGTCGAGAGCTCGCCTTGCTGTCACCAAGGCCCCCGAACGCTCGGCTGCCTGCATCACCAGTGTGGTACGCGACAACCCGGCAATCATCCTGTTGCGAGCCGTAAAGTCGCGCGGACGACAGGGAGCATTCCACAGCCGCTCGGTCATCATAATTGCCGAGCGGCTTCTCAGCTTGGCGAACACTCCGTGATTTGATCGTGGATATAGGCAGCTCAATCCACCGGCAAAAACACAAATTGCGGGAGCAGGCATGACCCCACTTGAGAGCACCCCTAAATGCGACGAAATGTCGCATCCAAACGCTCCCCCGCTAACCACCACGATACCTTGCTCAGACAATTTAGCCCCGACTGCATAACTTTGATGCACAGCAAATGGTGAGGCCTTACGAGATCCAACTACACTGACAGCCGGCCGCGCAAAAAGTGAAGAGTCACCGGTAAAAGTAAGGCCAAGCGGAGGATCACTAATGTGACGAAGGGGCTCGGGATAGTCTTTATCGCCGAAAACCGCATAATGGGCTCCTGCCCGTTTGGCCGCCGTAACATGAGACCAAATCGCCACGGCTAGCTGGTCTTCATGATCACCAGTAATTCTTTGAAACTGCGCCCACCAAGTTCTGACATAGTCTGATGACTGGATCGAACTACGGACAAATTCCCGCCAATCTGATAACGAGGCCGAATCCGAGTCAAACTGAATGATGCTATCAAAGTCGCCAGATAATGGCGCAGGAATCCAGCGATACATCATTTGCGAAGCAACATGAGTCAAAACAGCTAGCGCACGGTAGCTCATAAAAGCCTCCTTTGCGCCCAACTCTGCAACCACCTTACAAAAAACGCCACGGACATCCGCATGACGGCATCAACCCGCCGAATACGCTGCGCTTCTCGATAAATCTAGGGCTTGTATGTCAGGTCGCCGATCCGCAACTCTGACGTATTATTGATCACGTATCCAACCGCGGCTACATCGGTCACATCGATAATGCGGATGATTCCCGTTAACTTGTAATCAATTAGCCCCGACAGCGAGCTAAGTTCACCGATCAAATAACCTGGCGTAGAGTAGACTGCTAAATTCGATCCTACAGCGACGTTACCATTACGCCCAAGATCAATTACGGCGTAGTTTCCTCGCCCACCATTTTCTTGGTCAAGATTTTCCCACGAAATAATTGATCCCTGGACAGCTTGGGTTGAAGTGGGATTATCTTCGCTAGGTATAATTCGGTCTATGTTTATATTTGGCACCAAAATGTCATCCGTCTGAACGCCAAGACGACTTGACTTGATAATGCCACGAAATTTTCCCTCGCCTACATCGCGTTCAAGGCGGATCTGTGCCACATATTCATATCTGTAGCCAACTTTTTCATCGGTTCTTGTGCTATAAACCTTCCCGGTGTCACGCAATATCGTATAGCTGACTCCAGCCTGCAGGCCCTTCTCTGCTTCGACAATCACCTCGTCACCTTGACCGACTGAAAACTGACCAAGACGCCCAGCTAATACAACACCCATCGGATCAACTTCTTCACCATAAATAAATATAGGTACAGATACGGACATTGTCGTACCTAAAAAGACCTTCCCCCCCATCATCGGCAGCTCGGCGAGTTCGTCTACCTGATCGACACCAATAATCTCTGAAAATACCCGTTGGAAAGCTTTTACAACCGGCATCACTAATTTCTCAGGGTTGCCGCCCTTCTCACTCGCAACCTCTCTGCGCTGATTTATGTTCCTCGCACTCTGATCGATTTGCTCAGAAATTAACTGATTCTCCTCTAGATCGTCCTTATCGATTGGAACAACCTCTTCCTCAGTGACGACCTGCAAATAAGGAGGCACGTCATCGTCACCTGGATAAAACCTCAGACGCATCAGCGGGAAAATAAAGTGTGGGTTTTTAATTTCAGGATTAAGTGACCATAGTTTCGGCCAATAGCCAGGCTCATCGAGCAACTGATCACAGATGTCTATGAGAGTGTCACCCTCTTCAATGGTGTAATCCTCGGGTGCTTCGCCATCGGCTAAAGCACGTACAGTCCCTGGAAGTGGTGGAGCTCCAGCAAAATCGTTCTCTAGTGGTGAGGCGCTAAAGCTCCCAAGTGGTATGTCGTCGTCATTGTTCGACAGCTCTGGAACGTCCAAGAGAGGGTCCGAAGCCGAGACAGGAGCCACTTCTTTCGGAGCTTCAATAGGCTTCGGCATAACTACTGGTGCTATTTTGTACTGCGATTTGGGTGACGCTGGCTCAGCCACGTCCACTTCCATTGATTCGTCTATATTGTCTTTAGGTGTGGCTTGGTCTAGAGGGTCAACAGCAAAGCAGATCTCGGCCATAAAAATGGTCGAGATGAGAAATGTGACCGATTTAACAATCACGCGTGAAACCATAGACCACCACTCCCTCATAGCTTCTTATCTAGACCCTCTAACTCCATGCGCGCCATTTCAGCGGCATCGGCGAGTGGATATTTCTGAATCACAGCTTTAAATGTCGCCAAAGCTGACTCTCTCAAACCCATCTGCCACTCTACTCGACCCAAATCCAATCTTGCACGAGGTGCCCAGGGACTATCGCCGTGCTTTTTCACGAACTCACTAAGGAGCTGTCTAGCGGTATTAAACTCTTTTAGATTCGCCCAACTCTTGGCAATCCAGTAGAGGTGCATGGCTCCGTCAATTTGATCACCAAAACTTTTGCCGATGGCAGAGTATTCAACGATCGCTCGGCCATAACGGCCGGAGCGAAAACTATCGTGAGCAGCTGCAACTGCAAGTTCGTACTCTTCACGATCTGGAGTAGCTGCCTTAGTCACTGTCTTTTCTGATTCATCTGATTTCTTAATTTCTATGACAGTTGCGGGCAGACTTGGTACGGGTTTCTCTACATCACTCGATTTTGTAGGAGCAACTTCTGGGGTCGAGACAACCGGATTCACCTTAGCTTTTTTTGCTCGCTCAGGATATTTGAGCTCTTCGGGCACTAAACCAAGAGTCAAACCACGTTCTAGAATGACAATTCGTTCCTTCTGACGAAAACTTTCTTCTTCTAATTCATCGACACGGGCCCAAAGTTTAGCCACCTTCAAATCTCGTTCGTCTTTAAGTGCCAATTCTTGTTCCGGACGATCCGCCTTTTCTCTTTTAGTTAATTCCTTGACGACTCCAACCGGCTCATCAACAGCGGCGTCCTTCTTGTTGAGCCTTTGCCACATAGTGCAGCCTGAAAGAATCAGACTTGTGATCCAGAGACTTATTAGTCTCTTTTGCAGAGCATATAAATCATTCGACTTCCACATCTCTTGTCTCCAACTTAGGTTTCCCACTAAATTGCATCATTCAACGCAAGTTGCTGCGTGAACTGTTTGACGGCAATCTTAAAACTATCACTCGGATCTCTGAATTGTATGCCTAGTCGGTAGAACCGAGAGTAGAGCGCGATAGGTGCGTCCTTATTGACGTGCGTCAAATGCTCCTTGATCTTTTTGATCCAGCGCACTTCGATTTCTACTGGAATAGCTGGCTGCATAGGCAAGTGAACGCGCGCCTGCAAATCAATAACGCCTCGAAAAACAACGTTACAAATTGATGGAAATCGAGTCACGGCACAGATGCCACCGACACTAATATCAGCGATCGGGACCATAGCTGCAGACTCCTGCTGATGCGCATAGAGTGGGGGCCCAATGACGTCAGTGACCTTAGGTTCCCAAAGACTAAAGCTGACAAAACTCATCAAGTGATCGCGACATAAATAGCGGTCAGAACTACGCCGCTCCAAGCTGACCAAAGTCTTTGGGAAACCCACCCGAACCCAAGACGGCCCGCGTTGTAAAATCGGTGTTGAAAACATGATCTTTGTCGCCATGGTTGCGAACTCAACCTGCAACCCACTACCGACCTCAATCATGTCTATGCCAGCTTTAGAAATACCGCTAAAACCGACAAACCGAAGGCCTGCTGAATCAACGCCTAAATCTTGAGCTCGAGCCTTAATTGCAATAGCGGAATTGGCTCCAATGACCCTTAGAACTACAGGGATTTTCGCCTCACAAACTCGTAGCAGAATCCGCTGAATCCGCTCTGGAGATGAAATTTTTAGGCGATTTTCGCTCATGGGTCGCAGCGTCCAAGGGATTCATTTTATCCATTGATACATCAACAACTAGGGCACCGAGGTAAAACCAGAGGGCATAGACAAAGGCAGAGTCTCTTAGATTATTTTGCATGAGGGCAGAGAGTAGGGTGGCAACGGCGAGATAGCTCATTCCCTTAGAACTTTTCGGAGCGAGCCGACTCCATCCGATTAGTAAGCCGACAATCCAGATGGCAAGACCGGCAAATCCGACTAAACCCGTGTCAGCAAGATATTGTAGGAAAAGGTTATGAGCTTCATATACTGTATCATGTTTTCCGATACTTACGAAGTAGGCTTGCATGGCATCTTGAAGTCCAGAGCGCGAAACCCCTGCGATGGGATTTTCAACAAACATACGCCAATGCAACTTCCAGAACACAAGACGCGGAAATCGCTCCTCTAAAGATTGGTTGTCTGTCAAAACCTCAGTGAATCTCGATAGAGCAGATCCCTCCAACCAAAGAATTGCCAAAACACCGACTAAAATTGGCACGATTCGCCACCTTAGCTGCCAAAGCCGGCGTCCCTCACAAATTAGGATGGTCGCTCCGATGACGATTAAGACAAACCTTGAGCCAGAGATTAAAAGCATTCCCAAAGAGAGAAAAAAACATCCGATCCACCAGACCCTGTTCTTATCTCCAGCATCTGACTGACGCCACGCCATGGCTAACGAGACCAAACAGACTAGCATCAAGTTGTAGGCGAAGGTTAAAGGATGCCCCATAAAGCCTGATACTCGGTAGACCCCATATGCAAATCTATGAGGTCCCAATCTAGCACTTAAGCCATGTACCCAGTCGATTCCCGTCCAATGCTGAAATATGACATAGATGAAAAGCGCGAAAAGCCACCAAAACATCAGCTTTCCCGCCTGTTTTAGCCGCCATCCATAAAGACTTGCCGCAAGCATTCCCGCGGTCAGCGTGAACCACAGCAAACCATACTTCACCGCCGTATGACTCCAGGTCGCGAGAGAAGGGCCGAGAGGTTTAGCCCAAGGCGAGAGGATAACACCAGCCAAAGCTGACAATAGATGGGCAAAAACCAGACCTAGGCACCCAAGGGACAGGGGGCGTAGCACCGCCAAGGCATTCTGCACTGAGCTATTATGCGGTTGGCTTAGAGGCGCCGGCAGGCCTTCAAGATTAAGGGTCAAGAGTCGCCATGTGCCTGTTAATGAAAGCAGCGTCAGAAGTACGAATGCGAAAGTATAACCAGCAAAAATTGGCAAGGTGGTGGCAACGAGTGCCAAGCACATGGCTATTGTGATCGCTTTACCTGACCTACTCATTACTTATTACCCCAGAGCAAAACTTGAATAGTTTGCGTTCATGGTATGCGATAATTCTCTAGTACGGCAAATCCATTTGACGGATATTGATGATGCTAATGAGGCAAGTAGTGTGGCTAAAGCAAATATATTTCGCTCTTCTTCTACTCACAGCAGGTGACTGCCTTGCTGGAGTCGAAGTCGAAGTCGAATCCGGGCAGAATCCTTTTCATAAATCGTATGTTCGTCTAGAGCTAACCCGAAACTATCCGGAAGCCTGGACTCAATTGAGCCTAAGACCTGGCAACATACAGACTAATCTCAGTTATCTTCACATCGTAAACTCGGAATGGATGATGGCACTAGGCGGTGGTCTTCGTACACTTGATCGCGTGAACAATGAGGCGATACAAGCACCCAGCCGTACACTAGCGATATTTGCATTTAATCATGAATCAGCTCGGGTCTTTCGTATTTCCCATCCGTATTATGGGTCACTCGGACTCAAGGTTTCGTATCTGCTACCTTCTCGGAGCGGCAAACTCCCCCCTCTTCGAGATCCAATCTACCCGGCAGAGATTGGTGCCAGCATATTCGCCCAACTTATTCGTATGATTGGTCAGGGCACTATGATTAATTTGCGAGTTGAAAGGTGGCGTGGCGTTAACAGTTCAAAGTTAGCTGGGCTAGAAATAGCATGCGGCATCGCTGTCACTACAGACTAAGGTAGCTGCTGGTACTGCTCAATTTCAGAGCTGCTACAGCGAGCCATTCGGAGCTGAGTCTTCCAACCAAAGCGCTGTGTCGCCCATAGTTTACCTATACCAAACTCACGGATGTAGTGATCCGTGGCATCTGATTCTTCGAAGAATCTGCCACTTGAAAAAATATTGGCTGATACATGAACGAATATTTTGTCCACTCGAGACGGCGCTTCCTCACCCACAGTCGCCATAAAGAGATCATTGATCGGAGTAGCGGTGTAACAACGAGCTGCAACTTGGCAAAATCCTGCCGAAGCGTCTCTCAGTTGAAGATTTTTGACAAACTCAGCAAATCGCTTATTGGTCTCGTCCCCTGGCAAGTAGCCGCCGACCACCAATCGTTTTGGACAGGTTTGCTCCTTACGCATTTTTGCTAGAATCCGTTCCTGAACAAAGGTGTACCACACGTATCCACCTGAGTTCGCTGGTGGCATTTGTACATTGAATACGATGACAGGCTGACCCTCAAAGTCGAGAGTGGCTGTCATCAGGAAGCCGCCACTACCCATAGTCCAGGTTTCACCTCGACCGTCGGTCTTTAATGTAAATTTGAGTGGAGGTCGTGCTGCGATCACCATGGATTCGGCTTCTTGGGTGTCACCGTATTCACTAATCTGCTGCTGACGCCACTCATACTCAGAGAGGGACCCGACACCGAGAATGCGACTGTCCGACTCAGCCCCACTTCCTATGCGCTCCATGCTCTCCTGAAACATCACGATATCGGGCTGTGAAGTACGGAGATCACGGTCAACCATTTCTAGCCGGTCGCGCCGCAAAACCCAGTCCCCTTTCCAGGGCCTCTTTACAAGTCTACTAGCAGTCCTCTGATTGAATAACGAGGCATTAAGCACCGTTAGCGGCCTACTGTCAAAACTAGCTGGCCGACTTAGAAGATCTGTAATGCATCCAGCTGCACAACCTAGTGCAGCTAAAGTTAATGTCCAGAAAATTAAGCGATGCATTTGACGGTTCACTTTAGCAGCCTAAGTAACGAGAAATCACTAGCCGCTGAATCTCACTTGTTCCCTCTCCGATTCGCAGTAGAGCCGCATCCCGGTAAAAACGCTCAATGGGATATTCCTTCATAAGGCCGTACCCACCGAAGGTTTGTTGACCTTCGCGAGCACAATATTCAGCAACCTCAGAGCAGTACAGCTTCGCCATCGCAGCAAGCTTCTGGAATGATTTGTGATTCTGTTTGAGCCAGGCAGCCTTATAGAGCATGCTCTCAGCAGCCTCAATGCGCGTGGCCATCTCTGCCAATTTAAATCCAACCGCTTGATGCTGAGCGATTGGCTTGCCAAAGGTGCGGCGCTCCTTTGCATACTTTAGCGTCATCTCAAGAGCACCTTTAGCTAAACCGAGTCCCATGGCAGCAATCGACAGGCGACCATTATCCAGAGTCTCCATCATGATCTTGAAACCCTGCCCCCGAGTCCCGAGCATATTCTTGGCAGGTACTGTCACGTTATCAAAATAGAGTTCGCCAGTGTTTGATGCACGCCACATCATCTTTCCGTGCATAGCCCGCGCGGTTAATCCCGGTGTGCCAGCAGGTACAATAAAGCAGGATAGCTCGGGTCGTCCGTTGGCAAGACGCCCAGTGATAGCCTGGACCGTAATGCCCTTTGTAAGTTCGCTGGCACTGTTTGTTATCCAAATTTTGCTACCGTTGATAATCCACTCTTGTTTGGTCTCATCAAAAGTAGCAGTTGTCTTACTGGCCTGCGCGTCACTTCCAGCTTCAGGCTCGGTCAGCCCAAATGCCCATAATCCTTCACCGGTGCACAAGCTGGGTAGATACTGTCGTTTTTGCTCCTCGTTCCCATAATAATAAAGAGGAGCAGCTCCAAGGCTGTTGTGAGCAGCAATGGTAGCAGCCTGCGATCCGTCAACTCTGGCAAGCTCTTCAACCGCGACCACATATGAGATGTAATCCATACCTTGGCCACCATACTCAGGCGGCACGACAGTACCGAATAGACCTAGCTCTCCCATCTGTCGGGTCAGTCCGAGGGAGAACTCTTCTTTTTCATCAAGCTCTCTCGCCCTAGAAGCAATCTCATTTTCAGCGAACTTACGCACAGTTTGACGCATTAAACTAAGCTCTTCGCTGTCCTCAAATTCGTAACTCATCGCCCAAACTCCAACCTGGGAAAATAATCAAAAAGAAAAAAATGAAGAGTCGCTCACTCTTCAAGTGGCAAATCGCGTATCCGTCCCTCGCGACCAGTGGCTCCTAGTAGAATTCCAAGATACGATTTATATCGCCATTTAGTGAGCTCTCCGGCCTCGACGGCAGCACGAATGGCACAATCCGGTTCATCTAGGTGACGACACTCTCTATACTTGCACTGCCCTAGATAAGGCCGAAATTCTACAAAACAATGACTAAGCTCGATGGGCCCTTTTTCTTCGAAGGTAAAACTTCGAATTCCCGGTGTATCGATCACATAGCCACCGTTACCCAACCTTATGAAACTCGCAAACGAGGTCGTATGCCGACCTTTATAAAATATATTGTCATCTTCCTCAACGACCTGCTCTATTTCGGGTCTAAATAGATTCACCAGCGAGGATTTGCCAACTCCTGAGTGCCCTGAAAGCAAGGTAACCTTGTCTTTTAAGAGCTCCCCAATCGCACTGATCATTGGGTCATTCTTGGCGTCAGTTGAATTAGCCTGCACGGAAAACACGGAGTATCCGATGCGGCGATAAAGCTCGACCATTGCTTCAGCTTCGGCGATATCCTCCTCAGTCCCCTCTTGCTGCAATAGATCACTTTTATTCAACACAATGATCGGCGGTATTCCTTCACACTCCGCCAATACGAGGTAGCGGTCAATCAACCCCCATTTGACCTTTGGACTTAGGTAGCTAGCCACGATAAGGAGCTGGTCCATATTCGTCGCAAGCACGTGTTCCAGACCCGGTGTGTGGGGGTCTAGTCTAGCTATCTTAGCGTGACGAGGCGCTAAATGCTGAATCACACACTTAGGTAAATCAGCCTTGGTCTTTACCACATGCTCCCTATCGGGGGTGCAAAGTACATAGTCTCCGACTGCTACAAAATTGCGCTCCGACCTCTCCGATACAAGAAATTTGCGAGCAACCTCAGCCAACCAGACGTCTCTAGTATCAATCTTGCCAAGCTCTGGCTCCGTTGAGACGAATGCATAGCGTTTATGAACCTCCACCACGCGCGCTGGGAAAGCTCCATTGTCGCCACCGATAAGCCATTCATCTGCAGGCTTTTCAAAGGTCTCGCCCGGCTCAATGGCATGGGTTTTCTTGCGTGACTTTTTCCTGATCTTTCCGATCTTTTCGAGGCGATCGGTATCCTTCAAATGCCATTTGGCCATCTTTTACTCTTAACTTATTTTCGGCGCGACCACGGTCATGCGGTGAATACTGTCACGAATATCTGAACTCAACATCAGCACAGCTTTACTAGCTAAATCTGAAACCTTAGCGCTGGCCTGCAGCACGCCTTCCGCAACTTGCCCTAAGTAGCCGAGATCAACCAACTGATCCACAAGGTTGAGCAGCATCTTCTTGTCGTAGAATTCCGCATCAACCAATCCACTTAGGATCGCGATCCGTTGCGCCATCAAAGTCACCTGTTCGGTGTACTCGTCTGCTTTTATGGGCAAACCAGCCTCAGCACGTTTTGCCAATATTGCGAGTGCGATAGCATATCTCTCTAGCTGCTGCCCTAAACATCGACCCAGCACAAGCAGCGTGGTTAAATCTCTACTTGTCACGGCTGGGCGCGATAATTCTCCGTCTCCTGAACGAACAAGTAAACCTTGATCAACCATGGTTGCAACTATTGTGGTTACCGTTCGCTCGATAGATTCGTCCGACCAACGCAGAAAGAACTCTTGCTTGAGGAGTGGGTAAAACTGCTCAACTGCGCTGACTAACGTAGCTTCCCGCATTTTGTCGTTATAAGCAAAAAATGCTGCCACAAGGGACGGTATCGCCAAAAGATGCAAGACGTTATTGCG
>Ga0078894_10000197_pt1 | contig 39368 bp, 31 predicted proteins | sample LauGreSu1BDMLBSD_2_FD_67506 | JGI IMG/M metagenome (GOLD analysis project Ga0078894, IMG submission 67506) | Freshwater lake microbial communities from Lake Michigan, USA - Su13.BD.MLB.SD (version 4) (version 4) | ecosystem: Environmental > Aquatic > Freshwater > Lake | place: Lake Michigan...
CCTGCAGGCGCCCGAAGGTCAGTCTCAGGATGTCGTCGCCCGCGTTCGTGAGCGGCTGGAGGGCACTCATGACGCGAGTCGCTGCGGCGAGGGCGTCTTTGCGCATTCGGTGCGGCATCGTTCCGGCATGGGCCGTCTCGCCCACGATCTCGATCGCGATGCGACAGACGCCCTGGATTCCTTCGACGATGCCGATCGGTATGCCTTCGCTCTCGAGAATGGGTCCCTGTTCGATATGTGCCTCAAGGTAGGCCGCAGGACGAACGGTCCACATCGACCGGCGCGGAGCGCGAGTGGCATCGATCGAGGCGCGCAGGTCATCCGCGACCTTGGTGCCGTCCGTGGTCTCGGCCCGAACCATGTCGTCGAGTGAACGTGATCCGGCAAACGCGCTTGATCCAGTGGCTCCCGGGAGGAACCGGCTGCCTTCTTCATTGGTCCACGCTACCACTTCGATCGAACGACGCGGGGTGAGACCCAGTGCTTTCAGGGCGCGGAGAACCTCGAGTCCAGCGACGACCCCGTAGGCACCATCGAACTTGCCTCCGGTAGGTTGGCTGTCGAGGTGCGAGCCGAGGAAGACAGGAGGCGCCTGCGTGTCGGACCCATCCAGCCGGACGTAGAGGTTTCCCGCCTCATCCTGAAACGAGCTCAGCGCGTGCGCTGCGGCCCAGTCGATGACGAAATTCTTCGCCTCGGTGTCCGCTGCGGTCAGTGCTTGGCGATTGACGCCGCCGTTCGGGAGGCCGCCGATTTCAGCGACCCGCATCAGCAAGTCCCATAGGGCTTGCGTGTCTATAGCGGCGGCGACAGTCTGGCCAAGATGTTCGTCCGACATTGCCGCGACTAGACCTGGATAAGGCCGCGAGGCGGGAAGTGCGTCAACGGCTCACAACCCGTCTCGGTGACCAACACCGTCTCGCTGGTCGCTACCAAGGGCTCCCCCGGTCGACGAACGGCTTCCGGCAGGTGGAACACCATGCCGGACTTCAGCACTGTCTGGTCCGCATCGGCCAGCTCGAGGAACGCGCCTTCGCCCCAGTCGGGCGCAAAGTTGAGCCCCATTGAATAGCCACAGCGCTTGCGAACCAGGACCCCATGTTTTTCCGCGACGCGACCGACCGCTTGGTTGACCTGCTCGGACGTCACCCCGGGTCGGATGGCCAACATTGCTGCCTCCAGCATCCCGATGGCAACGTCCATGTTCTCGACATTGCGGCGCGAAGGAGGTCCTACGACGAGAGTGCGGAAAATTGCACCGGCGTAGCGGTTGACGGTTCCGGCAATCTCGAGGAAAACGTTCTCGCCCTCTACGATCTTCTTGTCCTTCGACCAGACCGAGTGGGGCGCGAGCTGGCGATGCCCCGACATCAGGAATACCGGCAGACCGACATACTCGCAACCCTGTTCGATCATTGCCTTGTGCACATGGCCTGAGAGCGCCGCCTCGGTGATTCCTGGCTCGAAGTGGTCGAGTGCCGCCTGGGTGCCCACTTCGGCGATGCGGCAGGCTTCGCGGATCATGGCCACCTCGGCGGGCGACTTCACCTTGCGAAGTTCTTCTACGATGCGTCCGGCGTCGACGGTCGTCACTTCCGGTGCGATTGTGGCGAGCTCCCGCTGCATCGCGACGGTGAAGAACCACCCGTGCTCTTCCATCCCGATTCGCGCACGACGCAACTTGAGCCGATCGAAGGCTTCGAGAAGTTTGCTCAGCGGGCGCTCGTGGTCCGCAAAGGTAATCAACTGGTCTGGTCCGAACCATGACCTTACGGGCAGGCCCAGGGCTTCGAGACCGCGCAGCACGATAAGCGGCTGCTCGCCGGGTTTGACGATCACGAACTGCGGGTAGTAGTAACCAGGCGTGTGCCAGCCGGACACGTAGGTGATGTTCTCCGGCACGTGCACGACCAGCGCGTCGAGGCCGCGGGCGCTGATCGCTTTCTCCAGCGCGTTGAGGCGCGCTCGGAACTCCGCCACCGGGAAGGCCAGCTCGGAAACGAACTCCATTTTGGTCGCCGCCATGTTGCGTTCCTGCCCCACTGTGGGGATGCTGCAAATCTACGATATTGCAGTAGGTTTGCCGAAACGCAATGGAGTGTCAAGGCGCGCTGCCGCGCGCTCAAATCCGTTTGGCGGACTTGCGTGCCTTGTTCTGGCGAGTTTCGGAGCGTACGACCGCTGATTTGGGCAACCAGGCATTGACCCAGAGGATCGACGCGGTCGTCTTGCCCTCGTTCTTCCAGCGGTGTTTCAGGTCGCTGTGCAGGTACAGCGCGTCGCCTGCCTTCAGGGAGTAAAACTCGTCCGGTTCGAGCCAGAACGAGAGGGTGCCCGAAAGCACGTAGAGAAACTCCTGTCCCTTGTGCGACCACACGCCATTGCTGTCGCCACCGGGTTCCAGGTGGGCAATCTCTGCTTCCATGCCCGCCGGCTTGGTGATCAGATCCTCGATGACAAGCGTCTTGTCGTCGGTCACGAAGCGGGGGCGGTGCGCGGCTGGCACGAAGCGGCGTTTGGCGGGAGGGAGGTCCTCGCCTCGCAGTGAAGGAATGGTCGTGCCGAGTACCTCGGCGAGGCGGAACAGCGCCTCGAGCGACACGCCGGTATTGCCTCGTTCCAACGCGCTGATGAAGGAGGGGGAGAGCCTGGACCGCTCCGCCGCTTCCACCAGTGTCAGCTTGCGTTGCCTGCGCAACATGCGCAGCCTCTCTCCGAGCTGGGCGTCGACGAAGTTCTCAGCGACCTGCACACCCAATTCCGGCGCACCGAGTTCCTTGCGGATAGCCGCCGGGTTCAGCTTCTCTTCGATATACAGCTGGGCGATCTTGCGCAGCCGCTTGAGATGACTGTCGCGGAAGATCCTGTGCCCACCCTTGGTGCGATCAGCCGAAAACAGCTCCTCGCGTTCCCACGTGCGAAGCATTCCGGGGGTCACGCCGATGAGCTCGGCAACTTCGCCTATGGACAGGCTGATTTCGGATTTCAGGGGCTTCATGGCTGCGGATATGGCTCTTGCTTGAAGACAACGAGTCTTCAGCCACCGAGGCCCTGAGCAGCTCCTGGTCGAGCGCCGCAATGACTGACCGGTCGCCTATGCGGACTTGCGCGCCAAATCGAGGCAATGGTCGAGAGTGGCTGAATTTGCCAAGATTACCGGAATCCCGAAGGTTTTCCCTAGTTCGGCCTCCAAGTCCTGCCGGCGGACGGCGGTACAGGGGATCACCAGGGCCTGGCAGTCAGGAGTTACCGCGGCGCGGGCGAGGGGCAAGAGAACCTCCAGCGTCAGCGCTCCGACCGCTTCGTCGCTACCACAGCCTGCATGGGTCGCCGGGGCAGGTTCGTACCCCCGATCGCGAAGGTACTGGACGAAGCGCTCCCCAATGTCGGGGTGGTAAGGGGTGACCACGGCGACGCGGCGGGCGCCGCGCCTCTCCAAGGCAGCAGCGATCGCGATAGACGTGGTCGTGGCGGGAATCCCTCCCAGCGCTTCCGACATGGCGCTGGCCTGTTCGTGGCCGCGCTGACCACCACCGAGAAACGAGCCTGATGTGCAGGCCCATACAACCACGTCAGGCGAAACCGCCGCCGCGGTCCGCGCGACGGCCGCAAGTGTCGACGGCGACCCCATGTCGGTCACCATCGCCGCCACCGCTTCAGCGTCATGTTCTGCGGCGATCGACTGCGGTGCTACCTTGTAAATGAGAGCGTCGGCTCCGCGCTCCTCAGCCATGTCGCAGATCTCTCGGTCGATCAGTCCGGTCGAGGGGAACAGGACCGCAATGCGCACATTGCGCTTCAAGGCCAAACTCGTGCGCCTCCCATGCGCGCCAACTCCGTCTCGCGCTGGATGGTTCGTATCAGGCGCGACAGCCCAGTCTCAAGCTTTTCCTCGCTGGTCGCGAGCGCGATGCGTACGAGTCCTCGCCCGGCCGGGCCAAACGTTTCGCCGGGCGCAACGGAGACCTTTTCCTTGAGCAGCAGATCCTTCGCAAAGCCGTAAGTGTCGAGCGTCGCCCCGGAAATGTCGACCATCAGGAAGAAGGCCCCTTCCGGGCGCCAGGTCCGGATTCCGGCCTTCTCGAGCAGATGTATTGCCTGGTCACGCCTCGCACGGAAGTAGTCTCGCATCATGCCGACGTTCTCCTGCGGGCCGTTCAAGGCCGCCTCGGCCGCCTTCTGGGCCACAGCGCAGATTGAGCCGATCACTGGCTCCTGGAGCTTCGCCTGCACTTCAGCCGCGACGGCTGGAACGGCTACGTAGCCAACGCGCCAGCCGGTCATTGCGTACGTCTTCGAACAGCTGAACACGGAGATCACCCTGCCATCCTCGTCGTAGCGAGCGGCGCTGGTGTGTTCGCCCGAAAAAACGAACTCGTCGTAACACTCGTCCGAGACGACCCAGAGGTCGTGGCGGCGAGCGAATTCCACCATTTGTCGCAAGAGATCCGCGGGCATCACAGCGCCGGTCGGGTTGGACGGGGAATTGATGAGAATGCCCTTGGTTCGCGGAGTGACCAGTGCATCGAGGGCGGCCGGATCCGGCAGGAATCCGTTCGAGGCGGGGGCTGCGTATCGAACCGGTCGACCGCCCGCTGCCAAAACCATCATCTCCCAGTTTGGCCAGCCGGGATCGGGCAGCAGCATTTCGTCGCCGTGTTCGAGGATGGCCAGGCAGGCATTGAAAAGGCCCGAAGTTGCGCCGCAGGTGGCTACGATGCGGTCGATCGGGACATCCAGGCCGTTGACGCGCTTGAGCTTGGCCGACATCGCCTCGCGCAGGGACTTCAGTCCAACGGGTGTGGTGTATTTCGTGAAGCCATCGAGCGCCGCCTTGTGGGCTGCATCGCAAATGTGACGCGGCGTGGGGAAATGGGGCTCACCGAGGTCCAGTCTGATGCAGTCCGGCATCTCCACGGCCATGCTGGCGATCTGCCTAATGCCACTGCGTGGCATGTTCACGACGACTTTGGAGAGCGACTTCATGCGTGGCGTCCTGCGGTGCGATTGCGACGATAGATCATGTAAATAATACATCAAATCTGCTAGATTACAGTAATATCTAGAGGGCGTTCTTGTCCTTTCGCGGCGGGAGATTTGGATGGATCTTGGATTGAACGGGAAGGTCGCCGTGGTCACGGGCGGCAGCAGCGGAATCGGCAAGGCCATCGCCTCGGAACTGGCCGCAGAAGGCGTCGACGTTGCGATCGTCGCGCGAACTGCCGGGCCTGCCGAAGCCGCTGCCAAGGAGATTGCGGCCCGCACGGGTCGCAGGGTCATCGTGTCCCTTGCCGATACGGGAGATGACGTCGCAGTGCGAGCCATGGCTGCCGATGTTGCGCTTCGTCTTGGCGGTATCGATATCCTCGTCAACTGTGCCGCCGAGCCGGCGGGACAAGGCAAGACGCCCCTGGCTTGGGAAGTCACCGAAGAGCAACTCATGCGCCAGATGAATATCAAGGTCATGGGCTATTTGCGGTGCGCCCAAGCTGTCCTGCCACACATGCGCCGGGCTGGATGGGGTCGCATCATTTCCATTAGCGGCATGGGTGCCCGAAAGAGCGGCGACACCGTCGGCAGCATTCGCAACGTTGCCGTGGTCGCGCTGACGAAGAACCTCACGGAGGAGCTCGCCGGGACCGGAATCTCTGCCGTAGCGGTTCATCCAGGCTATACGAAGACCGACAAGGTGGCGGCCATGATCGCCCGTCGAGCGAAGGAGGAAGGGCGCACGGAGGTCGAGATCGAGGCTGGGCTGGCCTCGGGAAATCTCAACGGTTACCTGCCTACACCCGAGGATATCGCGGCCGTCGTCACGTTCCTCGCCTCACCACGAGCGCGTACGATCAACGGTGATGTCGTCGCCGCCGCAGGTGGTGCCCGGGTCGCCATCCACTATTGACTGACTTGCGACCGGCCGCTGCGCGGTTGCCGTCGACAAGCGCTCCGGGAGCGCGTGTGCAACCAGCGAGCGTTGCTCAATCCCGCCAAGCGTCGCTGCGCTTGAGCGTGGCGATGTCCATGAGACGTCGATCGCGCCAGCGCACGCGCTCGGCCCACTGCTCCAGGGGAAGTGCCGCGCGCCGCTCGGCAGCGACCCGTGCCACGAGGTCCGGTGTCCATGGATCGTTCTGCCCACGTTCGGCTCCCATTCGCGCATACGCCGGCCCCAGCTTCTCGGCGTGCGATTCAATGCCGCCGCGCGTATTGACGTCGACGGTCTCGAATACCCCCAGTACCGACCAGCGCATGCCGAGGCCTTCCGTGATCGCTCGGTCGACTTCCGTCACGCTCGCCACTCCATCGCGCACCAGGCAGTAGGCCTCGCGCAATAGAGCGCCTTGTAGGCGATTAAACAGGAACCCCTCGATCTCGCGCTTGAGGGTCACGGGAGCCATGCCGGCCTGCTCAAGCAGCGCCGCCGCGCGCACCGTGATGTCTGAGCGGGTAAAGGCGGCCGGCACGATCTCGACGACGCTCAGCAGAAACGGCGGATTCAATGGATGAACGACGAGGCAGCGATCGCGCTCCGTCAGATGCTCTGCGACGTGACTGATTGGAATCGCCGAGGACGACGATGCGAGAATGACCTCTGGCGAAGTTCGCGTGATCAGATCCGCGAACAAGGACTGTTTTAGATCCAGACGCTCAGGTGCGCACTCCTGCACATACGTGGCTCCGGCCAACGCGGTGGTCAGGTCGGGCACGAAGCTCACGCGGTCCAGCGTCGCCTGTGCGGAGGCGGTGACAAGTCGACGCTTTGCCAGTTCTTCGACGCGGGCCGCGAGTTCAGCGCGCGCACTGGGGAGGCGGTCTGCCGCCGGGTCGTATAGCGCCACCTCGTGTCCGGCGCGAGCGAACACGATCGACCAGGCAATGCCCATGCTGCCGGCACCGACAATCGCGATTTTGGGTACGACACTCATGAGGTCACCTTGGTCGCGGCGGAAACGAATCGTGGTACCAGATAAGCGTCCAGCGCCTCGCTGCCGCCTTCGGAGCCGTAGCCGCTGTCCTTGATGCCGCCGAATGGCGTCTCGGGAAGCGCTAGACCCAAGTGGTTGATCGTGAGCATGCCGCTCTCGAGTGCAGAAATGATGTGATCCGCCTCGTCGGCACCGCAATAGGCGTAGGCGGCTAGTCCGTAGGGGAGGCGGTTCGCTTCCTCGATGGCAGCATCCAGCGAGCTGACACGCATCAGCAGTGCAATTGGCCCGAACGGTTCCTCGTTCATTGCACGCATGATGGGCTTTGCGCCATCGATGATCGTGGGTGAGAAGAAATATCCGCGGTCACCGCACCGCTGGCCCCCGTACGCCAGTCGGGCACCGCATGCGACGGCATCCGCGACCAGCGACTCGATTGCCTGGCGCCGTCGGTCGTTCGCGAGCGGTCCCATGTCCGTGTGTTCGTGAGACCCATCTCCGACACGCAGCGACGCCGCGAATTCAACCAAACCCTCAAGGAGTTGGTCGTACACCGCGTCCTCCACCAGGAAGCGAGTCGGGGAGACACAGACCTGGCCAGCATTGCGGAACTTTGCCCGGCCGAGGTCCGCGACTGCACGCTCCACGTTCGCCTTGGCGGTGACGATGGCAGGAGCGTGGCCGCCAAGTTCCATTGTGGCGCGCTTCATCATCGAGCCAGCCCGAGCAGCAAGTTTCTTCCCAACCGGTACCGAGCCTGTGAACGAAATCTTCCGGATCGCCGGGTGTTCCACCAGTTCGCTCGATATCTGTGCCGGATCGCCGAATACGAGGTTCAGCGCGCCGGCTGGAATTCCCGCGGCTACAAACGCTTCGGTAAAGCAAGCCGCCGTATGCGGCGTCTCCTCGGCAGGCTTGAGCACCACCGGGCACGCTGCCGCGAGTGCGGGGCCCACCTTGCGTGCGAGCTGTGACAGAGGGAAGTTCCAAGGTGCAAAGGCGGCGACTGGGCCGACCGGGTCGCGCAGAACGAGCTGGCGTATGCCGGGCTGCCGTCCCGGGATAACGCGTCCGTAGGTGCGACGGGCCTCCTCGGCGAACCACTCGAGCAGATCGGCGCTGCTGTCCACTTCGATGCGCGCCTCCCGCAGGGTTTTGCCCTGTTCTGCGGTCAGGATCGACGCCAGCCGCTGACGGTTAGTCCTCATCCACTGGCCCGCACTACGCAATAGCTGTGATCGGCCAAGTGCACCGAGAGCCGCTAGGTGCGGCAGGGCACTTCGCGCGGCCTCGGCCGCAGCGGAGATATCAGCGGACTCTGCGATCGCGTAAGTTCCGAGTTGATCCTCTGTCGCGGGATTGGTAACCGGCGCTCGCCGACCGCTGCTGCCCTCGCGCCACTGACCAGCGATGTATAGGTCGATCTTCCACGCCGAGTGTTCCGGGCAGGGCAGTGTTCTGGCAGCAGGCGTCATGGCCCCCGCTCCAGCAGCTTTGCAGCAATCCATCTGCCGATCGGGATCGCCGAGGTGGCCGCAGGCGAGGGCGCGTTCGCGACGTGCAGGACTCGCTCGGTCTCGAGAAAGTGGAAGTCATGGATCATCGTTCCGCTGGGAGTCACGGCCTGCGCACGTATTCCGGATCGGTATGGCCGAAGATCTGCGAGCGTCAGCGAGGGTGCGTATCGACGGCAACGCGCGAGGTACTCACGCCGCGACAGTGCACTTCCGGCTTCACTCAGAACCGAACGCCAGTGCTGTGCCATCAGTCGCCAGAACCCGGCAAATCCGATGGTCGTCGCGAAGTCCCGCAGGTCGATCGAGAAGCGGCCGTACCCATACCGGGCGGCACTCAGTACGGCATTGGGCCCGACGGTGACTGACCCGTCGATCATCGGAGTCAAATGAATTCCGAGGAACGGCAGCGTGGGATCCGGCACCGGGTAGATCATGCTCGTGACGACCTCGCTCAATTCGGGTCGCAACTGGTAGTAGTCGCCACGAAAAGGGATCATCACGAAGTCCGGGTCGAGTCCCGAGCGCCGTGCCAGACGGTCCGCGTCGATGCCCGCACAGACCACGGCCCGTTGCGCACGCCACCGACGCGACGCCCCGAAGATGGTCACGCCGTCTCCATCGTCTTCGACTGCGGCCACGGGTGTGCCGTAGACGATCTCGGCACGCTGCCGGGTGATCTCACCAATCATTGCGCGAGTCACTTCGCGATAGTCGACGATACCGCTGATCGATACCCACAGCGCCGCGAGGCCGGTGATGGCCGGTTCACGATCGGTGATGTCCGTCGTGTCGAGCCACCGTACCTCGATGCCGTTGGTGGCGGCGTTGGCTTGCAGGGCGCGCAGTCGGGGTAGCTCGGACTCTTCAGTGGCAACGATCAGCTTGCCGGGTACGCGGTAAGGGATACCGTGTGCATCGCAGAACGCCTTCGTCGCGCGTTCGCCTTCGCGGCAGAGTCGCGCCTTGAGGGATCCAGGCTGGTAATAGATCCCTGAGTGGATGACCCCGCTGTTATGGCCAGTCTGATGAGCTGCGACGTTGGATTCCCGCTCTACCAGGAGCAGTCGCGCCCCAGGCGCTCGATCGAGCAGCGCCATAGCCGTAGCGGCACCTACGATTCCGCCGCCAACGACGCAATAGTCGTAAGTCACGTCCGTCATTTGGCGAGGAATCCGTATGTCGCGGCTTCAGGTCTCGACGACGGTCCGGCTGTGATCCACGACGGGCGTGCCGTCGAAAAAAGCCCCAACGAGCTCGCGCCAGCGGGCGAAGCCCGGCGACTGTCGAAAACCAATGGTGTGATCCTCGAGCCGATCCCACTCGATCATCAGGCGAAATACCGCGGGGCGCTCGATCGAGCGACGGAGCTTTAGCGATCGGAATCCGGCCGCAGCCTGAAACACTGGCAGCGCCGCACGCACGCCACCGATGAACGCGTCTTCTGCGCCTTCTCGGATGGTGATTTCGGCGATTTCAAGGACTGGCTCACTCATCTTTCATGGACCCCGCGGGTGGAATGTTGTTTAGGTATCAGCCCATCAAGTCGCGCTGGGAAAGGTGCTCTACTTCCTCGTCACTGCCGGCGAAGGTCCGTGTGACGCGTGCTGAGGCGTAGATCCAGAGTATGCGCATCGGAGTCTTGCCGGTGTTGCGGAAGCAGTGCTCTTGCCCGCCCCGGATATAGGTGGAGTCGTACTGCGATAGCGGTGTCACCTTGCCGTCGATTTCGACTTCGCCTTCACCCTCGAGTAGCGTCACCTGTTCATCGACATTGTGCCGATGCATCGGCGCTCCCTTGCCGACCGGGTACACGCTCATGCCGGTCGTAAACGCCGCGTCGCGGACCGATGCGTGAGTCACGAGCGGCACGGTCTCGACGCCGCCGCCACGCGGAATCACGCGAATCTCGCTGACGTGGAGGATGCGATTCTCGGGCTGTTCCACTTTGGTTCTCCTGTTGGCGATCCGCGGGTCTGACTAGAAGAAGGCCTGTAGGCCGGTCTGTGCTCGCCCTAGGATCAGGGCGTGCACGTCATGTGTGCCTTCGTACGTGTTCACCGTCTCGAGGTTGAGCATGTGACGGATGACCTGGTACTCCTGAGCAATGCCGTTACCGCCATGCATGTCTCGCGCCAGGCGTGCGATCTCCAGCGCCTTGCCCGCATTGTTTCGCTTGAGGATCGAGACCATTTCCGGTGCCGCGGCGCCGGCGTCGAAAAGTCGACCGACGCGAAGCGCGGCCTGCAGTCCCAACGCGATCTCGGTTTGCATGTCGGCGAGTTTGCGTTGGAACAATTGGGTTTGCGCGAGCGGTCGCCCGAACTGGCGTCTGTCGATCCCGTATTGCCGTGCGGCCAGCCAGCACGCCTCAGCTGCGCCCATGACCCCCCAGCCTATCCCGTACCGAGCGCGATTGAGGCAGCCAAAGGGTCCCTTCAGGCCCTCGGTGTGAGGCAGCAGTGCGGATTCCGGGACGTCGACCCCGTCGAGAACGACCTGTCCGGTCACAGAGGTGCGCAGTGACATCTTGCCGTCGATGCGTGGGGTGCTGAGCCCGTCGACGCCACGCTCAAGTACGAACCCACGAATGGCACCACCGTGGGCGTCTGACTTGGCCCAGATCACGAAAACGTCGGCGATCGGAGCGTTTGATATCCATGTCTTCGTTCCGCTGAGGCGGTAGCCCCCGGTGGCACGCTCTGCCCGCGTACGCATGCCCCCCGGATCGGAGCCGGCGTCGGGTTCCGTGAGGCCGAAGGCACCAATCCACTTTCCACTGGCCAGCCTGGGAAGATAGCGCTCCCGCTGTGCTTCGCTCCCGTACGCGAGAATTGGATACATCACGAGGGAGGACTGCACCGAGAGCATCGAGCGGTAGCCTGAATCGATTCGCTCAAGTTCACGAGCCACGAGCCCGTAGCAAACGTAACTGGAGGCGAGGCCGCCGTACTTCTCTGGAGTCGTCAGCCCGAGCAGGCCCATCTCCCCCAGCTCGGAAAAGATCTCGCGGTCCACCGTCTCTTTCGCGAAAGCATCGAGCACGCGCGGCCTGAGGCGTTCCGCCGAAAACGCTGCCGCCGCATCGCGGATCTCACGCTCATCGGGGGAAAGCTGATCGTCGAGCCGGAACGGATCCGACCATCTGAAGTGCTTGGACGACACCGCGTCTTGCGTCGTTCGTTCCGCCACGATCCGGATACCCCGTGAGCAGCTCGAGAGCCTGCAGGCTAGTTCAAGAGGCGCGCGAGGCGAGGCATGACCTCTGTCTTCATCAACTCGAGATTGCGTAGCCACGCCTTCTCCTTGCCGATGAAGTCGAAGCACATCCCGATCAGGGTTCCGAAACCGCCCGTCTCGCGAACCAGTGCGGCTGCGCGGCGCGCCACGGTGTCCGGCGATCCGACCAGCCAAATGTTGCGCGCGAGATACTCCGGTGTCACGGCGGAGTCTGGATGCGACGGGTCTGACTTGGAGTACTGCCCGAGGCCTCGTCCGACGATGCCGGGAATCATATATTCCTTCCAGAATCGCCCGACCTCTCCGGTCGACGCCAGCTCAATCGCCTCCTCGTCGGTATCGGCGACGAAGAAGGGCGGGGAGACCGCCCAATTCTTTCGATCGGGCTTGTGCCCGGCCTTGCGAGCCTCAGCCTCGTACACGCGCCAATGTTCGGCGAGATAGCCCGGCCCGATCATGAAACTCATCGGACGGAAGCCGAGCTTGCCCGCAAGGGCGAGGGTACGCGAACTGACGGAGAGGCCTGTCATTCCGAGCGGCGGGTAGGGCTTTTGGAAGGGCTTGAGGAACGGACCCTTCTCGGTCTCGTCCCAGTCGCGCCGGCGGAACTTCCAGAACTTGCCGTCGTAGTTGAAGGCGGTATCGCTCGTCCAGATCTTGATCATGATGTCGAGCGCTTCCTGCGTCATCTCGGCATTCATCAACGTCGTCGAGCCATCAGCTTCATGTCGCAGCGTGCCGAGCAGGTCGGCGTCCATGTGTACCGAGCCTGAACCGATACCGACCATATAGCGCCCTTGAGCGAGGTGATCGAGGTAGGCGATGCGGTGGGCGAGTTCGACCGGATGGTGGTAAGGCAGCACGTGGGCACCCGGCGCGAGGATGATCTGCTTTGTTTGTATCAGCGCCTGTGCAATCAGCAGGTCCGGCGCCGGCACCGGCTCCCAACCGCAGGCGAAGTGTTCCCCGATCCAGGCTTCCCGGTATCCCAGCTCGTCGGCTTTGCGAATCGTTTCGAGGATGAATTCCTGACCCTGCTTGGGGGTGCGCTCCGGCGCGAGATGCGGCATGAAGAATAGTCCGAGATGCATGAGAGCCTCGTCTTGGGTCGAGTTGAAAGCTTGCTCACGAGCCTAGATACACTTACTGTAGTGTGTCAAGTTTGTAGTAATGGCATGGGTGCTTTGGCGTAGCTCTCCTGCGCGCACTCGCCGGAAAAATACAGAGGGAGGAGCGACGTGAAACTCTTGAGATTCGGTGAGCCGGGCCATGAGCGACCAGGTTTGGTTCACAGCGACGGATCCATACGGGATCTCTCTGGTGTGATCCGCGACATCGACGGAGAGGCCGTGAGTCCGTCGGGACTCGACGCATTGCGGCGACTGGATCCGTCGACTCTCCCGATCGCTCCGGCCTCGTCGCGGCTCGGACCATGTTTATCGCGCGTCGGGAAACTGGTCTGTGTCGGCAGGAATTACGCGGAGCATGTCAAGGAAACGGCGCACGTCCGCGCCCAGGACGCGACGTTGCCCACTGAGCCTGTGCTGTTCATGAAAGCGACCTCTGCGATCGTCGGCCCAAACGACGACGTCGTGCTGCCGCTGGGTTCTCAGAAGACTGACTGGGAGATCGAGGTAGCCGTGGTGATCGGCACACGCGCCCGATACGTTGAGGAGGGTGCGGCCCTCGATCACGTTGCGGGCTACACGATCATCAACGACGTCTCGGAACGCGAGTTCCAGCTAGAGCGAGGCGGGCAGTGGGTGAAGGGCAAGAGCTGTGACACATTCGCGCCGCTCGGCCCTTGGCTGGTGACCCGTGACGAGATCCCCGACATCGATGCGCTCGAGTTGAGGCTTGCGGTCAACGGAACCGTGCGCCAGTCCAGCTCGACAGCGCACATGATTTTCAAGTTGCCGGTCATCATCAGCTACATCAGCCGCTTCATGACCTTGCTCCCCGGCGACGTCGTTGCTACCGGTACGCCGTCTGGCGTCGGCCTTGGTCTGAAGCCCCCGGTCTTTCTCAAGGCCGGCGATGAAATGGAGCTGCGCATCGATGGGCTCGGGACGCAGCGCCAGCGGGTCGTGGAGTTCAGGAAATAGCTCGGGGGGGGGCTGACGTGCGCGGCTGCCTCAATATCGCGGATCTGCGGCGTGCTGCCAGGCGGCGCGCGCATCGTATGGTTTTCGACTACATCGACGGCGGCGCTGACGACGAGGTCACGTTGGCCCGTAACCGGGAAGCGTTCCGGGATTACGAGCTCATGTTCCGGGTGCTGGTTGGCGTCGACGAGGTGAATACTGCCTGCGAGCTGCTCGGCGAGCGTCTGCAGGTGCCGTTCTTCTGCGCCCCGTCGGCAGGGAACAGGCTCTTTCACACCGACGGCGAACGCGCGGTCGCGCGAGCAGCCGCGGCAGCGGGGACGATCTACAGTCTCTCTACGCTCTCAACTGTGTCGATCGAAGAGATCGCACGCCTCACTTCCGGTCCGAAGTGGTTCCAGCTCTATGTGTGGAAGGACCGTGCGCTCGTTCGCGAGATGCTGCAACGGGCGCACGCAGCGGGCTATCGCGCGCTGATCCTGACCGTCGATTTCCCGGTGACGGGCATGCGCGAGCGCGATCCCCGCAACGGGTTCACCATCCCTCCGAGTTACGGCGTACGTCAGGTCTGGCACGCCCTCCGCAGTCCCGCATGGACGTGGGACTATCTCACGGGCGAACCCATCCGCTACGCGAATCTCTCCACCGAAACGCCGGCGACGAGCCTGTCGCAGTTCACGGCTGAGCAGCTTCATCCTGGCTTCACGTGGCGAGATGCCGAGTGGCTGCTCGGGGAATGGAAGGGGCCTGCGGTCATCAAGGGCGTTGTTCGCGCCGACGATGCGCGCCGTGCTGCCTCGCTGGGGTTCCGTGGCGTCATGGTATCGAACCACGGTGGGCGCCAACTCGATTCGTCGCCCGCACCCATCGATGCCTTGGAGCCGATCGTGCAGGCCGTGGGGGGCGACGCGGAAGTGATTCTCGACGGTGGCGTGAGACGTGGGACAGACGTGCTCAAGGCGCTGGCGCTTGGCGCGCGTGCGGTGAGCTTTGCTAGACCCTACCTCTACGGCCTTGCCGCGGGCGGCGAGGCCGGTGTCGCGCGTGCGCTGGATCTGCTTACGCAGGCAGTGCGCCGCGACATGGCGCTGGCGGGTGTCCGCTCGCTCTCCGAGATCGACCGCTCACTCGTTCGTCGCGTTGGCGCCCCCGGACATTCAGCGTGACGTCGGTCTTCCTGTGCGATTCGGCGCGCACCCCGATCGGTCGATATGGCGGGGCACTCGCCGCGATCCGCGCGGATGACCTCGCGGCCACGCCGATTCGCGCGCTGATGTCCCGATTTCCCGATATGGACTGGGCTCGGGTCGATGAGGTGGTCCTCGGTGCGGCGAACCAAGCCGGCGAAGACAACCGCAATGTGGCCCGCATGGCGTCGCTGCTGGCTGGACTGCCGGTCACCGTGCCGGGCGTTACGGTCAACCGGCTCTGCGGCTCTGGTCTGGAGGCCATCGCCGCGGGTGCGCGGTTGATCGCCACGGGACAGGCGGCTCTGGTAATTGCTGGGGGCGTAGAGAGCATGTCGCGCGCGCCCTATGTCATGCCGAAGTCTGAGACAGCCCATGGTCGCGAGCAGCGCCTTCACGATACGACCATCGGCTGGCGGTTGGTGAATGCCGCGTTCGAAGCACAATTCGGGATCGATTCGATGCCAGAGACCGCTGAGAACGTCGCCGCGTTGCGGCAAATATCCCGGCAAGACCAGGATGCGTTCGCGCTTCGCAGTCAGCAGCGTGCACGACGGGCCCAGTTGAGTGGGCGACTCGCGCGAGAGATTGTCCCAGTCGTGGTGCCGACACGACGGGGCGATTCGACCGTGTTCGATCGCGACGAGCACCCGCGCGACACGTCGCTAGAGGCACTGGCCCGGTTGCCGGCGCCGTTTCGCAAGGGTGGAACGGTCACGGCGGGCAATGCTGCGGGCATCAACGATGGGGCGGGTGCGGTGATCCTTGCTGACGAGGCCACGGTGACACGATACGGCTTGTCCGCCCGGGCTCGAATCGTCGATACCGCCACTGCCGGGATCGAACCACGCCTGATGGGTCTCGGTCCGGTGCCAGCGATTCGCAAGGTGCTGGGGCGGACTCGGACCTCGCTCGACTCAGTCGATGTCATCGAATTGAACGAGGCCTTCGCCGCGCAAGCGCTGGGCGTCATGCGTGATCTTGGTTTGGCGGATGATGCCGAAAACGTCAATCCGAACGGGGGCGCGATAGCGCTGGGTCACCCGCTCGGCATGAGTGGTGCGCGTATCGCTGCCACCGCCGCCCTGGAACTCGAAGTACGAAAATCTCGGTTCGCGCTGTGCGCCATGTGCATCGGGGTTGGGCAGGGTATCGCGATGCTTCTAGAGCGCGCTGGATGACCGTGCCAGTCCGGATAGAACGGCAAGGTGCCGTCGGGCTGGTTGCGCTTGATCATCCTCCGGTGAATGCACTGTCGCGTGCGTTGCGCCTTGCGTTGCTCGAAGCAGTTGAAGAACTCGATCGCGATGAGCACGTCGGCGTGATCGTCATCATCGGAATCGGTGCGCACTTTGCAGCGGGAGCGGATATCGCGGAGCTCGCGGAAGGCGCGCAAGCACCGCTTCTCGCGCATGTGCTGACGCGGATCGAGGGTTGCGGGAAGCCCGTGTTGGCGGCGATGCACGGCGCGGCACTTGGGGGTGGGGCCGAACTCGCGCTAGCCTGCCACTACCGTGGGGCAACGTCTGATCTGTCTTTCGGATTCCCGGAGATCCAGCTCGGACTGATTCCGGGTGCTGGTGGCACGATTCGGCTGCCCCGGCTAGTCGGTCCCGTTGCAGCGATTCGTATGATCACTTCCGGCCGACGGCTCTCGCGCGCCGACGCGATTGCCGCAGGCGTAGTGGATCAGGCACTGGACGGAGATCTAGCGTTGGCTTCCTTGGAGTGGGCCAGGTCGCTGCTGGACGCTCACGCTCCCGTGCGTCGCACGACACAGAGAACTCTCTCAAGCGAAGCGGCGAGTGATTTCGCCACCGCGCCACTGGACCTGCCACGCCCACTGCGGCGTCTTCCCGCCGTTAGCGAGGCGATCGAGGCTGTGCAAGCCGCGCTGACGAAGCCTCCTGAGCTCGCGTTGCGGGACGCGCGTGAGCGCTTCGAGCGATGTCGCGGTTCTACTGAGTCGCGGGCACTGCGACACCTTTTCTTCGCTGAAAGGCAACGGCCGGACGACAGCGCCGCGAGGCGCGTCCAACGCATCGGAGTGGTTGGCGCTGGAACCATGGGCAGCGGCATCGCGCTCGCAGCGGCGCTAGGTGGGCTCGAGGTGTTGATGATCGATCCGGCGCCGCGCGCGGTCGAGCACGCAATGGCGCGGATGCGTAACCACGTCGATGAATCCTGTGCTCGCGGCAGACTGACACCCATGGATGGCGCGGCCGGCATCCGACGCGTTCGCACCGGGACGTCGTTGGTCGAACTCGCAGATGCCGATCTTGTCGTCGAAGCGGTCGTGGAAGACCTGAGCGTCAAGTGCGCCGTCTTCGGTGAACTGTCGCGCAAGATGTCGCCGCACACCATCCTCGCCACGAATACCTCGACACTGGATATCGACGCGGTTGCGATGTCGGCGGGCGATCGTGCCACCGATGTTGTCGGTATGCACTTTTTCAGCCCTGCTCACATCATGCGGGTCGTGGAGATCATTCGCGGAAACGATACGTCGGATGCAGCGACCGCAACGGTCGCCAGAGTTGCGCGGCAACTGGGCAAGATCGCCGTGGTCGCCGGCAACTCATTCGGCTTTATCGGCAATCGGATGCTTTACGCGTACGGACGTGAGAAGGAACTCATGTTGCTCCAGGGCGTCGATCCCGCTCGCATCGACGACGTGCTGGAGAACTTCGGTATGGCCATGGGTCCGAATGCCGTTGGCGACCTTGCTGGCCTGGACGTCGGATGGCAAGCGCGGCGGGCTTGGTCGGAGCGGCCCTCCGACGGGCGCTACTGGCGGGCGACGGATCGACTTGCAGAGCTCGGCAGGTTTGGTCGCAAGACCGGACGCGGGTTCTATCAATACGAGGCAGGTGTTGCGACGGGAGCGCGTCGAGTGGATCCTGATGCCGTTGACATTATCCGTGCTGAATCTGAGCGCCTGGGTGTTGTGCCTCGCGAGTGGGCAGACGAGGAAATCGTCGAGCGTTGCGTACTTGCTCTTATTCGAGAGGGCGCAGAGTTACTGCAGCGCAAAGCGGCGCGTTCAGAGGCGGACATAGACGTCATCTGGTGCAATGGCTACGGATTTCCGCGCGAGCGCGGGGGTCCGATGTTCCACGGCATGACGCTCGGATGGCGTCATGTCTTGCGCCGGCTGCGTGACTTCGCGGTAGAGCCTGGCGGGGAGTACTGGTTGCCATCGGTATGGCTTGAGCGGCGTGCAGCGGAATCGGCGTGAGTAATCAATCGGCGAGTCGGATGCCGGTGCTGGCATCGAACAGATGGGTCTGTGCGGCGCGAACCGGCAGGACCTCACCCGCGCGGACCTGCATACGCGAGAGCCCAGGGACACGAGGTTCCCTGTTCGACAGTTCCCGAGCGAGCACTTGAACGGCTTGGTCTCCGATCAATCCGGAAATCAGTGTCTCCGAGCCCGTATTCTCAACGAGGGTGACGCGTATCCGTGCTTCGGCGCTGGAGTCCGTGCAAAGTTGGAAGTGTTCCGGCCGGACGCCCAGCAGCACCGCCCGGCCGTGCAGCGCGTCGGCATTCGCCGCGAGCGGAACAGCAACACCCCCGGCGCCGACGAACCGACACCGTTCAATGTGGCCGGTGAGCAGGTTCATGGCGGGCGAGCCTATGAATTGCGCCACGAAAGTGTTCGCCGGTCGGTCGTAAAGATCGAGCGGCGCACCTTGCTGCTCGAGCCTGCCGGCGCGCAGCACGGCGATCCGGTCGGCCATCGTCATCGCCTCGACCTGGTCATGCGTGACATACACCATGGTGTTGGCCAGTCGCTGGTGGAGCTCCTTGATCTCTTTGCGCATCTGGACGCGCAGCTTCGCATCGAGGTTCGACAGGGGCTCGTCAAACAGAAACACCTTCGGGTCGCGCACGATCGCCCGTCCCATTGCCACGCGCTGCCGTTGTCCACCCGACAGCTCTCGGGGATATCTGCCGAGGTAATCATCGAGGTTCAGAATCGCCGAGGCTTTCCCGACGCGCGCGTCGATCTCCGCTTTCGCGACGCCGCGCAAGCGAAGGGAGAAGCCCATGTTCTCGGCTACTGTCATGTGGGGGTAAAGCGCGTAGGACTGAAACACCATTGCGATGTCTCGATCCTTGGCCGGAACATGGTTGACAGGCTTGCCGCCGATCAGGATCTCTCCGCCCGAGACCGGTTCCAGGCCCGCGAGCATTCGCAGGAGCGTGGATTTACCGCAACCCGATGGACCGACGAGCACGAGAAACGTGCCGTCTTCGACGGCTACGGAAACGTCCTCGATGATCGGCGTGGAACCGAAGGACTTGGATAAGTTGCGAATCTCGACGCTGGCCATAGTGCGACGCTCATGGGGACTGTGCCGTGCCGAGGTTGATCCCGGCGCACGGCAGCCAAGAGCGAGCCTAGGAACACTTACTGCATCGTGTCAACTTTCTCGAAAGCAAAGCACTATCTGCGTGCGCCCGTCGATCGAGCGGCGGGAATGATGCGTGCCGAGTGATGGCGCGGCGACATGATCGGCCCGACGACGCGGCTGCACGCACCATCGCGGCGGCCGCCATGGGCCTTGCGCAGGCGGCGACGGCCTTTCCCCTTCGCCTTCTCCCCTTGCTCGCTCCGGTGCTGCTATTGAAGGCCGGTGCGCCGGTTTCCGCCATTGGTTACCTTGCGTCGGTTGCCATGCTGGGAGCCATGGTGGGGTCACTCGCTACAGGTGCGTTATGTGCCCGCTTCGGATCGCGGCGCAGCCTGCAGCTGGCTATGGCTTTAGCGAGCTGCGCCGCTCTGTTGCATGGAGTTGCAACGCTGATCGCCTTCGCCATCGCGAGTCTCCTGGCTGGGGTCGCGGACGGGCTGACACCTGCCGCAGGAAACTCCTTGCTTCAGCGCGCCACGAGCGTACACGAGCAGCAGCGACTGTTCGCTCTCAAGATGATTGGAGGACCTGTGGGCGGGCTTGCCGCGGGCTTGGTGCTGCCTCGGGTCGCCTCTAGTTCGTTGACCTGGGGTGCGCCACTCGTGGCGGCGGGCGTGACGGTGATCGTCGGTGTTCTTCTGGTCGCGTCTAAGGGTCTCTGGCCGGACGAGGTGCCACGCGAGGCCGCTTCTGGAAGAGTTGCGGACAGCGCGAGCACGGGGCTCGCGTTACTTGCGCGGCTTCGCGAACTTCGCAGGATTGCCGCGCTGGGGTTCGTATTGGCGTTCTCGCATGGTGTCTGGTACGCGTATTTCGTCGTCTTCGTGGTAGCGGATGTCGGGGTGACGCTCGTGACGGCCGGCATGCTGATGTCGATAGCGCTCGGCGCCGGTATCGTCGCGAGGCTCACGCTCGGCTTCGTGGCCCATCGTTTCGCGCGGCCGGATCAACTGCTTGGCGCGCTGTGCGTTGGGTCTGCCGCACCATGGTTCGCGCTGTCCGGATTCGATTCGCGCGATGGTCTGTGGATCGGTGTTTTGATCGCAGCCGCGTTTGGCGCGACCCTGGGCGGATGGCTGGGTGTGCAGCAGGCCGAGATATCGCGCCGCGCCCCCGCGGAGCATGTCGATCGTGTCAGCGGAGCGGCGGCGTTCTTGATGTTTGTCGCGTTGACGCTTTCAGGCGCGTGCTTCGCGCTGCTGCAAGATGCCTTGGGCGGCAGCCGGCTTGGGTTCCGGGGTTTGGCCGTCGCCGCACTGTTTTCGGGCGTTATCGCGTTGTTGCCTCGTCGAGCGAAGGCCTCTTGATGCTCTTGATCAAGAATGCAGTAAAACTACTATGATGCAGTAGATAGTTGACAGGAGCCCGGCAGCTTGGGACGCTGTGTCGACGCAAGCGGGATCGCGGAGATCTACTCAGGGGGGCGGCTTGAAGTCAGCGGATTCAACGAGCAACCCCGACGCGACCCCTTCCGATCGGGCCGGCGTACGGGCCCTCGGGATGTGGTCTCTCGCCTCGGTCGGCCTGAACCTTGTCGTCGGTGCTGGCTTCTTTCTTTTGCCGTCTCAGTTCTTCTCGGTATCGGGTGCGTGGAGCCCGTGGATCATCTTGCTGGTCGGGGCGTTCATCGTTCCCATTGCGCTGTCGTTCGCGGAGGTCGGCAGTCGTTTCACCGGCAATGGCGGCCCTTACCTTTACGTTCGTGCAGCGTTCGGACCACTCGCAGGGTTCGAAATCGGGTGGATCCTCTGGCTGTCGCGGATCATTTCACATGCCTCGGTTCTCGCGGGCTTGCTGGTGCTGCTGGAGGTCATCGGAGGGCAACCCCTCGGAGCGTGGTCCAAGGCCTTTGTGGTGGCCGGCCTTACGGGTTTGATCGGATACTTCAGCGTCGTTGGTGGCGATACCAACGCTCGTCTGGTCACAGGACTCGCCGTGGTCAAGATCGCGGCGGTCATCGTGCTGATCGTCGTAGGTCTACCCCAGGTCGAATGGACGCGGGTTATACCCGGGACCGGCCTGAGTCTCGAGCAGTTCGGTCAGGCAGCCGTGCTGTCGATCTTCGTCATCTCGGGATTCGAAATGCTTTCCATCCCGGCGGGTGAGGCCAGAAACCCGCAACGCGATGTCCCTCGAGCGCTGCTCGTGTCTTTGACGGCCGGAGTCGCGCTGATCGTGACGGCGAACGTTGTTGCCATCGGTCTTGTGCCCGACCTCGGGGCTAGCCGCCTTGCGCTTGCTGACGCAGGGCAGGCGGCGCTAGGCGTAGCAGGGTGGTGGATGATCGCGGTGGCGGCTGTGCTCGCGGCGGTTGGCAACAACGTGAGCGGCTTGCTCGCGAGTTCGCGGCTGCTTGCTGGTCTGGCCGACGAAGGAGACGTTCCGGGCGTACTGGGGCGCCGCTCTGAGCGCTATGGCACTCCGGTCGTCGCGGTTGTCGCCACCGCGGCCGTCATCATCACGCTTGCACTCAGTGGCTCGTTCGTCTGGCTGGTCGGACTTGCCAGCGGTACCCGGTTGTTGATCTACATCGGCGTCGCCATTGCGACGGCACGTCTGCGCGCCCCGAAATTTGCTCAGAGCGTTCCGCCGGCGAAGTTTCGTACGCCGGCGCCCCGTCTGGTCCTCATTCTGTCAGTTCTCGGCAGTCTGTCGATCCTGACGGTCATGACACTCAGTCAACTCATTACAATTGGCGCAGGACTTCTGGCCGGGCTGCTTCTCTATGTCGCGTGCGGGCCTGAGTCGGGATTGCGGAGTGGGGCATGGCCAAGAAGCGACCGCTCCAGCGCGACATCCAGATAAGCCGGCGATCCGTCCTCGCAAGCGGAACCGTGGCGGCGCTGACGCCATTGTGGAACGGCGCATCGCCCACTGACGCTGCGCTGCCCAACGCACTACAGCAGCATGATCCGGGCCAGCCTTCGATACGGGAAGCCTCTCGGAGCCGATGGTTGGGCCATATTGCCCAGCGCTACGTTGGCATGCCCATTGGCGGTATCGCGGCCGGCACGGTTTATCTCGGCGGCGACGGGACGCTGTGGTGCTGGGACATCTTCAACGAACACCACGAAGGGGTCGTACCGGCGCGTACGGCCGATCCGGTTCGGCTCGGCGCACGAGGGCGGCGACTTCGGGAGCGCGACGGTGCGAATTATCTTCATCCTCCGGTGGCCGGCAGCGGACCATGGCAGGTCATCCAGGGCTCGGCACTACGCATTCACCGTGATGGGGCAAGTCAGCGAATACTGCCGCTCTCCAGTGCCGGTTTCCGTTCGATCGAATTCGCCGGTCAGCCCCCGGCGGCAGATGTGACGTTCGAAGATGATGCCGTACCGCTTCGCGCTGAGTTGCACGCGTGGACGCCCTACATCCCCTTGGACGTCGAGCGATCAAGCTATCCTGCGGTCGTGCTCGACTACCGCTGGACCAATCGCAGTCGCCAAGGGTTGCGTGTCTCTTTTGACAGCTGGCTCGAGAACGCCGTGCTGCGCGGTTGCGCGGCGCGCAATGATGCACCACTCATCAATAGGGTGTTCCGTGTAGACGGGCTGGTTGGAGTGGCACTCGAAGCCGACGTCAGCAGGCAACTCGCGGGTCTCCCCGACCTGCGCGAGCGACCGGACTTCGGCAGTCTCGCGATCGCCTGCCGCGCCACTGGCGCAAGGGCTGACGCGGATGGCTTTCCGTTCCGTCCGTCGGGCGAGCCGCCGCAGGATCTGGCCGACAGCCATCCTTGGTCCGCAGCGATTGCGTCGGTCGGCTGCGACGTGAGCCTAGGGCCCGGGGAGAGTGCGAGCGCGCAGGTCGTGATCGGATGGCATTTTGCCAATCTCGAGCTGCAAGCAAGGACCTGGGACGACGGCAAGCCCTTCCGCCTTACGCGCAGCCGTCGTGCATATGGTTCGCGCTTCAGCGATGCCGTGCATGTCGTTCGTGACGTAGGCAGCCAGATCGGCGATCTCACACGGGCGACGGCGGGTTTCCGTCGAGCGTGGTACGACAGTACGCTCCCGCAGTGGTTGCTCGAGCAGGCGATGACGGCCGCGAATTCGCTGCAGACTCAGACGGTCGTGCAATTCGAAGGCGGCCGCTTCTGGGGCTGGGAGGGCGTGGGCTGTTGCCCCGGCACCTGTACGCATGTGTGGGGCTATGCGCAGTCGGCCGCGCGATTGTTTCCGCAGATCGAACGGCGGCACCGCGAGGAAGTCGACTTCGGAATTGCACTGCGCAAAGACGGCGGTATTGGAATGAGAGCGGAGTTCGATCCCGCCGTTGCGGCCGATGGACAGGCGGCAACGATACTGCGTGCCTATCGCGAGCACCTGATGAGCCCGGATGACGCTTTCCTCCAGAGGCTGTGGCCGCGCATTGCGCGCGCCATCGATTTCCTCGTCGCTGAGGATGCGGCTGACGGACGTGCTGACGGCATGATACGCGGTCGCCAGCACAACACGCTCGATGCAGACTGGTACGGGTGCATTCCGTTCTGTGCGTCGCTCTATGTTGCCGCGCTGATCGCGGGCGAGGCCATGGCTCGTGTCGTGGGAGATGGGTCTCGAGCTGGCCGATACGCCGAACTCGGTGCGAGAGGCCGGGCACAGCTGGCCGCACTGTTCGATTCGGAACTCGGCTACTTCGTGCAACTGCCTGACCCAAACCATCCGGACGCCCCAGGGCACGGGCGCGGCTGCCACATCGATCAGGTCATAGGGCAATGGTGGACGCGACAGCTCGGCCTTCCCGACCTGTATGACGGCGCGCAGGTCCGTTCGGCGCTCAATTCAGTCTGGCGGTGCAACCACTTCCCAGACGTGGCTGTGCTGCGCGCAAGCATCCGCAACCCCCGTCTCCACGGACTGGCGTTCGCGATGGACGGCGAGCCCGGGACCGTCACGTGCGCATGGCCCGAAGGCGTGATGCGAACCGATGACGCTCGGCACTGGCAATCGTGCTACTTCAACAGCTGCATGACTGGTTTCGAGTTCCAGGTTGCCGGACACATGATCTGGGAAAGCGACGGGGATCCGTCACTGCTCGAGAAGGGGCTCGCGGTCGCGCGGGCGGTGTTCGATCGGTACTCGCCCGAGAAGCGCAACCCATACAACATGATCGAGGCGTCTGATCATTACGCGCGCGCGATGGCTGCACATGGGGTGTTCCTGGCGTTGTGCGGATTCGAACACGATGGCCCGCGGCGCCACCTCGGCTTTCGTCCGCGGCAGTTTCAGGACGCGAAATTCCGCGCGGCGTTCGTGGCATCCGAAGGGTGGGGGAGCTTCGAACAGAGCGGCGATTCGGTTGTGCTTGCTGTAGAGCACGGGATCGTCCGCATGCGGACGCTGGCGCTCCGTGCACCCGCCGGACCGTGGAGTAGGATTCAGGCATGCAGTCATGGGTCGGCGCAGATTAGAGCGATGGAGCGTGACGCGGTCGTGGTGTTCGAACCGCAAGTCGAGCTTCGCGAGGGCGATCGATTGCGGCTCGCGCTTGCATGAGCTGTAAAGACGCTGGCGCACTGGACGTTGGCGCGCTACCCGAAGCCGGGTTGTTGATTGATCTCGATGCGGACTGTGGGGTCACGCTTGAGCGCGGCTTCGTGGCTTGCTGGGAGAGTCAGGCTGCCGGGGTGCTTCGTGTGTTCGAGGGGAGGCGCATCGAGGGTCGACCCACGCTAAGTCGGCCATCCGCCCTGATCGGGGGGCATCGTGCGCTGACCTTCGTCAAGCAGGAACTCGTGCTCTACGACGATGATGCGCTTGCGCCCCTGACGACGGGGAGCGGGTACACCTGGGCTGCAGTGCTGCGCCTCGGAATCCAGCAGCCCGGATGGGCGATGCGCGAGCGAGACCTCAACGCGATCTTCGGCAATCTGCGAAACGGCCCCGAGTACGAAGGATTCTGGGCAGGAGTCAACGAGGACGGCACACTGTGGGCCGGTGTCCGAAACGGCCGCAGCTTCGGTCGTTGGAACGACGACAACCCGCAATTGCTGGGGCCGCGACTCGAGGTTGGGCGTTTCTACGTGGTTGCCGGCCGCCTGGGCCGAGGCGTGGCCGCAGTACAAGCCGAGCTTTTCGTCGACGGGTGCCGCGCAGCGCAGGCACCTTTTCAAGTCGAGCCACGGGCACGGCCTTCGCGACTGGCAGTAGGCCAGGAGCGCGATGCGACGGACCATCCTGGCAAGGAGTCGTTCATCGGGGAGATCGCGCGGCTGCTGATCTGGGATCGGCCACTGTTTGACCCGGAGCTCATGGCCGTCCATGGGATTCTCAGCTCCCGATACAAGCTACTGCCCGGCGACGACCTCGCCCTTCAGCTCGGAAGCATGGAGCGGTAACGCGTGAAGAACGCCAGCGAGTCGGGGTTCTGCATCGAGTCCGCGCTTGCCACGTCCTCGGCGCGACTGCCGAGCAGGATGCGGCGCACAGGAACCTCCATGCGTTTGCCGTTGAGAGTGCGCGGGATCGCTGGTGCAGGTACCAGTGCGTCAGGGACGTGGCGTGCGGAAGCGCGCGTTCGGATGCGATCGCGGATGTCGTCCTGGAGGCTGGGGGAGAGGACGCAACCTGGCGCTAGCTGTAGAAACAGCGGCATGAACGAGACCCGCCCGAGGTATTCCAGGTCAACGACGAGACAGTCGACGATTTCCGGGTGGTCTTCGAGCGCGGCATAGATCTCCGCGGTACCCATGCGTATCCCATGGCGATTGATCGTCGCGTCGGATCGTCCGTAGATGACGCTCGCACCGTCGGCGTAGAACCGGATCCAGTCCCCGTGTCGCCAGACCCCCGGATACGTCTCGAAGTAGCTCGCGCGATATCGACTGCCATCGTTGTCGCCCCAGAGCCGAAGCGGCATCGACGGCATCGGGCGTGTGACTACGAGCTCCCCGACTTCATCGACGACGGTTTGCCCCGACTCATTGAAGGCATAAGCAGCAATGCCGAGTAGACGATGCTGCAACTCGCCCGGGCGCACGGGCAGCAGCGGGCAGCCGCCGACGAACGAGCCCCCAACGTCGGTTCCACCGCTTGTGGAGATCAGCCAGAGGTCCTTTTTGACATGACGGTACGCCCAGTGGAAGCCCTCCGACGTCAAGGGCGAGCCTGTGACCCCGATCGATTCGAGCTGGGAGAATGCGAAGTGATCTCTGGGGGACGCTCCCGAACGCATTGCGGCCGTGAGGAACGCGGCGCCACAACCGAAGTGCTTCACCCCAAGTTCGTCGATCCATCGCCAAGGTGCGAGCGGCTCCGGGTGGTTCGGATGCCCGTCGAGGCAAACGATCGTGCAGCCGGCGAGCAGGCCACCCACGAGGAGGTTCCAGACGATCCACCCCGTGCTGGTGATTCGGCACAAGCGATCTCCGGGCTGCATGTTCAGATGAAAGCGAATCGCCTTGGTGTGATCGAGCACAACGCCACCGTGTCCGTGCAGGATGCCCTTTGGCGTCCCCGACGTTCCCGAGGAGTACACGATCCAGAGCGGGTGTTCGAAGTCGACCGGCAGCGGCTCAAATGGTACTGATGGCCCTTCGAGCAGAGCCGCCCAGGATGGTCCAGAGGGGAAGCGTCCGGCGCTGTTGGCCGAAGGCAGAAGTGGGACCCTCACCACGTGACGAACCGACGGAAGGGCCGCGGCAATCTCGGCGACCGCTTCGCGACGGTCGAAGTCGCGACCACCGTAGCGATAGCCGTCGACCGCAAACAACAGGACCGGTTCCACGAGCCTGAATCGCGCGATCACGCTGGCCGGCCCGACGTCCGGTGCGCAGAGCGTCCAAACGGCGCCGATCGAGGCGCACGCAACGAATGCGATGACCGCCTCGGGAATGTTGGGGAGGTATGCGGCAACGCGATCCCCCGGCTCGACACCCAGAGACCGAAGTTGTGCCGCCAGTCGCGCGGTGTCCGCGGCGAGCGACTCCCAAGATACGTCGTGGTCGCCCCGTGCCTCGGATCGAGCAATGATCGCCGGCGCTGATCCACGCGTCCGATGCCGCAATACCTGTCTTGCGTAGTTCATCCGTGCGCCCGGAAACCATGCCGCGCCCGGCATTCCCGGATCAGTCAGCACCTGTTCGGGTGGCTGATCGGAATCGATATCGAGGAACTCCCAGAGCGCGCCCCAGAATGCGGACTGCTCGTCGACCGACCACTGCCACAGGGCCGCATAGTCTGCGAACCGCAAGCCACGCTTCGTTTCGAGCCAGCGCATGAAATGCGCGAGTTCCGTGCTCTGGGCAAACGCTGGCCTCGGATGCCAGATCGGTTCCGGCCGGGAGGTGATCTCGGTCATGGAGGGATTCCAGAAAAGCGTGTGTGCGGCGTTGCGGGATTGTGGTAAATCTATCTGCTTCCAGCAAGTCAAGACTGGTCTGCAAGGGGGGGTAGCATGGAGAGGTTCGTGTACGTTGTCGGGACATGCGACACGAAGGGCGATGAACTGCGTTATGCAGCCGAGCAGGTCGCTGCAGCAGGCGCAAAGCCGCGCGTCGTCGATGTCTCGACGCGACCGCATGATGTACGGGCGGATGTGCCGGCGCTCGACGTCGCCCGCTACCATCCTCGGGGTGCCGACGTTGTCCTTGGGCTGACTGATCGCGGTCAGGCGGTTGCGGCGATGAGCGAGGCCCTCACGCACTACCTGGCGACGCGCGAGGATATCGGGGCGGTGCTCGGCCTGGGGGGCACTGGTAACACCATGTTGGTCACGGCAGCTATGCGAGCCCTGCCTATCGGCATTCCGAAGCTGATGGTCTCCACGGTCGCGTCTGGCAACGTCGCGCCGTACGTGGGCTCTAGCGACATTGCGATGATGTACTCCGTCGTCGACATCGCCGGGTTGAATGACTTGTCGCGCCGCGTGATCGGAAACGCCGCGCACGCGGTTGCTGGCATGGCGCTCGCGCGTATTCCGGCGTCGGCCTCGAGCAAGCCCGCGATCGGAATGACCATGTTCGGCGTGACAACGGCCTGTGTGAACGCTGTGCGCAGCAGGCTCGCGTCAACGCACGAGAGCTTCGTGTTCCATGCGACCGGAACAGGGGGGCAGTCGATGGAAAAACTCGCCGACTCGGGGTTCCTTCGTGGAATCATCGATGTGACGACCACGGAGGTCGCCGATCATCTCGTCGGCGGGGTGCTGGCGTGCACCGATGATCGACTTGGTGCTGTCATCCGCAAGCGCATTCCGTGGGTGGGTTCGGTGGGTGCGCTTGACATGGTGAATTTTGGCGAACGGAAGACCGTACCTCCCGCTTTCGCCAACAGGCGCTTCCATGTCCATAACCCGCAGGTCACGCTAATGCGGACCACGCCTGAGGAGAACCGCGCTTTCGGAGCGTGGATCGTCTCCCGAATCAACCAGATGGAGGGGCCGGTTCGTTTTCTGCTGCCTTTGCGAGGGGTCTCGGCGATCGACGCGGTGGGCCAGCCGTTCCATGACCCAGAGGCGGACGAGGCTCTTTTCGACGCGATTCGCAATGGCTGGAATCAGGCGCCTAATCGCATGCTGGTGGAGGTCGATGCCCATATCAACGACGACCAATTTTCCCAGGAATTGGTACGTCATTTCCTCGAGATTCAGTGAGGTTCAGTCATGCCCCGAATCGAACGACAGGCACTGCTCAAGAAGTTTCGCGACATGGTTGCACGGCGCGAGCCGATCATAGGAGGGGGCGCCGGCACCGGACTCTCGGCGAAATGCGAGGAGGCTGGCGGAATCGACCTGATCGTGATCTACAACTCCGGCCGCTATCGCATGGCGGGGCGCGGGTCGCTCGCAGGTCTCCTTGCGTATGGCAACGCGAATGAAATCGTCGTGGACATGGCCAGGGAGGTGTTGCCAGTCGTTCGGAACACACCGGTCCTCGCCGGAGTCAACGGCACCGACCCCTTCGTGGTCATGGGTGAGTTTCTGGACAGGCTCAAGGCGCTCGGCTTCTCCGGCGTACAGAACTTCCCGACTGTCGGGCTTATCGACGGCAAGTTCCGTTTGAATCTTGAGGAGACGGGCATGAGCTTCGGCCTCGAAGTCGACATGATCCGGATGGCCCACGAGCGAGACCTCCTGACGACTCCGTACGTTTTCTCGGCCGACGAGGCCGCCGCGATGGCCAAGGCAGGCGCCGACATCATCGTCGCCCACATGGGACTCACGACCGGAGGCAACATTGGTGCGAGCACCGCAGTGACGCTGCAGGACTGCCCTGCGTTGATCGACAACTGGGCGGACGCAGCGCGTCGGATTCGGCGCGACATCCTGGTCCTCTGTCATGGTGGCCCGATCGCGACCCCCGAGGACGCCGAGTACGTGCTGCGAAACACGCCACAGCTGCACGGGTTTTACGGTGCCAGCTCCATGGAGCGTTTGCCCACGGAGGTGGCCTTGACCGCACAAGTCAGGCAGTTCAAGGGCGTCTCGTTCTAGTCGGACAGTGCTTCGACTCAGGCGGGCGGTCGCTGGGCGGGACGGGCGGAGCCGAAGCCAATCGTGAGTCACTGACGCGCGGTTCAGTGTGTCGCCTCAGCGGAGTTCCCGCCGGGGTTTGGAACCCGGGGTCGAACACTCCTGAAGCTTCGCGCTTTTCTCGTCACTCACCACCGGTCCCAACAAGCCTCATATCGGAAGTGCGGGTGCTGCACCGCATTGGGTCACTGAATCGGCGCGGTGCCCCGAAATGGCGTGATAGCGCTACCACAACTTCTGGCAAACCTATTTGAATGCAGGAAGTTCTTGACAGCCCATTGAGTCGTTGGCAATCATCGGCAAAAGCACGTTGCGCTCTCGTGGCGATCGTGCAACAGGACTCGCTAGTGCTAAGGGGGATTGACTCATGCGTAGATTCACTCGACCGACCGGTGCTGGCAGTCTTGTCAGCGTTTCCATTGCGACGTTTGTATCGATGGCCTGCGCTGGTCAGGCCCTAGCCCAGGATTCTGCAAGTCTCGAGGAAGTTGTCGTCACTGGTATCCGTGGCAGCTTGCAGAAGGCTGTCGAAGCCAAGCGTGATGCAGACCAGATCGTGGACGGAATTTCTGCAGAGGACATCGGCAAGTTTCCCGATGAAAACGTGGCGGACTCGTTGCAGCGCGTGACGGGCATCCAGATCGACCGGGCCGCAGGTGCAGGCGAGGCAACACAGATCTTCATTCGCGGTCTAAACGGCGATACCAGCCGCACGTTCGTCAACGGACGCACTGCGATGTCCACAGGTTTCGGCGAGCGTGCGGTCGACTTCCGAGACTATCCCGCCGAAGTTGTGTCGTTCGTCGGCGTCGTGAAGTCCCCGTCCGCCAGCGACATCGATGGAGCCCTCAGCGGGCATGTCGACATCGTCACCGCCAAGCCTTTCGACGGTGCAGGTGGTTTCCGGGCGGTTGCCTCGGCGAGGGTCGCCTACTCGGACCTGGATCAGAAGGCGCTTCCGGACTTCACCGCTTCCATCAGCAACACGTTCGGAGAGGTGTGGGGCGCCTCACTCAGCGCGACCTATGCCCAGCGCGACACCCGTGCCGACGCGTTCCAGACGAACAGCTTCGTCTGTGTCAATCGCACGGCGCTGCAGACCGTCCTGAACGCCGCGGCGTGTAGCGCCGCCGGCAACAACGCGATCCATAGGCCGCGCGCATCGCGCTTTCAGCAGACTTACCTCGAATCTACCCGTTGGGGCCTGAACGGAGCGCTGCAGTTCCGCCCGAACGAGCAACTGGAGATCGTCGTGGACGCGATCTACAGCGCCCGCAAGGACGTTGCCGACCGCATCGGAATTCAGGTGGACGGGGCGCCGGCGAACGGTACTCTGCTGGCCGGTAGCGAGGTCATCAGTCCGTCGAACACCCTGCTTGCGTTCAATCTCGCAGGCGGTGCGACCCCCACGAGCGCGACACCGCAACTGGCGTCCGATCGCATCTTCAACTCGCCGGACGCCGAGACGTTGATCGGCGGCGTGAACATCAAGTATTCCACCGGAAACTGGGAGCTTGCGGCGGATCTCGGACTCTCCGACGCGAGCGGAACCGGTCGTTTCGACGGCGCGACCATGCAGTTGCGCGGTCTCTCCGGACTGGGTATCGACATTCGCGGCACTTCGTTCAATCAGCAGTTCGGATCGTTTTCCGCCAATCCGACTGGCACGGCCGGCTGGCAGGCGACTCTTGTCCGCAAGGCGATCTCTCGTATTGTGCAGACCGACGAGCAGGCCAAGTTCGACGTCGCATACAATTTAGGCGACGAGTCGTTCCTCGAGCGTGTTCGCTTCGGAGCGCGCTACTCTGATGCGTTGTTCGAGAGCAAGGTCATCGGCATGAGGGCACGTTCGAACTTCTTCGCCTTTGCTGCGACTCCGATTACCGATACCTCGGCCATCATTACCTCCAGTTCCGTCACGGGCGTCGATAACTTTGGCTCGTCGCTGGGCGGGTCGCAGGTGCCCAATTGGTCGGTTCCGAACATCCAGCGTTTCTGGGACCTGTATCTTCCTTCGAACTACCAAGAGCTTCCCAACGCGCCGGATTTCGCCGAGATCGACGAGATCACAACTGCGGGGTACGTGCAGTTGGATTTTGGTTCCTCGGACGACCGCTTTGGGGGTAACGTCGGCGTTCGCTACGTGAAGACGCGCATCAATTCGCGTGCTGAGGCGTTTGCTCCGGATCCGGCGGTGCCCGCGGCGCAGCGTGACGCGGTCGTCGGTACCGGATTCATCTTTACGCCGCTTGCGTTGACGAAGGAGTACAACAACGCCCTGCCTTCGCTGAACCTCAAGTATTCGATCACGGATAACCTGGTTGCACGCCTGGGTGCCTCGAAGACAATTTTCCGTGCCGAAGCAGACGAGCTGTCGCCGCGTGGCACGCTCGATCCGCTGAACTCGACCATTACGTCGGGTAACACGTTCCTCGATCCGTTCGAAGCCAAGCGCCTCGACGCTTCGCTCGAGTACTATATGGGCGAGGGCGGGCTGGTGGCCGCCGCGATTTTCTCGATGGACATCGACTCGTTCATCTCGGTCGGCAATACCGGTCAGACCGTCACCGTTCCCGGGTTCCCGCAGACCTTTGCGGTAATCGGTCCTCGCAACGGCAGCGGCGGCAAGGTCAACGGTGTCGAACTTGCGTTCCAGAAGAGCTTTACCAATCTGCCGGCGCCGTGGGATGGGTTTGGCTTGGTTGCAAACCTGACTTTGATCGACGACAAGTCGACGAACACCAACGCATTGCTCAACAAGGTCGTTGGCCTTGAGGGGATCTCGGATACCTCATATAACGCCGTGCTCTTCTACGAGAAGGGGCGCGTCAGTGCGAGAGTCGCGTACAACTTCCGAAGTGAGTACCTGAACCAGTCGGCTGGTCCGGGTACTGGCCTCCCTGTCTACACGGACAGCTATGGCTCGATCGACGCGCGTTTCGCCTTCAAGATCACCGACGATATCGAGATCAGCGTTGATGGCATCAACCTCAATGATGAGCACCTGGTGCAATACGCCGAGATCAAGGAGCGCGTGGTTTCCTACAACACGTTCGGTCGTCGTTACGGCGTCGGCGTCCGCATGAGCTTCTGAAGACCAGCCCTCGAGAGCTGGGAAGCGCGCAATGCGCGGCCCGACACCGTGTCGGGCCGCGCTCCTCTCTGGTTGCGGTCGCGCGACATCCCAGGTGGCGGCGTTGTCGGTGGCGAATACCTAACTGACACTCAAGCACTCGCGCCTGTGTCTGGCGTCCCGAAGCCTTCCATTGTGTCGTCCCTTTGGTAGCTGCGAGCGGACAGCCACCGCATGCTGTCTTTGCTCAATTCTACGTGCAGGCCATAGACTCGCGGTGGGTACAGCCCGGGAAGGAAGTCACAATCAATGAGCGCACGGGTTCCGGGGGAGGTCAACGAGCGGCGTTCTACACGACCGCCGTGGCTGGTCATCTCCAGCTTTCTTGTCCCCGCGTTGCTGATCTACTCGGTGTTCATGATCTGGCCGATGATCCAGTCGTTCTCCCTCAGTTTCTACCGCTGGGACGGGTTCGCGCCGGAGCGGGAATGGCGGGGGCTCGGTAACTTCGCGTTTGTGTTGCAGGATCCGGTTTTCTGGCGTGCTGCCGGCAACACACTATTCCTCATGGTGTTCGAATTCATGACGGTTGTCCCGATTGCTCTCGGGCTCGCCGTGCTGCTCGCTGAGCGCATTCCCTTCGTCGCTGCATTCAGGATGATGTTCTTCCTGCCTTTCGTGTTGGCCGAAGTGACGACCGGACTGATCTGGCGATACCTGCTGGATGGCAACTACGGGCTGCTCTCGAGCGTTACGCTGTTCGGATTGAACGAGCTTTACGTACTAGCGGATCGCGAATTGGCGCTGTTTGCAGTGGCAACCGTGATGACCTGGAAGAGCTTCGGCTTCCACTTGATCCTCTATATCGCTGCCTTGCAGCAGATCGATCGCTCGCTCTATGAGGCCGCGGACATTGATGGGGCAGGTGCCTTCACGAAGTTCCGACGGATTACTGTTCCATTGATCCTCCCGACGATCTCCGTGTCCGCCTTCCTGATCGTCGTTGCTTCGCTCCAGGCGTTCGACGTCGTGTGGTCCCTGACCGGCGGCGGGCCGTCAGGCGCCACGTCGACGCTGGTGTTGTACCTTTACGAGGATGGGATCGGCAGCTTCCGGATGGGGTTTGGGGCTGCTGTGGGTGTCGTCGTCTTCGCGTTGACCCTGGTCGTCGCGGGTATCTCGCGAAGCATGCGGGGCTGGCGCCAATGAAGACCGCTCCGGTGCCTCACGACGCTTTCCCCAACGCGTCGCGATACCGCCTCGTGGCGACGTACGCGGTACTCGCGGTGTTCGCGTACGTGGTCGTCGTTCCCTTGGTGGCGACGTTCCTCGGCGGATTCAAGTCATTGGGTGAGCTGCGGGTCAACCCGGTCGGGCTGCCGCGGGAATGGCTATGGAACAACTATACGGACATCCTTTGGAGTGCAAGCTACTGGACGATGCTCAAGAACTCTCTCGTGATCGCTGCCCTGTCGGTGATCGTCACGGTATTGCTCGCATCGATGGCGGCCTTCGCGTTCGCGCATGTCCGCTTCTTCGGCTCGCGCATGATCTCTGCGTACTTTCTATTGGGTATCATGTTTCCGATGGCCACGGCAGCTGTCCCGTTGTTCATCCTGATCCGTGACCTCGGGCTCCTGGATACCTACATGGCGATCGTGCTGCCGAAGGTTGCTGGCGGGTTGTCGGTGGCCATCGTGCTTTTTGCAAATTACTTCAAGCAGATGCCGGCGGAGCTTTTCGAAGCGGCGGCAGTCGATGGCTGCGGGTACTGGCGTTACTACCTGTACATCGTGATGCCACTTGCAGGGCCCATCGTCGCTACGGTTTCGATCGTCAATTTCGTGGCGTGCTGGAACATGTACTTCCTCCCGCTGGTGCTGCTCAGCTCGCCAGAAATGATGACCTGGCCGGTGCGACTCATGGACTACACGGGGGAGCGGGGGTCGGACTGGGGCTTGATCTGCGCGTACGTCACCCTGACGATGCTGCCTACGATCATCGTGTTCCTGCTTGCTCAGCGACACATTCTCAGCGGTCTCACTGCCGGTGCGGTGAAGTCGTAGTGCGACGGCACTTTTCGCCGGGTTTCACGAGTCAGACGATCGGGGCAAGAGCGCGAAGTTGAGCGCGTTCAGCGCAAGTGCGGCAGCGATGATGAGAAACGGCACTGCGTATCCGCTCATGTGCTGCGCAAGCCACGCCAATCCCGCTACGGCGATTGCATAGCCGACGGTCATGGAGATTGCCGTGACACCGTTGACGGCAACCAGCGCCGAATCGGGAACTCGGGAGGCGAGTTCCGCACCCGTGAGCCCGTTCCACGCCGCGATCGATATGCCCGAGGTAGCGACTACGACATGTAGCAGAGTGAAACTGTCTCCGCGTTCCAGCGACGCCAAGCCCAGCCACGAGACCATCGCGAACATGCAAATCAGGACGAACACGGGCCGCGCTGACCCCATGTGGTCCGCCCATCGGCTGAACGCCAGGCGCGATCCCAGGGCGAGTGCCTGCGTCACCGCGAGCAGTGCGGCGGCGCGCGGAAGCGATAGCTCAAGCGTATCCACCACGTATGCGACGAAGAACGTCAGCCATGCTCCCTGGCTCATGGCAAGCAGCGTGGCACCGATCACCAGTCGCCGCAGGCCAGCATCGCCAGCCATTAGTGCCATCGCGCGGGCGTACCCTTCGGTCGGATGCGACGTTACATCGTGCGCTCCGCCGTGAGGTGCACCTGCCAACAGGCGCAGCGGGACGGTTGCGAGCGCCGTTAGCAAGACGGTCACGAGTATGGCGGTTCGCCAGTCTGTGAGCGCGACTACAAAGGCCACCAAGATGGCCGACGTGAGACTACCGAAAGATCCACCCATTGAACTGATCGCAAACAATAGTCGGCGGGCGCGTGGCGGCGCGGTGCGGTGCAACTCGCGGCTCGCTGCAAAGCCGGCCGGACCGTCAGCAAGACCAACCAGGAGCGATGCCAGGCAGACGGCGGCCAAGTATGGAAACAGGAAGGCGACAGCGCCAATGGCGCTTGCGAGCAGGCAGCCTTGCAGCGTCCGAAGCACCCCAATGGACCGGACGAGAAAGGGGGCGAGTACTATTCCCGCCAGCGTGCCGAGCGAGGCAAGTGACGCGAAGTAGCCGACCGAAGATGGCGCGATCGCGAGGTCAGTCGCCACTGCCGCGCCGAGCAGCGGAATGATGCGCAGCGGGTACGCGGCGAAGAACTGGGTCGTGAACATGGCCAGAAGTGGAGTGATCCACCCGGACCTTGTCGGTTGGCGCAGGTCATCCACGGCAGATGGCCTTACGCCTCATTCCGTGTCGACGACCTTCTGGATCCGTCGAGCGGCCTCCTCGGCCGAAATGCCGCCGCTGACCAGCCCGGCCGCGACTGTCAACATGACCTTGCCGACTGCGGCGCCGATCTCGTCTTCGACGTAAACCTGGTGCCAAGTAGAGTCTCGGAACTGGATCGCTGACTCCCGCAACAGCGGGTCGGTGACGGCAGTCGCCGCGCCTCGGTCTATCGGCACCTGAAGGTTCACCGAAGCGAACTCGCGCTGTTTGTCCGGGTTCGTGAGGAAGCGCAGGAACGCGACTGCCTCGTCCGGCGCGCCCTGCAGGACGGCCCATCCGGCGATGCCTCCATACGTATCTGTGCTCCTACCAGGTGCGCCCTCAACCGCCGGCACCGGGAACGTGCCGATGCTGACAAGCGGGAGGCCGCGACCGTCGGTCGCATTGCGGCGCTGGTCGCTGACCGTAGTGCCCGAAAACGACAACACCATCGCCGCACGTCCGTCGCCGAACAGCCCCATCGACTGAGCGTAATCGGTTGCGGCCACGCCCCGCTGGAAGGCGCCCATCGCGGCAAGATCCGCGAGCATCTGAGCGGCCTGAACAAAGCACGGGGAAACGAATCCGCGGGTCCGTCGCTCGATCGCCGCACGCAGGTTCTCCTGTCCACAGGTGCGCATTGCGAAGATATTCAGATAGGTGCCAACCGACCATGCCTCCAGTGGACCTGCCGCGATCGGGGCGACGCCGATCGCCTTGAGCGCGCGCACGGCCGCGAGAAAGTCCTCCCACGTCCGAATTTGCTCCGCGTCGATACCGGCTTTCTCGAACAAGGCGCGGTTGTAGTAGAAGTCGTTCATTGCAACATGTTGGGGTACGCCGATGAGACGACCATCGACCCGATAGCCGGCCAACGCCGTGGGCGGGAACTGCGCTTCCCAGCCGTCCTGCTGCATTTCCGGCGTGATGTCGCGAATGACCCCGCCGCGATACATCCGCGAGAGCATGCCTCCGCCCTGCGAGTAGATGATGTGCGGACGGGCGGGAGAGGCAATCATGGTGGGCAGCCGCTGGGTAAGCTTGGCGACATACCGGTAGCGCACGCGTACGTTCGGATTCTGCGCCTCGAACTCCGAGATGGTACGGTCGTAGAACGCGCGGAACGCGGGATTACGCTCAGCGACCGCCCAATCGATGACGATGGTGCCTTCGCGTCCATCCAAGTCCCGGACCATCGCAGGCCCGAGCACGAAAAGCAGCGACAGCACGGCGGCGGCTCCAACCCAGAGGAACACAGGCGACGCTACCCGTCCTCGGGGGATTCGCTTGATTGGCCGTTCGGCCCTTGAAAGCGATTGAGAATTGCGATCAAATGCGTGCATTGCAGTAAGTTTTGTGGTCAGATCGAACTCCTGTCAAGCGTCGCTTTGCCACCAAGGACCGCAAACTGTTCCACCATGCAGATGCCGTCTCTCGGACCGCATGTCGCCTCGCCACCGCCGATCCGGCGCCGCCCGCTCGGACGAACGTCATTGACCGTGTCGGAGCTCGGGCTTGGCGGTGCTGCGATCGGCAACCTCTACGCACCGGTTGATGACGCATCTTGCCGCCGTGCACTGGAAGCCGCCTGGGATGCCGGACTGCGCCTGTTCGATACCGCACCGTACTACGGTTTTGGACTCAGCGAACGCCGTCTGGGCGACGCGCTGCGCTGCTCACCCCGTGATGCCTACGTGGTCTCGACGAAGGTCGGCAGGATCCTGCGCCCGGTCCCAAGGCATTCCGGCGACGCCGAGCGACACGGGTTCTGCTCGCCCATGCCCTTCGAGCCGGCTTTCGACTACTCCTACGACGGAATCATGCGCTCGCACGAGGCGAGTCTGCACCGACTCGGACTCGCGTACGTCGACGTGCTCTTGGTGCATGACCTCGGGAGGCTGACCCACGGCGCTGAACACGAACGTCACCTCTCGGACTTTCTCGGCGGAGGCGTGCGTGCACTCGAGGAACTGCGGGCGACGGGCCGGATCCGAGCGGTCGGGCTGGGAGTCAACGAGTGGCTGATTTGTGCACAGGTCATGGATCAGGTTCGGATCGATTGCGTGTTGCTGGCAGGGCGCTACACGCTGCTCGAACAGGAGCCGGCCGCCAATTTCCTGCCGCGCTGCGTGGCTGAGGGAACCAGCGTGGTCGTGGGTGGGGCGTACAACTCGGGAATCCTGGCGACGGGCACGCGCTCGAGCGGTCCGCTTTACTTCGACTACGCTCCGGCGCCGCCAAGCATCATCGAACGCGTCAAGGCGCTCGAGGCGGTCTGCGATGCGCACCAAGTGCCGCTGGCTGCGGCTGCACTCCAGTTTCCTCTCGCGCATCCGGCAGTGGCGGCTGTCATCGTCGGTGCGGCGTCTGAGGAGCGCGTCACCCAAGGGGTGGCCGCGTATTACCATCCGATCGATCCTGCACTGTGGCGCGACATGAAGGCTGAGGGCCTCATCCACCCGCTTGCTCCAATTCCGGGAGACCAGTCATGAAGTCACCCAATCCTCTCCCCAGACGTTTCGGCTCCGTGATCCGTGTGCGACCGGAGTGTTTCGACGAGTATTGCCGCTATCACGCCGCGGTGTGGCCTGCCGTGCTGGCCATGATCACTCGCTGCAACATCCGGAATTACTCGATCTTCCATCGAGGCGGCGTGCTCTTCGGATACTTCGAGTACTGGGGCGAGGACTACGACGCCGACATGCGGCGCATGGCCGAGGACCCTGACACGCAGAAGTGGTGGTCCATCATGGAGCCGATGCAGGATCCTCTTGCGGACCGGCCTGACGGGGCATGGTGGGCACCAATGGATGAAGTGTTCCACCATGATTGAACTCAGGGATTCGACGGCCGAGCCGATGACGTACGTCGACGCGCACGTGCACCTGTGGGACCCGGACCAGCTCCGTTACGACTGGCTCGCGGCCGTACCCCCGCTTGCCCACAAGCACCTGCCCCAGGACTTCGTGGTCGATACGGCACCGGCCGTCCCGGCACGCTGGGTGTTCGTCGAATGCGGCGGACCGCCGGTCGAGGAGGTACGGTGGGTCGAGGCACTTGCGGCGAAGGAACAGCGGATCGCTG
>Ga0078894_10000198_pt1 | contig 39366 bp, 30 predicted proteins | sample LauGreSu1BDMLBSD_2_FD_67506 | JGI IMG/M metagenome (GOLD analysis project Ga0078894, IMG submission 67506) | Freshwater lake microbial communities from Lake Michigan, USA - Su13.BD.MLB.SD (version 4) (version 4) | ecosystem: Environmental > Aquatic > Freshwater > Lake | place: Lake Michigan...
ACTGACAACTGACAACTGACAACCATCAGCGTTTTGTAACCCCTGCCCGCAGGTTTTCCGCAATCGCCCGCCCAAGGCGTTCATAACCGGCAGCACTTAAATGCAGCCGATCCGGAGCAATTGTTTCGGATAAGCTGCCATCGTCCTCCAGCAACGCCGAATTGACATTCACATACTGCACTCGATCACCATCCGCCAGCTTTGGCAACAGTGCATTCACAGCTTCACATTTCTGCCGCAAACGATCCGCCGGATCCGCGCCGCGCGGCAGCAACCCCAGCAAAAGCACCCGCGAACGCGGACACTTGTCTCCCAGCACACGCACAATCTGTTCAATCCCCGCGGCTATCTCAGCAGGAGAAAAATCACCGTGCCGCACGTTGTTCGTCCCGATCAGCAGTACTATCGCCTCGGGCGACAGACCATCAAATTCTCCATGCTCCAGTCGCCACAGGACATGCTGGGTCGAGTCGCCGCCAAAACCGTAATTGACCGCTCGCTTCCCACCAAAATACTTCTGCCACGATTCCCGCCCCGCTGTCTCCCAGCCCTGCGTAATCGAATCACCCAGAAACGCCAGCTGCACTCCACCCGCCCGAGTTTCCTGCAGCTTCGCCTCATGACGCTCCAGCCACCAGCCAAACTTTCCAGTCCGCTCCAAACGCCCCTCCGGCACCGTCGGAATACTGGCACCCTCCTGCACCCAGTCCAGCGGAAAACGCGCAAACACCAGCCCCGCTGAGTCCACACTTTCATACAGCAGACCAATCCGGCCATCCGCCAGTACTGTCAAACACGAATACATCGCACCACCCGGATCCAGCAACCGCCCCCGACTCCACGTACGACCACCGTCCACACTGGATCGAATCGTCAGCCGCTGCCTCTGCTTTGCATCCGCCGGATTCGAAAAGATCAACTCGCCGTGCGGATGGCGAATCACGCTGGCCATGCACGTCGGATCAGGCAGATCCAGCCACGACGCACTCCACTTGCCGCTCCACAGTGCCCCCTGCCACTCCCACCGCGCCCACGCTCGCTGACCGGATCGCGACTCATTACGCATCGACAGCAGCAAAGCCCCGTCCGACAACTCCACTATCGCACTTTCACTCGTCGGAACACCATCCGGAATCGCCGCCGGTGAAATCTTCCAGTGACTCCCACCATCCACGCTGGCCATGAAACATGCGTGCGGCTGGCCATCCGGATCACGGTACTGCGCAGAAAACACCAGAGTTCCATCCCGCAACTGAATCCCGTTCCCAGGACCATTAAAACACAATCGCCACTCCGGCTGCTTCACCTGCGGTGTAATACTGACAGGCTGCGACCACGTCACCCCATCGTCATCACTGTGCACCAGCATCAGCTGCCCGGTCTGCTCAGCTGTCATCCCAGGGCCGCTGCCGTGCCACGCACGCGGCCCCAGCGACCACAGCGCCACCACGAAAATCCGCCCGGTACGCTGATCCACAAGTACCGCCGGATCACCCACCCCGTTGCCCTGAGATCCCGGAACAGTCGCATCGAAATCCATAATCCGCTGCATTGAACCCCAGGTTTCCCCACCGTCCGTGGAACGCTGCACTGCGACATCAATATCACCCGGCAAATCCCCACCACTGCGATTGCGCGCATCAAACACAGCAATCAGCGTGCCCCGCGGAGTCGTTGCCAGCCCTGGAATACGGTACGTATCCACTCCGTCGTCACCTCGTCGCCTGACCGTGGTGCGGAATATTCGCGGTTCATCAGGCAGAGTCAGTCGCTGTGGCTGCTCTGTGGCAGGCAGATCTGAGGGCTGGCCCCACTTCGCCGCCAGCCAGTCAACAGCCCGCCGACACTCCTCAGCCGACAACGCTCGCGGATACACCAGCACCTCAGCAATATCACAGCTCAGCCCGTCGGCAGTCGCAACGTTGGCCCCCAGAATCAGACCTCCCAGCGGAGTCCCCCCGGCCGGAAATACGAATGCCGTCGCCCTCCACACGCCATCAGCGGACCCCGACACAGACTCCGCTGCCGGCTGCACTGTGGGCCCAAACCGACCCTGCTCCCAGCGCACAGGAACCGAACCCTGCCGCGTGCTCCCGTCAAACAACACCCCCGCACCGGCAGCCGGCAGCCGCGCCAACAACACGACAGTGCGAGCATCCCGGAGCGTGCCCCACGAACCCGCCGCCTGCCATAACGCAGCAGAACCGTTGAATCGAACCACTTCCGACCGGCCGAATGCCGCCTGCACATGCACCAGTTGCGGTCGACCGAAAACTCGATTCAGCGATCTGGCCGGATGCTCACCCGCCGCCGAATTCCAGCCCGTCACATCAGCCCCGGCGGACTGCAAACCTCCATCACGATACCACGCATACAGTGGACCGTTCGGAGGATCAGCAGCCGCACAGCGGACACCGTACGCTGCATTCAGCACAGACACAACAGCCAGACAGACAGACACAATCCGCAGCACAGACCGCTGGTACATGCAGAAGAACCCCGGTTAAACCAATCATCATTTCCGCAGCATCATGAAACCGAACAGATCGCGGACCTGCTCTTCGCTCAGCTTGTCCAGCATGCCATCAGGCATCAGCGACTTTCCGGTATCACGAGTTTCCTCGATGTCACTGCGCGCCAGCGTGATCTGTTCACGATCCGTCTGCACCACCAGTGTCTGTGCAGTCTGCGAAACCACAACCCCGGTCAGTACTCGCCCATCCTGCAGCACAATTACCGAGGTGGTGAATTGACGCGGCACCACGGCACTGGGATCGATCAGATTCAGCAGCAGATACTCAGGATTGCTGCGATTGGCCCCCGTCAGATCCGGTCCGATGTTTTTACCCTCACCGTACAGTTTGTGACAGGAGGCACAGGACTGTCTGAACAGCTCGGCCCCTCGTTCAGGACTGGCACCAGCCAGCTTCTCCGGAGTCAGCACGCCGCGCCATTTTTCAATGGCCGCCAGCCTCGCTTCCGGTGTTTCCTGCACAACGCCCCAGCGGGCCTCCAGTACTTCCCGAATCTGCGGATCATTGAAAGCCAGCAGCTGCCGCACCTGAGCCGCCGTCAGTTCCCGCGCAGGAATACGATCAGCCGTAATCGCGGCAATCAGCCGGTCCGCCCACGCCTTGCGACTGGACAGCGTATCGATCGCCAGCCCGCGATTGCCATCCTTGAACCCCGGCAGTCGCTGCGCAAGCTCAGTCCCAATCTCCGGATTATCAAAGGCCGCCAGAGCAATGATCGCCGCATCATAAGCGGCCTTGTCATTCAGCAGTCGAATCAGCAGCGGCACCGACTCGGCGTCCCTCGCCTGTGCCAGTGCCTGAATCGCCTGCTGTCGAGCCAGTGGGTCAGCAGCCGTATCGGCAGCCAGAGTCCGCAGGTCAGCCAGGGCTGTTCCATCACCGAAAAGTGCCGCCAGGGCGTCGGCGGCACGAGCCATTTCGGTGTTGCCGGCAGAACGCAGGGCCCGGTCCACCTTCACCCAGTTTTCCGGCGCATCAATGCGGGCCAGACCCGCCAGACCCGTTCGAAACGCACCCAGCAGCTCTACAGCGCGAGCCTGTTCAGCGGCAGCTCCGGCAGCCCGTTCGGCAATCAGCCCGAGGGCAGCCGCACCGACAGCCGATTCACCGGCTGCCAGCTGATGTGCCATCCGCCGCACCGCAAACTGCTGCAGTTTGGGAATCGGACTGAGCAGAGGCAGCAGATCAGGATCGCCCGCCAGCGGCTCAATCCCGTACCACGTCATCAGTGTCAGCTGATTCTCTGACTGAATTGTGGCGGCGTTGGCAGAATTCTGCAGCAGCGTCAATGCCGTCTGCCGCCGCGGTTCAGGCTCCAGCTTCTGCAGAGCCGACACCAGCGCCAGCAGAACGTTCGCCGGCTGACTGGTGCCAGCCAGTGCCTTCAGTCGCAGCTGCAACCGCGGACGGTCCACCGCTGCAGACGCAGCCAGCTGCACAGCCGCCGCACGAACCAGCGGATCCGCCGACTGCAGGGCTCCCTCCAAACGCTCAGTGTTCAACTGATCAACCGCCTCCAGCCAGCCCAGATCCGAGACCTGCAGCGCGCTGCCTTTTGCCAGCGAGACCGCAGACTGCTGATTCCCGCCAGCCTGCTCCTGATCCCAGCGAATGTCACGACGAGCAAACCAGCCGGGACGCGGAGCCTTCTGCGACTGCCGCACCGCTGCCACATCGACCCGGCCCGGAGTTCCATACGCAATCCGATAGATGCGACCACTGGTGCGGTGAATCCCATCGTGGTCATGGCATTCGCCATTGTCGGACCAGTCAGATACATACACCGCACCCTCGGGGCCCATCTTCAGATCCACGCCGCGAAACCACGGAGTCTTCACAAGCATGAAATCCGGTTCCCGGCGACCCACATAGCCACTTCCCTCACGGTCCAGCCGATTGACATTGATGCGGCGACCGTGAGTATTGCACATGAAGATCTTCCCCCGATATTCGGCCGGGAAATTCTCACCGTGATAAATCAGTCCACCAACATGCGAATGCCCGCCGCCAAGATCGTTGGCCTTGCCGTCACGGCTGTCTGTCCACTTCAGCTTTGTGTCCCAGTGATAGTGGTCAGCCGTCATTTCCATCAACTCATAGGCATGCGGATTGAAATCACGACCGTACATCCGCTGGTATCGCGCACCCGGAATCACATGCCACAAATGCCCCTGCACGTTGTTGGTCATGAAGAACTGATTGTCCGCGCTGTAGTCCAGCCCCCACGGATTCGTCGTACCGTTGCAGACCACCTCCACAACATGTCGCAGCGGATGAAATCGCCAGACTCCGCAGTTCATGAAAACACGCTGCTCACGAGGTGTCCCCGGAGTTCCCGGCCACGACGTGTCCACAATCCCGTGACGACCATACAGCCAGCCATCCGGACCCCACATCAGACCACTCACAAAATTGTGACCACAGTCACGACTCCAGCCATCCAGCATCACCACCGGATCACTGTCCGGAATGTCGTCGCCATCGCGATCCGGAATGAATGACAGCGTACCGTCATTCAGAATCCAGACACCCCCGAAACCCCACGTGAGACTGGTCAGCATAAAGCCCTGATCCCAGAACACCTTCCGCGTGTCGTGGCGACCATCGCCGTCGGTATCATGCAGGATCACAATCCGGTCACGCAGTTTTGTTTCGTAAGGACCGCCACTGTAGGTGTAGTTTTCCGCAACCCACAGCCGTCCGCGATCATCAAACTCCATGTTGATCGGCTGCTGCACATCCGGTTCACCGGCAAACAACGTGACCGTAAAACCCTCCGGCACCTCAATCAGCGGCAGCATTTCCGCAGGTGTCGGCGGATGAGAATCCGGCGGATCCGTATTGAAAGCTGCGGGAAAATCATCAACGGCAGCCTGCAGAGGATCAGCCGCGGTGCCGCTGGCACACGTCAGCAGAACAGCACACAACGAGGAAAACAGCCAGAATGAGCGTTTCATGGGGGCAATACCGGTGGAAGGAGCAGAGGCAGGACAACGCGATGAGTCTGACCTGTCTGGACGCATTTGACAACCGACAGGCGCAGTACGTGACCACCGCATGCGCAGCCCTTAACCCACTGCTGGAATCTCAACCGCCCGCTGCCGGCACCGTCAGCCAGAAGGCCACCACATCTGTTCCATCAGCAGCGGACCACACTACCGGAAACTCCCGCCCGTCCTCAGTCCTGCCTGTCAGCCGAATTTCGCCCGACCACACTGCCGGAAGCTTCCCCGCGATCTTCAGTGTCACAGCCTTCGCCGTGTCACCTTCCTTCGCTGATGACACCGGCTCAGCCGTCACACCCTCTGGCAGCCCTGCCACCTGCAGCGTCAGCACGTCCGCAAAACCGTTCCGACGCTCCACCGCCACCGGAATCTCCAGCGACTTATCAGCCGGCAGCGTCCATGCAGTCCCCTGCACCGTCAAACGACACTCCGAAACCGTCTCACGACAGCGCAGCACATAATGCCAGCGATCCCCATGCCCCAGAAAACGATCCTGAATCCGCACCTCAAACCGTCCGTCCGCCGGAGCCGTGATGTCCAGTGATGCGTCCGGATTGCCACCATCCACATCATCTGCCTCCTTCAACACCCGACCCGTGGCATCGCGCACCGACAGGACCGGATCCAGCAGCGATGCAAACCGCCGCACTTCCGCCGTCAGACTCAACCGCTGCCCTTTCTTCAGCTCCAGCAGAAACACATCCGCTCCCGGCTGCTCCAGACATCCGCAGATCGCCACCGGCAACGACTTCAGCACACGCTCAGGTAACTGCTGCTCCAGCACCACAGGTTCCGCCGTTTCGTAAACCCGCCACGGCTGAGCAAACTGGCCGGTCAACACGTTCTGGCCGGCACCCAACACCGCTTCCTGCACCGCCAGGTTCCAGCCGTGCAACTGCAGCCGCAGCTCACCACCACCCTGCTGACGCACCAGCGGCATCGCATGATGCACAAACGGCTGAGCCCCCACAGTCAGTCGATACACATAATCCGCACCCCCGGCGAATCCAATCGTACTGTTGGGCGCCGCAGGAAACGCAAACACTCGCACATACCACGTACCCGCCGCAGCAGCAGTGTACGTCACCAGCGGATCCATGCTGCAGTCATCGTCATTCTGAGCCACTACGGTCCCGCGACCGTCCACAATCTGCAGCACTCCGTCCATCGGTGAACCCAGAATTCGCGATGCCGTCAGACTGGCCACCAATGTCTGACCAGCCTCCAGCGACACTGCCCACGAATCCACATCACCCGCCTTTTCAAGGACCCCATTCACAGTCGCAGCAGAACTCGCCACAGTCGCCGCCTCAGACAGCCGACCATTCGGCTCTGACTCCTGCTGCTCCGGCAGAATCCCCACAATGAACGGACGCAGTTCAGACGCCCCGGCATCATTGCACAGCCGCAACAGGTGCACCCCCGCCGCAGCTTCAGCGGCAATCTCAATCTCCACACTGTCCCGCTTTTCACCCAATCGAAACAACAGCCCGGACGAATCGGACTGCAGGCGAATATTGCCTTCACCCGGCTTTCCCACAAGCTTCGCCGTTACCGTCGTGCCACGCTGACCACCTGCCGGTACCAACCGCTCCAGCACCGGCGGATCCGCTGCCACGGACAGCCCCGTTCCCGCCAGCCAGACCAGCGCCAACAGCAGATAACCCCCAACCCTCAACCAACCCGCTGTCCGCTTCACTGCGCCGCTCCCGCACTCGCCACTGCACTCGCTGCTGTCAGATCAGTTCGTGAATCGGAGTCGGATCGCTGACCAGATGCGTCGGACGACCCTCCGGCGTGTACACCACCTTATCAGGATCAATCCCCAGCTTGTAATACACCGTCGACACAAAATTCTCCGGTGACAGCACCCGATCCACAGCCGAATAACCCTTGCGGTCCGTCGCACCCACAACAGTGCCACCCGGAGTCCCGCCACCAGCCATCAGCACCGACATCGCATTCGCCCAGTGATCCCGTCCCGGCGTATTCGAGCCGGACAGAGTGGAGATCTTCGGAGTCCGCCCGAATTCACCCAACGCCACCACCAGAGTCGACTCAAGCAGTCCCCGCTCCTTCAGATCCTGAATCAGCGTCGCTACCGAATTATCCCACTCCGGCAAACGCTTCCGCAAAGCCCCGAACAAATCGCTGTGATGGTCCCAGCCACCGTCATACACCGTCACAAACGGCACACCCGCTTCCACCAGTCGCCTCGACAGCAGACAACGCTGACCAAAACTGTTCCGACCATACCGATCGCGAACTGCCTCAGGCTCCTGATGAATATCAAATGCCTGCTGCGCCTGCACCGATGTCACCAGACTGAATCCCTGCCGGTAATACTCGTCATAGGCGGCCGCCGGATCACCAGCCGCTTCGTCCTGCAGACGCACCATCCGGTCCACCTTCGCACGCAATTCCGTCCGCGAAGTAAACCGCAATTCACTCAGATCCCGAGGCAACGCCACATCACGCACCTTGAAACGTTTGCCGTTCGGATCATCACCCACCACAAACGGAGCATACCGGGCACCAAGAAAGTTGGGACCACCCGACCGAGACATCTGCGGCATACTGAAATATGCCGGCAACCCGTTGTCACGACCAAGTTCACGAGCCGCCACGGAACCCATGCTGGGATGAAAACTGACAAACGCACCGCAACCCACCGGGATTCGCGGCGGTGCACCCGTCATCATATAGTGATTGCCCGCTCCGTGATTCCCCTGGTCATGCCGAATCGAACGAATCATCGCGTAGTCGTTCAGACTGGCCGCCAGCTTCACCATGTGCTCAGAATATCCCACCCCCGATACCGCTGTCGCAATATCTGAAAACTCACCGCGGTACTCAGCCGGAGCATCCGGTTTTGGATCAAAAGTCTCAAAATGAGTCGGACCGCCGTCCATCCAGATCAGAATGCAACTGGTGGCCTTCGCCACAGGACCACCAGCCCTGCGACTTTCCGCCATGGCCCGCAGCCCATCAGCCAGACCCGTGCCCAGCATGCCTCCCAGACCCACCTGCACGGCATTGCGTCGAGTCACACCATCACAGCGTCGCATCACTGACATCACCGCGTCTCCACTTCAGTCCTGAATCGCAAACTCAGCCGAATTCAGCATCGCCCAGATCAGATCCTCAAGCACCTGCCGACGGACCGCCCCCTCAGCCTCCAGTAACCCACGCACCAGCTCACGCTCGGCAGCCACCGGATCACGACTGAAAATGCGTCGGTACAACTCCACTGAAAGCTCGTCCCCCGACTTCCCACTGTCCGCCAACTGCTTCGCCAGACCCCGATCACTGACCACATCCGCATACAGCTTCTCACTGTTCATCAGATGCAGACTCTGCACAACCGTCGATTCACCCGTCCGCTCACAGGGCGGATCCTGATTCGGATCCGGACGACCAAACGTGTCCAGAAACACAGACTCAGTCCGATGAGTCCAGATCTGACGCGAACTGGAATCCGGCGGCATCGCCTGGAAATCCTGAGCAATCCCGGTGATCTGCACGATCGAATCCAACAGCACCTCGGCCCGCTGCCGATGACGATAGTGCCGGGAAAAGCCGCGAGTATCACCGGAGTTGGTCTCGTTGGGCAGCGAACTCAATTGATACACATGCGAATTGGCTATCGCTCGCACCAGTTCCTGCAGGGAAAATCCTGAGTCACGAAAATGCTGGCCCAGCGCCTGCAGCAGCGGCGGATTGGAAGCCGGATTCGTACCCCGAAAATCGTCCACCGGATCCACCAGACCACGCCCCATCAGATCGGCCCACACACGGTTGGCCATCACCTGCGCAAACAGGTGGTTCTGCGGCGATGTCAGCCACGTCGCCAGAGCTTCCCGGGAATCTTCCACAGAATCGGCCGCAGGAGCCTCACCGAAGAGCGGACGCGGAGTCATCACTTCACCCGTGACAGGATGCTTCACACTGCCACGAGCCCCGGCAAAGAAAAATTCTTCAGACCCCGAAATCGGCGGACTTAAACCCGTCCCCTTGCGACCAATCTGAGCAAACCAGGCGGCAAAACTGTAGAAGTCGTCCTGACCCCAGACCTCAAACGGATGATGATGACACTTCGCACACTCCAGACGCACACCCACAAACAGACGGCTGACCAGAGTCGCCACCTCTTCAGGTTCACGACGATCACGAAACAGCGTCACCGCCCCGTTCCGAAACGTACTGCCACGCGCCGTGATCAGCTCACGGACAAACTGATCCCACGGCTTGCGGTCATGAAATGACTGCCGGATCCAGTGGTCATAGTTGAAGACAGCCTTGATCCCCACGCGATAGGGATTCGGACGCAGCAGGTCCACCCACTTGTTCGCCCAGAAATCCGCAAACTCGGGCTGCTGCAGCAGCTGATCCACCAGCCGCGCCCGACGGTCCGGGGCAGCATCACCCAAAAACGCAGTCACTTCATCAGACGTCGGGATCCGTCCAATGATGTCCGTGTAAGCCCTCCGCAGAAACGTGTGGTCATCACACACCGCCGAAGGCACAATGTTCAGGCGCTGCAGACGACTCCAGACGTGCTGGTCAATGAAATTCCTGCGCGGCAGCCCGGAATACACCTCCGCAGGTACACCCTGCTGACGAGGTATCAGCACTTCGCAGACGGAAATGCGACCCAGAAAACGAGCCATGATGGCCGCTTCACCCGTAATACTGCCGGCTGTGATCAAACCACCATTCGTCACCGCAGCAATCGGCGCTTCGTTCGACTGAAATGCTGCAAGGGAGGTGATATCACGAGTCGTCCCGTCACTGTAACTGGCCGTCACGGTCAACTGCTGCGTCTGCTGAGGCGCCAAAGTCATGGCGGCCGGAGATACCTGAATGGACTGCAGCTGCGGGGCGGACGGTGCGCGTCGCGGAGTCCCCTGGCGAATCCACCGCAGCAGGGCGGTGACCTCCGCCCCGCCCGGCTCCAGACGACGACCGCCACCATGAGGCACGAGGCCCGCAGGCTTGGCCACCAGCAGAGATTGTTCAGGAGCACCAGCGAAGACACGACGCCCACGACCCTCCTTCGTGATCGCATCATGATCCTGCTGCGAATCAAAACCCAGCAGCGACAACTGAAAACCACCCTGACCACGAGCCTTGCCGTGACAGGGACCACTGTTGCAGCCAAACTTTGTCAGAATCGGCTGGATGTCGTTCTCAAAATCCACCAACTGCTCAGTCGCCTCAGTCGCCGCAGACAATGACGCAGAATCCTGCCCGCAGATAACGCCGGCGCACGACAAAAAACAGGCCAGCAGAATTGGCAGACGTCGCAGCAGCATGACGAACCAGCAGGCAGGAAGTTGAACGGCAGGAAAACGCAGAACAAGGGGGCCACGCCCGAATCACTCGCAGAACCCCACAGCCTAGCAAAATCGATAATCCACTGTCACGCGGAAATCAGCAAACCCGGGACGATTCTGGCGGGAAAATCGAGCGATTTGGGACAGGCTGACTGTTCAGGAAATCGGACTTTCGTAAGGATTTCCTGACAAAACACCGACCATTTCCCCACACCCACACATCTGCCCGCCGACTCTGCCGGACACGGCGATTGTTGCCAACTGCTGTTTTGTCCACTCAGTCACCACCCTTCCCGATGATTCCCCGACCCGTCAACCTCCGCACCGAACTGATTCCCCACCGGCCTGAACAGGACTCCGGGGTGATCGCCGCCGATGGGCCGTTTCCACTGCCCGGTGGCTGGGTCCGCGGCACTCTGCAGATCGACGGACAGACATGGCAACTGCTGCTGCCAGCCAACCCCGACGCACTGCTCGATGAACCATCCGCCAGCGCTGCCGCTACCAGTGATGACCGCATGCCCTACTGGGCCTTTGTCTGGCCGGCAGCCATCCCCATGATCAACGCAGTCCTGCAGGCCGACTGGCCCGCAGGCACTCGAGTTCTGGAGCTGGGCTGCGGCACCGGCATCGTCGGACTGGCCGCACTGCAACGCGGACATCGCGTCACCTTTACCGACTACGAACACCGCGCCGTGGTGCTCGCAGCACGCAACGCCGAATTGAACGACTGCCGCAACTTCTCCACTCAACTGCTCGACTGGCGGCAACCGGAAGACACGACCTGGCCCGTCATCATCGGCTGCGACCTGCTGTACCAGCAGTCAGCCTTCGAACCCCTGCTGCAACTGCTGGATCAGATGCTGGCACCAGGCGGAGTCTGCTGGCTGGGAGACGGTGGACGCACAGCACCACAAACATTCTGGCACCTCGCACGCAAACGCGGATACCACGTCCATGTGCTCGACGCCCATGGACAACCACTCAGCCTGCCCTCCAGCGACTTCCAACTGTTCGTCCTGCGCAAGACTGACGCTTAACGACAAAACCGTATCCCGATCACAATCCCGCCCCATACAGCACCACCAGCGCCGTGGCCGCCAGCGGAATCAGGACCGTCACCACAGCCACGTCCGGATAACTTTCCCGATGAGTACACCGACAAATCATCAGCAGTGTGATCAACGCCCCGTTGTGCGGCAGACTGTCCAGCCCGCCACACGACATCGCCGCCACACGATGCAGCAGCTCCGGATCCACCAGACCCGCCTGCGCCTGAGACGCGTAGACCTTCCCCATCGACTCCAGTGCCAGACTTAAGCCCCCCGATGCCGAGCCGGTGATACCCGCCAGAATGTTCACCGTCACAGCTTCCGATACCAGCGGATTCCCCGGACTTAAGGAACTCAGCCAGTCCCGAATCGCCGCAAACCCCGCCAGTGACGCGATCGTGGTCCCATACCCATACTCGGTCGCCGTGTTGAACACCGGCAGCAGACACGACTTCGCTCCTTCTCCCAGCCACTCATTCACAGTCCGAAATGACCGGCCAAACAGCAGCGCCGCCAGCCCAATCGCCAGCAGCATCGACAGCAGCGCCGACCACGTTCCCAGCACCTTCGCCAGAGTCGTCCCACCAAACCTCGCATCCGCCAGATAACCGGCATTCAGCTTCGGCAGAACCCACTGCGACAGCACAAAATTGGCCACGATCACGCACAGAATCGGAGCGAACGCGGCGACTGTCCCCGGCAACGGCCCGGCCTCCGTCGACACCGCTGACTGCGCCACCTGCCCGCCCCCGTAACCTTCACCCCGCTGCTGCGCCGCTCGCACTCGCCGACCCAGCCATAACATCCCCGCCGCAAACATCGCCACGGATGCCACCAAACCCGGCCCCGCCGCCGCAAACGCCGTTGTTCCAAACCACTGCATCGGAATCAGATTGGGCAGCTGCACTGTCCCCGGCAGTGCCGTCATCGTGAATGTGAATGAACCCAGAGCAATCGCCGCCGGAATCAGACGCCGCGGCACGTCCGCCCGACGAAACAGATAATCGGCAATCGGCTGCACCGCAAACACCACCACAAACAACGACACACCCCCGCCAGTCAGCACGGCACAGGTCAGCACCACCGCCAGCACCGCACGCTCTGCACCCAGCAGCTCCGTGATGAACACCGCAATCCGCCGCGCCGCCCCCGCTGCCTCCATCAGCCGACCAAAGACCGCACCCAGCAGAAACAACGGAAAATATTGCGCAATGAAGCGACCCACACCGGGCATGAACACCTGCGTATACCCGGCCAGCAGCGGTGTCGCCGGATCCGCCATCACAGCCAGTAACAGACACACCGGAGCCAGAGCGATTACGCTCGCACCCCGATAGGCCAGCAGCATCAGCAGTGTCAGCGAAGCCAGAATCGCCACTATTCCCAGCATCAGTTCAGTCCCCGCACGATCACAGTCCGTCAGTTGGCTCAGCGGTCCGCTGCCGACTGCAACTGCACCTGATAGCCCCCGGAATTCCCACGCCGCTGACCCTCGAAATCATTGATTCGCAGCCATAACTCACTGCCCGCAGGCACCTGCAGCTCACTGCCCGCTCCCACCGACAGCCGCTGCGGTACTCCGTCCGGTTCACGCTTCACCAGCACCGCCTGCAGCTCACCCAGTGGTCGCCCCTGAGCATAATCGATCGTAATTCCCGCAGGCTCCGATTCCCACGCCCGCGCACCGTCCGCACCCGCCGCCTGCAGCACACTCCGTCCTGCTGCCGACAGCCGAATTCGCGTCTCTGCACCAAACCAGTAACCACTCGGCTGCCAGCCCCGCTCCGCCTGCACCTGCAACTGCTGTGGCCTCGCCGACACCTCCGACCACAACTGCCATTCCGGGTTCAGCAATGGAAACGACCGCTCCGAATCAAAGCCCTCCTCCCACGCATCCAGCATCAACTGCCACACAATCCCCAGCCGCTGCAACTGCTCCGCTGATATCCCCGCTGTCGCTGTATCAAACTGCGCCCGTGTGCGTACCCGAAACAGGCCCGCAAACGGTCGCTGCAGTTCAGGATGATTCCGCAACAGCCACACCAGACCCCACGCCTGAGCATACCGCAGGTCGGAAAGAAAAATCCGACTGGCCGGATTCAGCACGTCATCCAGCAACACGCCCTCAGACACGTCGCCGGCAGGGTCCAGCGGGCGTCGCCGCAGCTCGGCAATCCGCCCCCAGCCCTCAAAACCATTCAACTGCTCAGGCAGGATCCCGAACTGCAGCGGCTGCAACCGATGCGTCGCCAGCATCTCGGCAACACCCTCCGTGTACCACAGCGGCGGAATGTCCCGCATCCCGTGCTCGCACATCAGATAACAGTGCACAACCTCGTGCAGCAGCAAATGACGCCGATAATAGTCGGAAGGCTGATTGTTCATCCAGAACTGATACCCCAGATGACGACCGTGACGAATCACGAAATCACCATCCGGCAGTACCCCCGCCTGCTGAAACCGCTCCCGCGCATCCATCAGGTAACCAGTGACCTGAAACTCCGCACCACCGACAGCCGGTGCCAGCGGACCCAGCGTCTGCTGCAGCGCCGGATAAAAACGATCCACCAGCCCCGGCAGATCCTGACACTGCTCAATCGGAGCATCAGAAACCAGCACCAGATGCCGCGAACGATACACCCTCAACCCCGCCGCTTCCAGTGCTGCCACATCCAGCGCCGGACGGTCGTCCGGCAGCCGTACCTGCGCCAACAGCGGTCCCCCGGACAGCAGCAGAATTGCAGAAACTGCAAAACACAGCAGCCCGCCGCGAAGACCGGCATTGACCTTCCGCGCATCACTTTTCATCGGCACACCTGCCTGCCACGCAACGGATCTCACTCCGGCAATGGCTTGCCCAGAGTCTCCGGGAGGAACGGCAGCACCACCAGTCCCACCAGGAAGACCAGACACATCGTGACACCAGCGTACCGCAATGGCTCAGCCGTCTCCTTGAAGACCTCATTCAGCCACATCTTCACCAGCGGTCCCACTGCAGCCACAAAACGCCCCACGTTGTAACAGAAACTGACTCCCGTCGACCGCAGTCGCGTCGGAAACAACTCCGGAAAATACACCGCATATCCGCCAAACAGACTCAACTGACAGAACCCCATAATCGGCACCAGCACAAAGATCTGCCACAGATCCTGCAGCGTCCAGAACACCGTGACAGTCGAAACAAACGCAGCCACCAGAGCAATCGCAAATGTGGGCTTGCGACCAATCCGCTGCGACAGTGCCCCAAAACCAAACATCCCGCAGAACGCCCCAATGTTGATGGCTATCGAACTGTAGCTCTGATAGTACGTCAGACGGCCCTTGATCTTCGGATCCACCGACTTCTTCACGTCCTGCAGCTCGGTGCTGAGCCCTTCCAGTTTATTGGCCGCAATCGCCTGCTGCACCTGCTGCAAAGCGGCCACGCGAGCTGCATCACCGGCGGTCCGGGCCGCCTGAATTTCAGCCGCGTAAATCGCCTCCGTCACCGGCTTCGTCTGCACCGTGCGAGTCAGGTCGGGTACATAAAAACCCACAGCCCACAATCCAATCACCCCCGAACACGCCAGTGCCAGTCCCAGCAGTGCATGCCGCCGCCAGACCGGATGCCCGAACAGTTCACGATACGTCTCCGTCGTGGACACCACCCGACCCTCAGCCCGACTTCTCTGCCACGCCTCCGGCTCCTTCAGATTTCGTCGAATCACAATCGTCAGCAGTGCCGGCAAAGCACCGATGCAGAACATAATCCGCCACGGACTGGTCACAAATCCCTCGCCCTCAGCCACCCCCAGCCCCAGATTGATCAGCGCTGCACTGATGTTCCCGAAAGCCGACAAAGCCTGCAGCAGAGAAAGAGCATACGGTCGAGCCACCGCAGGCATCACCTCGGCCACCAAAGCCACGCCCACCGCGAACTCACCGCCCACACCCAGACCCGTCAGAAAGCGGTAAAAGGCGAAGTCATAAACGCTGACGGAAAACGCACTGAGCCCCGTAAACATGGAATACATCAGAATCGTGATCAGCATCGTCTTCGCACGACCAATGCGATCCCCCAGCATCCCGAAAATCAACCCGCCGGTCGCCCAGCCGGCAATAAACACCGACGTCGCAATGTCACCGTACTTCTGCGATTCACTGGCCAGCAGCTTCGCATCCTTGATATGACTCAGCAGGTCATTCATCGCTGCCGGTCGTGCCAGAATGAACAGCTGCTGGTCCAGACAGTCAAACAGCCAGCCCAGAGCCGACACCACCAGCACGAACCAGTGATACCGATTCAGGGCACGGTACCAGGGACCGGTATGAGAAGTTGCGGACAAGTCGGGCCCGGAGGTGGGAAGATCAGCGTGCAAGCGAATCGCTCCTGAATGCAGCGAACGGGAAGGATCCTGAACAGCCCCGCAGACAGGGCCGAAGTTTTTCTCAGAACACTGTGTCAGATCCGTGGCAATCGTTCAACCAACCAACCCTCAGAAACCCGAGATCACTCGGCATCCGCAATGCCAGTGCATTCCGCACCGATTCCGCGAATTCACGAGTAACAGTGCCGACTTTGAGCCTCTGCTGCGAAAAATCAACGATTCCGGATCCCCGGGATTTCAACAGAAACACCGCTTTTTTCATCGTCGCGTTTGTGTAAATCACGGCGGAATGACAGGATACGAGAATGCTCGACCGCAGCATCCTGCAGTACAGCTGGTCCACTCGGCGTCCTTCCAAATCAGCGCTCCCCGTTATGAATTCTTCTCAGGCCGCATCCACCGCTGAACGCCCCGCTGTCCTGGGTCGCCACGCGCTGAATCTGCCCAACCTGATCACCGGCTCCCGACTGCTGCTGGCCTTCGGTCTGTTCGCCATGATCGCCCTGACCAGCCAGTGGATCCTCGCAGCCATCCTGTTCATCGTCGCAGCCTCCACCGATGCACTGGACGGCTACATCGCGCGACGCAACAAACAGATCACCGTCCTCGGCCGCATACTCGACCCATTCGTCGATAAAGTCATCGTCTGTGGAACCTTTGTGTTTCTCCTCGAACATCAGACGCAGCCGGATTCCGGCGTCCGGGCATGGATGGTGATCATCATCATCGGACGGGAAATGTTCGTCTCCAGCCTCCGCGGCATCCTCGAAAAAGAAGGCAAGGACTTTTCCGCCAGCTTCATCGGCAAACTGAAAATGGTGCTGCAGTGCGTCGCCGTCAGTGTCAGCCTGCTGTCCATGGCCCCGCTGCTGCAGTTCAGCTGGACCGCCATGTTCCGCGATGCCACGCTGTATCTGGCTGTCGCTGCAACTCTCTACAGCGGTGCCGTCTACGTAGCCCGCGGATTCTCGCTGCTCCGCGACGCGTAACACCCCCCAGCCAGCTCTGGACGCCCTTCACCCGAATCGCTGCACACTGGCCTCCCGGCACATGGCGTCTATAACACGATGACGGGCAAAGATTCGCCAGCTCAGGCGGCGGCACCGCGTCCGACTCCAGCCTCGTTCCTGCTCCTCTCCACCTCCCCAAAAGCAGATTCCCATGGGCGATCTCGTAATGAGAATTTCCGTCTTTGTGCAGCGTGGCTTCATCTGCCAGTGCTGTGGTGTCGAAATTGACGGAGAAATGACCGGCGAACCGCGACGGTGCCTGCGCTGCGAAGAGATCCACAGCAGGCCCGAGCAGGCAGCCGAACAGAGCCCGCTGTTCCGACCGCTGGCCGCTCGCCCCTGAGACGACGGCCGTCGCGTTCTCTGCTATGCTGCTCGCTACTCAGTCTCAGACTGTCTCAACACGCAGCACTGAACCGGATCCGCTCGCATGAAAATCGGCTATGTCAGTGACGAACGCTATGTCGCACTCCCCGATGTACTGCTGGAATTCGTCGATGATGCAGGACAGTCGTGGGAGACTCGTTCGCGAGCCAGTGGCAGCGTCTGGCTGGATCTGCCCGCCGGCCATTATCGGGTGATTCTGCGCAAGGATGGTTTCGGCGCAAAAATTTCGCACGTCACCCTGCCCCTTTGCGAACCCGTGCAATTCCGCCTGCTGGCTGACGGACTGCTGGGGTATGCGTGGCCCAAATGGGTGCGCGCCGGAGATGAATCCGAATTCCGAGTCCACGCCGTTGATGCCTATCGGCTGCAGTTGTGGCGGTACGGCTGGCAACCGGAACTTGTACGGCAGCTCGGCTGGCACGATGAACACGGGCCACGAGCCGTTATGCAGGTCACGCCGGACGGTGACTACACTCAGACCGGCTGTCGCTGGAACAGCGTCGGTTACACATCCGTCACGCACCGGCAGTTCGTGCAGGCACCGGAACGCAGCGGGCTGTATTATTTCCGCGCCCAGGATCGCTCAGGGCGGCAGTTCTCCTTCCCGTGGATCGTCGCCCCCCGCAAACCACAGGCGAAAGTCGCCGTACTCGCCTCGAATATCACCTGGAACGCCTACAACTCGTTCGGCGGACGCAGCAACTACATTCATGCCGATCAGTTGCCGCAGACACCCACAGTCAATTCACGAGTCGAACTGAAACGTTACGCCGATCCGGAACACGGTACCTGGGGTTATCCCAGGTATGCTCCGCTGTCATTCGAAAGACCGGAACCCTTCTGCGATGTGGACTTCACAGAGGCCATCACGGATCCCATCGAAGGTCGCCAGGCCTGTCACCTCGCACCCGCGGAATGGCGTCTGCTCGGCTGGCTCGAACGCGAGCATTTCGACTACGACTACTACGCAGAGACTCAGTTGCACGACGGTACGCTGAACCTGCAGGATTACCGCGTACTGATCATCGCTGTGCATCCGGAATACTGGAGCCTGCCCATGTACCGGCAGGTCCGGCACTGGGTGCAGCACACCGGTGGCAGACTGATGTACCTCGGTGGCAATGGACTGAACTGCGAAGTGCAGCTTCACGATGCTGCCATGACGGTTCACAATGGCTGCATTCAGTCGCTCTGGAGCAGCGGCATGAACGGCTGCGACAGCCGTTTCGGGATGCGACATGAATCAGAAGCCAGCCTGCTGGGAGTTGTCTTTACGCCGGCCGGCGCCATGACCGGTGCGCCCTACCAGGTGCAGGATGAAGCACACTGGGTGTTTGCCGGCACCGGCCTGCGTAACGGACAGCTGTTCGGCGAGGAATGCCTGCACAGACGCTGCCCCGGCGGAGCCTCCGGACACGAAACTGACAAACGCTCGGCCAGTTCTCCACCCCAGACCAGACTGCTGGCTCGCGGAACCAATCCCGATAACGGCGGAGCGGAAATGGTGCTGCTGGAAACAGACTCCAAAGGTGCGGTATTCTCCGTCGGTTCCATCAACTACGTGGCGTCTCTGCCTGTGGATCAGCAGATCTCCAGAATCACAGCCAATGTCCTCCGACGATTCCTCGATGAACCCAGTGCAGCGGTTACCTGAATGACCACGTCACCGAACTCCCGTTATCACAAGCAGATGCTGTTCTCCGGCATCGGGGCGGCAGGTCAGCAGCGGCTGCGGGACAGCAGCGTGCTGCTGGTCGGCTGCGGTGCGCTGGGCTGCGTGGTCGCTGACGCACTCACCAGGGCCGGAGTCGGCAGAATTCGGATCGTGGATCGGGACTTTGTCGAACTGTCCAACCTGCAGCGACAGATGCTGTTTGATGAACAGGATGTGGCCGAACACCTGCCCAAGGCAATCGCCGCCGAACGGCGTCTGAAACGAATCAACTCGGATGTGATTATCGAACCCATCGTCGCCGACGCCGACTGCACCAACCTGCCACGACTGGCACACGGTGTCTCACTGATGCTCGACGGCACCGACAATTTCGAAATCCGGTACCTGCTCAATGACCTGTCACTCGAAACCGGAACGCCCTGGATCTTCACCGGTTGTACCGGCAGCCATGGCCAGGTCATGCCGGTCCTGCCCGGCCGCACTGCCTGCCTTCGCTGCCTGCTGCCCAGCCCGCCTCCACCCGGTTCAGTCGAAACCTGCGATACCGCCGGAGTGCTGGGACCGGCCGTCAGTGTTGCCGCCGCACTCGAAGCCGCACTCGCCCTGAAAATCCTCGCAGGACATGCTCACGAAATTGGCTGCCAACTGACCATCCTCGATGTCTGGACCGGAGCCATGCGACAGGTTGAAACGACAGCTCTGAAAGCCGCCGGCACCTGCCCAGCCTGCAGCCACGGCGAACGACTGTGGCTCAGCGGAACCCAGCGAGCAGCCTCCACAGTCCTCTGCGGACGCAATGCCGTTCAGATCACGCCACCGGAACCACTGCAGAAAACTCTGCCCGAACTCGCACTCCGCCTGCAGAATTCAGGACATGTGACTCTGAATAAATTCCTGCTGCGATTACAGCTCCACGGACCTGAAAAACACTCTGATTTGCGAGAAACGGACGTGGAGTTGACGATTTTTCCTGATGGGCGCGCGATTATTCGGGGCACCAGTGATCCGGCCGTCGCCCGCTCCCTCTATTCGCGTTACATCGGTGGCTGAATTACGGTTTGACATCCCATGTTGCAGACCATTCGACATTTTCTGGAACTGATCCGCTTCAGCCATACGGTATTCGCACTGCCGTTCGCGCTGCTGTCGGCCGTGCTGGCATGGTCGCAGCCGGACTCCGTATTTCGCCTGCGTGATCTGTTTGGCATTCTGCTGTGCATGGTGGCGGCCCGCTCAGCAGCCATGGCCTTTAACCGTCTGGTCGACAGGCGGATTGATGCCGGCAACCCGCGAACTGCCCGACGGCATCTGCCGGCCGGAATTCTGTCTGTTCGAAGTGTGGTCGTGTTTACGGTTCTGATGAGTGTGCTGTTCGTGGCTGCAACTGCGATGTTTCTGCCGCGTCGCCTGCCTCTGCTGCTCGCCGGTCCGGTGCTGCTGTTTCTGCTTGGGTATTCGCTGTCGAAACGATTCACGCGATTCTGCCACTACTGGCTGTCGGCGGCGCTGATGCTGTCGCCGATTGCCGCATGGATTGCAGTTCGCGACGAGTTTGCGGTGGTGCCGGCCATGCTGGGTGCCGTGATCTTCTTCTGGGTCGGCGGCTTCGACATTCTGTACGCCTGTCAGGATGCAGACTCAGACCGACAGGCAAAGCTGAACAGCATCCCGGCGGCTTTCGGCATACCCGCAGCGCTCAGAATTGCCTTTGTCAGTCACCTGCTGACAATCGTAACCCTGGTGCTGCTGTGGCAGACCGCCGCGCTGGGGCCTCTGTTTCTGACCGGAATCGTACTGATCGGACTGCTGTTGCTGTACGAGCACTGGCTGGTTCGTCCCGATGATCTGACTCGTGTCAACATCGCCTTCTTCAATATCAATGCCATCATCAGCTTCGGAATTCTGCTGCTGGGCTGCCTTGATATCTGGATTTACTGACTGTCTCAGGAATAAAACCATGCCATTGACTCTGAATGATCCCCGAATGCAGCAGATTGCCGATAAAGTTGCGGCTGCCCAGCGCCTGACGTTCGAGGACGGACTGCTGCTCGATGAGCAGGCAGACCTGCACACACTGGGTCGACTGGCCAACCACGTGCGCGAACGGCACAATGGAAACTACGCCTGGTACAACACCAACATTCACCTGAACCCGACCAACGTGTGCGTCTACCGCTGTCGTTTTTGCGCGTTTCGGGCAGACCTGAAGGATGAAAAAGCCTACACATTCACCGACGACATGCTGCGGGCACGAGTCCTCGAGGGGCGGGCATCGGGCGCGACGGAGATTCATGTCGTGGGCGGCCTGCACCACAAAAAAAGCTTCGACTGGTACCTGAACGCCATCCGCGTGATCCACGAAACCTGTCCGGAGATTCACATCAAGGCATGGACACCGGTGGAAATCAACTGGTTTTCCTTCATTACGAAAAAGCCCATTCGCTGGGTTCTGGAACAGATGATGGAGGCCGGTCTCGGCAGCATGCCCGGTGGCGGCGCAGAGATTTTTGACGAAGAAGTGCGACGTCAGATCTGTGAGCACAAGGCCGACAGTGACGTCTGGTTTGATGTGCACCGCACCGCTCACGAACTCGGACTCCGCTCCAATGCCACCATGCTTTACGGTCACGTTGAACAGGCCCGACATCGAATCGACCACCTGCTGCGACTGCGTGCCCTGCAGGATCAGACAGGCGGCTTCCAGACCTTCATTCCGCTGGCCTTCCACCCGGAAAACACCGAGCTGGCAAACATCGTCAAACCGGACATCATGATGGATCTCCGCATGATCGCCCTGTCCCGACTGATGCTGGACAACTTTGATCACATCAAAGCCTACTGGATCATGCTGGGCGAGCAGACAGCCCAACTGGCTCTCAGCTACGGCGCTGACGACATCGATGGCACTGTTGTGCACGAACTGATCTACCATGATGCCGGAGCAAAGACTCCGGAGGGTATGACGGTCGATCAGTTGCATCGCCTGATCCGCGAAGCCGGGCGAATTCCGGTGGAACGGGATACGCTGTACCGTCGCGTGATTCGTCGTGGCCGCGAGTGGTCTGTGGGTGAGCCTGTGCATGCTCAGCAGAATGCCTGATGCTCTGAGCGGAAGGTGCACACAGCGCGAAGCCTGCACAGGGTGACTGTGCAGGCTTCGCTCGTTTTCGTCCTCGCCACCTCGGCAGGGAACTGCATCGGCTGCTCGGCCAGCGCAGCCTCGAAGGCAATCCCCGCGAATTTGCTCGTTTCGAACAGCTCCGCAGACTGAAACTCCGCATTGTGGATTGCCAACCGCACTTTGGCTCGCATTTTGCGACATCAGTCACTGGTGCCCTGTCTGCACTGTGCCTGCGGGGTTGTGCAATCTGCTGAAAGCGGCTCTGACGCCACGCCGCTGCGTTCAAAGGAGATCCTGCAATGCTGCAAAAACAGCTGCGCCTGCCGCTGCTCGGCATCATCATCACCCTGACGGTTATCGTTGTTCTTGTCGCGCTGCGGGATAGTCTCAGCACGCAGCTCTTCGGAGCCACCCGGACCGCTGAACTTCAGAATGCCACACCCGCTGAGACTCAAAAACAGCCGCAGGACCCACCAGATGAGAAACCACCACGAGCTGCCGATCCGCAGGCAGGCTTCATGCGACTCAAACTGCAGGCCTCAGGCAGCATCCTTGAAGGTCTGTGTACGGAAGACATGGGGCTGGTCGGTACCGGCTGTGATCAGTTGCTGAAAATGAGCCTTGAAGAACGCTGGCGAGTCAGCGGTGATGGTGTCTACCGCCGGTACAGCCGCGAGTTCCAGGACGCCGTCGAGGAGCTGAAGCGGGAATCCGCCGATGAGGACCTTCACGGAACTTCACTCGCATGGATCAATGTCACCATGAAATGCCTCAAATGTCACGAATGGGTCCGCACTGTGGTGCTGGCCGAACAGGAGCCTCAGCAATGAACAGAATCGGATGGAAACTGCTGATGACAGCACTGGCCTGTACCGTCACCGCACTGACGGCAGATGAGCCTCCTCGAAAAACTCAACCGCCGGCAGTTCCCATGCCCGCTCGTGATGAAAATTCCGCACCACCGGATCATCGCACCATGGAACGGCTGATGCAGCGGAAAATGGCCACAGCCCAGCAGGCCTTCGCTGCTGTTGCCCGCGGCAGCTTCGAAGAAATCACAAAGGCCGGTGAACAACTGCTGGAACTCAGTCGGCAGGAGCTCTGGCAGCAGATGGCCAGCCCCCGATTTGCTCAGGATACAGCAGATTTCGTCCGCGCCGTGGAACTGCTGGAACGCATGGCTGCCGCCAGAGACTCCGATGGAACTGCTCTGGCATTCACCCAGGTCGCGCTGAACTGCACAAACTGCCACGAACACATGCGTGGCAACAGAGTCGCCCGGATGGACACACCGCAGTCAGATGCGAAACAACTGACTGCGCGCCGCTTCTGAAATTGCCTTCACGGCCGGATGTGTCACCCGACGCTCCACGCTGATCGCATAAAACTGCATGGATGCACCCTCCAGTGAACCGATGCTATGCAGTCCATAACGCTCCTGCAGATCACGCAGCACAATACTTGCCACAGGAGCCACCCCCAAACCCTCAGCCGCCAGCAGCTTCAGCAATGCGGAATCTTCAATTTCAGCCGATACATTCGGATCAAAATCCTGACGCTCCAGCCACATCTCGACCGAACGACGCAGCACCGTGTTCTGCGTGGGCAGCAGCAAAGGCTGACCCTTCAGAGAATTCGGATATCCGGGTCGCAGGATTTCCGCCAGCTCTCTCGAAGCCACCCAACTGACTCCCGATTCACCCAGAGCATGGTTGTAGGCCTTCACGCTGACCTGCGAACCCACCGTGCTGTCAGACAGAATCAAATCCGCCCGATGCATCGCCAGCTCAGCCAGCAGGTCCGTCAGCTTCCCCTCATGACACACCAGAGAAACCTTCTGGGGCATCCGAAACACAGGCTCCAGCAGGCGAAATGCCACCTGCTTGGGTAGAAAGTCCGGAATTCCCACCGTAAACGTCTGACTGCCTCCCTGCTGAGTCCCCCGCAGACGCTCCATCAACTCGCGACCCGTCGAGAAAATCTCATCCGAATACTCAAAGACGACCTGACCCACCTCGGTCAGACGCAGCGAACGCCCATGACGCTCATACAGTTTACTGCCCACCGACTTCTCCAGCTGACGCAACTGACCGCTGATCGTCGGTTGTGACAGGTGCAGACTGGCTGCCGCACGGCTGATGCTGCCTTCTTTGGCAACTGTCCAGAAGTACAGAAGATGGTGGTAGTTAAGCCAGTTCATCAAATGTCTCTCGTTCGGTTAAGGCGAATTCGTCGGGAAACTCTCTGCATTACTGGCCAATTCAGCGGAAAGACGCAGTGGCGCGGTACAGCCTGTCGCTTTCATCCATCAATACGTAAATCTTCACACTTCTGATTCGCTCTTCCTGGCGAAATATCAACGAATTCAGGGAACCGCCATAGAATTTCTGATCATCACCCGCCGGTTTTTGCGAAAACCGGCTCCAGAGCGACACTCGGGGGTTTCCCTGTCGCCAGCGACACGGTATCCTTCCCCGTTTCCAAAATGTTTCTCCGACCCTGCCGCAGCTGCTGCAGACAGGAAAGTTTCCCGGATTGCGTCATCATGGCAAAAACTCATCGCAAACTGAAAAAATCCAACCACGGTCAGCGTCCAGCCAGTTCCAAGGCCCGTCGCCTGAAGCGCAAGCACGTCAAGCTGTCCTGATCGACCGCTGCCGGCTGGAATCTCCAAATGATGGCAACCTGCCCATTCACGGGCAGGTTGTTTTGCTGCGCATTCCGAAGGCTCATTCATTGACCTGCTCGCCTTGACCACCTCGCCAGCACCAGCCGCAGAAAATCTGCTGCAACAGCTCATCAACAATCTGTGGTGGAGCTGGGACGCAGACTGCCCTGATCTGCTCAGTTCTCTGGCCGGCGGTCAATCGCATCAACCCGACAGGTCAGCCACCCTGCAGCAACTGCTGCCACAACTGCAACTGGCCGCTGAACGCCAGCAGGTCTACCTTCAGTCCCGCACGACATGGGCTGATCGCAATTTGCAGGGCCTGACAGGTCCTGTGGCCTTCTTTTCCGCCGAATTCGGGCTTCATGAAAGCCTGCCGATTTATTCCGGAGGCCTTGGGATACTGGCCGGAGATCACCTGAAAAGCGCATCGGACCTCGGAGTTCCCATGCTGGGTCTCTCGCTCTTCTACCACGAAGGGTTTTTCCATCAAAGCTTCGATGCTCACGGATGGCAGCAGGAATCGTGGTCGCAGCTCGATCTGTCGCAGTTGCCACTGTCCGAGCAGCGTCGACCCGATGGACAGTCACTTCGGATTTCCGTGGAACTGCCCGACAGCGTGGTCCAGCTCCGAATTCTCCGACTGGCCGCTGGACGCAGCAGCCTGCTGCTGCTGGATGCCAACCTCCCGGAAAACTCTGCTGCTGATCGCCAGTTGACTGCCAGACTCTACGCCCCCGGCCAGCAGATCCGCATCCGCCAGGAACTGCTGCTGGGCATTGGTGGCATGCGTGCCCTGCAGGCCATCGGGGTCACTCCCGCCGTCGTGCACCTCAATGAGGGACACTGCGCCTTTGCACCGCTGGAAGATCTGCGTCGACGCATGGTGGAGGATGGACTCACCTTCAGTGCAGCACGCGACGTCGCCGCTGCCGGTGTCGTCTTCACAACTCACACCTCAGTCGCGGCCGGGCATGACCGCTTCCCGGCCCCCATGGCAGCAGCCCACCTGCAGCCTCTCGCTGCCTCCGCCGGTCTTGACGTCGCACAACTGCTGGCACTGGGAAAAACAAATCCCGCTGACGCAGATGAAGCCTTCTGTATGACAGCCCTCGCGTTTCGCATGAGCCGATTCCACAATGGCGTCTCAGCACTTCATGGACAAGTGACTCGCAGCATGTGGTCCGGCCTGTGGCCCGGCCGCAGCCCGGATCAGGTGCCAATCGGCCACATCACCAACGGAGTTCATCCGGGCACATGGATTGCCCCGTCACTCAAAAAACTTTACACCCTGTTCCTGCCGCAGGACTGGGAATATCAGCCGGGAACCGCTGCCAACTGGCAGGCTTTACAGCAGCTTGATGACCAGAAACTCTGGCAGACTCACTGCAGCCTGCGACAACGACTGCTGCACAATGTCGCCCAGCGCGCCGGCTGCCAGCCCCTCGACCCGCAGACGCTCACCATCGGCTTCGCACGGCGTTTTGCCGCCTATAAACGCGCGGACCTGATCTTCCGAGACCTCGATCTGCTCGCCCGACTGCTGCAGGATTCCAACCGACCCGTACAACTGCTCTTTGCCGGAAAAGCCCACCCTGCAGACGAACAGGGTAAACTCATCCTGCAGCGCATCTGGCAACTGGCTACTCAGCCACCATTCCGCGGGCGCGTTGTCATCCTCGCTGACTACTCCATCGATCTGGCACGACAGCTTGTGCAGGGAGTCGATGTGTGGCTGAATACGCCCCGACGCCCGCAGGAAGCTTCGGGCACCAGTGGCCAGAAAGCAGCGATCAACGGAGTCCTCAACTGCTCCACACTCGATGGCTGGTGGGCCGAAGCATGGAACGGCAGCAACGGATTTGCCATCGGCGACGCCAGTGACTGCCCGGATCCCGAACTTCAGGACCAGCACGATGCCCTCAGTCTGTATCAGGTCCTGCAGCAGCAGATCATACCGCCGTTCTACGAGCGCGATCCCGGTGGGCTGCCGGGCAAATGGCTGCAAATGATGAAAAACAGCATCATCAGCCTCGGCTGGCAATACAGCTCGCATCGCATGGTCCGGGACTACGCTGCACTCGCATGGCAACCTGCCACCGAATTTCAGACCTCTGCAGTTGTCCCCGACAACTGAAGCCGGCATGATGCCGGGATCACGGCGTCTCGCCAAACCCTCTTACCCCACCCACGCACAGGATTCACACATGCTGCTGCTCAGCGGTTCGCCGAAAAAACTGTGCAACGGCGTGACTCGTCGCGAACTGCTGCAGATCGGCGGCATCAGCGGACTGGGGCTCAGCAGCCTGCAGGCCGCAGCACCAGCCCGGTCAGCACCCAAAGCCAGAAGCTGCATCTTCGTGTTCCTGTTCGGTTCACCACCACAGCACGAAACCTTCGATCCGAAACCCCACGCTCCCCGGGAAATTCAGGGAGAAATGTCGGCCATCAGCACCTCCGTGCCGGGACTGCAGATCGGTGAGGGCCTGCCACTGACAGCCGCCATCGCTGACCGCCTGACCATCGTGCGTTCCATGACGCACGAATACCCGATCCACTGCTGCGCCTATGTCATGACCGGAATGCCCACCTACAGCATTCCCCTGGAAACAGCTCCTCGAGATCCTCAGCACTGGCCCTTCATCGGTTCCGTTGTCGATTACCTCGATTCCCGCCAGCGATCGCAGCCAGCCTCCATGCCGACCAGCGTGGGACTGCCGTGGCGATTCTGCTCACGCGGCACATCCAGCAATCAGGCAGGCCCCTACGGCGCGTTCCTCGGCAATGGTTTCGATCCGTTCTGGACCGACTTTCAGGGCCGCGGCACGGTGGTCGTACCGCCACTCAATGCTGATTCTCAGACCGAACAGGTTCTTGATCCCCATGCCGGAATCGATGCGGCAGGCCACTTCACACTCGCCGATGGCTGCCAGCTGCCAGCCGATCTGTCACCCGCCAGATTCGATGCCCGCCGACACCTGCTCAGCCGTTTCGATGCCGCCCGCTCCGCTCTCGACAACGCCGCAGAAACACTCCACTGGACCGCTCAGCAGCAACGCGCGTTTTCACTCGTCGGCTCACACAGCATTCGCCACGCTCTCGATGTCCACCGCGAATCCCACGCCACCCGCTCCCGCTACGGCATGAACCTCTTCGGACAGTCCTGCCTCGCTGCACGCCGACTGGTGGAAGCCGGAGTTCGCTTTGTATCAGTCTTCTGGGATCCGTTCGGACCACACGGTGCCTCCGTCTGGGATACCCACTCCAATCACTTCCCCAGACTCCGAAATTACCTGCTGCCGGTCTTTGATCAGACATGGTCCGCACTCATCGCTGACCTGCAGGATCGCGGCCTGCTCGACGAAACACTCGTACTCTGCACCAGCGAACACGGACGCACACCACAAATCGACAGTGGCCCCCGCGGAGGCGCCAGACATCACTGGTCCCGCACCTACTCATCCGTCTTCGCAGGTGGCGGCATGGCTCAGGGAAAAGTCGTAGGCAGCAGCGATGCCATCGGCGGTGATGTCGCCGACACACCCATCAGCCCCAAGGACATGCAGGCCACCGCTTACCACCTGCTGGGCTTCCCGGATGACGCCACCATCCCCGATCCCCAGGGACGCCCGCTGCGCATTGCCGGCAGTGGTCAGATTCGCCACGAACTGCTGCAGTAAACCGCGCGATCAGGCAGCTTGCGCCGGTCCCGTACTGCCCGCTTCGCCCCGCTGAATCTCGCGATCCGTCAATTGCTCAATCAACTGCCGAATCATCTGCTCAGCTTCCATGCGATCCTGCTGCCACTGCCGCTGCAAACGCTCCAGTTGCCCCTGCAACTGCACCTGCTTCCGCTCCTGCTCCTGCAGCACCTCTTCCCGAAATCGCGTTCCCAGCTCCTCCTCACGACTCACAAAGTACTGCTCCAGCTCCGCACGATCCTGACGGAACTGCTTCTGCCGCTCTGACAGCTCAACAGCCGCTGCATCCAGCTTGTCACGCTCACCCTGCAACTGCAGACGCAGCCGCTCAAAATACGCCAAAACGTCGTGCCGCGCCTGCTCCAGTCGAGCCCTGGCTGCATCAGGAGATGTCGCGTCCCGCACAAAGGCCGCTCGCGCCTCCTCAATCACCAGTCGCTGCTCAAGAATCTCCGATTGCGTCTGATCCAGCTCCGATCGCAGTCGCGTCAGCCGCTGAGAACGCTCGTCCAGACGCGCAGCCATCTCAGCGACATTCGTCTCCTGCTGACGAATACTCCGCTGACGACTCTCCAGATCCCGCATCACCGCATCCCGCTCCTCCTCGGAACGACGCTGCTTCTGCAGCAGATCGGCCGCTGTGGCGTTGCGAGTCCTCTCAAGGATCCGCAGCTCACGCGCCAGCGATTCTTCACGCTGCTGCTGCAGGCCCCGAAATCGCTCCAGTTGCACAAATCGCAGCCGATGCAGCTCAAGAAATCTCAGACGGTCACTGCGAAACAACTGCTGCTCACGACGAAATGACCGCAACTCCTCCTCATGGTCCTCTCGCGCCCGCGACAGATGCTCAAACTGAAACCGATATCGACGCTGCAGATTGTTCTGCTCACTCAACAGCAGCTGCTTCTTCTTCTCAGTCTCCTCACGCAGACGCTCACGCTCCAGATCCATCTGCTCGCCAAACTCTTCCCGCTGCCGCTGCAGCTCCTCACCCTGCACACGCAGCTCCGCCTGCTGCTGCTCCCACAAACCCTGCAACTCACGCTGCCGCTGAGCCAGCTGCGCCGTCTCACCGGCAATCTGCTCCCGCGCCTGATCGGCAAGACGCTGCTTCTCCTGACGCAGCTCATCCGCCAGTCGCTGCATACGCTCCGCATGCTCCTGACGCTCACATTCAGCCTGCGCCCTCAGACGCTGACGCTCAGCATCCAGAACCGCTCGCTCCTGACCCAGCTTCAGTCGCTCGTCGTCCAGCTCCGCCCGTACCGACTGACGCAGTGCCACACGCTCCTCAGACAACGTACGCCGCGCTGCCCGCAGTTCAACCGCTGTCCGCTCCTGCTGCTCCTCCTGCTGAGCACATCGCTGCAGTCGCTGCTGCAACTCCGCAGTCTGCTCCCGCTGCTCCGCCCGTGCTCGCGCAACCTCCGCAGCAAACTCCGACGCTCGCTGCTCAAATGCCGTTCGCTCCGCCTCAAGCTGCCTCTGCTCACCCAATAACTCCGCCCGCCGCTGATGCAGCTCAGCAAAACGAACCTGCAGTGACTCCGCCGCTGCAGAAGCCTGCAGCAGAATCTTCAACGCATCCACCTCGGGATAATCAAACCCCACCGGAATCGAAACCGCCGATCCTGCTGCCACGGACACAGGCGCAGCAACATCATCACCAACCACCGTCGGCTGCACTCCGCCCTGCGATTCTTCGCCGTCCGCCATGTTCGGGACTCCCTTCCCAAACGCTCCGCCGACTCAGGCGCTCTCAATCGCCTTCAGATACGCATCCTTCGGCTGACATCCAACCATCCGAGTCACTTCCTTGCCGTCCTTGAACAAAATCACCGTCGGTATACTGGTGACTCCCAGACTGCCAGCAGTGCTCTGGCAGTTGTCCACGTTCACTTTGACCACACGAGCCTTGCCGGTAACCTCGCCCGCCAAAGCCTCAAGTGTCGGAGTCAATCGCAGACAGGGACCACACCACGGGGCCCACAGGTCCACCAGCACAACACCCTTCGCTTCCAGTACTTCACTGCCAAACGTCGCGTCCGTCAGCTCATGCAGACTGCCTGCCATATCATCACTTTCCTGTTGCCGGCAGAACCAAAATCCATCCCGCCGGAGAATTTACTGAAAGCCACTCGAAACACGCAGTATCGAACAAGACACCGTCTCTGTCAACGGGGTTCACTGAAGACCGACACCACGGATCAAAGCCCCCCGAAATCACCAAAAAACCCAAACCACCAGACACAAACAAATCCCCAATCAGGCAAAATTGCCAGTTCAACCGATTTTGACATCCCGTACGGACCACTTCCCTCAAACTTTGAAAAACAGTTCCAATACGAGCGATTTTCGAGTCAGATTGTCGAAGAATGGGTGTTTTTCAGCAGGCACATTGCAGCCGATCAACGCCACATTCCAAAGGCTCAACCATCGTCAGAGCCAGCGTTTACAGACCTGTTCGGCTGTACAGAAACCTATTTAACGTGGGAGTAGAAGCACGTGAGCGAAGCACAGGAAGAAGCCAAGGGCGGCGAAAATCAGCAGATCCAGGAAGTGGTCGTCAGTGATGCCAATGCCAACGCCGGCTACGCCAATTTCTGCCGCGTTTCCAGCACCCCGGAAGAACTGATTCTGGACCTCGGCCTGAACCCGACCCCCTACGCCACCGGCAAGGTCGAAGTGAAGGTCACCCATCGAATCATCCTGAACCACTACACCGCAAAGCGACTGTGGCATGCACTGTCCATGGCACTGCAGCGGCATGAACAGGCCTTCGGTGTCCTCGAAACTGACGTTCGCAAACGCGTTCGTCTGCCACAGGGTGGCTGATCCACTGTTGATCGTCTGAATTGATTCAGGCCTGGCGTTGGTTCAACGCCAGGCCTTTCTGCGGTTAAAGCGGTACACTCATGACTGAACACCCCGAAAACGAACCCAACCCTGATGCCCCGCAAAGCCAGGAGATTCGGCACGCCTCCATCGGAGCTCTCGTGCCGGCCCACGTTGCTCGCGGTATCTTCACAACCGGCGCCGTGGTACTGCAGGGCCAGCACGAATTCATCGTCGACTTTCTGCTCAGAATGCAGCAGCCGCACCAGGTAGCAGCCCGCATCGTGATGCCCCCCGTGGTCGTTGGGCAGTTCATCGCTGCCCTGCAGGACAACCTGCGAAAATACGAAGACCGTTTCGGACCCGTCCAACTGCCCGTAATACCCAACCAGGGCCAGCAGGTCCGACAGTCTGCTGAGGAACTCTACGATACCCTGAAGATCAACGAAGATGTGCAGTCCGGAGCCTACGCCAATACGGTCATCATCGGACATTCACCGACCGAGTTTTCTTTTGACTTCATCACGTCATTCTTCCCCCGGTCCGGCGTTTCCGCTCGAGTCTTCATGGCGACCGTCAACGCCCGGCGCCTGCTGGACTCGCTGCAGCACTCCTACCAGCAGTTCCAGCAGCGACTCAGAAATCCGCCGCCCCCACCGGATGCCCCGCCACACGATCCCTACCAGCGTCCGTCCGGTGACTGGCCCCCGGGACTCTGATTCCTCAATCCCCCCCCAAAAAAAGTCGCCCTGCCATGCCTCGCTTCCGCTACTGCCTGAACGCCAGCACAATTCGCACCACCCCCGTGCTGCAGCAGATCAAAACGGCTCGCGATGCAGGCTACGATGCAATCGAACTGTGGCACGATCACCTCGATCAGCATCTGCAGCGCGGAGGAACACTGGGGGAAGTCCGTCGGGCACTGGATGACAATGGACTGGTCGTGCCCACCACCATCTACCTCGCTGGCTGGTTCCAGCCCGCCGGTGCAGAACACGCCCTGGCGCTCACCGAAGCACGTCGACGACTGGAACAGTCGGCCGCCGTCGGTGCCACTCACGCTATCGCCGGTCCTCCGCCAGGCCCCGCCGATCGGGCTCTCGGAGCTGTGCACTACCATGAATTGCTGGAAATCGGCAGAACACTCGGGGTTCGGCCGGCTTTCGAATACCTCGGATTCGTAGAAGAAATCTGTCGGCTGGAAGACGCCATCGACATCGTCAATCGCACTCAGCACGTCGATGCCACGATTGTCATCGACCCTTTTCACTGCGTGCGCGGCGGAGGTTCGATCGAAACCATTCGCCAGCTCGACCCGCGCCGGATTGCCATCTCACACTTCAACGATTGCCCCGCCGATCCCCCCTTCCGACTGCAGCGCGATGAAGACCGAGTAATGCCCGGAGACGGTGTCGTCAACCTGTCGGCATGGTGCCACGCACTCACAGATATCGGCTACAACGGCTGGCTCTCACTGGAACTCTTCCGCGAAGATCTGCTTGCCCGCGATCCACTCAGTGTGGCTCGCGAAGGTCTTGAGAAAATGCAGCGCATCGCCGAAGCTTAGTCAGCATTGGCCCCGGGCATTCGTTACCCCCCACCCTCGCCGCCCTCCCGCAGCTCAATCGCGATCCGGATGCCGGATCTGCTGCCAGTACGTCTCAAAACTGAATTCCGGGCTGTTGTCACCATCGTGACATTTCACGCAGCCTGCATCTCCCTGCGCCTGCTCCAGTGTCACCCGCACTTCACTCGCTGCCGCCTCTGTGTTGCCCGCCTCAATCAATTCCACATGCCGACTGCCAGGGCCATGACAGTTCTCACACTGGTTCCCCGGCAACAGCGCTGACAACAGCTTGTCGGCGTCCGTATCGGCCTGCTCCGCCGGCAGAAATCCGCCGTGAAAACGCACATAATTCTGCGGATCCCAGCCACCCACGTGGCACGACAGACACTCCGGATCAAATGATCGGTTGATTCCGTGCAGACGCTCCGCACCCGCACGACCAGCAGTCGGGTCAAGGCTCTCCAGCCCGTGAGCATGCGCCGAATTCTGCCAGACCTCCAGCGCTTTGGTATGGCACTCACCGCATTTCGCAGATCCCACATATCCGGCTCCGCTGGGATGACCTACCGCCGGCTGAGCCACCACCATTCGCTCGTCACGCAGTCGCTGCTGATAACCCCGCATAATCTCCACCATGGCCTCGTCATCACCAAAACGCGGGCCGGACAATGTCACCAGCTCATAACGCACCGACTGCTCAGGATCCTGAGGGTAAAACCCCAGTACTCCCGCGGTCCGCCCCTTCTCGCCTACCTGCACCAGACGCACACGACCAATCTGCTCAGGTACCGACTCACCCTCACCAAACCCCTGCGCACTCACCACCACATCAAACGCCTGAAACTGCTCCGCCAGCTTTCGCGACTCCTCCAGAGTCGACTGCGACAGCAGGATCCGCACCTGAACCTGCTGCTCCTCAAACTGCTGCAATACCCGCTGCAATGCGTCCGCCGGATCCGACCACGTCACGTCCGCACCACTGCTGTCCTCAGGCAGCACCTCACGGCGAATCGTCTCACTCATCACGCTGGTAATACCCACCTTCACTCCACCCACTTCAACGACCCGCATTGCCATTGGAGTTCCCACATCGGCAGATCCGAAAAAGGTCAGATTGGCACTCAGAAATCCCAGATGATCTTCGCCGTCCGTCAGATGCTGGGACAGCAGATAACCAGGCTCCAGCCGCAACTCCTCCGGACCCACAGCCAGCCCCACATAGTTCAACTGCCGTAATGCCTCCAGCGTCGCTTCAAACTTCATCTGCGCCTGCGACCCGGTACGACTGGAAATACTCCCGGCATCCACTCCTCGCACCGACCAGCCCAGCGACTCCAGCTGACGGAACAGACCGGCCCGGCGAGTCATTCCGCCCAGTTGATTGGCGGTACAGCCACAGGGTTCAAAATATCCCCGCTGCTCCGCTGTCGCTACCAGCACAAACGAAGGCTTCGGCCACCCGGTAAACTGCAGGGGCGTCTGCGGAGCCCCGGCTGCAGTTGCCACTGCTGCGGCACGGACCTCAGATGACACCGAATCCTGCACAGGCTCCTGCACCCCCGTTTCAGCTCGCTTGCCGTTCGCAGGAGACCACACCATCGCTGCTGCCAGCAGAATCAAGCCACTGAAACCCAGCACCACAAAAATCGCCGTTCTGTTCATCTGAACGCCTCGCAGAATCCCTTCCGAACCCGACCGCCCAGTCACCTCAGTTCGAATACATCATCACGCCCAGCGAAATCGAGTCACCTGATGTATGATTCGTCTGCAGTCTGATGAAACCCGGATTGTTCGCCGTTCGCTGCGTCGTCGGTCGACCCGGCGGAATCTTCAGCGTCAGCCGATAGCGATGCACTGTCCCTGAAGGCTCCCCCAGCGGTGCAATTGCAGCGGAAATGAAGGACGGATCTGCTTCCGTTTTCGTGATCGCAAACGGCTCCTGCATGTCCTTCTCGTCCACAATCACAAGCAACTGAAACTCCTTGCCTTCTGATGCACGAAATGAACCCATCATCAGCGTCAGAGTCTCCGGGTTCAACTGCGTACCCGGCAATGGCTGCAGACGAATCGCCCCGAATTTGCGAGCCTTCACTGTGATCCGCACTGGATCCTCAGACACCGATGTCCACAGCAGCAACTCCTCCGAAAACAGCCCCGAAGGTATGTCCTGAGCAACCTCGGCCTGCAGCGTGTACCCCCCCACAAAACTGTCGGTCCCCAGTTCCTCTATGGACATCGGGATCACGTCAACACGCACTTTGCCGGATGGACTCTCCACATTCTTTATCGTGAACTTTTCGTGCAACCGGGACGCGATACCACCCTTGAAGGTCGCCGCCTTGTCGTAAATGCTGCCAAAGTCCCACGTGAACTGAGGCATCACGTCAAACGGCATCTCGATCGCACCCTCCACCGCAACCTTCAGCAGCGGATTTTTGGGATCGTTCGTATGCACATCCCCGCCATGACGAAATGCCCGGTCCGGTGCATCACCCGCTTTCCAGTTAATCAGCAGCACAGCCTTTTCTCCGGGTGCTACCTTCACTCGATCCAGAGCCGTCTCTGCCGTCTCACCAAATCCGAATTTTGTGCACTTACAGGTGGTATTCCCGGCTTTCAGCTCCAATTCCGCCTCACCGCGATTTTCCACAATGAATCGATGGGAATTCCTGCCCATCACAGGCATGCGACCAAACTCAAACACCGGATCTTCAATCACCGCCACAGGCCACGGACCCTGCTCACTGGCAACGGGAAGATCAGAAACAGTCTTCGGCGGCGGTGACTCAGGGGCCACCGCTTTGCGTTCAGCCTGCATCTGCTTCAGAGAATCCGCCAGCGTCTGCTCAGGCGACTGCCTCAGCATCAGCACAGCAACCAGAACTCCACCCAGCAAACCCACTCCGACCAGCACCTTCTGCATGATACACTCCACAACACAGCACGCTAAAAACCGTTCGACGCAGACGCCGTCAGTTGCTCAAGCCGCTTCAGTACAGCCGGCTCCAGCAGCTGCTCCTGATGCCCCCATCGCTCGTTCACTCGCTGCAGAGCCAGCGCTCTGCCCGCAGCCTGAACCGCCTTGTCAGACTCACCAACCAACCATAACAACTCCGCAGACTCAGCCCACAGCACCGCCTTGCCCCGATATCGCCGCAGCACCTGATCGTAATCCTCACAGGCCCGCTGCTGCAGTGGCAGATCAGCCAGAATACGGCCCACTGCACCGCGACACCGACCACGGTAAAGATACCCCGCCGGACTGCGAATGTCAGCCTCAATCAGCCGCTGACACGCCGCTTCGCAGTTTTCCAGAAGTTCCTGAAATCCAGCCCTCTCGGACAGATCCAGTATCACCTCCGACTCAGTAACACCCACTCCCCGACGTCCCGCACACGCAGACAGCAAACGCTCCGCCAGTATCTCCACACGCAACTGACGCGGACGAACCGCCAGCAAATCCGCCCGCTCCGCCTCCTCCAGCAGTCGCAGGGCCGCAGCAACATTGCCCTGACCTGACTGCTGCTCCGCCGCCCCCAGTAAAACCCTCAGCCTCAGACCCGGTACAACTCCCAGCCAGACAATCAACGTCGCTGACACCAGAAAACCAGCACACACACACCGCCGCCTCCAGACACCTCGCCCAGTCACACCAGCAACCGTCGCAGATCCCACCGACTCCGGTAATGATCCACCACACACCACACCCAGACAAACCAGCAGGACCAGCATCACTGACGGCATCTCAAATCCCCCCGCCGCCACCAGATGCACACACAATCCACACAGACCACTCAATCCCGCCAGTCGATCCAGCGGCCCGGACTGCACTGTCCTGCCGATCACAAACACCACACCCGCCAGCAGCAGCAGATCCAGCCATTTCTCAGACAGTGACTCCAGACTCAGCCACTCCCAGCCGGCATCCAGCACAAAAGCCAGCACCAGTGCCCGCCACAGTACGCCTGCTGCCCGCCGCGACGACCAGACACCCACCACCGCACCTGAAGTCACACCCGCCACCGCACCTGACGAATACGATCGCAAAACTGCCACCAGCAGCAAACACAAACCCGCCAGACCGATCACTCCACTCGAAGACCACGCGTCCAGCAGCAGATTGTGAGGATCGCGGATCTCTTCACTGGATTCATCCGACTTCCACGGCATGTAACTTTCACGAAAATTGCCCGGCCCGGCACCCGTCAACGGCTGCTCACGCAGCATTCGCACGGCACCTGTCCAGTACATCAGTCGAAATTGGAGTGATCGCGGAGCCTCAGCCAGAACTGCCGAGTCCAGACTGCCATTCCAGACCAATACGGCTCCCGTCAGCAGCAGACCGCAAAACCCCACCACCCAGACCGTCGCCAGCCGCCCGGCCAACTGCGTAAAACGAGGCAAAACTGCCCCACCCACCGCCAGTACCACTCCACCCAACAGCACGCCAAGCCACGCCGATCGACTTTTCGTCAGCACCAGACAGTACCCGCAGATCAGTACCGGCAAAACCAACCTGATCCACTCCACTGCACTCAGACGCACTCCACCGCTCCGCAGACGACCCATCAGCCGCGCAGCCAGAATCAGCAGACCCGCAGCCAGCAGGCCAGCCAGCGTATTTGCCAGAGCAAAAGTACCGATCGGCTCCTGACTGTACAGAGCACGATTCTCCCACAACAATCGCCCCGCCCCCTCCAGCGGAATCTGCAGCTCTCGAAATTCCCCCAGAATCTGCTGCACCTGCGCATACGAAATCCCGCTGCGAAGTAAATCGCTCTCCCCCCGTCCCAACCACGCATCCAGAATCTCACGACGCTCCCGATACCACTCACCGTTCGCTGCATACACCACATGGTGCTGCACGATCCCCAGACAGGCCTGACCCACCGCAATCGCCGCCACCAGCTCCAGCAGCATCGCCATCCCGCGTCCACTCACACACTGACGACTGAGGCACCACCACGCCGCCAGTAAACCAAACCACTCCAGCGTCAGATTCAAGGCCGATCGCCGATCACCCCCCACGTCAAACACATGCCACGCAGAAATCACATGACCCAGCACCAGCAGCAGCAACCCGGCATCCACCCAGCCACGGCCCCCGCAGACACGCGGACCTCGCTCAGCAACTGCCGGGGAACCAGAGAAAAAATACAAACAGGCCACAACACACCAGCCGGCGGACAGGAACAGACCACGACCATCAGCCGCCTCCTCTGCCACCCACCAGCAGCCCGCACTTAAAAGCACCAGACCAGCCCACGCCCACAAGTCTCGCATGGCAGTCAGGTCCCGTCTGATCCAGTCAACGCACCCTGCTCACGCCGCAGTCGCCCCTGCATCTGACCCACAGAACTGCGACCCACAAACTCCAGAATCGCCACTACGGTCAGCACCATCAGAATCACACTCATCACAATCGCAGCACCTGCCCAGTCCCCAACCTTGTACAACAGCAGCGCACAAGCCCCCGTCATCATGGTCATCAAATGCACCGTCAACACCGCATACACCGGCTTCAGGCCAAGATCCACCAGACGGTGCGACACATGACTCTTGTCTCCATGAAACGGACTGCGACCCTGCAGCAGTCGAATCAGAATGACTGTGCTGAAGTCATACAGAGGCACCGCCATCACACACAATGGAGCCAGCATCACATGCCGACTGCCACTCCGCTGATAAAACGTTCCCGCCACCGTCAGTGTCGCCAGCAGAAACCCAATCAGATTACTGCCGCAGTCACCCATGAAAATCGCAGCCGGCGGACGGTTCCACACCAGAAATCCACACAGTGATCCCGCCAGCAGCAACAGCAGAAACGCCACTTCCCACGCCGCCCGCTCAACCATCAACAGCAGGATCGAAGCAAACAACAATGCCGCTATCAAACCAATCCCGGCAGACAGTCCGTCCATGTTGTCCAGAAAATTCATGGCATTCGTCAGCACCAGTATCCACAACACCGTTAAACCAAATCCAAACCACGGCTGCGAGACAAAGACCGTCGCCCGCACACCACTACCCGCCACACAACCGGCTACCAGCACCTGCAGAACCAGCCGCAGCTTCCATGACAGACTCCAGCGATCGTCCGCCAGACCC
>Ga0078894_10000199_pt1 | contig 39327 bp, 32 predicted proteins | sample LauGreSu1BDMLBSD_2_FD_67506 | JGI IMG/M metagenome (GOLD analysis project Ga0078894, IMG submission 67506) | Freshwater lake microbial communities from Lake Michigan, USA - Su13.BD.MLB.SD (version 4) (version 4) | ecosystem: Environmental > Aquatic > Freshwater > Lake | place: Lake Michigan...
GCCACTACGGCAGGACAACTCTGGCTCAAGGACCTGGCGGACTTTGAGTCAGCGTGGGAGAAGATGCTGGCAACTCGTGCTGCGGCGGCCAAGCCGCTACCGGCTCGGGCGAAGCCAACGAAGCCCAAGAAGACCGCTGCTTCTACATGAAAGGGTTGAGTGGCTTGCTGCGAGATCCAGCACGGCTCAGATTGGTGGGGTGGGCCATGGGTACCGGCAGAGTATCAATGTCCTTCAGGTAGTACATGTAATGGTCAACGGCGGATAGGATGTGCGGGACGGACCACTGTATGACACGATCATTCAACTCCTCCACCTGACCGGCAATGTTAAAGGGTTGATTGCGGGCGTATTGGTAGAAGATTGCCCGCATTATAATTTTTAGTTCATCAATCGACTGTTTGTCGATGATATATCCCTTGGGCTGGCTCTTTTCATACACAGACCGGCGTATACTTGACTGGATGATCTCAACATTCTTGGGGGAGAAGAAGGCATCTGTGAGGGGCGTGCGTTCCCAGTTGCCCCGAAGCATATCAGCCTGGAAGTTCTGTTCTGCGGATTTCAGGTGCTCAAACCCGGGAAATGGCGCAGAAGGCTTAGGTCCACCACCGGCAGATTGTATAGGGGCTGTAAGGTTCACTCGGCCAGGGGAAGGGCCTCCACTCGACAACTCAGAGATACCGGCACCGTTCATCTGGATCCCCACTGGATTATTTTCTAAGGATCAGATATAAAATGGCGAGTGGATCTGCTGCGTTCGGTGCAAAGGCTGGCTTCAATCAGAGTGGTGGTTCTTATTACTTAGTGGTGTCTTCTGTCCGTGATCAGCTGCTGACGCTGACCCCTGGCAGCGGTTCTGGCGGTGCGACCACGGCCGGCAGCCTGGCCGCTTTCTCCTACAGCGCCACCGCCAACCAGAGCTCCCTGATCGGTGCGAACAGAGTGATCCGTGACATGGGCAAGACGGTGGTGTCCGCTGGTCGCTCTTTCCGCAAGTTCCAGGCGGTGGTTCCCCAGACCCAGAGCACGGGCGGTGTGACGGGCGATGCGGCCTCTACCACCAACCCTGGCTACCTGACGGGCTACCTGGAGATTGCCAGAGACGGCGATGCTGCGGCCTTCAACCACGCCGTCATTGCTCGCATGTCGTAAACAGCATATTGGGTTCCTTAGTGGCTCAATCTATACAATTTTCAGTACATTTCATTGTGAGTTGTTGATAACACATCACAATGAATCCAGCAAATCTCCTCTAACACAAGTTAGAAATGGACTACTGGCTCATAGCATATGTACTCATCTGTATTGTACTGGGAACAAGCACTATCTCGTTTTTCTTTCAGCGAAGCCAGTACATTACTGCTACACTACTCTTTGTTCTCCTGATCCTGGTCTTTGTTTTTTATGGTCTCCGCTTATTCGCAGGTGGTAATCTCCAAGGCCTCGCCACACCAAAGGGCTGGCCTCCGATAGTCAATATGTGCCCGGATTTTATGATGACCTGGACGGATTCTGCTACCCAAAATGTTTATTGCTATGATGCTAACAATATCTATAAATTAAAATCAGGAGCTGCTGCGGGTACAGTAGGAAATCTGACAATCAACAATATTCCTAATCAGTCTGCCTACTTGATAAAGAATGCTTCGCAGAATCCAGGTGCAACAGACATTCGCTCAGACCCTAACGGTGCTCGTTGGCCACTGCTGAACACCTTCCGCACAAGTCCCCAGGTCATCACGGGTGATCCGAATGGTGCATTTATTCGCTGGGAGGGAGTCTGGGATGGCCGCCAGGCCAGCCCAGAGAAAGCTCCTCTGCCCTAAACAATCCACTCAGGAGATATTTCAAATGAGCAATGACACAATTTGTCTGCATCCAGCAATTGAACAAAGCATTCATCAATGGTTTGCCAATCGCACAACGCCAGCTGTCTTCCTAGTTGGTCCTCCTGGTGTTGGAAAGACAACACTTGCCTATCGTGTAATGAAGGCACATGATCTGCGTGTGAGTGAGTTTAATGCCTCTCATACTCGCAGCGGGGCATGTTTTCGAAAGATCATCCTCCCCCTGCTTGAGCGAGGCGGTGTAATTCATATGATGGAGACAGGAAAGCAGGGAGGACTGGGTGTTATCTTAGATGAGATTGATGGTCTGAGTAGTGGTGAAAAAGGGGGTCTTCAGAGCCTTTTAACATATCTTCGTGAGTGGAAACCGTCAAATCCTGGTGTACCCGTTATTTTTATCAGTAATACAATTCAACAGCGTATTCTTTCTATGATCGCCAGATACTGTCTTACTTTTAAAGTAGGCACAGCAGGCGACGAGCAAATCATGGAACTCCTGGGAACGGATGTACCACCCATGTGGAAGAAAATTGGCACAGGAGACCTCAGACCACTTTTACGAGGAGAGTATAAGGTATCTGAAGATCAACTCGCCACAGCAGAGGATATTGTACCAATCCCTGAAGGTGTCGTCCCACTTGCAAAATGGTGTCTCTATTCTGAGATGGACCCTTATTTAACACTTGAGATGGAGAACAATGATAGTAACCTGGCTGGCCTAGTGATAGCAGAGAATCTCACGGATCGCCTGGAAGGTGTAAAAGGGGATACTCGTGAGGCCTGGGATATTTATATGAAACTCTTCCGCTGTATCCAGGAATCGGATTATGCCGATTACTGGGCATTCTTTTACCAGACCTGGAGACTTCTCGGCCTCAGCCAAGATGTGAAACTCAACACAATTAATCTCTACTTATCCAAACATGCCCCTTGGACAAAAGAAGAACCCCCTCTAACATCAATTCGGTATACTCCAGTCTTAACCAAACAGTCGGCACTATTTAATGCCTGGAAAATGCTGTGTGACATAGCAGATACACAGCGTATTCCTATTCGACTCACGCCATTTGCCTTGGCTATGGCGACAAATATTGAATTAGCAGAAGGAGGCGGTGGAAAAAAACAGGATAAAAAGAAAAAAATGGATAGCATGTCATTCTCTCTCGTGTAGGAGTTTTATGAGTTTTAGGGGTTCTTTTCTTCCCAGGCGATAGGCCCTATTTACTATAATTGTTTCCTCATCCTGTTGCATTTTGTGTAAGAGGATGATGTGGGTGGCTGAGGGAATATTGAGACCTGCCACTGCTTGTTTATTATTCAAGAATAAGACTTGGATACTGCCGGCCTGGAAACGCTCGAGAGTATTTCCTATACTATCCTTGTTTCCTTCAATCATACCCCAGACAATTTCATGATCAATGAGGTATTTTCTGAGTAAAAAGAAAGAATTATCGTAGCGGCTGAAGACCAAGTATTTTCCGTTTGGATTTTCCTTAATGAGTTTTACAAGGGCTTCATGTTTCTTTGGTAACCTTGGAGGCTTGTGCTGTCCTTCTCCTGATTTATCAAGGGTTCGGCCAAGTGAACAGAGGGCTGTGGGGGCAAGTTCAGCACGACAGAGGGGACAGACTGCAGTCCGTGTCATCCAAGATAAAATACAAGGAGCACAGAAAAGTCTTGAACAACAGGGCGTAACAAGGCAATTGGACTCTTCTTCAATCCCTGGAGTATCATAGCAGATTGAGCAATTATCTTTTGATAATTCTTGTATGCGGCTCTCAACTGCCTTGATTTTTTCCTGGAGATCTTCGATTTTTTTCTCGTTTCCAGGGTTTTTTTCGAGTTCTTGAATTCTTCTTCTATGAAATTCCGTGGCCGCCTGTACAAGTGTAAGAGGTGTATGCGAGGGTACACCAAGGCTCTGAAGTGCCCCTTGAATATCTCCTGCATTCAACATTGCCTGTACTTCTGTAGGTATTACTGATTCGATCATATTGTGAGAAGGAGGGGCTTGGCAGCGCACAATCTCATGCTGAATCGGCATTCTCTGCGTGGATTGATCCAGAAATTCCCTTTTACACAAAAGAACAAGAAGAAATCTGAGGGGATGCTGAGTCTTTAAAAAATACTGGAAAAAAGGGTAGGATTGTGTCTTAAAAAAAGTAACATTTGGATGGGCTGAAATTTTATTTCGAAGGAATGTTTGAAGTTCTTCTGGCAGTGTTAGAAGGTAGTCTTCTGCTAATTGTCGAAGAATATACGAATGATAACATTCATTCGCTAGCAATAAATTCTGAAAGTTTGAAGTAATGAGCCAACTCATATTGGCCTGGGGTCTAGGACAATTCCCAGCCAACTTAATGGAATCTGCCTCATCATAAAACACCCGCCGCCAACGTACGTCGCCGACATTTCTTGCTTTCAGATTATTGAGAAAACCTGAAAGCAGGGTATTACCGATCAAAGCGACATGGGACTCCTGTAACTGTGTTACAAGGGAATCCTTATCAAGATCTCTTTGACTTTTAATAAAGCATGCTTTCAACGTTGTCTCATTTTCGATTACTTCTTGCCATTGTCTGAAAATTATGTGAGGGACTACGATGAGGGAGTCAAAGAGAGATTGAGTGTTTGCCTGGGGCAGTATAGAAAAACAAGATGCACTACTCTCTGGGTGCAAATTGCTGAGTTGATTGCCTCCTTTGTCTTGTTTGTGGCTTTGATTTTCATGGAGTGGCTGGAGGGCCATTTGGCTAATGTGGCCAAGTGCGGTCAACGTCTTTCCTGTGCCCCCTGAATCACCAAGGATACCAAAATCACTGAAGAGTGTCTGGACAAGAACTTGATTCTTGTAAATGGGCATACCCTGCCTGAATTGCGATTCACGCTTACGCATCTCATGTAAAAGGGCTAGTTGATGTACTTTGAGTGTAGTCTGTAGGTGTGTAGGTTGTTGTGTTACAGGGGAATTACTAGTGAGAGCATTTTGATAGGTTTGTTGAAACATATCTAAATGTTGTCCTAAGGATCGTATTGTTTGTAGCATTATGATTTGATATTCTTACTAAAGGTCTCTTAGATCTCCAAGTTTAGGCTCTCAGCTCAGGCATTCGCAAAGAAGGTTCTGAGAGCCGCCGGCCGAATAAAGGCCTTGATATCCATATTCGTCTTCTTCATCAGTGGATTAGGATTCGGATCATCTCGCAGCTTTTTCTTGTCAAAAGTATTCTCGCTGTGGCTAATCACGAGCATCACCTTGAAAGGGTCCAGCTGAATCATTGGATTCACATAATTATCCAAGAAGGACTTCTCTTCTGCATGCGTGACAGTCTCATCATAGGTATGCGTAAGGGCATAGCTCCGCCGCCAGGCCATCGTTCCATTTGTAGCGTGATTCCTGTTGTAGGGTCCGAGCTTGTAGATTGTTTTGTTATCAGTATAGTACATGTAAATTTCTGAAGATCCAGCGAGTTCAATCTTAGGGTTCTTAATGAATTGTGCCACTGCGTAGGCCACTCTCTCAGGGCTGTAGTAGTCGTCGTCGTCCATGGCTACAAAGATTTCACCCTTTCCCTCCTTGTTCAAGCGATTCCGCTTGGCCCCAATCAGGAGTTTAGGACCATCGTGGCGAATATAGCGAATGTTGGGAATTGTCTTCCCAGCCTCCTCAAACACATCTTTTACACAGTCCTCGCCATCGTCGAAGATAATCCACTCCATGCGATCCTTAGGGTATGTCTGTGCCTTGTAACATTCAATCAACGCAGGTAAAAACCGGCGGCGATTGTAGGTAGGGGTAAGAACAGAGACAAAAGGCTTCTGGTTCATTATTCTTAACTCATCTCTTCTTCTTTAGCTTGTATTGTCTGCTCGTAAATCTCTGAGGTCTTTGATAAAAGCTCATTCAATCCTTCCTGAAAGTCAAGTATCTTACTAGTCTTCCATTCGTTAAAAGCCCTTGATTCCCTGTAACCAAAGAATCCAACATCTACTGTTTCCTCTGGCATCGGTGTAACAGGGAATAGAGAAACAAAGTAGGGAGTTGACTTCACTTCCCTGTAAATCTGGTATATAAGTGCTATAGGGAAATACAAGATAGAAATTAAGGTAACATAGATAAAATCAAGGACCCTGAAGGGGATATCTTTCCACAGTGCTTCATTTGCAGCAAAGGATCCCCAGCGCAGGGCGAGGAGTATAACGATGAGAATTGAAAGATACTTCGCAACACTCTTAGAAGCATCCCCTATATCTTCCATCCATCCACGATTTTCAAGATCTTTCTGTGCTTTTTCTTCTGCTGTCATGTTTTGTGTAACAGCAGGTTCAAGAAGGCTCTTTATTTTTGGTTTGTCTTTTGCCACTGGATACTTGTCAATGAAGTCTTTAATTTCTGGGGCTGGTTTATCACTAAAGAAGTCTTTCATGGCGGTATACAGATTATCCTTAAGACTTGGGAGTTTTTCATCGTATTTTGTTTCACGTGTAAGGACTTGAGTGGGGCTCACTTCAATATTCGCATTCCACCAGGCCAACTCGGCATCAAGGAAACTTGTGTATTGTGTTAAAGAGGTACTAAATGTGGCTGGGGTTTTATACTTGGAGACATAGGGAACAAGTGCCTTCGACCCTTCATACTCCTCTAACACTTTGGCTCGAACTCTCTTCCTCATGGGCGTGGCTTGTTGAATCTCTTCCACTGTCGGCTTTTGGAACAAGGATGAAACCTGGTCCATGTCGGCTGTACCGTCTGTTTACAGGGCATACTTGTTATCTCCCATACCAGACTCCACCAAGAAGAAGTTGATGTTTTCAACATAAATATTGAAACTGTAAATGTAAGAAGAATTCGGGGGAAGAGGCCAGACCTGAAGATCAAGTTGAAACTTGCGAATACGACTTGAATTCAGAGAACCAGTTGGTTGGCCAGAAGGAGACTGGAGTTCAAAGCTGTAGACGGGGAGGCGGCGATCAGCGCCACCACTGAGGTAGCGGAAGGGTGTTATATCTGTGTAAAAAGTGGTTGTCTTGAGTTCTTGGATCTCATTGCCATCGGCCAAGATACGGAGAGCCCTGAGAATCTCTGGTTGGCCAGCAGGGATTAAGACCCCTGTGGCATTGTGGGCTTCAATGTACTGACTGTCAGAAGGGACTTGAGTAGGATCTTTTGGCCTTGTTGGCCAATCCCACCAATTTGTAAAGTTTGCAGGGTAGTTTCTGTAGAGAACCATGTCAGATCTGCGGGGGACCAAGAGGATACGTGTTATAGGGTTGTGTACGTAGAGGTCGAGGAGTTGGTTCCCAATGATTTCTGGATATTGGACTTGGGTGACTTGGCGATTCAAGTACATGAGTGGTGATGTTGCGAAAATATTTCTTTCTTCTTCTGGTAAAAATACATATGTCGTATGAAGTGTTGGACTACACGCCCAAGAGTTCAGGGGAGGAACACTTTGGCCAATATCCACAAAAAAATTGCGGATCTGTTTTCCTTCATCATTTACAGGGACATATTCAGGAATGTTGCGATTGATGCTGGACTGGCTAGAGAGTACACGGAATCCAGGGGCCATGCGGTATCCAGAGAGATCAAGAGTTGTGTAGAGTTGACTGGAAGGTGTTAGATTGATTGTTACGTCGACTGTGTAGTATTGGAGGCCAATGAGGGGGAGTGCCTGGCCTTCTTCTGTGAACCAAAAAGGCAGTGGGCAATACACAGTATATGCCGGAATAGAAGGGGTATTGGTTTGTGCTGTAGTTCTGTTGTCGGGGTACACGGTCGGGTATTCGCCCCTTGTTTGGGTTGGATTGCCATAGAGACCATTGGCAGGGTCAGTGAGTTCAGGAACATCTCCCACAAGCCGCTGCCATTTTTCGAACTTGTCCTTAGGATAGTCAATGAGTGCCTTGGCCATAATGTATTCGCCAGTAAACTCTTGTACTTTGTTGGGGCCGATGGAGATCTGGACTGACTGGATGGCGGCGGCACCGAGATAGCGAACCCACTGAAATTCTTGTTGCTTGAGTGGGCCGGTTATCGGATTTGTGGCATGATATTTGCTGTAGACGGCTGGAATCTGGAAAGAGAACCACATGTCTGATAAGAGATCACCCACACGGTCAACACGGGCTTTCAGTTGAACTGTCTGTTCATATGGATAGTCAGTTGGACCATCCATAAGTTTGCTCGTTGTCTCAAGTGAAAAATGGGTGTACTTCTTGAAAGCCTTATAGAAGAAGGTTAAATCAGGATTTCCTGATAAAATAACATTCTGTGCACCATAGGCTACTAATTGGAGTAGACCGCCTCCTGGCATTCTTCTTCGTTACCAGTGAATATTTAAATCAGAGAACATGCGAACTTTGATTTAAATATTAATAAAATGCTACTAAACTTCGACCATTACATGCCCTTTCTCTGGGTCCACCAGCTATCAATCAAGTAGGGAGGACGATCCATGTTATCCTGATCAAATTCGGAACTAGGACCCATGTCCATCATCGCCTGTATTTCACTGTAAGTCATGGCATAGGGGAAGTAGTACATATTGCTGATGTACCCAGTAAACTTGCCATTAATTAAAAAGTTTTCACCAGGAGGAATACCCCTCTTCGTAGATTGCTCTGTTGAAGGGTTCTTCCACTCACTTACATTGGTATAGCGAATAGAAGGGAAGAGAATGATCGGCTGGTAGTTCTGGTAGGGCAGGGTACCATTGAAAGATTTCTTGTTCGCCAGATTTCCATTGATGTAGACTTCCATGGTATTCTTTCGGAGAGCAATGACCAAGTGGACCCACTTATTAAAAGGCACCTGTTTTACATCAATCACGTTAAACCAAGAATCATATGTATTCATAACAACACGAAGCACAGGGGCAGAGCTTTCACTATTGCTGGAACTCACAAAAACACCGGGTCCCATCAGCGGGAAGGGTCCAGATTCATACCCCTTGTAGAAGACAGACTTCCATCCCTCAGAACCATCATCCGTATCATCAGAGATGTAGAGGAAAGTAGAATAGGAGAATTCTATGCCGGTTAACTGATTGTCTGAGAGGGGAATTGTGATGGAATTTGGGTTCGTGGGATCTTGCTTGATGATTTTCGTTTTGGCTCCGCTTCCTGTATACGGATAGATAGGGATACGATTCTGGCTATATGTTAAATTAGCCCTATACAAAGTTTCAATAATCATAAAAATAAAAAAGATTGCCGCTGTGACTACAATCGCTATGACAATCTGTGGGAATATGCCTGTGCTGGCTGTATCCATTCTAACTCAAAGGTCCAATTTGTTGGAGATAAGTTTAAGCACTTGTGGTTGTTGGGGTAGGACTTGTGGGAAGGGCACTCAAAGAGGGTGCTATGCTAAAAAAGCCTGATAGGTAGGATAGTATACTTGTTTCAGCGGGGCCTTCCTGATACATAGCCCAGATCTGATCGGGTGTCAATGCATAGTTATAGAAAAGCCCCTTTGACATGAAGCCACGCAGTTTTCCACCATTGTTAACGCCGAACATAGCAGTTCCCTTAGCTGCAGCAGAACCAATCGCAAATCCACCCTTGTACACACAAGACCGAGCGAGTTTACCATCGACATAGACATCAAGGGTGCGTCCATTGCCAACAACAGTGATAAGCAGCCAGCGCTGATACTCAACACCATTGATTATGTCACAGCGGTCGTTTTGTGAGACTGAACCGGGTGTAGAATAGGTGTCGATCAAGGACTGGAGAGGGTAGTTTGATCCACTCGGGCTTGTGAGATTATTGTCAATCATTTCAGTGGGTTCGCTTGTTGATTGACGAACAATGAGTGATCCATTCATGGGGTTCAGTCCAATAAAGAGCAGGGTCTTACCCTTTGCGCCACTGGTAGCAAAGCGGTTGTCGGAAATTTCGAGGAGATGGGCGAGTTTCGTTCCAGTGGGTCCAACAAAGCCTTTGGTATCGGTGATATACAGCCAGAAAGATGTGGAATACTGTCCACCATCAGGAATACCTGTGATTTGAGTAGCTTTCACAACATTTTGGTTTGTAATTGAATCAGTAGCAGTTACAGTAGTTGAAACTAACCCAGGCAAGATATCAACCGAAGATCCTATTTGAGATCCATATAGGAATTTGTACAAATAATACAGTCCAACCAAGAGAACAATAAAAAGTCCGATGCGTATAAAAAACGTTAGGGATCCTGAAAGCCAAGCGGGAGGCGATGATCCATTTGCTGCCGCATTCATTCTGTCTAAGAAGAAGAGTTTAGGGGATTCTTTATGAAACACTACTAGCGAACACTGTAAAAGGGTTTAGCTTCGAACCCTCAGCAGGGCCCTTGTTACAGTTACCAAGAATACAAGCTGGGATTTCAACTGAGAAGAGTGATTTGAAATGCATATCCTCCTCGATGTATTTTGGAATACCACGAGTATTTACTAATCTCTGAAGATCATCAAGTACATCTTGAGAGGATGCAACTTTCTGATCACCAGAGAAGAAGCCGATTTTCCCTTGCCACTTGCGATTGCCGGCAATCCAGTTGAGACTGGAATCCGCCGGAACAGGAACATAATCAGTCAACTTACTGTTGACCAGTTTCGCACCGTAATAAACATCAAAGCGCCTGCCCTCTTTTACAATAGTAACGACTGTCCATTTTTGTAGAGGAATGGCCGGAAGAGGTATACTTTCCATAGCATGTTGTGATGAATCCTTTGCCGTGCGCACCTTCAAGAGAGCCGGGACATGTGGCTTATCTGTCTGAGATGTATACCCAGAAGCCAAGAACTCTAAGGTATCACCAAGGCGAACAAGGCTTGATAAGTACCCATCCTCGGGTGTTCTACATTGCCCACAGTCAGATCCCACACACATACACTTGTTAAAGGAGTAGGTATCACAAGAAGGAGCAAAAGAAGATGTTGAATCTACACAGTCGACCTTGGCAAGCGTCCTCGGTGCCTGCTTGACTAGGATGGCAAACCGCAGAGTTGCTGGCTGATCAGTCCAGGGAAGATCTGTATTTTCAAGTACTTTTTGATTAGGCTTGGATAAGTCATACATTACAGAGGGTCCTTTATATTCCGCTTTACCTCTCATAAACTGAATAGTCAGATATATGACAAGTAGCATAACAGCTAAGAAAAGGATAGCCTCTACTAGCATTCTAAACTAGATACCTCTAAAAACAGGCACCCCCACCAGGTGTCGTCTTAACTTTGGCATTTAGCTGTAGAGTACGAGAAAGAGAAAATCGAAGACCAAGAAGACGAAGGCGAAGGAGCATCAAAGTCTTCTATTCTAGCAAGTGCTGGGCTAGAAGCCTGTAGTTCAACATACTTGAGCGCCCTCGTCCAGATATGGAGATTCTGAACAAAGATTGATTTCGTTGGCGCATCGGCCCAGGCCGGCGCAGTACTGAACCGCTGATCGGTGGCCGGATTTGCTCCATTGAGGGCCAAGACAGTTGGCATGACCCGCTGGAAAACTTGCTTTGTATTCAGATACACTGTAAAGAGTTTCTCTTCCACCACGACACTGATGCGAAAGGGAGTATTGAGTGGAATGTTTTTAATAGGGGAGCAACTGTAGACAATAGATGAAGGTCCAGAGAAGAAACTTACTACAAGATCATTTGTCTCAGTTAGATACATAATCATCGAAGCCCATCTTGACATATGTTGCGCAAGATCTGCGGTTCCTGGATCAGGCACAGCAAAAGGAACAGCCTGTTGGCCTGGGGGAGTGGCCGGTACCCCCACCTTCATCAAAATGAGACGCTTTTTTGCGTTTGTCTCTGTAAGGCGACGAACAAGGAGGTCAATTGAAAATGTAAATGTGTTAGTAAAGGATGAGCCTAGGAGAGGATCTTTTTCGTTAAGTGGAGCAAAGCTAGAAGATCCTGGTTGTTTTCGATCATTCCAGTAGACTTTCCCATCATCTTTATCAGCTACCACAAGTACTCCCTTATCACCTGGTTTGAATGAAAAAACAGGGTAGACTGTGTAATGAACAAGAACAAGGATTAAGAATAAAATAAGGGCATAAAATACAAGATAATAGAGCACTTGAAGAGGATAGGATCCGCTGCCTGATGTAAAAGAGGAACTTCCTGATCCACTGAAACTAGAAGTAACGGCGGACAATCCAGAAGAAAACCCAGATGAAAAGCCTTTCTGTAATTTTCCAGTTGTGTCTCCAACCCACTCCTTTAAAATAGAGCCTCTGTTCAAGATCGGGTTAGCTGCGGGAGCTGGGGCGCTCATTCTGTTTGGGCAGCGGATTGTGTTTCCTCTGTATTTTTCGCCTTTCTTGTAATTCTCATAGTCTTAGGATTGAAGCCAATCTTCTTAAAATGCTTTCTTGTCTGTGTAGCATTGCACTTTCTGAGTTTTTCCCGCAAGTAGCAGACAAAACTAATGCGAGTGAATGGCTTCTCAGAGCCCATTGTACCTGTTTCCATATCCTCTTTGTGAATTCTCGCAAGCCCCTTGTTCTTCTTTTTATCCTCTGCTGTTTCATACAATTCTGTGTTACAGTGCCACTTGTGCACATCCATTGCCAAGAAATCGCCGGTACGGATATTGAATCCCACACGGTACTGGGGAAAAAGAGTATATCCCCCGTGATAATGACCACGCTCTATAACACTCAAATTACCATATCCATCTTTGAAATCACCGTCATCCATGTGTAGTGCTGTTCTGAAATTCCGATTTACAGTGACACTTGAGAAGGCTGTGCCGGTTATGTGTAAAAGGGGTTGTTCTTCAGCTGCTTTCTTTTGTAAGCGATGTTTCTCTGGGACTAAGCTTTTGAAGCAGTTATCAAGGGCTCTTATAAAAGGAAGTCCGTGCTTGTAATACTTCCAGTATCTCATGGTGTAGGAAGTGAGTCGGCAAGGGAGTCCCATGAAAGGGGTTGACTCGAAATATCCAAGGACTGAGCTGAAGACATTGTTATTTACACGCATCTTGGACACCTTTCCCTTTTGAATGTATTTCGCAGACCATCCTCGAACTTCTGTGGGGTTCTTCTTCGACCAATACTTCCCTTTTACATCAATTGGGCCAGCGGCTGCTCCACGATTCCTTGAGGGAGCGGCTGTTATCCAGTAGCCTTCCCAGCCGATTTTAATGAGCTCAGGGTCAATCACTTGTTTCCGCAGTTTCGCAAGAAGTTGTTTGTTTCCATCCTTGTCTAGAGCATAGACATCAACATCTTCATCAAAAATAGTATCAACATCCTTTTCTGTAAAGTAGGTCCCCTGCTTGGCCTTGATCTCCTCGTCCGTCATAGCCGGCTTCACAATCACCTCTTTTACATCCTTCTTGAGGGGCTTTGCTGATTTTGGCAGTTGAAGTTCTTGATAAATTTCAGGAGGGAAATTTGTCAAGGCATTTGTGGAGTCTGCCATTTTAATTAGGTGTTAGAAAAGCCGATCCCTAGTCTCGCATGTACCAGAGTACTCCCGCAGTCACGCCGGCCAATAAAATTCCAACACCTATTCCCTGAATTCTCGCTGCCATATCGGCTGCCACGAAATCATCAGGTGTCCAAACAGGAGATCTTCCTCTTTCACCAAGCCGTTTGTAGTACTTGAGTACTTCTGCCTCTGTAAGTTCTGGCTTTTTCAAGCTCTTATTTACTTCATTGTGTAAAAGAATGGTCCAGCGGAAAAGATCTTGGCGGCGATCGAGATGGGGTGTTAGAGGGTATTTCTCGAGATGGGCATTGTAATGGTCTCGACATACAGGACATGGTATGAGAAACTTCAAACTTTCATAGAAATCCTTAGCGGCTTTCTTGTACCCGTAGCTCGGCTCTTGCGCAGGGTATCCTAGTGCTACAATGTGGATCGTGTGCCAGAAAAAAGGCCCCCAGCTGTCAGGTGGCAAGTGCATCTTTTATTCCAGTGAATAAATTTCACGGGTCGGGTTAAACATACAAAACTCATGGTTTAGAAGGAGCAGGGAGACAAATGAGTAGATCGAATCATAGAGGTACGAACGGGTCATATGATCGCCAGCAGGGAGTACAGGCCATCTGTACAAATTGCGGTGGACAGGGGCATTCCTTTCGGCAGTGTATTGCCCCCGTGACGAGTTATGGAGTTATTATGGTTCAGGCACCTGCAGGATTTGACCTGGCAGCACAGTTAGCAACCAATCCTGCGTTAGTCACTGGAATGGAGAACCAGCAGCTGAAGTTTCTACTGATTCAGCGGCGGGACAGTCTAGGATTCATTGAGCTGATGCGGGGGCGTTACAAGATTAATGATATTGACTATATTCGTCTACATCTGAATGGAATTACGGAGGAGGAGCGTCAGAAGTACAAGACTGGTCCATTCGAAGAACTCTGGAATGGGATGTGGGGACTTGATCATTCGCATTTGTATCGGAATGAGTATGAAATAGCAAAGGGAAAGTGGGAACAGATTCATAAGGGTGTAAAAGATAGTACGGGGAAATTTTGGACGGTCGATGATATCATTGCCACATGTGACTCTGCTCCTTTAACACCTGAGTGGGGATTTCCCAAGGGCCGTCGAGATGCGCAGGAGAGTGATTTTGTCTGTGCGATGCGAGAGATGTATGAGGAGACAGGGATCAAAGAGTCTCAGGTGATTCCTATTCAGAATCTGGAACCTCTCACGGAGTCTTTCTTTGGCTCGAATCATGTTCATTATTGCCACAAGTATTTTCTTGTATGGGTGCCTAATGATGTTGCTCTTGGTGTGTCAGAGGAGAATGAGCACATGCGGCGTGAAATTGGGGACCTTCAGTGGCTGAATCTAAATGAGGCACAGGCCAAGCTTCGCCCTGAGAACATTGAAAAGCGTGAAGTGTTACTGCGAGCAGCAAGTATTTTCCGCAACCTGTGTCCTTTTCCACTTATGAAAACTAGAACCAATTAGAATGGCAGAAGGAGCCACTGCATCTCCTGAGGCCCAGGCCCTACTCGCTCGGTGGAGAACTGAAACGGACTTCACTGTGAGAGACGAACTCCTAACAGAATTGCTTACAAATGGCATTTTCCCAGGTGATGACCAAGATCAATGGGAAGTTGAAGGTGGTCTCTACCCCGACCTAGAGGATCCTCAATTTCTTCCCAAGTTGATGAGAAAAAGGGAGTTTCAAGAGAGTCTTCAGAAGTCTGTAAAAGAGAGTTTGGAGGAGGGCAAGGATCGTTGCCGATCGAGTGAGGATTTTGAGCTCAGCCCTGTACAGCGGTTTGTGTCTCGTTTTCTCTCCCCCAGAACCCCCTATCAATCAGCTCTCTTATATCACGGTGTGGGTGTTGGAAAGACGTGTGCCGCAATAACCCTGGCTGAGTCTTACTTGGAGGCGTTTCCTGGGCGCAAGGTCTTCATTGTTGCGCCTCCCAATATCCAGGAGGGATTCAAGCGGACTATTTTTGATGCGAGCAAAGACAGTCTCACCATTCAAAAGCCGAGTAGTGGGAAGGTGAATACTCATAGGGGCTGTACTGGAAATATGTATCTTCAGTTGACGAATACGGAACAGGAGCAAAACAGAGTTGCTATCGAGGCAAAAGTGAATAAGATGATTAGGTCAAGATACGAATTCTTCGGGTATACATCCTTTTACAATTATATACGGGATATCTTGAAGAATTTGCCAAAGCGGGGATCTCCTGCTGAACTCGAGCGCATGAAGCGTGAGACACTACGCCGTGAGTTCTCAAACCGTATTTTGATCATCGACGAGGCTCACAATCTTCGAGACAATCCTATGGAATCTGAGGAAGAGGAGAAAGACGATGCGAATCCTCAGGACACTGCCGATGCCAAAGCGGGGAAGCGCCTCACACCTTATTTGAGAGAGGTGCTTGATGCCGCTGAGGGAATGACATTTTTACTAATGACAGCTACACCTATGTACAATACCTACACTGAAATCTTGTTTTTGTTAAATCTTTTGTTACAGAATGATAAACTCCCACAATTGCGGGTGGATGACGTGTTCAATGTAAAAGGGGATACCTTCATGCCAGGTGGTGAACGTTTATTAGGAAAAATTGCGAGTCAATATATTTCTTTTATGCGTGGAGAGAATCCCCTCACCTTTCCACTGCGCTTGGAGCCTCAGAGTTCAGTACGGATTCGCCGCTGGGCGAGTAAATCACCAAAGGGCGAGTCAGTTCCTTTGATTGATCGGCGCAATGTGGTGAAATTGCCGTGTGTAGGTGCTTTTTTTGCCAAGCCTGAGGAGGAGGAGTATAAGAAATTGAGTGCGTCGATTGTTGGTTCCGCAGAGGGTCTTGGAATTACAAACCTCGATCTCTTAGTCCAGGCGGGCAACTGGATTTACCCTGCACCTGAAGGCACTGATATTTTTGAGAGAATTCGGCAGACAGGATTTGACGGAGCATTTACAAAGGAGTACAAGGGTACATCGGCGTATTTTCGGAGCGTGGAAGACATTGGTGCGGATTGGATGTTAGAGGAGAATCTGGTGAAGGCCAGTGGCAAAGGATCCAGATTGATCAAGCGGCTGAAGGGATGCCGTGGTGTGGCTTTTGTCTACAGTCGTTTCGTGGCAACAGGAGCCTTGACCATAGCCCTGGCCCTGGAGGCCAATGGATATACCTTATGGGGTCGCACAACTGGATTACTAGGAGATGGCAATCAACACCCTGAGGGTCGCCAATGTGCCCTGTGCCCCAGGCATGAAAAGGGTCACGGGATGATTCCTGAGGAGGCTGGAACTCCTGCCCACGCCTTCAAGCCTGCCAAGTATGTCGTTTTAACAGGAACAGAGGAGATTTCCCCTAACAATGCTGCTGCTATAAATGCCGCCCGTGCCATGTCAAACAAGGATGGTGGGGAGATCAAGGTAGTCATTGGCTCTCAGATCGCTGGTGAGGGTCTTGACCTTCGGTTTATCCGTGAGGTCTTTGTCTTTGACAGCTGGTATCACTTGAACAAGCTGGAACAGATTGTTGGTCGTGGTATTCGTAATTGTTCTCATGCTGCCCTTGAAGAAGAGAAGAGAAACTGTACTATTACTCTTCTTGTCAATCAGTTTGCCAGTGATCCAGAGACTGAGACAATTGATATGTATAGTTATAGGCAGGCTCTGAAGAAGGCAGTTATTGTAGGAAATGTGACTCGTGTGTTAAAGGAGAATGCGATTGATTGTACGTTGAATCACGATGCCATTCTTGTTTCAGGACTTGATCCCATCCCTCGTCTTCTCGATAGCCAGGGTCAGGAAAGGCGTGATGTGAATCGCAATGATGTCCCTTTAACAGCGATGTGTGATTGGCTTGAGACGTGTGAGTACAATTGTAAGGCGGGGGATGGAAGCTTGATGCCTCGCAGTATAGCCTTTGCTGACCAGGACTTGTCGACCTATGATGAATACACGGCAAGATTCCAGCTTTCCAAGTTGAAGGCTTATATTGAAGATACAGTGTCAAAGGGAAAACCCTTTTTAACATTCGAGAATTTGGTGAGTCACTTTGAGACCATTCCTCGTCCCCTTTTGTCGAGTTTGCTGAATGAACTGATTTTACAGAAGGAGTTTCGAATCAAGACAAGTACAGGCGAGGGGCGTTTATTGGCCAAGAATGGCTTCTATGTGTTTCAGCCAGATGAGATTCAGAACACTAAGATACCTATTGCGATTCGACTCATGAATGTGCCTGTGGCGAGGGATCGGTTTGATCCTCGTGTGGAGAAACTCGAGAAGACAGTCGAGGAAGAAGAGGGATTGGCTACAGAGGAAGATTCAGAGGAATTCTGGAATGAGAGTGTAAAATGGGTCTCGAGCTTGAAGACTGGCACTGCTGAAGCGGTGCTGCCTCCCACATTAGAAACAGAGTTGGCGAAGTTGAAGGACTCTGCTGGTGTCTTGAAGGCGCAGAAGGAGCGTCTAGAGATGGTTTTGTGGCTCTATGACAATTTGAAGGGAAGCGAAGATGCTCGCAAGAAGTTTGCTGATGTTGTGTTAGAGTATATATGGGATGAGTTCATGACCACAGCGACGAAGAGAGAGTTGATTCAGCAATGGGAAAACCCTGAGTTTGAGTTGGTGACAAAGGTGGCGAAGGATGCTGTTTGGGAGTTTGAGGAGTCAAGATACTTGCGGCTTTTGAATGGGTCGACTAATCAGATTGAATATCTATGTATGAATGCGGGTGGAGAGTACTTGGAATGCTCGAAGGCCGTGGTTGAAGTGTTAAAGAGGGAAAGAGAAAGTGACCCCCTTTTACAGAAACCAATTGATTCCAAGACGACAGGACTTGAATACGGTATGGTCACATTCAACCCCAAGAAGTTGAAGTTGGTATTTAAGAAGAATAAGCCGCCTGTACCTCGGGGAAAGTTGGGACGTGGATCTGAGTGTTCAATTAACAGTGCAACAGCTCACGAGTTGAAGATGTTAGAGGAGTTTGGTGGGCTGTTAAGAGGAGCGGGTCAGCACGACCTGGGTTGTAATGCTGAAGTATTGGCAAGAAAGCGTATTCAGAATTCTATTCGTGTCTGTACTGTGAGTGATTTAGTCTTGCGGTATATGGATCATGTGAAAATTCAGGGGAAGCGCTGGTTTTACCGGCCGCTGGAGGCTGCCTTGTATGGACACCCCCTGCGGTGAGGCGGCGGCATGGTTTGCCGCATACTGCGGCCGAGCCGCCAAAAAATGAAACCTTCACTACCCTTTAGAAGCAGGGTCCAGCCCAGCATGGAAGTTGAAGCCATCTTTGAAGAGAAAGTAGCACTCTCTCCCCTTGATCTCCGTGCCAACATCACATCATTTGATGATATTCTCTTAAAGAAACTGAAGAAGGGCCTAGAAGGCCGTTGTTCTCGCCATGGGTATGTAATTCCCAATTCTCTGAATATTCTCAGTCGTTCTATGGGAATCGCAGAGAAGGGCCGTTTCACTGCTGATATCCTCTATGTAGTGAAGGCCCAGGGAAAGGTATATTGCCCTCCTGATGGCACTCAGGTCGAAGGCGAAGTCAGTCAGAAGAACAAGATGGGCATCTATGTTGTTCTCAATGATGCTATTCGTATCATGATTCCTCGTGATCTTCACATTGGCAATAAGGAGTTTGATCAGCTAAACATTGGTGACCGCATCCAGATTGAGATCAAGAAGTCCCGTTTCCAGGTGAATGATCCTCATATCTTGAGCATTGGGCAGTTTCTGGGGCTTGTCAGCAGTGGTTCTTCTTCTGCTGCGGCCCTTGCCGGCGCTGCGGCCGTCCTTGCCAGTGCGGCCCCTATTCCACCTCCGCCGGCCCCCGAGCCAGCCAGTGCGCTAAACGAGGAAGGATCAGAAGAAAACGAGGAAGAAGAGGAGTCTTCAGACGAAGATGAGTAACGACTTTGAGGCAAGAAAACAAGTCTTCGAGGAGATTAAGAAGTTTAACAGAAATGAGTTAGAGGGAGTATATCGTATTTTACGTATTGAAGAAGAAGAGGTCAGTGAAAATCGCAACGGCATGTTTTTTGACCTTTTATCTTTAAAATCAAGTACAATCGCAGGACTCTTGAGATTTATTAATTTTTGTAAGGAGAATCGCCAAGTCCTTGAAACTCGTGAAAAAGAGATGGGTGATCTGACAACAGCAAATCCTGGCATTAACGAGTGGAATGGCGAGGCCTAAGCCACCATCACCCTTTAACACTAAGAGGATGGACTTCCAGGAATTTTTCAAGGTGCTCGACAAGAATCCCTTTGGTAATCAGTGTGTTCCACGGTTTAGCAAAGAGAAGTTTGAGTTACGCCAGATTGTGCCCCATGAGACACTTTGGGGAGGTGGTGTTAGAGGGTTAATGCCTGCGAAGCTTACGACTGCCTGGCAGATGACGGAAAATCCCCTCATGTCACTGGCTGGCGAGGGATATCGCCTCACGGAAGTACGGGATCGTACCTTTGATCTTCAGAAGGAGGCTGCCGTAGCCGGTGCCCTGAAGGGCAATCGGAAGCTCACCAAGGTGAAGGTGGGAGAGGCACTCTCGGCGGTGAAGCCGAACCTTGATCAGACCAAAATTGTAGCCGGTGTCCTGTATGCCCTCAAGCACATTCAGTCTGTCCTGTTCGACGAGGTGGAGAAGAAGATCTGGACGATGCCGGAGGATCTGCGGGCCTGGTCGTTTGAGAAGAAGACTCTGTGGGTAGATACTCGGTGTGAGCGTATGCTTGAGTGGCCTGAGGGGGACAGGAGCTTTGGTCGCTGGCTCCAGGATCGTGAGTCAGAGGGATGGTCTGTACCGTGGCCCCTCTCAGAGGGAAGTCTGGAGGAGATGAAGGCTGAACTGGGGAAGATTGGGATTAGTCCTCGGGCCCTGGAGCCTGGGGCGAAGCTGAAAAAGGAGGATTGGGCTCGATGCCTCGGCCGTACACAGGCTATTCAGCACCTATGTGAAAATTGAAAGGGTGACTAAAGCATTTCTCCTAGGTCCCAACAGTAGATGGAACTCTATCCGGCCGAGGTTACAAGCCTCAGAAAAATGGTGGAGGAGTGGGTTGTTCATGACAACCGAGAATTGGAGGCATCCTTCAAGAATGCGGGGTATGCCACCGCATTCTTGGCTGTCGCCAAACGCCTACAGTCAAAAGGTCTGACTGCGCTCCCTCAGGAGGATCGACTGAATATTGTCACTCCTGAACACCTTCGCTTCACACTCACTGGAATGGGTACAATTGAGGCCTATTGCCGTGATAATGTGTTAGAGGGAAAACCTTATGAAGTGATGGTGAAGGATCGTGCTGGTGTTGAGAGCAACCTTGATCTCGATGAGTATGATACTCGGGTGAAGGTTCGCCGTGAGATTCCTTTGACAGCTGAGGATGCTACTGTTCAGGAGATGTTGAAGAACTGGGGGAATCAGCGGAAGGCCTTTCGTCTCATTCGTCGCTGGACGTACCTGGACGAGAAGGGTGGTATTCGTTATGATCTCAGTATGGTTCGTTCGACTACCACTGATGATCGTGGTCGTCCCCAGTGGCAGAACACCTTTGCACAGGTAAGCATCAATCGCCGTCCAATCCAGTATGAAGTGGAGGTCGAGTTGCTGCGCCCTGAGGAAGTTGGCAAGGACCCTGAGGCGATCAAGGCAGTGATGGATGCCGCTGTGAAGAACCTGATCCGTGGTATCGGTGAGGTTCTGCGGGGCATTCAGAAGAACAGTTTCCTCATTCGCAAGACTGTTGCTTTCAAGGCACTCGAGGGCTACAAGGCACTGACGAAAACCGATCGGTTCCGTGGTGTGGCCCCCGTGCCTTTGAAGCGGGTTCATATGAAGAAGGTGAAAGAGGACAAGACTCCCAATATTCGTGACGGGTACAATGTTACAGATAAGGCCGATGGTCTACGTATGATGGGCTATGTGGACAGTCGTGGAGAGTTGTTCATGATTGACATGTCGTTCACCGTGTATCGTACTGGACTTGTGCGAAAGGGGTGTTCTCAGTCCCTTGTTGACGGTGAGTTCGTCACGCAGGACAAGGATGGGAATGCGATTCAACAGTTCCTCCTCTTTGACATCTATATCGCACCTGAGGGAGTTGACGTGAGTGCCAAGCCATTTGCTGGGGAAGGCGGGCGGCACAAGGCACTCCAGGAGTGGGGGACTCGCTGGAATGAGGGGGATGGGCCTACGACGATTCCAGGGGCGGGTGTGTCAGAGAAGAATAAGATCCTTGTTGCTGTGAAGAACTTCATCTTTGCGAATAAGGGTGATGCCAGTATCTTTGTGGCCTGTGCCCGAGTTCTCGATGCGGCTAAGCTGTACCATACGGATGGTCTCATTCTTACACCAAACGAGGAGCCGATCCCCAGTCAGCCTGGTATTGGTTGGAAGTCGCAGTTCAAGTGGAAGCCGTCAGATGAGAACACTGTGGATTTCTTGGTCCAGATTGAAAAGGATGTCGACACCAAGAAAGACAAGATAAATACGGGTGTGCGTCCTGGAACAGGAGAGAGTATTCAGTATAAGACCCTGCGCCTGTATGTGGGCAGCAGCCTCGACCCTGCCTTCCAGGATCCTCGTGGCACAGTCTTATTTGAGCAGAAACTTCCTGGTGCTGGCGGCCCCCAGCGTGGGAAGCGCCGTGAGTACAAGCCAGTGCTGTTCAATCCCAAGGAGTTGCCTGATACGATGGCCAATCAGAGCTTGATGGAGATTCATACCACGGTGGATGGGGAGGACGTGATTCAGTGTGAAAATGAGGATCCTATTGATGACAATACGATTGTGGAAATGCGCTATGAAACTGCGAATGAGGCTGGGTATCGCTGGATTCCTATTCGTGTTCGCTGGGATAAGACGGAGCGGTTCCAGAAGGGAATTGTGGGTCGTACACTAAACAGTGAGGAGACGGCAGAGGATACCTGGGACAGCATTCACGACCCTATTACACTTCACATGATTCGCACAGGATCTGACCAGCCTTCTCCTACGGAATTGGCCTCTATGGGGCGGGCAGGGATTGGTGCTGGCGCAGATACTGTGTCAAAGGTGTACTATGATCGTTCAGGGCCGAAGAAGGATTTGATGATGATTCGTGGTCTGCGTGATTTCCACCGTGTCTATGTAAAAGAGGGTATCTTGCTGCGTGCTGGGCTTGCTGGTGGTGGGAAATCGATGGTGGACTTGGCCTGTGGTCAGGGTGGCGACTTATGGAGTTGGGTGCGGTACCAGGCTGATTTCGTGTATGGGACGGACATTGCCGGCGAGGGTATCCGTGACCCTGAGGGTGGAGCGTATCGCCGGTACTTGAATGCGGTAATGAAGTATGGAGGATATGACAAGGTCGCTAAGATGATCTTTACGATTGGAAGTTCAGCAAAGGTCTTGGCTACAGGGGAGGCTGGTGCTACCCCTGAGGAGGCGAACATCATGCGGACTGTCTATGGTCATTTGGCTGCGGATGGACCTGTTCCTCGGTTTGTGGAAAAGTATGGCAACGGTGTTCTACGGAATGGAGCGAATTGTGTGGCGATTATGTTTGCCATCCACTACTTCTTTGAGACTGAGGCGACACTGGCGAATATTGTGCGGAACATCAGCGATTCACTAGCGATTGGTGGCCTCTTTATTGGATGCTGCTTCGATGGTCAGCGGGTGTTTGATGAGCTGCGCAAGATTCCAACGGGAGGATCCTTGGTAGGTCAGGAGAAGGGTCAGGAGATTTGGAAGATCACAAAGCGGTACTTGGCGGAGGATTTGACAACTGGCCCTGAGTCTCTTGGACTTGGAATTGATGTAGAATTCATCAGTATTGGCACTGAGCAGCGGGAGTACTTGGTGCCCTTTGAACTGTTAAAGGCAAAGATGGCGGAGATTGGATGCGACCTATTGACGAGCGATGAGTGTAAGGAGCTTGGTCTGAATGCGAGCACAGAGACCTTTGATCAGACGCATCACTGGGCGACAAAGAAGGGTGAGAAGTTTCCCATGTCACAGGCAGTGCGCCAATATTCCTTCTTCAATCGCTGGTTTATCTTCAAGCGGCGGCGGGGTGGAATGCTAGCGGAAGTAGTGGAGGAAGCTGCAACAGCGGCGGCACTGGGGTCTGTTGATATGGCAGTGAGTGCTGCGACTGCCCCTGTAGCAAATGCCAATATGAACAAGCGGAAGAACACCCTGGCTGAGCAGGCTGTGGCCGCCCGCAACAATGCGCTTGCGGCGGCTGCTCCTGTGACTGCGGCACAGAAACCAGTTGAAGCCCAGGCTGCGCCCCTGCCAACAATTCCAGTGGCCGCTCCTGGTCAGAAGAAGAAGTATTCTCTCGCTGAGCTCTTCCAGTTCTATGTGGATGCCAGCCAGGTTGACAAGCTGAAGATCGGCGACAATGATGCTGCCCGCTGGTTATCCCCTATTTCACCATTCCCCATTAAGGATCCGCAGACCAATGTAGAGTATCCTTCCCTGGAACACTACTTGGCCGCAATGAAGTACAAGTTGGCCACCAACAAGCCAGAACTTGCCGAGGGCATCTTCTCACAGACAGGTACTATTCACCAAGAAGCTATTCGCCAAGAGGCTGCGGAAACTGGCCAGGGGACACGAGCCCTCACTGCCGAGCGTGCGAATGAACTCCTGAAGACTGAGCGGAAGAAGGTGTTAGAGGAGAGTGATCCTGGGACCAAGGGAATGAAGAAATACAAGGCAGCCTTTGATGCCGGCAAGTGGCTGTCAGTTAAGGATGAAGTGTTAGAGGAGGGTCTGCGGCAGCGCTGGACGAAGGACGCACGGTTCCGCCGTATTGTGGAGGCTGCCAAGGCCAAGGGTCTAATCTTACTGTATTACACGGGAACTGGATCTGGCTCTGATCTCGGCGGCAAGCGGTTGGCAGATGGCACGATTGACGGCGACAACAAAGTGGGCAAGATCATCATGAAACTGGCTGGCTATCGGTGAATAGCGCTGAGTGCTTGATAAAGTAAAGCGCTAAGCAACAGCTGCTAAAATTGCTAAAAGGAGAACAAATACTCCATCATTCCAATAATGATCTTTACTAAGTCCCATAAATTCATCCTTTTTTAGAATATCAAGGGAACCTCCAATGGTGGTGAGTAAAAGGGCAAGGACAACAAGGACAGGGACAAAATTAGCAACTTTCATGCTCTAACAGTAGTTTTGAATGAAAGTTGATGCCACCCATGCAATCACTTTAACACACGTCACAAGATTTGAAACAGATGCGAGCCTTTCCAAGGCCTTACCCAGTCGTACCTGTGAAGGGCGGGACCCCCCTACAGCCATGGATGAGCCTGGCCCGTAAAAACCGCCATGAGCGGGACAATAAAGTCCATTTCGATGAACCTACCCACATTTACACTGTAAATGGGAGTTCAAAGGGCTTCGTCTCTGCCACAGGGTTTATTCACAACTTCTTTGGGCACTTTGATGCAGATAAGGTGATTGCGAATATGATGAGGGGCAAGAACTGGCCCAATAGTCCATGGTACGGGATGACTCCAGCTGCAATCAAGGCTGCCTGGGACAAGAATCGTGATGAGGCTTCCTCTGCCGGCACGGCTATGCACTTGGGGTGTGAGATGTTAATGAATGGGGCAGAGGATCAGGTCGATCCTGCCATCAAAGCAACAAAGGAATGGGAATACTTCCTGAAGTACTGGAAAAAGGACTCCCAGATCTGGGAACCTTGGCGGACGGAGTGGGAAGTCTGGGACGAGACCTACAAACTAACGGGATCCATTGATATGATTTACAGGAGCAAGGTCGATGGCACCTTCGCAATTTATGACTGGAAGCGGGCAAAAGAGATGAAGATGGAGAACAACTACCAGAAAGGCCTCGGGCCTGTAAGTCATCTCGATGACACAAATTACTGGCATTATAGTCTCCAGCTGAATTTATACAAATGGTTCCTGGAAACTCATTATAATGTCAAGGTAAGTGAGCTAGCTCTTGTTGTTCTTCATCCAAACAACAAAAGTTACAAGAAATATGTGCTCAATATGATGGACGACGAGATCCAAGGAATGCTGGCTGCTCGCCTGGCTGCTGTGAAAGAGGGAAAGGGGCGGGTTGTTGTGTTTGAACCTGAGGCCCATGCCGATGAAGATGAATTTGTGAGTCCCAAGAAAAATACTCAAGGACAAGCAGAAGCACAAGCCTTATTCCTCGATGAGTAACGTAGCTCAGCTTGCCATGATGGTGGGGCTCACTTTACCCATACGTCCTTTGAGATTAGCAGGAAGCAAGTCAAAGGGAACAGGAACAACACTGTCGCCAGTCGATGACACGGATCCAATGCGGCCATCGGGCAACTGAACAAGGATGAGAACAGGTGCTTTTTTCGTAGGTGCCAAAAGTCCTTTGACCATGATCGGTTCAGAAGCAACAGGATTGGAAGGCGGATAGGCCACCTGATAAATTGAGAATTTGAGTGCCCTGCCGACTTGTTTAGCAAGGGCAACAGAATCAAGGAGAGGATGTGTTAAATCCTGCCCTTTTTCTTCAAGGTCCTCCACCACAACTCCCATGGATTTCAGGATTTGAAATACACTATTGGAAGGCTCATGGATAAATGTTAGAGGGATATCTGATTTGCCAATATAGGAAGACAATACATCAGGCATTGGTTCTTTTTCTTCAACGGGAGCCGCTGCTGTACCAGCTTCCCAGAATTCCTCCACATACTTGGGGGCTTCTACTCTCGCCTTTCTCTTCCACTCCATTCTCAACATTTCAGACCAAGCAGGAAGATTTTCAGGCACTATGTATTCGTTGCCACTACGGAATGGCTCTGTTAACTTTACATACTGACTCACCATATTATTCAAGATCTGTTGTCTCTTGTCAGGGAATCGAATCAACTCCTCTAACAGTTTTCTCACAAGTAACATCTTGGCATCGATAGGCCGAGACCCTATGGTAAATGTTTCAGGGGTGTGTAAAAGGCATGTGGATGTATCTGCCTTCCACACACAACGATTTGAACAAGTCTCTTGTGTTGACTGTACACGACAGTCCACTCTCTTTATCGATGGTTTTCTATCTCTCACTGGAATACTACTATCAAGCCAGCTCAATATTTCATTGCCAAACTTAATAAACAGTCTCTGGCGTTTTTCAAACAGAGGAAGTTCATTGTTAGGACGACCATCTTTATACAAAATGCTGTTTATCTCCTGTTTCATAGATCCACTTGAAACAGCAATCCAATTTGCAAAGGTGACTCTTAAATGTTGATAGATCTCTTCAAATTCCTTGTGATCTACTTCAAGTTGTACAGAAGGACCAGCCACCTTGCCAAATGCCAGCTTGGTGTCAATCATCCAGGGTAGCTCTTGTCCTTCTTCAAGTCCAAGATTGGTCTCTGTTTCGACTGTCTCTACGCCTGCACCATCACCTTCAGGCTTGCTGACAGGGACAAAGAGACCTCCAGCTAAATGAAGAGCATAGATATCAGATCTCTCAGGCATTGTCTTATCAAGACGAATGATCGATTGAATTGTGTAAGAGGGACGTTTTAATGAGGCCTCGGCCGCAGGGAATGTATCAATTAGGGGGAGAATTTTCGACTCGTAAAAGGTTTTCGCCTGTTCCACGGTCGCCAAGCGCTTCATGAAATTTCTCCAATCGAGCTCGACCTTTGTACTTCTATGGAGTGTGCCATCATCAATGACTGGAACACTGATAATCTTATCACCATCTAAAAAGAGGACAGCAGACACGTGATTGTAAGTATCTCTTAGAATGGCATAGACTTCTATATCTATGGATTCAAGTACTTTTCCAATGGGCAAGAGTGTCTGAGGATTGACTGCCCAACTATCTGTGTAAATTCCAAGGCCACTCTTCTTACACATATCCTCGAACTCCTGTACACGCCGTCTCACAATCTCAGGCCAATCGGCCCTGGCATCCCTGCGGAAAATCATGGTCGTCTGGAAAATTCCCTTCGATGCCTGGTTTCTGCTGTAAAAGAGTGGTTCCCAGATATTTTGATCTGTGTAGTGTAAGATGAAGGCCACATCACACCCAGTCTCAGGGTCCATCATAGCAGGGGTCACACCATAAGGCGGGCACTTCACCTCTAACACCCCTGACCTGTTGTATTCAAGGACAATGAAGAGAATACCTCTTGATCTTGCGCCTGTCTCATCAGACCAGAACATCAAATCAGGAGCCGCCAAGAACTGGGCAAATTGACGATACTCCTTGACAGTGTCTTGCTTTGACATGAACTTCTCAAAGGCAACATAGGCCTTCCAGAGACGCACAAGACCTTCCTTTTGAATTCCTAGACCAGAGTCCATTAAGAGACGATCATGGGCAAATCTCTTGAGTACAGTAATAGGCGGCGGTGGGGCAGCAGGATCGTAGAAATCAAAAAGGAAATTTCCATAGTTGAGTTCCAAGAAGGTATTGGGCTGGATGAGTTCTTGAATTCGCCGTTTGATGGCGGCGGCCGAGTTCTCTCCATAATAAGGCGCAAGGGCAGAGAAGAAAGACTCTGCTTCCAAAGACTTGCGATTCTCGACACCAATGCGGAAGAACCCAGAGACATTCGGCAACCCTGTAAGATTATCAGTCATCAGTCTCCATACAGTGTGATCTTGTTTCACAAGTTCACCATAAGAGTTCTGGGCAAAGAAGGTATCCACAGCCTTTGGTACAATTCCTATCTGAGGTCCTTCTTTGGCAACTTCCAGTGGAAACTTCTCGGCACCTGTGATATAGGAGGTTGTAATTTCACCCATGCGTTTCTTGTAATCTGTGGCATAGATAACTGCTTCAGACTTGGGAGGAGGTGGTGCACGCTTCGCCGGCTCGGCTGGCACGAGTTGTTCTACTTGCTTTTTCAGATGGGAAAAGGCTTTGTGTTCATCTTCTTTAATAATATGGTCTTTGAGGGCACAGCAAGGCAAGAATAAATTGTCTGGGTGAGGGGTTTTCTTGAGAAAGGTGACAAAGAGATGTCTTAGATGTTTGGCATCTTCGCTCACCCGTTCAATCACAGTCTGTCCTTTAAGAATAGCCTTTCTATCAGTCACAAGGGTTCCTCGGCAGAAGGGGCAAGACATAGGATCCTTTGGCCGTCCTTTGCGATCCACGGTGCCCTCGAAATCTGCCTTGAGGATAACAAGTTCATCCTTTCTACACCAGTACAGGGAACAGATGAAGATATTTGCCTGACCTGGCAGAAGATTCGAGCCATAGCGCAGAGTTGTGATGACTTCTGTCTTTGAGCTCTCAGGGCGTGGATGAGCCTGTCCTTTCTTCAGGGGATACTCGATCCACAGGACCTTTCCTGCTGCCTCATCTTCTTCATAGATCTCCTTCATGCGTGAATACTCATCCTCTGACAGTACTGCCGGCTGCTTTCTTGGTGTAGACCCGCACATACGAGCATACTTCTTGATTCCAGGAGTATCCTTGTGATAGCTGAAAAGCTTCTTGTCATAGTACTGTAATCTTTGCTGGAAATAGGTCTTAGCTTTCATGGTCTTGAATTCTTCTGGATCCTTGATTTCATCCTCATCATCTTCTACACCACCGAGTTCCTCCTCTTCATCCTCTGTAGCAGCTACTTTGCTCTTTTTGGACTTGGTTGCTGCCACAGGAGGAGGGATAACCGCTGCTTCTCCTCCAAGTCCATCTTCTTGAACAAGTTTAGCAAGGGGTTTAGAAGGAGGTTTGGCCTCAGCCGGCGCTTCTAGTTCATCTCCAAATCCGTCAAATCCACCTAACTCATCATAAAAGTCACCAGCAGCGTGATCCCCAACTCCATCGGCAACGGCCTCGCCCACAGCGGCAGCAGCTAATACCTCTTTTACACCAACCTCTTCATCTACAGAAGCATCAGCAGCCTCTGCTTCTGCCTCCTGCTTTTCTTCCTCTTCTTCTTCTCCAAGTGTGCTAGCTGATCTCTGAGCTTCTTCAAAATCTGCCGGTTCAAGTGAAAGAAGAAGAGACAAGAGTGTCTTTATTCTTCTCAATGTAAGTATGGAATCAACACGATACAAGTGAAATGTGTAAAAGGATTCTTTGCCGAAGATTGCCATATCAATACCTGGATTCTCTGTCTGTGTAAATTCAAGGACTTCTGGATCAACCAAAGAATACTTTGTGGCATCTTCAAGGAAGTCACGAACCCTAGAGGCTGCTACTGACTCAGGTACATCAAACTCTTCCATGTAATACTTGACAAAGTCCCTCAGATTCGTCGCTCCAGACAACTTCTGGAGATCCATGATGCGATTCAAGAACTGATAGTCTCGGCTCGGTGTACGGAAATCACTCACTGCCTTGTAGCGCAAGAAGGCAATAGGGTTTTGTTCTTTGAGTGGAGAACTTGTGACTTGGAAAAAAGGGCGAAAGAAGGGGAGCATTGAATACAGAGACTTTCTTGTGATCTGGGTTTCTTCTCTCTCAAGGCGAAGACCTAGTACAAGATACGCATCTTCAAGATAACAGTTTTTTGCCGTGTAGAGTTGAAGGGGAGCAAGTCCCAAGGCGGCCGATTGTGCTCTGAGTTGAAGTTTAGGAAGACTAGCTGTAAACTCTTCAAGGATAGAGACAAGTTGAAAGAGGTCTCCTTGTCTTGAAAGGCTCTTCATACCAACAGGCGGCTGGATAACAAGTTTCGCAGATCCATCTTCAAAGATAAGAAAGGTCGCATAGAGAGGAGGAACACTACCAATACCAGGGCGCAGCAGGAGTTTGACCATCAACATATCTTCATTTGGCGTAATTGCCTGTTCTTTCGACCATTGAAGAAGAATTTCAGGGTCTTCCAGGGTAGGAATGTTAAAGGGGCCATCAACGTGTATCTTGCTTATTGGGGTGGCTGACTTGGGAAAGTAACGTATGTAGGGCACCCTTTCACTGACCTTCATATCATAGAACACTGACTCTACACGGAATGTCTGGTAGGCAGGGCTTTTCTGGGGTCCTTTCCAGGCAATTCTCAGATTCCGCAAGGAATTCAGATTGATAGCATCCTCTCTAGCACTTTCACCAGGTTTCCGCAGGGGTTTATCTCTTAAATTTTCTTCTAGTTTTTCAAGTACAATTTGCCGTGCTTCAAACCGATTCGCCTTGGTCTGTGCAAAGGTGATAGCGTCTTCAGGGACGATTCCATCTTCAAATTGTTTCTCCATCAAGGGAAAATACACCTTGAAAATGCCTTCCCAATCGGCCCTATTAATAGGCTGAAGCCCTGGATATGCCTTCAGTATATCCTTGTATAAATACAAGTGTAAAGTATATACATCTTTTTCCTTGTGAAATAGGGTTTTCTCCAAAAGCATAGAATTCCGATTTGTGACATTTGTTAATTTAGGATTCCCCTCGAGATCCACGAAGCGTTGATCAGGACCCCCTTTAACACGTGTAAAAGGGGATTCTAATTCGTAGGATTGAGATCCGAAAAGATATTGAATATGCGTATACTTTCCGTCTTTTGTGGGAAGTAGGTAACACTGATGCGATGGGTGGTAGTCTTCAGAAAACTCCATAAGTTTGTAGAGTTTCACAGAAAGATCAGAAAGTGTGTGAAAGGGGTATATGTCATCGAACTCGAACTCTTCTGAGGGTTCTTGAGTTAGGGGATTGCGATAGACCTCAATACGAACACTGTCATAGACAACTGGATATTTTAAGGAAGGTGAATTCATAGGTCGGAGAATCTGACCTAGGAAATCTTCATACGACTCTGTGGTCGCCATCTACAATTATGAATGAGTATTGAGTGCTTAATTTTTTACACTCAATGTGTTCCATGCGGTTAACCCATGGAAAAATCTGTACCATCTTTCTTAGGATCATAGGCAGGAGAATCTGTGATTTGAAGACCACAGTAGGCAACAGGGCGTGACTTGAAATCCTGGTAATGATAGATTCCCAGTTCTTCTGCTTGTTTTAAAATCCAGCCAAAATTATTCCAAAAATCAGGACCATGGCCCAGGCTAGGAGTGACTACATGAGCCATTTCATGGAGTGCCACAAAAACCATGATATTTTCTTCGATTAATCTCTCATTTTGTCCCTCACGTTGTCGGAGGCAGAGATGTACCTTTTCTCCTTTGTTTACACTGTAACTTGTGTACTCGGCATCAGGAGTGGATTCCAGGAAACGGTCTGAACTCGGTTCAAAGTTCTGGACCCAGAGGCGCACTTGGGGTTTGTTAGGAAACTTCTCCTTCACTGCAAAATACAGTTGTTGAATCTTCTGGCGAACACTTGCCATCAAATCAGCTGCTTGTTGTTTATCAGGCATGTCTCTTACACGATATGTGCGACCATCAACATTGCTTTTAACTTCAACAAGAGGATATTTAGATTGTACGCTTGACTTGATCGTATCCATGGTCCGTGTAAAAAGGGACTGTAGATCTGTCATCTGATTGTTCAGGGGCTATTTGCTGAGACTAGAAGGCTCGGCAAATAGAAAATCTTCAGAAAATATGTAAAAGGAGTGTGTACCGCTAAGTACTTAACTTAAGAACTCTCACGTAAAGCTGAGCTTCGCCCAGCTAGTACCTGTGTGTGTTAAGAAGTTAAGAACTTAGCAGCAACCCTCGAGTGCTTAAGTTAAGTACTCTGCGGTATTTAGTTGATCTCCATGTCACGGCGGTTCACGTCAGGCTCGATGGTGCTGTTGTTGAAGACAGACACAGGCACCTGGGGGTTCGGGGGCTCGCTGCGCAGCTGGTAGTTGGCATTGCGCAGAGACTGGCCGACGGTGTTCACGCCGATCAGGGCACCAGCGCTCAGGAAGTTCTTGCCCTTCAGGGAGCCAGTGCCCATGGGGTTCTGCTGGGCCCACACGGAGCTGCCGTCCTTGGGCAGGAGCTCAGAGGGAGTCAGCTGATCACGGGGATAGCAACCAGCCGGACCCTGGGCCGCACCGAACTCGGCCGGGCCGGCCACATCCTCCATGTTGGCAAAGCCCTCACCCTCACCACCCACAAAGTTGCTGCCGCTAGCATCCTTGAAACCGCTTGTGCCTGTGGCCGCCGTGGCCACATTGGGGTTCGTTACAGTGTCAGTGCGACGCTGCTGGCCGCTCGCATCGTTCTGACCAGCCGCCATCTGGTAGTTCGCATCAGGGCCCTCTGTGCCCTCAAAGCCCTCTTTGGCCCCCAGGCCCAGCATGGGCAGCAGGCCAAAGATCGTGTTATCGATGAGGTAAAGTCCGACCAAAACAAGGACAACGACTGCAGCTATTAGAACCGGTGATCCCAGATTGGTTGATGCCATTTGCGCTTCTGAATAAGTAGCAGGCAATATTTTACCGCTGAGTTCTTAATTTATCGCCGAGTGTCTACCGACTATCTCCCTCCAGATCACTTTCCTCCTCCCCTTCGTCCTCCCAATCGGTATCATCCCCAAATACATGAATGTACTCCTGCGTTAGTCGTTCCGCATAAAAAAGGGCCCGGGCAGCCTTCTGCCTCGCCTTCATCACACTTTCCTTTTGCAATTGCCGCCGGGTTGGCCCGATAGCTATGGGAGGACTTGATGGGTTGCCGGTAGGGATACCATCCTCAATTTCAACAATTGAATTCTCGGATTTCTGAGTGTCAGAGGCAGAGTCTTCATCCTCCAATGAAATTTTCGGATCTGCGACAACATCTACAACCTTGAAATTCAGTTTGAAGGTTTCCTTGGAGATCAGCAAGTCAGTCCAGGCCCAAGTAATGGTTCCTTGAAAATCCTCAGATACATTCGGAGTATCAAAAGCAAGTTTGATTCTCTGAGTAAGCCAATCAACAGCAAGAGGCTTTGTAAACCATCCCTTTGTATTTTGAACAATGAATTCGACCAGTTCGGCAGTTTGAGCTAAAGTAGGTTCAGTAGTCCGGGTACCATCAACAACTGAGCATGTATACACCTTTGACTCCTTATCGTAGAGTGGTTTACCCAATTTCATTGGTTACTATGTGTAAAAAGAATCGCACATTTAACCCGTAAGACTAAGAGAAATGTCGGGGGGCAGTAAGTCTAATGATACATTGCCTGGGTGGGCTGAAAAATTAGTGGACAAGACAATTCGTCTCCTACAAAATGATACCCTGAAACAAAAAATCCAATTACTCGTCTTACAACCATTCCTTCAATATGTAATTGAACTTCTCTTCCCCTATGTTGTGATAGTCTGTGTTTTATTTGGCTCAATGATGCTTATTTTGATTAGTATTCTCGTGATCCTGGTGTTCAAAATATCGGCACCTCATGCGGGTTCCGTTTCTTCAACAGCTTTATCTGCCTAGGTAGAATGTCAACGGGCCAATCAGGCCAACTTGATACCAACAAACTGGCAGAGCTTGTGCGAAGCTGGGTTCATTTCGACAATCTCGCAGCCACCTTTAACAGACAGACCCAGCAAGCCCGGAGCGCCCGCTTTCGCTATGAAGAACAAATCATGGACTTTCTTCGTTCAAATCGCATGACGAATGCTATCATTCAAATTGCCGGTGGAAGACTCACAATGCATGAGGAAAAACATGCTCAACCTCTAACACTCCAACGCCTAGAATCGATCTTGAATGAGTTTTACATGAAGAAGAACAACAATTCACATGTGGCTGCCTTAGAAGATGTTAAAGAGGTTATGGCCTACATTAAGGAAAATAGAGGACACACTCTAGAAACAAAGTTGCGCAAAAGTTGACGGCAAAGCCTCAAGGTTAACCCATGTCCTGCTTACTTAATCCCTTCGTGTGTCAGAGACACATGGTCCGAAGTGATTATCATCGTTGGTTAAGCCAGTTCGTCTGGACGAATGGTATTACAAAGGAAGTACGTGGGGATGTACTCCCAGAATTTGCTGAGAATCTTACTTGCTGGATGAACAAAAAAGGCTATGAAATGGACAGTCGATGGCACTTGAATAAGTATCGTATTGTATCAACATGGCTCTACGCAATTCATGTTAAAGAGGTTGCTGGGCGATCTGTGCTTCGTCCTCTTCAGTATCCTCCAATTCAACACCGTAATACTCGAGAAGACTATGATCAGTTTAATCATGTGATCTCCTCAAGTGATTACAATGACTTTCTTGAATCTTGGGGTCTTCATGAAGACTTTGACCTTGAGTCACCTGTAGGGCAGCGGACACTCCTTGAACTTCCAACCTTAGTGTGGACGTTCATTGACCTAGAAGTCAGTAAGCAGGGTCAGTTGATTGCGAGTTACTGGGGAGATAGTGATTCAGACGATGAGAGATACACATCTCGTAACAAAGGTACAGATGTATATCTGGAAGAAGCTCGTGAAGGATTTCACGGAGGACGAGGATCAAAGGTCTAAGCTGATTCCCACTTGTTGGTGTTAAAGGGGAGAACACCTATTGTCCCTGCCTCAGTCTTGAACTGGGATACCTTTTTGTCGAATGCGAGGGCATCGGCTGACACAGGAGCACCCTTTGACACAATTTCTTTGTCGTGGGCAGACTGCGGGGGCTTCTTTCCATAGCACGTAACGCCGAAGCGCATCTCGGGATTGTCGAAATATCCACCATTTAGACCAGGGCGGCCACAGGCCATGCGCTGGTCTTCAGGGCCTCCCTGTAGCTTCTCATACGTGTCGTCGGATGTCGGGTAGACTGCCATTTGTCCCTTGACCCATCCATAATTACACCAATCGGCACCTTTGTTCCAGGCCTCCTTTACTTGTTCATAGGTAGCCAACTCCGCACCGAGCGCCTTACAGAGAGGCTCAGCATCGTAGTACGTAAATTTATTGGAGGATACATTGAATACCTCCTTACCGCCTGATGGCAGCACCTTTTCAATGATACTAGAGTGATCTTGATCGTTTGAAGCAGGGGCATCGGCTGACACAGGGACAGCAGGAGCTGTGTTGGCCGGTGTCTCTGATGGAGTAGAAGGAGTGGCGAAATATCCGTTGATCACATCCTGCGCATTGGCCCAGGCGATTTCAAGTTCCGCACGGTAGACAACCATGAGGGCAATGAACGTACCAACGAGAGCCAGGAAAATAACAATCCCAGTCCATCCAGGCATGCTGGAAGGGGTAGCGGTTGCTGAGTTAAATGAGTTTACGGCACTATTCATGGCAGAATTCAAAGGGGCCACCATGGTGTTCAACCACTTTGTATTATTCTTCACCACTGCTGTAGCGTTCATCTGACGATAGTGGGCAAAATCTCTGTGAAAGGATTCAAGGAATCGTTTCAAAGGGATATATGTGTAAAAGAAGAACCTGAATGTCCTCTGGATCTATTAAAATGTTAAAATCCACAAGATTTTAGAGGGGTTGCGGTATGGATCCAGGGGGCATTTTTGGTTTGAGGATTTCCAATTTTTGAACAGGATACGAATGGTTATATGTGCCCTTGCTGGGTGTATCCTTGATCAGAGAGAGGTTCGACACCAGTCCCTGTTTTATGTTAGAGGGATTTCTCTTTAGGCACTGGCGCTATTGATGAGTTTCTCGGCCACTAGGCGCACCGGGTCGTACCGCTCATTGTCCATCAGCTTACGGAATCCCTCATAGGGTGTCTGGACCTTGATCCCTTCACCCTGGATTGCCTTCAGTACAGCAGGAGACCATCCACTCAGCTGTACAACACCCTGCTGATTCGCCGTGGCGTGGAAATCCTTGTACTCGGCCCGCAAGTTCCAGCAAACAATGCGAGGGGCCGTGTACCCAGCATCCGTAAACTTACGACTCATACGGTCAAAGTGCGTCTCCCAGTCGAGACTCTCGTACTCAGCCGCCGCATCGAACCCCATATCCGTAAGAACCAGGAGATCCGTGGGCGCATCCTCAGGCTTCACGCCGTGCTCGATCATGCGCTCCAGGATCAGGTCAGCCGCAGCCCCAAAATTGGTATTAAGCCCCTGACCAAAATCACGGATCGACTCGGCCTTTGCACGAAGGCCATCGAGACCCTTCAGAGAACACCATTGCGGAGTTGAGTCAAAGGTGAGGATATAATCAGCAAAGGCAGGAGATGCCACCTCGCTGATAAGAATGCCCAGGGCCAGACTCACATACATTGGCACACCGCTCATGGAGCCACTGAAATCGCACATGGGTACCACCTTCCCAAGACCACCACCCTTTAACACCTCCTCACGAATGGCATTCCACTGTGCCTGAATCACCTTATCAGACTCCCCACCATCGTAGCCATTTATCATCTCAATGACGAGCTCATGAGGGTTCACTACACCCGCCCCCTTCATCTTCTCCTCACCACTTTCCACCTTTTCCATGAAGTACTTGAAATTCTCCTTACACTCCATACGATCCACGTTGTCAGGGTAGCGATCCACGACCATGCTTCGAAGGGCACGCTTCTGGTTGAAAAAGGCCAGCTTGTTCCGCTTCATCAGTCGCCCAGGCACCTTGCGGGGCTGAATCTGGGCCCACGTCTTCCCGCACATCTTCACCTCCGTGGTATCTAGGCAACGATTCAGCAGGGCCAGGGTGCGCCGGTACTGCCGCATACGATGCCCAGCATCAACCTCCCCAGGAAAGAGGAGGTTTGCAAAGTGCCGAGCCAGAATATCGTACTTGGACCCTTCACGAGGCATCCACTTCGCCAATAAACTCGGCCGCTCCGTTTCCTGGTCCACTACAAACTGTAGCCGCACTACACTATCAATTGCCTTGTGAGCAGTGGGACACCAAGACCACAGCTTCCACATGTCCTGCCAGCAACCATACTCGGGAATCAGCGCCACAAGCTCTGAAGCCCACTCAGGCCGCTGAGTAATAACAGAAGCAAGCATCTGGATAAAGAGATTACGCTCTCCCTTGCCCCCACGCACATCACGAGTCTGAAACATCATCACCAGCAGATCCCGCACAACCTCGGGATTTCCCGAGTTTAACAGCTTCGTCACATTATCCTTGATATAACTCGCATCAAGGTCACGAGTCAGCATTGTAAAAAAACTCACTCGTAGATCTCCAACCCCCTCCTCGGTATACACACTACTCCCGTTAACACCAATCTTGGTCTTAGAGGGAGCATTCATAGCAGCACAGAAGGCCATTGTTCATTCATCACAGACACGCTTTAGACTCCAGACTCAGGGGAGGTGCGATTTCCACCACGCTCGTTGATGTAACGGCGCTGCTCAGGGGTCGTGCACACGCACCCACCGCTGTCACAGCTGAAGCTCGCCCCGCAGCACTCAGGCTTGCACTGGTTGTCCTTGAACATGAAGAGGTTGTCGGGGCCAGGCGAGAACTTCGGGAAATTACCCTTCAGGGGCTCGTTAGGCGCAGTGTAGCGCCAGCCGCCATTCTCGGCAGTCAGGCGCACACCATCAAAGGGACCAATGGACTCATACTTGTCTTTGGCACCGGCAGGCTGGGCCATGTAGCTCACAAAGCCCTCAGCGCTTCCACTGAGAACCGGGGACGCATAGCTCATCATGAGTACATTGGCTAAAACAAGGAGTAAAAGGGCACTGATCAAAAAAGTCATACGCTTCATCATCTTCCGCAGATTCTAACAAGGACTGTGAAAATTGGAGAAGATAATTGCTAGATGGTATTGAGAGATGCCAGTGTGAATCCGTATGTCTGGTCAATTCTGTCCCACCCTATCTCTGTAAAATCCCGCACACGTAAACCAGTCTTGTTCGTTTGATCAGGATACCAGACTAAAAATTCCCCTGACTTTGTGATTAAGTGATACCCAAGATACAGATCAACCTCAAAGGTTTTATCAGGATGTCTCCATCTCCCTTCCTTCGGATACCAAACCCACGCAGATGAATTGGGGCCAGAAGAACCTACAAATTCAGACGTATCGATATATGTTCCCAAGACTTCAGTAAAGATCCCATCAGCCCCTTTTACACTATCTCCAACAGCCACCTCTGAAATTTTCACAGGGCCTTTGTTCTTTTCCCATACAAATGTATCTTGGCCCAGTAGTCCTCTGCCTGGGGATTGCTGATCTTGTGTTAAAGGAAGTTCATCTGCCTTCAATGGGTTCAGCATGTCGTACATGAGCCTTTCCCATGCAGCATCATATTGAATATCTACTGGCAATTCTTCCCAATCTCTCAGAAGTACTTCTGCTGTAGTATCTCCTGACCCTTTCACAACCCATACTCTCTGACTCGTGTTCAAACAATAGAGAAGATCAGGGGATTGTACAAGTGGCCTGGCCCCTTTTACTTCCAGTGCCGGTATCCACTGTTCTTGAAGTGGATCAAATACCAAATGAGACCCACTCAAGATAACACCCTTGTATTCAACACAGAGAGCTCCTTTTCCACTTGTTTTCAAAATCCCTTCCACACAGCCCCCAGACCGCAAAGCCTCTCCTGGTTTGAGTTCATCCACCCTCTTCCATCCACTCTTTGTGGCAACAAGTGTCCAAGGTGCAACACAGAAACTGCCTGCCATTCCACTTACATTTGCTCCATACACTGTCGCCGACAAGATTCCAATCATTGTAAGAATAATTGGGACAACAGGCCACATCACAAACCACAGGAAAATTGCCAAAACAACCAAAATGCTTAAGATAGCTATCACGACTTGTATTACGAAGCCCATGGCATTTTGAATTCCCTTGATCATTGACATTCCCATAAAGACAGCAGCCGTAGCAACACCAAAAATACGATCAAAAATACTCATCATTTTCACAACAGACCTCAGGGATGCGTAAGTCATAACTTGAAACTTATTCCATAAACTTTGAAAGATATCCATAATAGGTTTCATGAGACTGGCAACCATGCCACGCATCCGAAGTATACTCTCTTGAATAGGACCTGTTGCATTCACTTGTTTACTGAATAATGACATCGCTGGGCCCATAACAAGCCCAATAGCCGAATCAATAAATTTCGAGATACAGAACTGAAAATTATCAATAGCAAAGTCTGACGGATCAATATTGCTCCCTTCTTTTGGAATTAAATGAGCACTCGCAATCACTAGAGGTTCACAGCGCCTTTCATTCCACTTTGCCCTTATATCATCCAACTGGAGTTGAGCAAAGGAGTATGC
>Ga0078894_10000200_pt1 | contig 39319 bp, 55 predicted proteins | sample LauGreSu1BDMLBSD_2_FD_67506 | JGI IMG/M metagenome (GOLD analysis project Ga0078894, IMG submission 67506) | Freshwater lake microbial communities from Lake Michigan, USA - Su13.BD.MLB.SD (version 4) (version 4) | ecosystem: Environmental > Aquatic > Freshwater > Lake | place: Lake Michigan...
CATTACATGTTTAACCCCAAGTTCGACGTACAATCGGATGAACATTTCGGTACAATTACAGGATTACATGTAAAAGATAAATCAGACGCAGATATCTTAAATTTTGTACTGGATTTGACGTCTAGGACAAACGCAAAAGTCCCTGGAAATCAGGATGGCATTTTATGTTCCAAAAGGTTGTTAACCGCCATCAATAGAGCCATTGCGGTACCTATCGCACGAACCTATAGTAGTCAATTAGCCTATGGCGCAACCAGCGGGACCCTCACTCCTGATATTATCTTTTCTCAGCTATTAGACATCAATTGTGATAAAACGGTATCCGGATACCAGTGTGATGAAAAATATACCTCCACGGGTAGCACTTCCATTGGAGAAATATTGGATGTCTGGAACTCGAAAACGGGGGAACGAAGAAGTACCTTTATTGGAGACCGGATATATGTACAAACCTTAATGGATGTTTTCGATGTGATTGAAAATATATTATATGTATTAGGCAATACACCAGACCATTATGGTGTCTTACATCCTATACTTAGTCATGATTTTATAACACGATTTGGTGAGGCAGACGAAGCACTGAATCCTCATCAAATCCATTTGTTAGGACTTTTCATATCGGATTGTCCAATGACAAGAGACAATCAACAAAATTTTCCAAACGAATACATTATAAAACTGTCCGATTTTAACGATAAACCTACGCGTAGAAATCTGTTTAGACGCCCTCATACTGCATGTCATGCTAGAGTCTACTATAAAACAGTGACTCATCCATCTACGTTGGGATATAGAAGACTGGAATGGTTCCCCTCTGATGGGGGCGAACCCACGGTTATCTTGAATAAAGGAATCTATGATAGTTTACCCCGACCAGAACGGGTAGCAAGACGATTGAGTATGGGTGGAGGCTCAGAAGAGGAAAAGATGAAGAAGATTTCTGAAATTATGAAGAAACTCATACCGCCTGACTCATCCGTAAAAAAAGTAGACCAAGAAATCAAGGAGTTTTATGCTAGAGATTCGGGTACCATTCAAGACGTAGATATGGAATTCTTAAACAAAAACATGTTGGATGCGACGAATGTCTCTTTAAAACAAATACAAGAAGTTGAACCTATGGAAGCCAAACATAATCATGTGCCTCTTATCTTCAAGGAGTCATTCTCGAAGGTGTCCTTTCACGAGGCAAAATCGATAAAGCCCTTTTCTAAGAAAATGAATCATAGAAATAACAAGAATAGGAATACTAGGAAGATGAATAGCAGGAATAGGCATAGAGCGTCCATCCGGTCAGTTATCCCGGCATGAAGCTAGAGATTATAGCCGAATGTTATTTGTATACATTAAATAGCATATTAGAAAAGAAACAATAATATCTACTGTGTAATGTGTTCTGGTTAATAATATAATCACTACATTGATAAAGTTTAACAAAATAAGGACAGGTATACTTATGATACTGTACTTATTCAAGAGCAATGTTAAGACAAATATCATCGCAATATGTCCGCTAAATATTTTATCATGACAACCGCCGTTCATAAAAGCAGTGAATGGGTTAAATACGCAAGTACTTGATTTTGGTAACACTGTAACTAATGTAAAAATACTTCGAACAAAATAAATAGGAATAATATATGCTGCTAACTCGAACACAATCAACACACTATGGGATAGTTTCAATAATATAAACAAGAAAACAAACAAACCATATAGGTTTCCAATCCATTCATATTTTTCATAATTCGGTAAATATTTATGACAAATATCGTATAATCGGGAAGTAGTATGATAATGACCCTTTCCAATCTTATCTATAAACATTTGAACAATATGAGAATACAATAAAAAGGCTAGTGTGCCTATAATAATTCTGGTTTTATCGATAGCACCCTTATTATCCATATATGAATCAAATATTTTATATACCCATCTATGAGATTACACACTCCTGTTATGAGTATGAGGAATTTACTTTTAAACATCCACTGTTAAAGGTAGATGCAACCTATATTATACACTTGGTAGGTAATGGAAGATACGAGTCTATTCTGAGACAATTACAAACCTATCCAATCTCAAAAAAGGTATACATTGTCTTAAACCGAGGGTATAAAAAATGTAAAAAGGACACTTCTATCACAAAACCACGCTTAGATTTAGTAGACGCATATCTAAATGTATTTAAACACGCGAAAGATAAAGGGTCTATTTTAATTCTTGAAGATGATTTTATGATGGATGATAAAATTCTGGACCCCTTCCATCGAAAGCATGTAAATCGGTTCATGGATAAAAAAAAGAGGAAGCTTGTATTTATTATATTGGAGCAATACCGGCATTATTGTTGCCTTATGATTCTTATCATTATAGAGCCGGAATTGTATCAGGTACTCATTCTATTATCTATAATAAACCTTTTCGAGAGAAATTGAAGAACGATACTATGAAAATAGACGATTGGGATGTAAATTTATGGCAATATACAAGATATGTCTATTATACCCCTTTATGTTATCAACTGATTACAGAGACAGAAAATTCTAAACACTGGGGAGACCATAACCCTCTACTTTATTTAGGGTGCGTAGTTGCTAGTAGTATGTTCAAATTGATTCAGCTAGATACATCGACCACCGCTTATTCGTTTATCTATTTCATGTCCAAAGTATGGATATGGATTTTTTCATTTTATGCCTAATTTTCATTTTATGCCTAATCTACAAAAGATTTTTGTAGTAAAATGAAAAAAATTTGTCTACGATACTTGGGATAGAACTTATAAAATTAGGATAGTAGGTTTCGACAATGGTCTCATTGTAAGGATAGAATATTTGATACATGGATATTTCAACAAAAAATCCCTCTTCTGGATTTATATGTCTAGATAGCTGACGGAGGATTTGTTCATATCTTGACTTTTCATGTTGCTTTATATCTGTTTTGCTGACAGAATAAATTCCAAATTGGCTTAAATAATGTAAATCCTCTTTAAAATAGGTGTCATACCATTTACCAAAGGGTCTCACAGGACTTACGCCTACGTCTACGCGAGCATTCCCGTTACTCGAATTTATATAAGTTTTTTGTCCGTAATGGTAGAGTAGTTTATTGACATATGGAATACAAGGTAAACTGATACAGGCCTCGTTGTATTTTATAATATGATTCAACATGTGCTTTGCGGATTGTTTTTTATAGTCTAGGTCGAGAGAACCTGGCAAAAATATATTGATATCACTTAAATTTTCATAATGGGTTACAATGTGATGAAAATAGGTTTGTAAATCTCTACCTACGTTTTTTAATTTTATGATTCGTACCACATTTTTTTTTTCGAAGTTTTCGTCTTCTCCTTTGTTATACACCGTATATTGAAATTGATTAAAGGGTTCCTCCAATGTCCATTTTAAATCTTCTTTGTATCGTGCGATAACAATCGTGGTTGTCTTCTTTTTTGTCGATTTGGATTTAGGTTTAGGTTTACATAAATAGTAGACTAACAGAACAACCAGAAGGAATATACATAAAACGAATATCCCGCTAACTGTATTGTATTTAGGGACCTTAGAGAGTTTAGGTGCTTTAGGCATTATATAATCAGATTAAAATAATTGTATAATGCTGGAAGAATGCTCCAAAGAGATTTGAACTGTCTGGAATAGGTAAGAGACTTCGTTTCGTTTGTTCAACCTATCCACGAAACAATGACGTGTTTATTTTAGAATCCTATTATAATGCTCACGACCGAGGAACTGAAAACTTTTGTAAAAAACAACAATATTTTAGGCTATGCCGTGGCCATGATTGTGGCGCTCACGCTTAAGGACATGATTGCTGCCTTTATCGGGAATTTATTGGTGCCTGGCATCAATGTTTTTTTGATAGGCCTTCAGATTAAATCATTTAGCAAATACTTACCGGGCGGAGAGAAGGTGGATTTGTTACCCGTCATCAAGTCCTTTTTAACCTTTCTTTTGACTTTTCTCGTGGTCTATTTGACCATTACCTTATTGTTCCAGTCCTGGGTTGTCGTACAAAAAATAGACCCTTAATATAATGTACTGGGTTTATGTATTTCTGTTGGTGGTCATTTTCTACATAACGTATTGCTATTTTGATGCGAAATGTAAACAATGTGAAGGGTTATGTCTTTCACAAGGAACCTGCGTTCCTCGATAGGTCGATTAGACTAATTTTGCTTGAGTAATGCCCACGACGAATAGCAAGCCGGTACCCATGATAATGAGTAGATAACCAATGTAATCATTCATCTGTTTCTTGCTTACAGCGTTAATGCTGACGTCCAAAATATCCATGTTGTACACAATTAAACCCAACACGATAAGAATCACGCCTAAGACCATAAGAATCATCAATAAATTGGGCATACTCGACCCCCCTGTTAAACAACTACTACAACCTCCGCGAGCCATTATATATAGACCCTTTAAAAAAAATTGATTCTATTTTATCGAGGATAGCGCTCAATAAAATGGATTGCTCCGTCTGTTGCGAGAAAATGGCCAAGTCGGTGGACTGTGTGTGCGGGTTTAGTTGTTGCCGGACCTGTATTCGAACCTATTTGTCAGAACAAATTCAAGACCCACACTGTATGAGCTGTAAGAAGGTATGGGAACCGGATATGCTCAGTGAAGTTCTGGGAAAAACGTATACGAGCACCACCTTTAAGAAGATTCGTGCGGAGGTCTATGTGGAATACGAAAAGAATCAATTGGCTCATACCCAAGCCTTGGTGGCCAAGTTTAAGCGAGACGAAGAACTGTTGAAGACGATTCAAGAACTTACGTTGAAAAACAAGACCATGAAGCGCGGGACCTCCGGGTGTATCCATTGTATGGGGGGTCGTTACAAGTCGCATTGGTGTAAGACGTGTAAGGAGGACAACCGCGCGCACAATTACAAGATTGCGAATGCGTATGAGGTCTTTGGTCCCATGATGTGTATGGATTGTAAAGGTACCCTAAACGACCAACACGTATGTCATAAATGTAAAAAGGCGCACTGTGTACAGTGTCATGGACTACATCCGGGGGTGGAGGAGTGTCCCAAGATAGATTGTATTTGTATCGAATACTGCTGTGATATGTGTCAGACCGTTCGGAACAATCAACAGATTCAAGAGTGTCGACTTAGGATGCGCGATGACGTGGTCAAAGAAAAGCACGAGTTTCTGATGAATTGTCAGGCAAAGGATTGTAAAGGCTACTTATCTACCAAATACAAGTGTGGACTATGCGAACAATATACCTGTTCCCAATGCCTGTTGGTCAAGGAGGAAGGTCATGAATGTAAGGAGGATGATGTTTCGACCGTTCGACTCATTCGCAAAGAAACCAAGCCTTGTCCCAAATGTAGCGCCAGAATCTCTAAGATTGACGGATGTGACCAGATGTGGTGTGTCGAATGTAAGACCGCGTTCAGTTGGAAATCGGGGAATGTGGTGAATGGTACGATTCACAACCCACACTATTACGAGTTTCTTCGCAAGACCCAAGGCTTTGTACCGCGGGCAGACAATCCATGTGGCGAAATTCCGTCCGTGGGTTCCATGCGTCTGGCTTTACGTGCGTCCAAAGAAAACATTCGCATCCATGTGTTCTCCTTTCATCGATTCCTGGAAGAAATCAATTGGATGTCTCGGAGACAAAATCCTTACGAGGAACCTCTGGTACAGAATCGGATTTACTATTTGATGAATCGGATTGATTTCAAAAAGTTTACCCAGAAAGCGTTCATGTATTATCAACGGTCGTTGCGGTTCCAACGCATCAGTGAATTGTTGACCATGTTGCGCGAAGTCCTCTTGGACCAATTGTCCATGATGATGGATGTGGTCAAAAAGACTCAATCCTGGGAAGAAATCAAGGCCATCTTTCAGCAAACATTGCGCACCATTTTGTACGTATACGAGCAACGGAAACGAAGCCCCTATACCTCCATTCGAGAAGAGCATTTCAAGATTACGATTGAATACAAAGGCAGTTCTTATCGAGCCGATGAATTTGATATGGATACATGGATGGGGATGACGGAGGCCATGTCGACGGACCCATTGATGTTCCTCTGCCGTTAGGGGTTAGGGGTTGCGCCCCCTAGCGACGCTAACTCCGCTTCGCTCCGTTTAACCCAAACGGAATTACCCATGAATTACATGTATTTTTGATAAGTTTTTGAATACAACAATTCAAAAACTTATGCGATAGAACAAACACAAGTATATTTACTCATTATAAAACCTACTCAGGGCGGAGCCCGTCCCGTCCTTAAGGGGCGGAACCCTTCACCTTCAACGTATCGGTTTTAGAGGGACAATCTTGCCATTGGGCTTAGTATAACCGGCGAGTCTCATATTGATAACATCATAATATTTCCCGGTCTTCGGGTCCAGATAAAATTCACGGTCGTCATAGTCAGTTTGTGGGTCCCATGGTTCACGAACATAGTCCAAATTATCCACATTCCCTTTATACTGAGGCCTCTTCGCCATCTCTCTTGTCATTCTATTGTATTCGGCTCTTATACGTGCTAACCTAGTTGCTTCTTTATTCTTTTGACTCTTTGCCTTTGTTTTTCTTGCTTTATTAGTAGCACGATTCTTTTCTGTTCCATGATTTCTCATAAGTGCGAGTAGATTCTTTTCTAAAGCTGGTTTTTTTTGACTCATATAGATTGAGACAACATTTTCTAGAAGGGTTAGGGGTTCCACCCTGTAAGTATTTGAACAAAAATAAAACTCATGCGGAGCCCAAGCGACGCTAACCGCTATTTGAACGGAGCGAAGCGGAGTTAGCGTCGCTAGGGGGCGCAACCCCTAGCATGAAGTCGTAGTACTCTTTCTTCAACCATTTCGGAGGATATTGGGTCATGCTTTTCCCGCGCTTCATATGCCCTTTTCCATGGAACAGTTTCTGTTCGAGTTCCTGTTTCATGTCTGGGGGGATTTTTTCCGCAGGGATGTATCGCGTGCCCTTGTAAATATATCGATTGTAATACGGATTGGAATAGATTTGGGTGCGAGGTATCGTGGTCTTGGAAATGAGACCAATGCCGATGAGTTCGTTGGTGGAATTGTTCATTTCCAAGACATAAAAGGGTTCTTGATGTTTTTCACTGATAGGGACTCCTAATCCGTAGATACAGGCGTGTTGGTGGGTGTCTCGATACCGCATATTCTCTGCCAACGTCTCCGTCGTGAATCGTGTGGTTAGAAAGGTCATGGCTTACAATGGACCCACACATTGACTCGATTTCAATTTTATGCGGGGTTCGGTTCAATACTAAATCCTTTATCCAATCGTTTCAACGTATATTTCTTACCTATGTACACGGGCTTATCCTTGATGCCCTCGACATAGGTTTGAACTTCAGAAGTTATACCCGATTCGGTGGCTTCTGCTTTTGAATCACGCGCAGAATTGACCACCGCTTCATATTGGTCCGCATATCGTTCATTAAATTCCTTTATCTTATCTTTGTGGTCAAGCTCTTCAAACTTAAATGAGAATAACGTGTCTTTCTTCATAATGTTTACGATTTTGTTATCCACCTTTACTTGATATACCGTCATATCCATAAAAGGTTGCTTTTTATTCTTCGTTGTATTATCCGCGATTCCTTTTATAAAGAAATAGTCCTTATCCAGTAAGGCTAGAATACCGGCGACATCGGGTTCTTGTTCCCATTTTTTTAACAGAAGATTCAATCGAAATAAAAAGAGGAAATCTTCCTTCCGAAGAATCTCCATGTCATTTGTATACTTGTATCCTTTTCTGGGGTCTTTGATGTAAAATTTTTCATCGTTGGGTGGAAGTGTTTCTTTGATGTGTCGGATAAGTTCAGCCCTATCTTTCTTGATGTCTTCATCTGTGAGACACTGGTCCTTATCCTTTTTACAAATACGACTGTATTTCTCGTATTTTTTAGCAAACTCAAACACCTTCTGAGCGACCTCCTTCAGACTAAACGCATGGACACTCAAGTTCTGTCCCATAAACGTTTTCGGGTTGTACGACGCAAACATCTTTCTAGTCCCATTTTCTCCTATCAGTCCCTTTTCCGTTTTTTTTGCTAATTTGGAACTTACAAAGGCCGTCCCTTTGGCGATTCCCTTGAATAGCCCACCTTTTAGGGTTCTACGTGTCATATACATAGAGTGTTATTTTATTTAACCAAGATTCACTTTCTTCTAAACACGGTATATAATCAAAGGCGTACTTCTCGTAAAAGTTCATGCGAATGGTGAAGCAAGTGAGAATCTCTTGAACAATCGGTTGAGACAAGAAGGTGAACATTCTTTCAGGGTCTTCTGTAAACACGTATTTGTCTCGACCGCCTACACCATACTTGCCTTCCAAGTCCAGGATGGGGAACGGCTTGCTTTTGTGAAGGAGCATCACCTTTGGGACATGGTAAATGCCCGAGACATCCGGGACACCGTAGGGCTGGTTATCTTTGTAGGTATAGAGAACACCATTTGGGGGAGAAGGGACCAGTTTGGTTTCTGTAGCGGTCGCGATTTTAATAGGCTTTAAAGATTGTTTGAAGAGGGAACGACTGTACTGTAACAGCCCGGCCTTTCTTGTCGGGATACAGTGACCAGGCAATAGGGAAAAGGAAATCCATTTTTTGTCCCAGAGTTGAAACGGGAGAGGAGGGGATTTTTGAACCAACACATAACAGACCGGGGTTTGCCCTTTGTAGCCAAAGAGCTTGTTGCTTTCGACACAAGAATAGCATTTTAACCTGAGGATACGATGCTGTGTAAAGAGTTCATAGATGCCTGCTTTGTCTGGCTTGAGCCAAATACAAGGTAGGACCATCGCCAGAATGCCATCTGGTTTCAAATGCTTAAAACACCGTTGTACGATGTCGGGCCAAATGGTTTTTTGTTTGGGCTTGGTGGGGATGGGGGAACTGGAGGGTCCGGTGGTTTCAATGCGAAAGGGGGGGTTGCCTAGGATGAGGTCGTATTCATGGAGAGGCTGGTCAAAGAAATCACCTTCGAAGATGGTCGAGTTTATGGGTTCAATGGGTTCGATTTTGGTCATCGATTCTATAGGCTCGATTTCACAGCCTTCATAGGTACAAGGCAAGGGATAATGCTTGAAAAACCGGTGGTCTCCTACACCGGGCTCATAGACCTTCAGGTGAGGTTTCAGATAAGGTGTGAGATGAGTATAGATTTCTTGAATCAGAGACACGGGGGTAAAGACTCTTCCTAAACGGTCTTCTAAATTCATCTTGTAGTTTCAGGGTACATAAAAAGAGCACGGTTTCACGCATGGCTTAATGCATGGCTTTCACGCGTTCTGTTTATGTAATAAAGAATGCTTTGGTCGATTTAGGCATTAATGAGCATCAGAAGGTAGACCAGGACTCCGTACACAACCGAGTGAAGCAAAAGGAGGGGAGTCCCTTTCATGCTAAAGAGTTTACCCGTGATGGCGTAAATTTGAGGAGAGGCAATGATGAAAAACAAAAGAGCAGCTTGTAAACTGTAGATGATTCGCGGGTCCATATAATAAGGCCAATATTTTTTAGAATCCTGTAATTCAATAAAGGATTCTAAAAAGAGTCGATTCAGAAAATAATCGTAGACAACAATGCTCAATGCAACCGCGACCAATAGCCACATGATGTATCGATATATATTTTAAACTACGAAAGTAGGTCGGCGTGGAAGGTGAGTAACTGGATAGGCTTCTCAAAAGCATACGTGCCTCCTCTTAAATGAAGATAGTCCTGTATATTTACACCATCTACCGTTTTTAATATGTTCCCATACATGGCCACGTTACTACCTACCGAGATATCTGTAATCATCATGGGCTCAAAAGGCCCTAAACGATGAAAGGGGGCGTAATGGGTCACGGTTTGTTTGGCCCCATCTTTACGAATCGTAAGGGTAATGCCTGTCGGATTTACATCCATTATTATATTCAATATATTTAATGGGGGCAAAGTTTTCAGCAGATGCCGAAGATGCTCAGATGCTCGTTCGAGACAAAAACGGAGGGTTCACGATATATAAAGGGAAAATGGACAAGGGTCCAGCGTGTGCTTCTTTACCTGTTCCCTTAGATTCAAAACCGATAGGTCCAAATCAACAAAAGGTTCAATATCTCTTTTTCCCTAGTTCAAACTACGGGGGTAAAAATCTACATGCGCATACCTTTTACGATGCGGACTGTGAGACTCCTGCGAATGACAGGGTGATACGTGAGGAAAATGTCCTGGGGAAAAAAAACATCAATCACATGAAACAAACGGCTATGTCCAATTCCACCTATTTTGAATATAACTCTGACGATATCAATACGCCTCTTTATCCAAGTTTTATCCGTAAAGAGAATGGAGTAGATATGCCACGACATACCAAACGTTCCGCCTTTAACCAGTGTACGTTGATTCCTTATCCTGCGGTAAAAGATTCCAAAACCAATCCCAACCTGAATATTCGAGTAGACCATAACACGGTCCCCATGAAACTATATACGGATGACAAATGTGAAAACGAATACACCAATATTTTGGACCCACCCAAATCAGACAATGACCGATACAATGTAGATAATCGAGATACGCCCATCAAAGATAATCATTTTACCATGAAATACACCAACATCCGGGCGTATGTGGAACCCGCGGTTACCACCAATGCCAAATACTATCGAACCTTCCGGACCGCCTACCCATAGGGGTTCCGCCCCCTAGCGACGGGTCGGGTGTTCCACCCTGAATGGGGGTGCGCCCCTTCGAGACGCTTGGGCTCCGCCCTGAGTATGTTTTTAGTGACTAAATTTACTTGTGATTTTTCTATCGCATAAGTTTTTGAACGGTTGTATTCAAAAACTTATCCAGATTATATGTAATTCATGGGTAATTCATGGATAATTCAGTTTGGATTTAAACGGAGCGAAGCGGAGTTAGCGCCGTTAACCTGCGCAAAGGTTAAAAGTAGGTGCTGATGTTATCAGGCATCTCGTCAATCTGGGTATGATAAAAGTGTTCCAAGTCACGGAGGAACGGGATATCTTCTTTGGTAATCAGATTGATGGCGATACCCTTGCGACCGAACCTACCTGACCGGCCGATGCGGTGAATGTAGTTCTCGCGTTGTGGGGGGAGGTCGTAGTTGACCACGAGGGAAATCTGTTGTATGTCAATGCCACGTGCCAAGAGGTCTGTGCTAATCAGAACACGGCTGGTGCCATTCCGGAACTCTTGTAAAATCGATTGTCGCTCAAGAAAAGAAAGGTCACTGTGAATACAGGCCACCGTAAAATCACGTTGGGTCATCTGTTCTTTAATCCAATCGACTTTACGGCGGGTGTTACAGTAGAGGATACATTGATTGATGGCAAACGTTTCGTAGAGGTCCAGAAGAATGTTCAGCTTCCATTCCTCCTCGGTCGCAATGTAGAATTGCTTGATGCCCTCCAGGGTAAGTTCCTCCTTTTTTACAAGGATTTGTGTGGGGGTCTTCATAAACTGGTTAGAAATGTCCATGATGTCGGCTGGGAGCGTGGCAGAGAAGAGGCAAATTTGACAGGTGACTTGCTCGAAGAGCTGGACCATTTGTTCCTTGAAACCGCGGGACAGCATCTCGTCAGCTTCGTCCAGAACCATCAGTTGGATGTGTTGGGTATTCAGGTCACGGCGTTGAATCATGTCGTAAATTCGGCCGGGGGTACCGACGACAATATGGACTCCGTCCCGGAGGGCCTTGCTGTCTTCCCGGATGTTGGTGCCCCCTATCGAGACATGGCTTTTGTAGTGAGTAAATTGGCCAATGGATTGGATGACTTGGTTGATTTGAATGGCGAGTTCTCGGGTGGGCGCGAGCACGAGGGCCTGACATTGTTTGATGGTGGGGTTGATGCGCTCCAAGATGGCAATCGAGAAGGTCGCGGTCTTTCCGGTACCCGACTGGGACTGAGCCACGAGGTCTATGCCGGATACCATCGGCACAATCGCCTTTTGCTGAATGAGACTGGGCTTCTCAAATCCATACGAGTAGATGCCTCTCAAGATGGCTTCTTTTAAATTCATTTGGTCAAATGTGGGTATTGGGTCGATACTATTTTTATCCATAGAGTATTTGGAAGGAGGTTTTTATATCCTTTTAAGGGTTAGGGGTTGCGACCCCTAGCGACGCGACGGGTGTTCCACCCTGAGTTGATAAGTTTTTGAATAAGACCGTTCAAAAACTTAGATAACCTAACTTAAACGAAGCGGTGGGGACAAGACCCATAATCAGGGCGGAGCCCCCGTCTCGAAGGGGCGGAACCCTTCATTTAGATTCTAGTGCCAAAATTCGTGCGAGAAGTTCTTCGTATTTGGTTTGTAACTGGATATTCCCTTGTTTCAAGCTCTGGACTTCTTCTTGTAAGGTTTGTGTCTTGGTTTTCTCTTGCTGTAATTGTTTATCAACTTCTTGTAGCGCAGCTGAAGCGACCGTCCATATCGCATCCTTGTTCAACGTATGGAAGTCATCGACTTCTTGACCATAGACAAAGACCTGGTCTTCCTGTAAGGGTTGGTCGATTTGTATCGTGTTTGGGTCTATCACTTTCAGTATTTGAACAAAGGATTCCTTGTCATGTACTTTGAGTTTCAATTTGGGGAACAGATGTCCTGAGGCGTCATATTCGAGTAGGGATGTATCTAAGGTGATTTTGTCTTGAGTCACTGGACAAGTCGCATAGATATTCGAGACTGTATCCGTAATTTTATCAACAGCATATGGAAATATTTCATCTACATCTTGTGCAACAAACCCATAGGTTGTTTTTCCTTTTTGACTATCTTTAAAATCATAGATTTTTGTCTGGAATTTACGAAAGAGGGTTAGGGCTTCACTACGGTCATAATCTACGATGGATGTTTTGATGCGTCGGTCTGAACTAATGACATAGTTTGCGAGTCGTGCGGTTGAAGCTACGTCAAGAGCATAAGCTGCGGTGGCGGTATCTGCCAGACCGATTCCGACTCCTGACGTATGTATCTTCATGAGGCTATTATAATTATTAGTAGTAGCACCGTTTATTCCCGCGTTACTAATACGGAATATTATCGAAGTGAAATGATTTATGATTGTACTACCAAGGTCATGATACATAGCCATGTTCGTATGGGTTAGAGGTGTCTGTGTTCCCATCGTCCATGCGTATGTATCGTTACTTGTATTAAAGACCCAAGCACCCAATCTTGCTTGTCCATTCACATCGAGTGTGTATGCCGGCGTCTTGGTTCCGATGCCAACCCTGCCTACTGCTCCAATACCCCGAATACACATTCGTTCAACGGTATCGGTGGTTTCAAGACCCCCATCCAACCTCCCTACGTTAAAAGAAATATATTCATTTTGCCATCCGCCATCTCTATACCCACAGATGATATCTCCAGCACGTCTTTTTGCGTACTGGTTACTCGTGTCATCAAATGAAGCATACATCGTAATTTTTGCGGTAGCATTTCTAGTCAAAGTACTTGGCTGTATAACAAGGTTGTCACATAAACCTGCGTTTCCATTCACATCGAGTTTATATGTGGGTGTTGTGTTTCCGATGCCAACCTTATTCGTCGAACTACCAATATTAATCGTGTTGGCCGTGAAGGCTGCTCCATTGGTCGCAATGTTGATGCCCAGAGTATTTTTGTCTCCAATAGAAAGGGTTTTGTCACTCGGGTAAATAGACATCGAGGATTGTGTATCGTCTAGCATATTACACTTACTCAATATTTTATCAGGGGTTCCGACCCCTGGCGACGGGTCGGGTAATATGGAGTCTTGCTTCCAACCGCTTCGCTCCGTTCAAGTAAATATAATATCACCTAAAATTGATAATCATTTAAACCTATTCTACACACAAATAGAATGGACACTAGTAAAACACCAGCAGTTCTTGACGAGACGGTTTTCATGACGCAATCCTTCAGGGTGGAACACTCGTCGCGTCCAGAAGGGGGCGCAACCCCTTCGGCGGAGCCCGTCCCGTCGCTAGGGGGCGGAACGCCTATTGGGATAGACGAAGCTGGACGTGGTCCCCTTTTCGGTCGGGTTTATGCTGCTGCCGTGATGCTGAATGAGGGGTTCGACGTGACGAAGGTGAAGGATAGCAAGAAATTCAGTAGCGAGAAGAAGCGGGCGGAGGCAGCCGAATACATCAAGGCGAACTCGGTGTGGTCGGTGGCTTATATGGACGAGGGGGTCGTAGACCAGATGAATATTTTACAGGCGACCTTGCGAAGCATGCATACGGCGGTTCACGGAGTTCTGGACCAAATGAAAGAAAAAGAAAAAGGGAGTGTATTCGACAAAGAGAAGGTCGACAAAGGTATGGTCGAAGTCAAAGAGAAGGTCGAAAAAAGGAGTGTATTCGACAAAGAGAAGGTCGAATTACTCGTGGATGGGAATTGTTTTAAACCATTGTTTCGATTGGATAACGGACAAATGGTACAGGTCCCTCATACATGTATTGAGAAGGGGGATGCGCTTCATCCATGTATTTCGGCAGCCTCTATTTTGGCCAAGGTCGCCCGGGATGAGTATGTGCTAGAGATGTGTCGCTTACATCCAGAATTGGAGAAGTATGGACTACGGAAGAACAAGGGCTATGGGACGAAGGCGCATCGCGATGCCATCCAAGAGCATGGGCTTAGTCCGTGGCATCGAAAGAGCTTTGTGCTCAAATCCTTTCGGATTTAATCTTCAAAGGGATTTAACTTCCAAACCCTTTTCGGGTTTAACTTTCAAACCTGATAAGGTTTAACTTTCAAATCCTTTCGGATTTAGCTTCCAAATCCGAATAGGATTTAACTTACATGAGCAATCCAGTGAAAGCCTTCCCCCCAGCCTTCACCCCAAGAGAACGATTGCCCGTTCGGGCGAATAGACATGTTATAGTTAAATCCTGTATGAGAGACCGTGTCTGCTACAACATGAACCGATATACTATAATACCAATCAGGATTCCTGTCCTTTGAAAAGGACTCGGGGGTACATACAATATGAATCTTATCTGGGGTAATACTACTATCAAAATGTGGTTTGAATTCTATTCTACCCGAATGACCCGTATAGCTTCCGTTTTTGCGAGTAAATCCCGAACGAATCGTCGGAATCACGTCGGAATCAACCTTTTTACCCTTTGTCGTGACATCTCCTATGACCGTTAAATCTCCTACCACTTCTACGTTGTCTGAGAGTTTGATTTTTTTCGATGAACCGACTCCTTCCACCTCTAAGCTTGTAGGGTTGGTTTCTATCTTACCGCCCTGTCCATTAAACTCGGGGCCAAACTTGATGGAGTTTTTGACATAGGCGCCATCTGGATGGAAGCCTCCTACTGGTTTGGGGTCTGTTCCATAAAAACGGAGTCCGTCCTTTCCTTTCCCTATGCCTGAATTCCCTAAGGAAAGATTGACGGGTTCATTGGAGTCGATATTTATCTTTCCTTTGTGGGTCGAGGCTCCTTCTACCGTCTGTGTACCTTTTACAGTCTGTGTAGTGGTTACAATTTGTGAATTTACTGTCTGGAGACCGCCTACCTCCTGAGTACCTACCGTCTGATGACCGGAGACACTCTGGGCTCCTGTAATGGCCACGTTATTTTTCATCGCAATAGACCCTCCTGTATTTCCCCTAATTTCCAACATGTCTCCATAATTTAGCCTCGCATCATTCCCTAGGTTGGTATCGCCTTGAACCGAAAGACCGCCATTTGCTTGTAAAAGACTACCTACGTTTACTTTCCCCCACAGGGAAGTGGTGGGGTCTGTACCTGCCCCCATGATTTTCAGGGTGCCATTGTGGTATTGAATACTTCCGGCATCGGCATTGTTCCCGTATTCCTTCACGAAATGTAATGGGTTTTTGAGCGAGACATCCCCGAGAAAGTTCACGTGTTCCCCCTGTGCGCCCTTGATATTGTTAGGCAGCGTGATACTATTTTTAGATGGGTCTACGAGTACGCTCACGGTATTCAGCGCTCCTGTAGCACCTTCTTTTATGGTATTTAGTGTGTAGAAAAAGAGTAACAATATCAACACCAATCCGATAATAAGATACATACGATACATACTATATAGAGATACAAATATTTTAATCGATGGATTACTTTGCGTCTATGGATTACTTTGCTTCTAAAGCAGAGACTCGTCTGAGAATACGGTGAATCGTATCCTTATTTTTCTCTTTCTCCTCTTCTAGTTGTTTTTGGAGTTCTTCGACCTGTTTAACGAGCGCTTGTTCCAGCGCCTGTTGTTGGTGGTCTAGCGCCTGTATTGCCGACGTGGTCACCGTAAAGACTTGGTTTTTGTCTATGCTTAGAAAGTCTGGCACTTCTTGGCCAAAGACGGTCACTCTGTTTTGGTTAAGGCTTGGCTCGATGCGGATAGAATGTTCATCCAGAATCTCTAGCATCGTTACGATGTGTTCCGTGCCATCCGAGACCACCTTTATTTTGGGGGCTTGTTCTAGGTTGGAGGTGTGGAATGTGTCAAACGTGAGTCGGTCGCCCTGGATGGTGGCTTCATCACAAATGTTCGAAATAAACCCACACTTAGACGTGACGGCTGAGGGAATGACGTTTTGGACATCTTGAGCCACAAAGCCGATGGTATCTTTGTCAGTTCCCTTGAAACGATAGTGGGTGGGTTTAAGTTCTCTCAATTGCTGGAGGGATTTTTCCGGAGACAAGGCACCCTTCAGCTGTTTCACCCGTTTGTCTGACGTAATGTTCAGGTTTTTACACTCTATTTGGTTAACAACTTTTAGGTTAGAGTTTATGGTCACATCATCCCACATGTGTATTCTGCGAGGATATGAACCAGAACCGTAGTCTGAAGCACCTATAATACAGAGAGCGTTCTGGTTAAATTGATTATATCCAATTTTTCCAGCGTTGATTTCCTTTCGGTCTCCTCTGCCAAATTCAATGAAACTCGATGGACTGAGACGGATGTCTCCACCAAACTCGATATAGGGCTCTATATTTCCTGTGATTTTATTCGGTACCTGTATTGACTTGTTGTCTGCCGGGATAGTAATGGGCAAAATCTCTTGGAAGCCGGGTGTAAAGCCTTCGGTAAAACCTTCGGTGAAGCCTTCGGTGACAGTTTTGGGTTGGGGTTCGGACGAGCTTTTGGCATCGGTACTGGACCCAGATGTATTCACATAAAAAAAGGCGACTGAAAACAACAATAAGAAAAAGAGTAAGACTAAATACATATTTATATAAGGATAGAATATAATGGCAACGATTAACTACAATAATGGAAATGTCAATGTGTCCTTCTTCCCAACCAACGTGAATCCTATATGGTTTTGTGATAAAAATACAGGGGGTATCAACATTGCGACCAATGGTGCTGCGATGACGGCCAATACGCTTCAATTGGGGAATGCTGCGACGACGACTATTCTTTCGGGGGCGGTGAATGCTTCCAGTATGGATTCGATAGGCGTAACAAACAATCTAGAATTGGGGAGAACCCAAACTACCGGGACGATTACGATTGGGGATTCCTTGTCAAGAACGGGACCTATTTATGTTGGAAATAGGACGGCCGGTTTTATTTCGATTGGAACTGCCATGACGGGGGCGAATTATATTACCATGGGAACTCTTGCAAACTCGAGTACACAAATCAGGGGAAAGAGCATTGAAATTGGGGACAATGGGGGGAACGTGTTTATAGGAAAATCCGACACAAACACTATTGTGAATGGAAATTTGATGACCAACGTATTGTACTCCTCTAGTAATTTAAAAATAAATGAATCTACAAATTTGGACACGACCATTAATGCGAATGCGAATGCCGCACAAAGTGTCACGATTGGAACCACAGGTAAAACAACACAATATATTCGAGGTGCTACAGTCAATTTATGTGATGGTGGCGGGAATGTAATTGTAGGAAATTCGACAGGAACCGTAACTATGACAGGAACTGCCATTAAACAAAACGTCTCTTGTATAGGAGGTGGTCTTGTATCGAATACGTTTGGAAATACCGACAGTGGAACTTCTTTGTCTACTACGTATAGCCGAAAAAGTACGAATACGTTAACCGATCTTGCGTGCTATACTATATTGGGTCCAGGCATCTATACAAGCGGATACTTTGAAATCGTGATATCCGGGTCCAATCAACAATTGGGAGGTTATTCGTATAAAGGCTTTTTTGGTGTTAGACAAACAAGCTCGACCACTCTAACCGCTACTCCTGTATCTACGTTGTTTTCTGTTGGTGGAAATGGAATTGCTCCTACCATTACGTTTACAGGAACAAATCCAATTACACTGAACATCAATACGGCTACACGGACCGTTTCAACATCACAAACGTTTATCGCAACACTCATTGCTTATCCTACAATCACCATTGATAATCAGTTAAATGATTTTACCATAACGGGCATTTAATTATTCTAGCTATAATATAATGACTACTATTACAACATTGACTAGTGATATTACTACTGTGACTGGAACATTCTTAATTGTTGAAGGGGGATTAGATGTGGCTGGAGAAGACGGAAGAATAGGAGGTATTAAATTCTATGGCTCTAAGATAGGCGCGTATGAAGTCTACACGCCAGGTACTTCAAAATATGCGTTGTATCAAGATACAAATAGTACGTATTTAAATGGTGTATATTCTTTGTTCTTCAATATAATGGAAGATACTAAGATGTGTGTTATTTCGAGTGGAAATGTAGGGATTGCGACTACATCGCCTGTGTGCCCGTTAGAGGTTAATAAAACTACCACTAACACTACAGAATCAGGGCTATTTTGGAGGAAAGATTCCACATCCGGACAGGCTTGGGCTGGTGGTGTTAATACGCTTGGAACAAGTATAAAGGCACTCGGTTCCGTGCTTACATCCGATGCGTTTGTAGCTGCTTCAGACAGACGGATTAAGACCACCATTATAGATATCCAAGACGATACGGCTCTCCAATTATTTCGACGAATACAGCCGAAAACCTATGAATATGTGGACAAGGTTCGAAAAGGTATGGACACGGTATATGGTTTTATCGCACAAGAAGTTCGAGAAGTATTGCCGCTTGCTGCCAAAACAATCACGGATACTATTCCAAACATCTATACAATCGCCTCTGCCGCAGGCGACCGGTTGACTTTTGACACGTCCAAACTAGAATACGACGCGTCCGGGCAATTATTCCCGAAACTCAAGCTCATCAAGGAAGATGATACCGAATTCTATGTTCAAATCCTTTCAGTGTCAGGTAACACGGTCCAAATCGACCAAACTCTGACCGAAGACAAAGTGTTCGTCTATGGTCAAGAAGTAGACAACTTCCATACACTCAACAAGGATGCGATATGGACCGTGGCTGCGGCGGCACTCCAGGAGGTGGACCGGCAACTCCAGGCAGAGAAATCTAAGACTGCGGTCCTAGAACAAAAATGCCTCACCCTGGAGGCCAAATACGATTCACTCCAATCGAATTATGAAGCCTTGTTGGTGAGAATTGTCGCACTCGAATCTAAGGGTCTTGCCACTTAACGGCGCTAACTCCGCTTCGCTCCGTTTAAGTTATAGAGATTGAACATATAAAAACGTATAAACTCAGGGTGGAACACCCGACCCGTCGCTAGGGGGCGGACCCCCTATCGGAGGAACATCACTTGTCTCAATTCCGTTTCCGTGAGCGTAGGCCAATCCAGAGGGTCTGACTTTTGAAATTCCTTGAGAGTGAGTCGATGGAAATGTGGATATAGATGAGCTAGACCATGGTGTGTGAAATACTGCCTTAGTTTCTCTTGACCCACTTCTGTTTCAATACGATTCACAAACGACTTGCGCTCACGCCGGCGACGAATCACATACTCCAAATCCTGTATCCTTCTATCGGCATACCGTATTTGTTGCTTGATTTTCTGTTTCATTTCACTGGTTGTGTTATTGATATCCTTGAAGGATTCCAAAAGCTCAATGAGGTCGTGTTCTTGTTCGATTGCCATGTGAGGGTCTTACCCCTTCGAGACGCTTTCTCTTTCTGTCAATTTTAGGGTTCGCCGAAGGGGTTCGTCGAAGGGTTTCGCCCCTTCGAGACGAGACGGGTGTTCCACCCTGAGGGTAAATCCTATCGACGGGTCGGACTCCGCAAATACTCCATTCAAAGTTTTGTTAAAATACTTACGTTCAGGGCGGAGCCCAAGCGTCGCTAGGGGGCGCAACCCCTATTTTTATAACATGGTATAGTAATGAGTATTGCGTTCCTATGTCTCTCCTACACAGGCATGAATCCGGCGCTAAGAGACGCCAAGTTACCAAATGTCTATCTCAATATGAAAGAGCCGACCAAAGGGACCCAAGGAACCCAAGAATCAAAGAACCAAAGGAATGAATCCCCAAAGACGCAAGCCTTCAGGGTGGAACACCCGAATGAAGGGGCGAAACCCTTCAACGGAGTTAGCGGCGCACGGGGCCAAGACCCCGTATATACGTTCCCTACCAAATGGGGAGACCCTAGTCTGGTCGAAGCGACTCTGTCCTTGTTGAAAGAAGCGTTGAAAGAGAATCATACCTGGTTTATGCTCATTTCACACGACTCCTATCCATTAAAAACCTATGCGGAGATGTTGGATGCGTTAGAGACACAGACCAAATCCATGTTTGATGTCATGGAAGAAGACCCTCTTGTATTCAAGACCAGTCAATGGTGGTGTATGACTCGTGCCGATGCGGAGGCCGTGATACAGCATGAAACCGCGTTCAAAGCCTATTTGAAAGAGGTTCCTTTTCCGAAGGGGGCTTGGGATGAATACTACTTTCTTTCGTGCTTGAAACATTGGAATCCCGTGTATACATTTACACAGGCAAAGCCAGTCTATGTGGAATGGTTAAGTGACCAAAGTAGACCAAAGATTGTTGAGAAACATCCGATTACCTTTGGTCGGAAACTTGTGACGGACACCTTTTCGGATTCCTTCTTTGTGCGAAAGACCACCCTTGGGTTCACGGACAAAGTGTATGTGCCGAAGAAGAGTTTGACCCTACAAGTCTTTGGAACCCAATCAAAAGACTCGGAGACAGGGGATGTGGTTCTGGTATCGATGGTACCAAATGACAAGATTCCTGAGAAGCTACTGAATCGGGCGATACGCGTGTATTTTTCGTTTCATACCTATCTGGAGGCCACGATGACGGAAGTGCTTCGACAATTCCCGACCCATCTGTGGTCCGAGGTGTGGATACAGGACGAACGAGGGGGGCGGACTCGTTATGTACCTCCGAAAGTAGCCATGTTGTTTCTGACCATACACGATGTACACCAGCCAGAGATATGGACACAGTATTTGACAAAAACGGATAAGTTTTCGATTTATGCGCATCCCAAAATCAACAAGATTCGGACACCCTGGCTAAGAGATGCCGTGATTTCGAAGAGGGTGAAGACAGGATGGGGACACATTACGGAAGCGTACTATCGACTGCTGGAAGAGGCGCTCAAAGACCCGGCGAACATGAAGTTTATGTTTTTGAGTGAGTCCTGTATTCCCTTGAAGCCCTTCGATGACTTCTATCAAAAAGTCATTACGGACGATGTCGGGTTGCGGAAGTCCTATGTGAAGTTGATGCCGATTAGTGGATATGACCGGCAACAACGGATTGAGACACAGAAAGGCCATGAATCGATGACGTTTATCAAACACTATGCTCGGATGTGTTTGTCTCGGGTAGACGCCGAGAAGGTGATGGAGAATTCGTTGCGAGGCCGTAAGATGCGTGCGTTCTTTAATGGCATGCACGTGGGGGATGAATTCTTTTTATCCGCGATTGGACAAGAAAACTTTGAGAACTTTGAAATGACGTATGACAACTGGGAAGATACGCGAAGGAAGGCGAAACAAGTGAAAGAAGAGCTGACGGAGTTGCGACAGCGGAGTCCTAGTGCTCGAACGTCTGAATTGATTCGGCGGAAAGAGGCTGAGGCAACGGTCGTGAATAACAATCCCAAGACCTATACTTCGATTACCGGAGAAGAACTGGATATCGCTGTAAACAAAGAGTCCTTCTTTTGGCGGAAGTTTGTGCCGGGGCCGTTGCCTTGGACGTCTGCGTTGTTCACACGAAAATTCGGGGCACGTGTATCGTCACGTTCTGGGACACATAAACGTATTCAAAAGAATGTATCCAAGATGAAAACAAGAAAAACTAGGCCTAGGCTCGAACCTTCAGCCTTGGCTTAGGTGTCGGTCTGATTTTACGGTTGAGTGTGGTTCCTTTGGTCGTGCCTTGGGCTTGGGCTTGGGCTAATGCGTTTCTTTTTCGATTCGCGAACGTTCGTGTATTCTTGGGTGCCGTGTCCTGTTCTTTTCTTAGACGGATACGATTCTGAAGTGACAATAGGTTCGGTTGACTCTTTCGTGGTTTTACGATACTCCTTCGTGGGGTTTTCATCGTTTCATTTTTTCGGACCCGTTGATTGGTTTCTCGAATACGAACAGAACGAATCCCTCGGGGTCTCAATTTAGTCTTGTGGTCATCCTTTTGGTCATTCTTTGGTACATCCTTTTGGTCATCCTTTTGGTCATGTAGCGGATTCATGGGCTCATTTATGGGTACAATCATGGGCTCGTGGAGAGGATTCATCACCTTCGTTCTCTTCTTTTTCTTTTTCATAGGCACCAAAGATTCAATATTTTCGCTATACTGTCCAGGCATGATACGGCTGTATTTATGCTTCACCAAATTTTCTTCTGTCATTCTGGCTGTCGCTTTATACATTGTATACTAGCGAGATAATCCTAGTGTCTTGATAGTTTTCCATGATAAGCAGGCACGTTCGTATTGGATGCGGGGTATTGCTGGGTTCCATGGAAGATGGCTCTAGGTTCGTTTGCTTTGCCCCAATTCGCCTTTCGACTCAAGATGGCCAACTCTTTTGCTATCTCTGGGTCCAGTTCATGCGTATATTGTGTTTTATGTATATCTCCATACACGTCTTCGAAGTTAACCGCATTTTTGTACATCTTATGATTTAAGGCTTCCCTCTTTTTACTTGCCTCTGCCTTTTCTCTTTTTAAAATAGTTTCGGGGGACTCGGTCGGTTCCATCTTCCGTAGCTCTCTTAGCACTTTGTTATGCTCCTTTGATTGCGCCATATTTTCAAGGATAGATTCTAGAGCTTTCTTCTTCCGGTCTGTGATTCGTCCCTTGATGGCCTTTTTGGTTTTATTTTGGTGGTCCTGGTGCTGGTCTTGTGCTTTTCGTACCTTCACTCGAATCGCCAACGAATTCAGAGAGGTTCCTAGAGGATTTCCTTTGAGATTGAGTCCCTTTTTACGCATCGCATTCGCCTTGCGTGTTTTGAACGTTCCTCTTAGCAAAGGATGATTTGGGATTTCTGGCTCATTTAAAGAGAGTCCTAAAGGAGTTTCATTCAGGGAAATTCCCTTTATTCCATTCATGGGAGTGCCCTGGATGTGTCCTTTTGTCCTACGTGGCTTTCTCTTTCTAGAAACTTTGGGCATTGTATACTACGCATATTTTATATACGGGTCCTAAATCATAACGCGCTACCAATGCGGGACCTGTTCATCACAAGTTTCATACGTCTGTTCTTTTGATTGGATTGTGGTGGAGGCGATGGAGGTCGGTGGAGTGGGTTAGGTAGTCCTTCTGGGGAGGGCGGTCGAAAATTGGGAGGAAGTCCTTCTGGGGATGGTCGGTGGAGTGGATTGGGGAGTCCTGGTGGGGAGGGCGGACGAAAATTGGGGGGAAGACCAAACTTCGCGAGGAGCTTCGCAAAGACTGTTCGATTCGGCGTTCTACTTAGTGAACGAGTTGGTGAACGAGTTGGCGACCTATACACAGACCGTGTTCTTCTTTTGGGTGGCAGAGGTACACGTTTTAGCCTTTGGGTCCTAGGCTTGGTCTTATTCACAGGCTTGGTCGCAGGCTTACCCCTAGGTATCGGTTTTGATTTTAGGGTTGGTCCATGAGGCTTGGGTACAGGTCTTGGAACCGTCTTTTGCGTGACATTGTGTTTCTGGGGTGCGACGATACTTTTTGTCGGTTTCGGTCTGGGTCTTAGGGAAGGTCCTCTCAATGCCATATAATCTAAACGCAGATTATATTGTATTAACGTCGGGTCTTACGCCTAGATTTTGGTTCCTAATACCTTTGATTTCACCTTATAATCTTTGGTAAACATACGGTCCTTGTTTCTACGAGGTTTTCCTTGAGGTTTGGCAAACATACGGTCCTTGTTTCTACGAGTTTTCACCTGAGGTTTGGTCGGAGGTATGGGGTCAGGACTTTGACTCTGACTCGAATGAATCGAATTGGGTTCGCCTGGCATAAATGGAGTTAGGGCTGTTTTGGGACGGGGGCCAGAAAAAACGTATCCCTTGTGTGATTCTTTCATTTTTACTCCATCCTGAAACCAAATGTCATCGTAACTGATGCGAGTAAATTTGTATCTTGGTTCGTATAGTGTATTGGGGTGGTCAGTGATTCGCTTGGGAGTATTGTGGACTGCGTACTGGATTTGCCAACATCCTTTGGTTGGACGGTTATAACATTCTATTCCACTCTCTATAGGTTGTCTATACTCTTCTCGGGCGTTCATTCCTATTTCATACTCTTCTTCCGTGACCCGAGGAATCCATACAGAACCATGGATATCCAAACCTACATAGAAATCGTCCATATACTCTGTATGGTAGTGCCATGATAAATTCTCTCTGAAATGAAGAATCTGGTATTCTCCTTTTTGTTCGATGCGTTCAATCAGAGGTAAAAATGTTTCCTGTCCGTTCTCATGAAATAGTGCCTCCCCAAAGATAAAGGATACCCATTTCGTGACATCTTCGGTTTCCATAATCTTCAAGGGAGGGAACCACGCGCCTACATTGTCTTTTTTTCGTGGAATAAAATTTTGGATATACTCTTTTACCTCATCAGGTAACTTGTTTGGGAGAAGATGTTGGGTCATACTTTTTAATCCTTTCTTGCGTGTTTTGGTTCGGCTTTTTCTGGGACCCTTACGCGATGTCATTATACTATACACAGATAATGTACTCGCCAACCCATGTGTAGGGTTGGCTACACAGTAAAATCAACCTTACACACGCCCAAACCTTACACAAGAAATGAGTCGGAAAATCCAGAAATGAGTGGGAAAAATACCCTCCCTTATTCAATTAAAAAACTTACCCGATTACCCTGTGAAATCTTCGCGAGGAATCATGTCTCAACGTTCACCTCTTGAACGCGTGAAAAAGGGCCTTCAAGAAATGAGTCGGAAAATCCAGAAATGAGTGGGAAAAATTGACACCGAAAGAATGCGCGAATTCCATGTATCAAAGATGGCTTTGGAAGTGATTCACCACGATGTCAAAGAGCGAATGCTGGAGAAGTTTGTGGCGATTGAGCGCGAAGCGTATGCGAACGGATTCGACCTGCGCCACTACCGCCAAGACGTGCTGAAGAAGCGAATGCTGGATACCTTCAAGATTCACACGTATACGGAGGACGAGTATCTGGAGAAGATTCAAAACAACGCTTGGGTCTACAACTACATCCTACAGAAGGCGTTCCAAGGCGATGTCATGGTTCCCTCCATCGATGTCCCGACCATCTTCCAACGCTATTCCGCCCTCTATGCGGAAGAAATGTACGACACCTGGTTCACTGCGTTTCTAAATGCGACCTATATTTGAGTCGTATTTTTTCTCCCCAGGACAGTCCTGCACGAACAATCGCCCCGTCTCCATACGAAGAGGTTCCTAGCCTAGACGGACAGAGGTCGACACAGTCAGGAAGTTCGCGTTTATATACATACTTTAGATACAGGGGTCTTTCTTTGAAAAGCTCCGCGCACGGATGTCTCACAAACGAATACAGATGGCCTCTCACTCCATCGGGGAATCCCTCAAACCACATACTCCTATACGCTGAAAATGTTTAAATCAAAAACCTAGTTCACCTCGCAGTAGTATCGGAATACCTTTTTCTTGTAGTCGAACAGGGGGCTGGTCTTCTTGAGAGCGTTCAAGACAACCAGGTGGCCATAGAGGGAAAAGTTTTCTTGGACAAGCTCAACGACGTTGACATCCTGGTATTGCGCATAGACCTCCTTCTCTATGGCAAGATTTGTGGCGGCGACGTGGTCGAGAATGATTCGGTTCATTTTTTGATGAATTACCCTGGAAAGACACCCTCTTCAATTTTAAGGTCAAATAAAAAAATAAGGACCGCTCTTGCTTTCAGGACAACTATGGCCCGACCCCTATCCAAACCGTATTGGTTTCACCACAACAGCAGGCTCCATGTCGTCGGATATACCGCTAGGATGCCATCCGGGCTGTTGTTTTTTGCGGTCTCCCGCACGTCTACGCAAGGTAGAAATTCCTCTTCTTAATCGATGCCTTCAGAAGGATTAAACACACTAGTCGACATGTCGACACGGGTTTGCGTTTCCGCACGTCTACACTGTAGAACACATTACAATCTGAATCCATGGATACCCCAGCAGGGTACAGCCCAGTCTTTTGCCAAAACTCCGTCAATTTTCTAAGTTTTTGAATAAAGACAAAAATGGTTAGAACCCATTTTCATCCGTATTATACGGCATCTGATAGGACATCTCGCGCCGAAACTGGTCAAAGCTCAAGGGTTCGCAATCCCAAATTGCGGTCATAAGGTAGTCCCGCGCGTATCGGCTGTACTGCCAGTCCACCCGTGTCTTCTGTTGTATCGACTCGTTCAGGCGTACGAGGGAGTCGATGTAGACCATGAAGCATTGAAAGACGTATTCCGCACGAGGCCCCATGAGTTTGGCCTTGACTTGGGCGTGGAGTATCGGGCAAAACTTGATGTTCTTGTCGCGCAAATTCCGATGGACCGCAGCAAACTCGTTCACGAACCGCATACGTGGCATAGAAAACTCGCGGATGACTCCGAGGACGTCGCGATTGAACTCCATGGTTTATACTGTATTTTTATCTCCACAAAAACACATCAATTTTCAAATAAAAATGGGGTTTCCCCCAAGGGTGTAGTCGATGGCTTGAAGGTCTTGGTCTTAGTCGAGGTCCCGCGGGTCGTCGTAGTCGTCAATCGGGTAGCCGTCCGGGTAGGGGTCGTAGACTTGGTCGGTGTGGCGAGGTTCGAACTTCCATTCGGACTGGTAGACCCACACGCCGAAGGTGTACTCGCCGTTGATGTAGGCCCACACGCCCTCCTCAGAAAGCGGTTGAACCACGTACCAAACCCCACAGTAGTAGCACCACTCGCCGTCTTTGTCGTGCTTCACGTCGCCGTTCTGGGGGAAAATCTCGCGGAACTCCGCATCTGACGTATCGCAGAAAGGCATGAAATCCATTTGAATTGTATGATACGGTATCCTCTTTTCGCAAAAACCCCTCAATTTTATTGGTTTTTCGTAAAAAGCTTAAAAAGGGTTAGAAAAGAGACTCTCGAGGTCGGTGTTGTCGATGTCGCTAAAAGGCATCTCCAGCTTCTGCTCGTACTGGTCGAAGATGGCTTTCCAATGTGCCTCGTGAAGGTCCGTGTAGTACTTGCTCAACATGGCGCGCGTCTCCGCGTCCAACTCAGGGAGCGGTTGGTCGTTGGTCTGTCGAACAAGCAAGCAGGGCGAATCCATTTAATTGTATGTACAGAAATAAAAAGGGGTTTCCCCCAAGGGTGGTCTTGGTCTAGTAGGCAGCAAACTCGAGGTCGTAGATGTCGTCGGCGTCGGGGTCCACGTAGGCAAGCGGGTCGTAGGTGGCCGGGTCAACCTCCGTGTCTTGGTCGAAGGCGAAGTCCGTGTCTTGAGCGAAGGCGGGGACGAACTCCCGGCGCTCGGGCAAGTGAGCGTCCAGGATGGCCTCACGCTCAGCGCTTGTCTCGGCAGCGTACCACTGCGCCAGCACTGCGTCAGGGAGCAGGTGATGCTCGTTGGTCTGGCGAACAAGTGTCGGGCGTGGAAACTCGGTAACAGGCTCAATGCGTTCCATGGTTTGATTGTATGGAGTCAATTCTACCGTTTCGTATTTTGCCGGAAAACCCTCAATTTTATCGTTTTTCATCAAAAACATAGCAAAAGTCTCAAAAACACTCGAAAACATAGCAAAAGTCTCAAAAAGGGCCAAAAAGCATGAAAAGTCTCAAAAATGCTTAAAATTGACATATTTACGCGTATACGCGCGCACGCGGGCACATACGTACGTACGGGCGCGCGTATTAAGACTTTTCACGGTGTTTTTAAGACTTTTGGTATGTTTTAGGGGTGTTTTTAAGACTTTTGCTATGTTTTTGACGTATTTTTAAGACTTTTGGTATATACGCGCGTATACGCAAAAGTCTCGAAAATTGACGCATTTTGGGCCTTTTCGTTTGGAGGTAATATGCTCATAACCCACTCAACAACATGGAAGTCTTCAACAAACTCGCCATTAACCAGTTCCACCTGCTCGCCGCCGAGGCGCTCAAGAAGGACAAGTCGGGTATTGAGTTGCCTGCGAACCTGGCTGAATTGATGTACCAAACGATGTGCGAACGCGTGGGGGAGCCTCTTCAGAAAGTTTCTGTGCGCGACATTCTCGTCTGCGAGATTCCGTTGCCGTTCATGCCTGACAAAATCGATTACAAGATTGGGAAGGGTTGCTGTGACGAAATTATCAAGCGCGATGGTCTCTTTGTCCCCTGCTCGCACCACTGCGACGGGTCCAAGTGCTCCAAGCACCTCAAGGAACGCAGCGGATGCGGTGACTACTGGGAGCGCTACGCGGCTTGGCAGAAGAAGGAGCCGTACTGCGTTGAGGTTGACGTCAAGAAGAAGGACTCCGAGGACACGGAGAAGAAGCTCATCAAGGAGAAGCCCTACAGCGCTTACCTCCACAGCAAGAAGCTCGACTCGACTGCGGTGGAGGATGAGCTTCAGAAGTGGGGCATTGAACTTCGCCTGGACTCCGAGCTCTTTCGCGCACCCGCCAAGCCGGTGAAGAAGAATCGCGGACGCAAGACGGAACTCAAGGTGGAAGCAGCGGAGTCGGACGAGGAAACGGAGTCGGACTCGGAGAAGGACTCCGAGAAATCAGAAGACTCGGAGTCTGAGCCCAAGGAAGAGCCCGAAGAGAAGCCCAAGGAGGAGCCCAAGAAGAAGGCTCCGCCCAAGCCACGGATGAAGAAGGCGCTTGGGACCCCTCTGGACGGACACGAGGGCGAGCTTGTCAAGGAGGAGATGGAGAAGGCTCCGAAGAAGGGCAAGTTCAAGGGCAAGCCAGAGAACCTCAAGGACGCCGAGCACGATGGCACGGAGTACAAGGTCTACGCGGGGAAGTTCTACGACAAGGACACCCTGGAGCTCGTGGCTTGGACGAACAAGGGTGAGTTCACGCTCATCTAAGCGCCGCTTCCGGTAAAAATGGTCCACAAACCCCATTTTTACTTAAAATTGATGATTTTGCGAACTATGAGTACCCTGTATAGTCCACAAAAATGGAATGCCAGATATGTTTCGATACTTTCCCGGAGTTATACAAAGTAGGTTGCGGTTCAACCGTCGACCACGAGATATGTTTTGACTGTGAGATGCAATGGCGTGAGAAAATGCCTGTACGCGATGGGAAACGCAAGATGAGTTGCCCCACGTGCCGTCAAGAAGAAACCTCCCGCACCGTGGAATCGCTTGAGCGCGAACTAGCAGCGCTCTATGGGACGGTGTATACCATCTCACCGCAAGATGAGGCAGAGAATGCGCTTCGTGCCATCATGAGCCTCGACCCCACCACACGAGCTTTCGTCGCGAATCGCATCTTGGCGACCACATTGGAAACCCCGTCCTAGGCGACTCTTGTCGGTAAAAATGGTCCACAAACCCCATTTTTACTTTAATTTTGGGAAAACCGTAAGAAAACTTAAAAAATTGACGGTTTTTGCGAAAATACTTAACCGGTATAGTCCACAAAAATGACATGCCAGATATGTTTCAATACTTTCCCGGAGATGTACAAGGTGGGTTGCGGTTCAGCCGTCGACCACGAGATATGTTTTGAGTGCGAGAAACAATGGCGTGACAAGATGCCCATACGCGATGGGAAGCGCACGATGAGTTGCCCCACCTGCCGTCAGCCAGAGACAAGTCGCACCATGGATTCGCTCGAGCGCGAACTAGCTGCGCTCTATGTGAGTCGTCCCACCCTTACGCTAGAAGAGGAGATTCTGAATGCGTTTCAGCTCTTCCGGCGTGTTGACCCAAGGCTGCGTGCTGTGTTCGCGCGTAACCTCCTGGCTACCACGCTTCCCGCGCCTAGCCCAAGGCCCGCCACGCAGTTCTGCGCAAGTGGCCGAGACTGTCTGACACGGTCTCGCGTCAATTCTCGTAGCAAGACCATCCTCAAGTGCCGAGCCTGCCGTGAGGTCGCGTGCTGCAAGAATTGTAGGTTCTGTACAGGATGCGTGCCCCTTGGGTCAAGCCCTGTCGCAAGCTCGGTCGCAAGCTCCGAGCCAAGCGCAGCTACCGCCTAAATGACAGTCAAGGGTAAAAATGGTCCACAAACCCCATTTTTACTTAAAATTGACAAGTTGTCTGTCAAATACTTATCTGTATTAAAAAGCACACCATGTCTAGTGAGTATTTGCGCCAGTATAAAGATAGCATTTTCGTGTTGGTCCGCACAGACAATTGGGCGAAGGTCGAGGAAAAGATAGACCAAGACAATGCCTTCGAGGAACTACTTCTTGACTATGTAGACGCACGTCTCGCGGTAGATGCCTGCTGGAGTGCTCGGATGCGCATCCACAAGGTGTCATACCCTATCAAGAAAGAGCGCCTGCTCGCAGAAAAGGTCGCGGGCGAAGCCCATCTGGCTGCGATTGAAAAACGACAGCAGTTGGAGCGAGAGGTGACCGAAGCCTTCTTGGGAGAGAGTGGGATGAAAGAAGATGCTCAGCGATGCAAAGAACTCTCCGAGGCGTGGGCACGGGCGAGTTTGGCGGGTCTCATCTGAACCCGATGGTCGGTAAAAATGGTCCACAAACCCCATTTTTACTTAAAATTGACGAGTGTTCGGGAAAATATTTCTCTTTTATTCAACAAGCGACATGGAGTTCTTTGCGCAATACAACACCACCCCTGCCGAGATGGGCATTGATTTGGAGTTCAAGGAGAAGTTCAAGGAAGTCGCCTCCCTGCTCGTCGCTCATGCGGAAGCAACCGTGGCTGCGCGGGAAGCCCACAAGACTTGGCGTGCGTGGAAAGGCGGTCGCACCAAGGCCGAGTTCTACAAGGAAGACCAGCGACTCAAGGGCCTCTCCAACGAAGCCTATCTCGCAAAGGCTCAGACACTCGAGGCTCTCCAAATCGCGCTGATGGGAGAGGCGGCGTGGCTGGAGGAAAAGCGCCGGGCACAGGAGAACTTGGACGAAGAGTTCGAGCAGGCTCTTCAGGACGACCTCGCATAAGCTCCCCCGCGGTAAAAATGGTCCACAAACCCCATTTTTACTTAAAATTGACAAGTTGTCGGTGACATTTGTAACCATACAATACAAACGCCAAGATGATGTTCGCTGAAGAAATCACCGCTGAAGAGCTGGGCATCGATGCCAACACCTTCATGGAGCGGTTTGACGAATTGGGACTCTTTATCGAGAACCATGCGGAAGCCATCGTGGCCTCGCGGAAGGCCTACAACGAGTGGCGCACCCAGTGGCGAGCCGAGTTGCACTCTGATGAACCCACACACGATACTGCCAAGGAAGTGAAGCGTCTCAAGGACTTGTACGAAGACGCCGAACTTAAGCAAGACGAGACCTACGAGGCCCTCCAGATTGCCGTCATGGGCGAGGATGCTTGGAAGGTCTTGAAGCGCCGTGCGGAGCCCGTCCTGGCCTAAGCGGGGCAAAAACATTGCGTTGTTTTTTGCTTTTTGTTTAAAATTGACACCTTTTTCACAAAAGGATGGACTTTATAGATGTAAATCATGTTTTCCAAGTGGTTTATGTGCTCGTCCCCCCAGTTGGATGTCAAGCCAAAGTTTACAGGAGAGTTGCCAGAAGATGTGGTCGGGCTTATCCGTGAGTTCTCGCGCCCTCGTCTTCGCTACCCGAAGACCTATAAGACCATCTTGACGATGTGTAACCTTAAGAGCTGGCCCGACCTGAGTCAGTATCTCTCTGTACCAGGCGAGTCACTTCACAGTGTCAATTACTATATTGGCATGGGTAAGAATCGCTTTAAGGTGGGACTCACGTACCTAGAAGAGGGTGAATACGTGACCCTCCTTTTGGTGGGAGCGTTTCCAGACGCCGAGACAGGCATCACTCCGGTCATTGGACACGTCGATGATTACGACCATGTGCCCTGTTTATTCACAGACCTTGTCGACGAAGTGCCATGAACGGTCCAAGAGCAGAAACATTGCGTTGTTTTTGCTTTTTTGTTTAAAATTGATGAAAAATACAGAAACGGTGAACGTTTTATCGATAAAACGCAACTTAGATTGCGATGGAGACCGTCAGCTTGAGTGTTAAACTTGGGAAAGACATGGGTCTTCGCCCCCACTTCATGATTCGTGAGTTCCTCAAGCCTCCCATGAAGCATTACTTCGCGTACAAACGCTCGGTAGCCAAACTGGCGGTCCGTCGTCCCAACCTCCTGGTTGCGGTCAAGCGAGGTCTCTGTGGCCCAGATGCCGACCGGGTCATTCAGGCGTTCGTGGTGTATGCGGACGCCGTAGAGAGGGCTCACACCGCGATTCAAGCCTGCCCGCTTGAGCCTCAGGCGCGCACCGGATTTTCGAGCGTAACCGCCTACAGTCTGTGGTTGGAATCCTGCGAACATTGGAAGACGTGTCTTGAGGTCGCCTCTGCTGCCAAGTTGTCTCAGTATTACAACACGCTGACGTTGCTAGACCTGGTCTTTGAAGAAGGGCCTGAAAAGGTGGCAGAGGTGGCCTATGTGCACGCATTTCAACGAACGCGTCTGCCAAATAGTAATCGGATGTGAGGGTGTATTTGGGGCAAAAAAGGGCGACTTTTTTGATTGTTGGATAAAATTGATGCTTTTTTGTCAATCATCCGGTGGTATATCGTTTCAACATGCTGTCTGAATCCCCGAAAAACGAGGTCCAACCCAAGCCAGAGCGCAAGCCGAAGGCCCCGTCTAAGCGAGAGGAAGAGCGCAATCCGAAGACACCCAAGCCGAAAGTGTATACGAACACTGGGTTTAGCTTCCCACCCCTTCGCATTGTGGAGGACAAAATGACCCCCAAGCAAATCCTGGAGACCTTCAACACGGCCTTTGGTGGCGACGCGGTCATAGAAGTGACCAAGGGCAAGGATGGCGCTCGTATCATCCATTTTGACCAAGGTTGCGAGCAGCGCATGTACTTGTGGGACGAGTTCTACGAGGCCCTGGACGAGTACGGTGCGGTGTGGATAAAGGCGGAGTACCTTGGCGACGAGGAGTATCCCCACACTGGCATCGCGTATCTCAAGGAGCCCCGGGAGGGGTACTGGGAGGTTCACTACGCCAAGAAGACGCCTCCCCGCCGTGCCACGGCCCTCGACAACCCTCGCGTGGGCAAGGATGGAAAGTTGCGACACTCACCTGCGCGACCGTGGCCACCTGTGGTTGTCAAAAAGTGTACCTGTTGCTGTTCATGCGGAGCAAAACCGATGGGCACCCGCATCTAAGGACCAAGTGGGGCAAAAAGGGCGACTTTTTGCTTTTTTGATTAAAATTGAAGCCTTTTTCGCGTTTATATTCAAAGTATTTAAACGATGGCCCTTTGTGATTACCCACTCCCTGAAGAACTCGGTCGCCTTGTGAACGAGTATGCCAAGCCGGCCTTCGTCCATTGGCGCCTCTTCAACGAAGCAAAACAAGTGGTTCCCAAACGACACTGGAAAGACCTCCGTGAGGCGCTCTCTGGACCCAATGCGGGCAAGGTATGTCAAGCGTTGACTATCCACATCGAAATGTGCCGTATTTTGATGGTTGCGGATACCAAACTTAACGACTACCGAGTCTCGATTGGTGACACAGGAATCGCTCGCTGGTGCCACGAGACCCGAACGGTGATAGTTCCCACCCTTACTCCAGAGCAGTTGACCGAGAGAGGGCGTTTGTCGCTTGTCTGTTACCAAACTCGAGGAATCCATTTCAAGACCTACCGCGAACTCTTGGTGGAGATGCACGGAGAGCCAACGGTAAAGTACGCCGAGTACTTGGACCGGCGCAGGGAGCGATATGGCTGGAACGATTACGGGCATCCGCTGACGTTGAAGGATTGGGAGGAAGACGAGTAGACTCCATGCTGGGGCAAAAAGGGCGACTTTTTGCTTTTTTAATTAAAATTGACGGCTTTTTCGAGAAGTCCGTCGAATTATTCACATTGAACGATGTCTTCAGACCGTGTCTACCCTGCTCTGCGCATTACGGAGGAGAAAATGACCCACCAGCAAATCCTCGATTCGTTCAACACCGCCTTCGCGTTCGAGTACACGCTCAAGGTGACCAAGTCCAAGAACACCCGCATCATCCATTTCGATGCGAAGAAGCTGAACGAGCTTACGGAGGATGACCTGGTGTTGGAGGAGTTTGACAAATTCTACGAGGACCTCGACCGCTACGGCAAGCTTTGGATAGAGGCGAACCCGCAGTATACGAACGAGACCGAGGGGTTCCTCTACATCACGGAACCGGAGGAGGGCTTTTGGGAGGTGACCTATGCCAAGGCCAAGCCCAAGCCAGTCAAGCCCGCAGCCAAGCCTAAGTCCAAGGCCAAGGCCAAGACCGCAGTCGTTTTCTGCACCTGTGGTGGCTGTACCTGCGGAAAGCCTCTGGGCACTGCCATCTAAGGACCCACGTGGGGCAAAAAGGGCGACTTTTTGCTTTTACTAAAATTGACATGCTACAAATCAAATACTTATCGACAGTACTATCCATGGAATTTCCGCCTGAACTTCTCAGCATCATTCGCGAGTTTTCCCGACCTGCTTTTGTCCACTGGCGCCTGTTCAATCAAGCGAAGTCGGTCGTCGAGGCTCGTCATCTGGCTCCCCTTCGGCGAGCTCTCCGCGGACCTCACGAGGCTCAGGTGAGCGAGACATTGAAAATGTATTTGCGGGCGGTCGAGCTCCGAAAGTTTTGCGAAAATAGCCTTCGTACCTTCGAACGGTCTATCGGCATCTATCGAGAAAGGTCGGTCTGGTGCCAGGAGACTCGCACGGTTAGGCAGTGGTGTCAGGAGACACAAACCGTGGTCCCCTTTCCGGTTCTAACAGAAGAGCAAACCACGATGAGTAATCGATGGGCATCCTGTGTCCTCAAGTCGTGTAACAAAGAGTTCACCTATCGTCGCGAACTCATGGTCCTCGTATACCAGTAAAGGGCGACTTTTTTGCTTTTTTGCTTAAAATTGAATCTCGAATAATTCACATCTCGTCCGTATAAACCATGGAGCTTCCACCTGAGCTTCTCACTCTGGTTCGTGAATATGCCCGGCCTATTCTCAAGTATCAAGACGAATATCTCGCAGCCAAGCCTACGCTCACACCTCGGGTGTGGTCGATTCTCCACCGAAGGCTGTGTGATGACGATTCGGAAAATGTCTTGGATATCCTCAAGATATATCTGAAGGCCTTTGCCCGACGGATAGAGGCCGAGCAGGAGTATGATGACCTATGCGCAACCCCGTGTGGACCCTACACAAGCGACCTTCAGATGCGTTGGACAGCGCAATGCCGTCTGCGGAAAAATGAACGTGACGCAAAGTGGTCTCAGGACGTGGTCTATCGTGAGCTCATGATTGCGATGCTAGGAGAGGAGACTGTCGACCGGGAGCAACTGGCCTATGTGGACGATGACTACACCTATGGTTCCGATTCCGAATAGGTCTTTTTCTTACTTAAAATTGATGTTAAAATGGAAACGTCTCTACATGTATTCACAAGATGGCTCACTTTCATTCCAATGTCTTTCAGCTTCCGATGGACCTTCGCCTTCAATGGTGGGACGCTATCATGCTAGAAGAGCGCGAGGCAATCGTGGCAGAATTCAAGGCACGCCCACCGCACGCGGTTCACCAGGAACGGATGAAACAAGTCATGCGAGACATTGGTTCGCATGGCATCGAAGACATCGTGACTGAGTTCGTTCACAGTGACTATTGTAGCCGGAAAGAGTCTGATTTCGTCCACTTCCTCACGGATGGATTCACTCAAGCCGAGCGCGCGGACATGCTGGTGCGCTTGAAACGGTGCCATTGCTGTAGCCGACACACGCACTACAAGAACGTCCCCTTCAAGCCAGCCGATGCCGTGCCCGAGAGCAAGAAGGTGGAGTGTTTCTGTAACTGCCGGCACTACACCCGCCTTTTCGCCCGGAAAACTCTTGCGTGAGTTTTTGATTGTGCTATTGCCAAAATTGATGAATCCATAAATCAAACACCCAAGATATATAAAAATGAATTACATTCGCGAAATTCGTCAGTTCCTCTTCGATTCTGCCCTCGCCGATTTGAGTATCGTTCGTTGGACTTTGTTGGAGGAACAGATGAACGGAGCCCATGCCACGGAATACATTGATGCTCTTCTTGCGCACCGAAACGCAAATCAGCTCTATGAAAGTGCGTCGAAAAATTACAAGACCTTCCTCAAGAGTGGCACAAACGACTGGGAAGAAGAGGAGAGGCTCTATGAACTCGTTCGCAAATATCGTGGTGAGTCGGAACGGACAAACCAAGTGATTCAAGACATGCTGTTGGAAAGTGATGAATACAAGACCATGGAACCCGAAGAAGTTCCAGGATACGTGTAATCCAGCAAAAAAGTATCTACATATCCTTCGCATGGATTCCATACTTTTTTGCCATCCAGATGAGTAGGTCCTTTTCCGCTTTTTCTTCGGTCTCCATGAGTTGTCTCAGTTCACCACAACAGAGGGGTACCTCGCTAGAAACATCGTAGTGCCTCCGCACCATGTTAGACTCCTCGTATTGCTTTACTGCCTTGTACGATTCCACATACTTCTTCAACGCCTCGAGTACTTGTTCCGCGTAGGGTCCCTCCAGACTGTCGTAGAGGTAGAGCCAGTGACCGCGTAGGTCCATTGCGTCCATTGCCTCCTCGTATTCTTTGTGGAAACGATGTTCCGGGTAAAATAGAATGCGGAATGTAATGCGAAAGAGGTCGAAACACATCATGGCACACTTCATCTTGCTATATCATCTTCTGACTTTTCAGTGAAATAATCAATTTTATTAAAGGTCTAAACAAAAAGGTCGCCACCTTCTTGTCTCATCGCTTTTGTCTCTTAGACCCACACGCGTCGCAACTGAATGGTGGTCTGTCCCTCTTCGCTCCCTGGTCCTGGGGGGTAGTTCTTGAGCAGTTCGTAGAAGCTCTGGGCGACGACGATGTCCCAAAACTCAGGTCCGCCGATGAAGTCCGATACCGCATGTCGCTTGTCTCGCTGGCACAGGTAGATTGCCCGTGACTCGTCTAGTTTACACGTCCGCCAGTCTACTCGGCATACCGGCCGAGCAAAGTCTTGAATGAGACTCTGAAGTGACTCTGGCATCTCCTTGCTTTCAGAGGGTGTCTCTTTCGTTTGGCTTGGTTGAAATGTCGAGAGGAGCTCCATCAAAGGGGGCACAGGTGAACGTTCAACCTTGGGCTCGGGCTTGTGCTGAAGGAATTCGAAAACAGCTTGAAAGAAGGTGTTGTCGTCCATTTCACGATTAAAGGCATTGATACCGTTAAGTATTTGAACCGAAACCCGTCAATTTTAAACAAAAAACCGTCTCACGCTGAGGTAGTCTTTTTTGCGGTTGACTTGCTTGTCGCGGGCTTGCTTGGGTACGTTCGCTGAATCCGTTCCCAGTTCTGCTTGGCGAGTTCCGCTGAGAGAGCCTCCATCTCCGGGTCCCAGTGACTACGGGCCACCGTCGGGAGGGGAGTTCGCGCGACATATTCGTGAAGCTCTTTAAAGTCCATGTTCGCTTTTTACAGATAAGTATTTGAACCCAAATCCATCAATTTTATCAAAACGCGATAAAATTTTACATAAAAGGCCAAAACCAATTCATTTCTTGTTCTTCAATGTAGTCTTCGAAGTCTTTCTCTGGTTCTGGTTCTGGTACGGGCTCGATGATTTCCTCTACAATCTTCGTATCGGTTGCTTCTACAGAGTGTGATGCTCCCATTCCATGGACTAGTTGTTTCTTTTTAAATACAAATCACTCTAAAATTGAGCGGAATGTCCAATCTGAAAGAATGGCAAACCATGCCACGAAAAACCAACGACGTTCGCCGTAAAGGCAAAGACAAAGCTCGCGAACACTTTGAGAAGAAAGGCAAGTACGATGGAAAATCCATTCGTCGTATTACCGCTTATTTAGAGAAACATCAACCTAAAATTGACGTGTTTTCGAGTAAGTTTTTTACTGTATAAAAACAAGAACATGTCCTCGATTGACCAACTTGTCTCCGACCTCCAGCTGGACCCACCTCCCTTCACGCCTCTCAAGCGTGTTGCTCCACGGGCTTGTCCAGATGCGCCTCGCAAGCGACGCGTGACCTTCCAAGAGCCTATCGAAACACCCCTCGTGCCTCCGCCATGGCACCTGGACCGACACGACACCTCTATCGGTGGATGGAACGCGGAACGGGCATAAAAATTGAACCCATTCGCGGTTCTTTTTTGTTTAAGTATAAAAATGACACCCTTTATGTTGGAACGCATTCAGGCCTTTGAGCTCTTGTACGAAGCAATCTTTCTTCCGCCTCCTCCCGTTCTCCGAAGGGAACACGCCGGTAACGGGGAAGCAGTGGAATGGCCAGACACCGACGAAGAGTGAGCTGTTTTTCTTGAAAATTGATGTCTCTTTTTATTCAAAAACTTAGGTAAAATGAAAGAATGAATCTATTGCTTCTCGAACAAGTGAAATGCGGGGGTACGACGGAATATGCGGTAACCTTGGTCACTGGACAGACCGATGACGAAGACAGCCACTACGTGGAGGGTGTTGAAAAGACACGCACTTTCGCAACCGAAGAGGAATCCATTCGTTGCTTCGAGCAATTGCGTCCTATCGCCAAGTACACGCCTTACGCAGCGCTTAAGCGTTTCAACCGCTATTGTAACCCAAATCGCATCAAGATGGACATGACTCAGTGTTTAGGACCCACCAAAATCCTCCAACACCGTGTCACGCGTCCCGATGGAACCATCTCTGTTTGGAAGGCGGTAGTGTCTGGTGGCGAGATTGCTTACCCAGGAACA
>Ga0078894_10000201_pt1 | contig 39287 bp, 23 predicted proteins | sample LauGreSu1BDMLBSD_2_FD_67506 | JGI IMG/M metagenome (GOLD analysis project Ga0078894, IMG submission 67506) | Freshwater lake microbial communities from Lake Michigan, USA - Su13.BD.MLB.SD (version 4) (version 4) | ecosystem: Environmental > Aquatic > Freshwater > Lake | place: Lake Michigan...
TATATCTTAAAGATTCTAGCTGGTGGACTCCTTTTGGGACTGGCTCACGCTATTACACTGATCGAACGGGTACTCCAGACGCTTGTATGGTTGCGGCTTCTGCCTTCGCTTTAGAGAAAGCATTAGCTTCATTTAAAGAACGTTTTCAACGCTGTCAAGAATTTCAATCTACTATTGAGCCTGAATTAAAGTCTTTAGGTTATTATGTAGTAGCCGAAGATACTTGCCGCTCGCCCAACACCACTTTTGTACATAAAAAAGATGCAATCAATGATTTGTTAAAATTAAACGAAAGTAATATTTATTGTGGGTTAGGATCTGCTTGTGGATCTCATGCTACGGGCGTTAGTAAATCTTTAAAGAATTTTGTTTATCCACTAGAATATAAAATATCTTCTCCTCATGATTTCATTAGAATTTCACAATGGGGAGAATATGGTAAAAAAGAAGCTAAAAAAATTATTAATGTTTTAAGGAAAACTTGAAACATGTTAAAGGATTACCAAAAATAAAATGTGAAATATCTGAGTGTAATGTCACTGATTCGGCGGCATTGCACTATCATCATATAATAGAGCAACATGAATTACAGACAGATAATAGTGTTTGGAATTTATGTGTAATTTGCGCTGTTCATCACAATTTGGTTCATGCTGGAAAATTAAAAATTATAGGACCATATCCATCAACGCACAATAATGGAAGAATTTTAGTTTATGAAATAGATGGTAAGTGCAACATTCCTGGAATAACTCAACCATACTATCAACCAAAGCCAAAAGGCATTAGATTAAGGAAGTAATATGACTGGTAAAAGTGAAAAAGAAATGAGAAAAACAGTTTTACACATGGCAAAATTATTAGGATGTGTTCAAGAAGTACAAGCAATATTTAATAAGTATGATGTTTTATTAAAACAATCAGTTGATCCGAATGAAAGATATCAAATTGGATTGTCGGGAGTAAAAGAACTTCATACTTTAATGGGAATGAAGGGGGCATTAATTGTTAATGGTCAAATTATTTTGCCACCAGATAAAAATTTCAATCCAAATAAATATATTATTTCATAATTAAACAATTAATATATCCATAATCATGCATTTCATTAGGAATATGAATATGGAAAAACAATTTACAGGTAAAGTTATTTGGTTCAACCCTAAAAACGGCTATGGCTTCATTGAATGGTCAGATGATGGAGTAAAGCAAAAAGACATGTTTGTTCATTTTTCTGATATTGTTTGTGAAGGATTTAAAACCTTAACAAAAGATCAGACAGTATCATTTAAAGTTGGCAAAAATCATAGTGGAAATCCAAAGGCAATTGAAGTCACTGTGAAATGAAATTTTTAATTCATAATCGTTCTCGATTATCAGTTTCTATAGGTGATTTAAAAATCAGTATACCTCCAGGTAAAACTATAGATCTGCTAAAAAATAAAATTGGAATTACTTTAGATCAAATACAGGCATCTTATAGTTCTGGTTCTTTATACAGAAAAAGAGACAAATTAGTTAAAGTAGAAAACGCTCCTTTACCTTTTAAAGCTCCAGACATTTCAGTTTCTAAATTGGCAGGGTTAACAGATAATCCTATTGGAAATTTTTCTAAAAATACCTCTATTTATAATGAGGTATTCGGAGAAGACGTTAATTTAACAGATGATGAATTTATTAAACAGTTAATTGAAGAAGAGCAAATGCTCTGGAACCCTCACGAAAGAAAAAAATAAGATTTAGCTATTATTAATAATAATTTTGCATATTAGCATGGCTACTTTAAAACCCCGCTCTCAAATCATTCATCCTACTGAAGGGGTAAGTTTACGTGTTCAATTTTATGATCTTGCAGGAAATCCTGTAGATTTAGTTGCAGTGCCTCAAGTTACTATCATTCAACCAAGTGGAAATGTAGTAACCGGACCTACTAGCGTAGGCGTTTACCGTGTAGATACTGGTTTATATGGTTTTGATTATACTACCCAATTACAAACAAGCCAAGGAGTCTGGGTAGATCTTTGGAGAGGTCAAATTCCATCAGGTCAAATTATTGTAAAAGAATTTAATTTTACAGTATTTTATACTCAAACTCCTTTAACCAACAGCGATGGCTATTGGGCATTGGGAGATGATGTACCATTTAATTATTCTCAAACTGCAATATTAAATATTAATAAATTATTAAAAGGACTGAAAGCTAGATTAAAATCTAGTGGTAAATCAGCGGGTGTAGACCAATTTAATAATCCAATTTATGTAGACTGTGATATTTACAGCACAGATCAGCTAGTAACATTTTTAGCACAATCTTTAAGCATGTTCAATGAGATACCTCATTTTACAGCATTTGAATTTCATCATACAGAAATTATTACTTTATTTTATGACATTTTGGTTCAGGGAGCAACTCTATTAGCTTTGTCTAGCCAGGCTCTTATTGAAAGAGGTAGAGAATATAATTTAACTGATAACGGAGTAAGTTTAACACCTCCAACGGTCAGCGAATTATTAAATACTCAATGGAGTACAGAATTAACAAATCATTTAGAAAGAACCAAGATTATAAAAGGAAATATGAAACCTGCGCCGTTGGGTGCTGGCACTTTGACAGGAAGCGTTGTCCGTGCCCCACAATTTGCTCGTCTCCGCTGGCTCCGCGCCCGTCAAATCTACTGATATAATTAAATAAAAGACAATTAAAGAAATAATATGAATACAGAAAAAAATTTAAAACTTTTAAATGAAATTAAACAAAAAATTAAATCAACAGATACTATTAAAAAAATGTTTAAAGATGAAGGTTTATCTTTAGATATTATTGATTTAGTCCCCATGTGCTTTTCTGATTTAGAAGTTTCGGCTCGCACTCAACACGGAATTATTTATTTTAATAAAGATTTATTAAAAAAACCAGAAGAAATAGACCATTATATGGTTCATGAATTAACTCATGTATTGCAGCAATGTTTCTCTGATGGTCCAACTCAAGGATCAAATGATTCAAATTATTTAGATAATCCTTATGAGCAAGAAGGATTTCAAAATCAAACTAAATTTTTATCTGAAACCGAAGGAGAGGAAGTTGCAGAAGAATACATTGATAAAGTCTTAGAACACCATGATGTCTCTAAAAAAGAAATAAAAGATAAAAAAGACGCATTACTTTCCACTGCTTCTATGAAGAAAAGAAAAGATAAATTAACAGAATTTTTAACTTCTCAACTTCCTGAAAAACAAAAAGATGACACAATAAGATTGCATGACGCAAGTAAAATTACATTAAATATGCTACGTAGAATGGAAGAAGATCCAGAATATAAAAAAAGAATTTTACAATTAATGAAAGAAGATAAAGAGCAAGAATTATTAGACAATCCAGAATTATTTAATAAAATAAAAAAAGAAAGACAAGAAAAAATAGATCAAGTAGAAACTAATAGAAAAGGCGTAGCCGAGATGCTAAGAGTCTTAAACGAACTTAGCGAAAAAAATAAAAGATAAATATGTTTAATTGATATATATTATTAATTAGGCATATTTATGATATGTCTTGCGATCCTCCTATTCCAAAATATTTACCACACAGTGTAGTGGGGATAAAAAAAGCTTTTTGCACTCCTGATGGACAAGGCGTAACATTGGAGTGGGAAAGAGCCTATCCTTCTCCTTATAATTTTAAAATTGGATATAATATATATTATTCAACAATTAAAGAAGATGTTTTTTCTGAAGGTCCAAAATATTTAGTATTAGACAAAAATACTATTGATTTATTAGATTTCACCCCAGGAGATAGTTATTATTTTGCTGTAAGAGCAACTGTATTCGATCCAACATTAGTTTCTTTAGATGGATTACCAGACGAGGGAGTAGCTAAAATATATCCTGAGTCTTCTTTATTGTCTGATATTTCAGATTCAGATACTACAGTTTATATTAATGACATTGAATTATTTCCAAATTTTGGAGTAATTCAAATTGGTGTAGAATTAATGAGCTACACCAATAAAGATATTCCTAATAGTGCTTTAACTGGAGTAACTAGAGGAATTTTAAAAACTACAGCCAAGTCACACACTGTAGACGGCTATGATGGATATGATCAATGGGATCCTTTCATAAAATTTTGGAAAGGATTTGAAGATAAGAATTTATCATATTATCAAGAAGTAATTAATTTTGCATATCCTAATTACGCTTATACAAATACAGATGGCTACAAATACAGCCAAGATATTGTATATTCTAATTTAAAAAACGTAGACAATAATGAATCTGACTTCCCAAGATATGATTTAGTTGGATGGAGAAGAACAAGTATTAAAGATTATTTAACTGGTAAGTGTGTTGGAAGTTATTTTGGTGGAGAAATTTACTGTGCAGATGGATATGATGGAGTCGGAAGGCAGATTAGAGGACCATCTATAACAGATGAAAATAACAGAAGACAAGAATTACTATTAGAACAAACTGGAAAAGCTGTTGTTTTACTTAGAAGATATCATACTGGAATTCGCTGCAAATGCTTTTTGGCAGAAGTCGAACAGCCTGATGATCGATGCCCTTCTTGTTTTGGAACTGGATTCACAGTAGGATATGAACAATTTTTTAATCCAAGAAGAAGCGATGGAAGAATCTTAGTTAGAATTGATACTACAGATGAAGATATTGCTCAACAAGAAGCAGGATTAGAAAATACTTTCGCTCCTAGTGGATGGACTTTGGTTTATCCCGTTATTAAAGATCGTGATATTATTATTCTTTACGATCCTTATGAAAAGGAGTTAGAAGAAGCTAGATATGAAATAATGAGCGTTACTAGAAATGTTATTTTTTACGAATCTTATGGCGCTCAAAAATTTAAATTACAAAGAATCCGCAAAACTGATTCTGCTTATAAAATTAAAGTTTTTTCTGATAGCTCTATGATGCCTAGTAATTTAACTACCAGCATTAACATGGGTGGAATATTTTTACCTCACTCTCATACTGTAGTTGTGAGTGAGAAAATTGTTAATATTAATCAAATTAATCAACTGACTAGTTTAGGCGGAGCAAACATAACACAAAATCATACGCATCAAGTTGTCAATGGAATTGTTCAACCTGCAGCTGATGGTCATACTCACACTGTGATTTTGTGAAAAAATGCTTAAATCTTACTTCGTAAGATTTGTTAATATTAATATTTAGATTTATTATAATATTAAGATCTAGATCTATAATAAGATCTATATATAATTATAATCGCGTGCGTAGCGCGCATACGCGCGTATAATAAAGTATGTAGTTCATAGTGAAGCAGATTCTCAGGGGTAAACAATTTTAAAGTGAGACTCAATTAACAAGATAACAATATAGCTAATATTATTTTAAGAAGATAATAGTTTTATCTAGTCTCTCTCAAGAGACATGGTTTTAAATTTTAAATACTAAAATAGATTAATTAAATTAAGAACAAGGTAAAAGTTCGGCATAAAGGCATGACAAAATTCGTAGGATCAAGCAGAGTAAGAGAAGGTGGTCGACCTGTAACGCATTATCAGGATTTTATTGCTCACACTGGAGCGACTGATTGGCGTCATAAAGCTTCCGATATAGACATGGAGCCTTTAGTGTATGGCTCAACCGTTCAATCTGCATTAGAGCAAGTAAAATCAATTATTGAAAATGCAGGAACTGGTTTTATTTCAATTGGAAAATTAAATAATGTTCCAGGCGTTTACAACGCAGATGATCCTGCTACTCCGACTTTAAAAGATGCTATTTATGCAGCAATCTTAGATTCAAGATTGACAGGTGGTGGAACAATTTTATTGTTACCCGGAACATATGAAGTTACAGAAACTATTGATATTCCAAATGGAATATCTTTAATTGGAGATATGGCTGGAACTTATATAGTAAGCCATTTATCAACAGATAATTATATTTTTAATATTTTAACTTCCTCTTCTAATTTTTCTATAGGCGGAGATTCAGGATTTGGAAATCAAACAGTTTTAAAGCCTTCCGGCACTTTTCAAACAAGATTTGAAAATTTAATTATCACAGATAATTCTGATGGTTCAGTTAATAGCGGAAATGCTACTTTAAGCGGTTCTACTAAGTCCATGGTTTATTTGGAGCGTGGTGCAAATGTAGAATTTAATAAAGTAACATTTATTGGCAGGTTAAATAATGGACCTGTTTTAAATAGAATTAAAACAAATCAAATTATTTCTTGTCAAGCTACTGGATTCACTAGGGCTACTTCAGTAGCTTTTAATAATTGTTATATTGATTCAGTTGTCAGACTTGGAGATTTTTCTCCAGCGATTGGCGATACTGACTTTTTGTCTGTAAAAAATTGCAAGATTAGATTTTATGGAGAGGAAGTTGGTTCTTCAAATAAAGAATTAATTAAAAGTACTTTAGCAAATATTGAAATAGAAAATAATTATATTCAAGGAGCCGGTTCTGATGCGGGCACCATATTGAATGTTTTATCTACTTCTGTATCTTCTAGTACCAATTGTTCAATAAAAATTTCTGGAAATTCAGGTTATTCTGTTGTATCAACTGCTCTGGGAGGGTCAAAGCTTTACGATTATAACTACGGTTCTTCTGTCCGAATAATAACTTCTAGCAATTCTTGGGGCAGTCATCGACTTGGAAATACTCTGTGGAGCATTGTTCTTGGGATGGACGAGGGAGATGTAGTAGGATCTGCGGCATTAGACTTTGTATTTTCTTGCTATAATTCAGATGAATCTACGCTTCCAACAATTATTTTAAATCCTGGATTGTATAACGTTACCGTTAATAGTGGAGGTTTTTACAGTTTTAAATTAGAAGGAAATCAACTGGGAAGATATTATCCTATAATTAATTTAAATTTGGGAACTGGTACATTAGATTATTTTAATAACAGATATGTTGTTTTAGGAAATTCTTTAAAAAATATTTATTTTAAATCTACTGATAATTTTTGTTCAGTTCATTTAACTCCTGGAGGACCATCTACTTCGGACGGATCTGCTGAAAATATCACAGTAGATAATTGTATTTTTATAAATACAAATTTATTTATTGATCCTGCGAATTCAAGTTTTATTTCGGATGGTCAAGAAGGGTTTTATCCATTTAACGGCGCATATATTTCTAAGTGTACATTTTATCAAGATTCAACATTTCCTGCTAATTGGTCATTTTATGCCCCTCCATTAGATAATATTGTTTTATCTGATTCAAGATTTATGGGAGCAGGATATGCAATTAATCACAGGGAGATTACATCCGGTCCTTTTAAAAATGATTATTTTTCTTTTTCTTTTTCGCAAAGAAAATTTACAGTTAATAATTGTGGCTTTTTCAGACTGGATCAAGTTGACAATTTACCATCTGTTGGTAATCCATATTATATGGATATAAGTCCTGGGTATGGACTGGTGCATTTTTCTAATTCTACAATTTCTTGGTATGATCAAAATTATGATGAATTTAATTTGTCTTTAAATATAGAAAAATTTATTTATATTTTAGCAGATTATGTTTCAGTAGATAATTGTTATTTTGAATTTCCTGATTTATTTTATACAAATTCTATTAAATATCCAGTTCCAGGATTGTGTATAGAAAATAATTCTGGGAGAACAAGTCTTAATATTAATAATAATTGGTTTGCATATGGATTATTTCCTTTAAAAATATTTGGAACCACAGTTGCTAATCAGAATACTTTTTATGAAATAAATAATAATAAATTTTTAAGAAACTCTAGCTCTTCTTTTTATAGTCCTTTTACTGTTGTAGATGTTGAAATTGAAGGAAATACTTCTGGATTTGAGCTTCCAAATGTTGTTAATTTTAATAATAATATTATTGAACAACAACCTTATCCTGGAAAAGATGGATATCAAGTTGAGCACTTTCAATTTACTAATTCATCAATTTATTCTACAGGTGCAGTTGTTCAAATTTATGCTAGCGCTTGCGTAGTAAATGTTTTAAATAATAAAATCATAGCAGAAGTAATAGAACCAGCAGATCATTCATTAACTCATTTTTCTGGAATATATGTTAATACTAGAAAGAATAATTCTGGAGATGTAAATAAATTTAATTATGTTAACGCTTGTAATAATTATATTTATTTAGAGGCTGGAACTTTTGATTTGGCATCTGCTAGTAGATATTGTTCTGTTTTGCATTTAAATTCTTCTTATGTTACCGTAAAAGATAATTATTTAAATTTTAACAATCAATCATCATCTGCAACTTTAGGATTTAAAGGCTGCTTAGTCATAGAGGGTAGTAAATATAATCAAGGCGATAGTATAGTTTCTGGAAACATTTTCGATAGAAGAGATGAAACTTCTACTTTAAGAAGTTTATTAGGCGGATATATTTTAATTGATTCTTCTGTTGATTATAGAGGAATGATTGTTGATAATTCATTTACAAGTCCATACTATACTGGAACTAACACTGCTTTATTATCTGATAATACTTCTGCTGATAATAAGTGGGTATTTACCAGAAATAAGAATCAAACTGTTCAGCTAACAATTCCTACGACTTATGGACAGTTAGGATTTCAAAACACTAGAGAAATACCATTTACCACTCAAAGCTGGGACACTAGCTATCTTCTTACTGTTGGTAATTTTACATATCCTCCTGCGCCTGTCGTCTTAGCTCCAGGAGAAGAGCATAAATGCAGCATTAGATTTTATGAAGAAAATGCTAGTGCGGTATATTTTGTTCATTCAGAGACTACTGATAAAATTAAATATCAATGGTCAATACCATTAAATGGAATTGTTCCGCTTGGAGCTAGAATTTTATTGATTGACACTACTCTTACTATTACTTCTTCTTCGCCTACAATCAAAACAGCAACTTTATCTTTTAATTCAAATAGTATTTTGACTCAATCTACATTGGACCCCATAAGTACGTCTGCAACTCAATTGTCCATTAGCATACCTAATGGTCGGCTTGTATCATCGGATTGTAATAGTATATGGCTAGATATTGAAATTGAATATGGTTCTTCTGGAACATTTGCTATTCTTGCAAATGCTATGAATGTCAAATATATTTTTTAAAAGGATTTTTATGGATGAATTTATTTCTTCTCTCACTAGTTTGTTTGGACCTGCATTTTTAGTTCTTTGTGTTGTTATTTACTTCTTGGTAGAAATTCAAAGAAGAATTTTAAAATTATTTTTTTCTAAATTCATTCCTTCTGTTCTTAAAGATGGGACTACTTTAAATAAAATTTGGAAAGACATTGTTTCTCCTTCCGCTGCTCCTGGCACAGGTATGTTATTTGCTTGGCTAGTTACTTCTTATCCTTATCCTGAAATCTTTACTACTTCTACGCCTAATAGAATTGCTTGGGGTATATTCACTGGATTCTTTAGCGAATATGTTTATAGAATTGCTAAACAAATATTTTCAGGATATATGGTTAGCCTTTCAGAAAAATATGGCAAAAAGAATAAAGATAAAGAAAAAGAATAATTATTAAGTTAAATCATTAAATCTAATTCTGTAAGAACCTAATATTTAGATATATAGATGCTAAATATTTTAAATAAGTCTAGGAAATAAATGAGCGTTTATCCTTTTGAGTTAGATGATGATACTACACTTCCCCGTGTAGATGATAATATTACAGAGACGGGTCAAGAAGCAATTAATGCTTTGCGCGATGCGGTTTTTAGCGTTCAAGAGACTTTAGGAGTTGAGCCCCAAGGCTCTGTAACTTCCGTAGCTAATAGATTAGATACATCTTTGAATTCAGATGGCACTATTAAAGCAAGTGCTTTAACATCAATTGGTTTAGTTACCTTACCAATTACGAATGCTCAAGTAGCTTCTAATGCTGGTATCTTAGAGTCAAAATTACAATTAAATCATTCTACTACTGATTTATATACTTTAATTGTTGCATCTAATTCTTTATTAAATTCAGTAGCGCTTTTAGCAAATAATACTTTTAATGATTTTACATTCCATCGTGTTGGAGCCAGTCTCTTATCAGATGGTTTAACTTCCGCAAGGCACGTACTTAGCCACATTGATTTAAACTCGGTCCCATTTGACAGCAGAGATCTTTCTTATGTGTGGACCGGACTAAAAGATAAAGATGGAAATTTAAGAACAGCAGTTACTGCAGCCCAAGGTTTATTACAAGTCAATGACGCTTTGACAGATCACGAAAATGCGACTTCATTGGCTCATCCTGCCTCGGCAATATTTGTAGATACGGATGCATTTACTGAAATACCATTAACTGCAACGGATGCTCAATCTGTATTTAATTATTTAGATCAATCAGAAATTTTAAATATGGGTCAACACAGAGCGACCCAACATGCAAATGCCATCCCTAGAATTTCTAGATCTAATAGGATTGATTTGGATGGATATGGTCATAATGTAATTCCCTCAACTACTTGTTACGCTTATTTGCTTTATCCTTCTAGCTCCGTTCCGGTAGACGATCTATCTATTGGAGATGATGTAATTAAATTTGTTTCTGATAATTCTAATTATTCATTTGATGCCGCTTTCTCTCAAGTTAAAGTTGGCGACATAATTAGAGTAAATTATGGCAATGGGCTTGAAGCAAGTTACCCAATAGAATCTATTAGATTTACTCCTGGCTCAGATTGGAGCGTTAGAATTAATGGTGTAAATCTATGCAATGCAACAGATGGTTATGCAATAGCTAGAGTTGATAGAGCATTATATGATGTTGATACTGCTGGAATTTTTTCTACCGCAGCCGCAAATGCCAGATACAATAACTCTCCTACAGCTACTTCGACGTTATCAAGCGTAATTGTTTCAGACCCTCGTGGTGCAATGGCTTTAGGGTTAGGATTTGATCCTAATCAAATTAATTCTACTCATTATAATTTATATTTACAGTTTTATCCAAATGGCAATCCCGAAGATAAGGTAATTAATTTACCAGCCATTGACGTTAGTGGAAACTCGGGAGCAACGCCTGGAAAATATACTTTAAATTCAGTTGTATCAACTGTAAATGATAAATTTAGAGAATATGGTTACAATTATAGATTTATTGCATTTGAACACAATGGCGAATTTGGATTAATGTTAGCTGATTCTATTAATCAGGCTTCTTTCTCTGTTATTAATGGAGATAATTCTTCTGGATCGCTTACTGTTGGCGTTTATGCAAATAATGTCGTCGGTATTAATTCAGATACTTTTGATGCCTTAGGTTTCGGAAAAATGGGAGCAAACATTGCTTCTCCAGCCTATTTGAATTCTTGGTCAAGTTCCAATGCTGCATTGTTGCCTACAAAAGTAATTAGACCGCTCAAAAGAAGATATGCAATTATAAACGGTGCTAAGTTAGATAAATTCCAAGATATGTACTTGGCGACGGATGGTTATTGGGATGGATACATCTCTAATAGAATTGTATTTCCTAGCACGGTAGAAACAACATATACAGTTCTTGCTAACTTGGCACCATCTGGTATCAGGGCTGGTAAAACTCTAGTAATTCAACCTACGGTTGATTTTAATAATATATTATATAATGACGCTGATTATGGAAGATTTATTATTAAATCTGTTAATTTTATAGGCTGCGGAGGCTCTCCTTCGTATACAGAAATTACTGTATTAAATTCTATTGCATATACGGGTATTTCAGTTGCACCTTCTGCCAGTCCAACTTTACCTGTAAAACTATATTTTTCATATGACTCTGTAGATTTTAATTCTCAAAATTTAATTGATAATATTCCAACCACTGCTGATTATAAAAGATTTCATGAAGTATATATTACTGATGCAGGAAAGACATTCTCTCATGAAAGATTAAGAATGCCAATTCAGGCTGAAACTTCGACTTTATTAAATACTAGTAATTTTCATGTTTTAGAAGTTTCTTCTAAACTTAAAGGATATACAGATAATAGTACTTTATTTACGAATCAATATTTAAGATTTTATGTGTTAAATTATGATTCTGTTACGGGCGAATTTGACGGGTATTTAGGCAGAAGAAATCCATTAGATTACAACGTTTATGATACTGGTCAAATTGTTTCGGGTAAGAAAAATTTTGTTACCAGGTTCTATGACGAAACAAATATTGATTATGTAGATGTTTTATTTGCAGATCAATCTGCAAGCCCCGGACTAGAAGTAATGACTTCATCCAGTCCAAGATACGTAGATTTAGAAATTTTTTCATCTTTAAGATTGGATGATGAATTATTTTTACTATCCAGCTGTGAAGTAAACTGGGATGCAATTTCCGGCGAAAACATAGTTCAATATGTTTCAGATCGCAGACAGTTTGGGTCTATAGATGAAACTGATTTTACAGATTCTGCTAAAGATTATATTTCTGCCGCTGATAAATATTTGCATGACAATGGAGTCATTCGTGGTTTAGAATATGTTTCTGATTTGGGCATCGGTCAGCTTAGATTTAGTGGCGGCGCAGCTATTGTTAATGGAAGGGTAGTCGCTGCAAATAATCAAATCGTAACAATTCCTCAGGTTTATGAGTTTGGAGATTCTACTCCAGCGACTTTAGATTGGGCAGTTTGTTTACAGCCGGATGGAAACTTAGTACCAATAGTTTTGACTTCAACTAAGCAAAAATTCTTTGCAACAAATGGAGTCACTAATTATGAAATATTATCTGCTACATTTACTGAGATTATTAATCAAAGAAAAGATCTATGTTTAATTTACATAGCAAATGTAACAATTGCATCTATTACTGTAAATAGTGTTTCTGATGCTAGAAAATTTGTAGAAGGAACAGATTCTGCAGCTCCATTAGTTTGGTCTAGTGGTCAAAAATATTTAGGAAATTTTTATTCTTCAGAGCCCTTGAAGACATGGATTAATTATTCTAATAATATAAATAATATTGTTAAATTAAAGGGAGATATTGTAATAAATAATTCGTTAGATTTAACTGGATTTAATAAAACAGTTATATTCGATGGAGCTAGTGCTGATGTTTATGTTAATACTTCTGGTTCCGGCAACGGTATTTTAATAGGAAGTAACTGTCATTTTGAAAATTGGAATGTATATTATACTCCTTCTGGATTATCAGCGCCTAGTAATATTATTGATGTTGATTATTTGACCGGATGTTTTTTAGCTTCATCGAATGATTATTCAAATATTAGATTTACAAATTGCAAATTTACATCAAAAGACGTAGAGTTTCATCCTCCATTTATTAATATTATGTTTGATAGAAATCAAACAGTAGAGAATGTTATTATTGAAAATAATACATTTGATGCAGACTCCGGCTCCCCAACAAATGCAAGTTATCAAGTTGCCGTTCAGGTTGGAATGACAGATGATAGCGGTTCTACTGTAGCTTCTTCGGTTAAGAATTTAATTATTAAAAATAATTATAGCAGAAAGCTTCATGGAATTCTAGTGACAAGAGCCGTAAGTGATTCCGTTAGCGGGTATCGATTGCAAGGCATTATTGAGGGAAATACTTGCGGATATATCGGATATTACTTTGGAGCTTCCGACGCAGTTTCTACTAGATTTCCTTATGGTTTAATTATTAAAAATAATTTTACTAAATTTATAGGAACTTTAAAAGGTTATACTTCTATTATAGATGATGTAACAGTTCCTAAAATTGGTAATGTCATTATAGAAAACAATAGTGTTAGTTGGGTTCGCTCTCAAATGGCGGATTCAACAACAGGATTAAGCAGCACTATTGCAATAAAAAATAATAATTTTACTGCAGACGATTCTGCATTTCTAGATGTTTTATTAGGATCTGGAGTCGGTCAGTATAATAACATTGCTCTTTATGTTAATTATTTTACTGATGATGTAACGGCTAGTGAGGCTACTGTTGGAAGAGCCGTTATTGATAAAAATAACTTCTTAGAGAGTGAGCTTCAGCCTTCTCTTTTAACTCCTTTATATTATGATTGTATCATGAGGGTAGGAGCTAATGCAGATATAACGAATAATTATATGAGACCTATTACAGGTACTGGGTTAATAGATCAATCTGGTGGACCTTATTTAGGTCAACATATGGTGTGGTGCCAAGCTCCTACAAGCGAAGGAGAATTCTACTACAAGATTCAAGGAAACGATTTCTGTGCCCTTTCTACCAGAAATTATGGATATGTAAGGGTTGATGTGTCTGGTCCTAAAGGCATTATTTCAAACAATGTTTTTCATGACCCATTTTTAAATTATTCTACTTATAATATTGATTATGCATATTATGGTCCTCCTCTAGGCTATGCAGATATAGGCGGCGTGGAAAATTATGAAAATTGGATCATTACTGATAACGTTGGTCAAGATGGACAAGTTTATGTTTATCCAGATACAGGGATAATTTCAGCATGTGATTATACTTTACCAGGAACTGGAAATATTTATACAATTCCAGGTGGTAGATTCTGGGATAGCACTAATCCGTCTTCTTCGGAAATTGTTATTCCAGAGCGTTCCGCATCTGTTACGGATGGCATTTTACAATTCTCTTATGATTCTGCAGGGGCAGCTAATCCATTGTTCTTTACATGGAGAATTGATGTATCGTCAATAGTGCCTAAAAACGTTAATATCTATCAAATTGTACTAGGATATTATTTAGAAAGCGGAACAAATCCAGCTACCACCAGAGAAATAAAACTAAGATACTTTGGTCATCTTGCTGGTGATGAAACCGCTAATACAACGGGTAATTGGACCGCAGCAGTTCAAACTTTAACTTTAAATGTTACTAATGGTAGAATTAGGAATTGGGTTAGCGGCAGTCCTGCAGCAGGTCATTTAGAATTAAAAGTTACCTGTAAAGGAGCATCTGCTGCAACCTTAGCAATATCATATCTACTTATTAAATATAAATTTCAACAAATAACCTAAATTAGTCAATAATATCCTATAAATTTAGGATGGGCGCAGGATTTTTAACAAAATCAGATTTATATAATCTGCATAATTATACGCAAAATTCTGGGCATGCCTATGTTAAAGAGTTTGTTATTGATTCATTAAGAGAATACTTTAGCCAAGATTCTTATTATCGTTATGTTAGAGATGCTTGGGGATTTCCCTTAACGCCCTCTCAGGAGAATTTATCTGCAGATGCAGGTATAAATGACTCTACTACTACTCGTCTTTTTATTGGCGAATTTACTAGACAACATGCTCAGTTTTTTCCGGCAATTTTAATTAAGTCTGGAGGATATCGTTCTGTTCCAATTGCCATGAATAGAAATAAATTTTCCGTTCAATATGACCCAATTAAATATTTTGACGGTTATGGCAATGAAACAATTGTTCACTCCCCTGTAGCTGTGCTTCAAAATGGAGCTTGGGAAGGTCAAATTACCGTAGACTTAATGGCAAGATCAAATAGAGCAAGAAATGAGCTGTCCGATCTTTGTATGATTTTTTTTACAGATTATCACTTTGAAAGTTTTTACAAGGCAGGAATAGTAATAAAATCTGCTTCTTTAGGTGGTGATTCTGAATCGGATGATCGAAATGATAAATTGTATAAAGCGACAATTACATTAGAAGTTAGATCAGAATGGGAACGATCTATTCCTATTTTAGGAGCCTTGGATGCAATCAATATTTGCGCAGATATTGTGAATACAAATAATCCAAATGCTATCCCCTCACCTAATCTTACTATAGAAACTACACTTGAATTAAATGATCAGCTACTAAATATGTAAATAATAAAACATAGTAATGTAATAAAGTAATATTTCAATATATATAATAGAAATTTTTCTTTAAAGGAATTTAGATGCCAAGCTTTCCCGGTTCACAAAATGCAGCCCCTGGAGTTTATACAGATGTAGTTACCGTTTCACGAGGAGCTAACGTTCCTGGTGGAGTGAGAACAGCTGTTCTAATGGGAGAAGGTTTAAAAACAGAAAGAATTGTTGCCTCAGCAGTAGGTGGCGGTTCTGATGGTTTTAATTCTACATATTCTGGAACAAACGGTTCAGATGGTCGCCACTTCTTGCTTTCCGGCGCACCATTAATTTCAAACCGTTTAACCTTATATAAGAACGGTATCCCATTAAATGGATTTGAACAAGCCTTTAGTTCTACAAGCGGCTCTTTCAGTTCATTATATGACTACCGTGTAAACATTACTAACGGTAGAATTGAATTGCAAACTGCCTCCTTAGTAGACCAGGGCGGGTCCTTCTATGTAGCCTCCTCCTTAAATCAAGGAGATGGTAGCGTTGCTAATTTAACTCTTGTAGACTTAAATGCTCCAACGGAGACTTGGACCGTTCGCTGCACTTCAACTCGTCGCGATGGTTATGGTAATCCAATTGATGGCTATGCTAAATTTATTGCCACTGGTTCCGTTTCAGGTACTTTGCGTGATGGCTATGGCAATAATGTTGTTTGGTCATCTGATGGTGTAGTAGTTTCAAATGGCATCTTAAGCTTCAGCTTGCTTGAAGGTGGAACCGCATTTAGAGAAGGCGACAAGTTTACAGTTAAAGTTAAAAGCGGAGCTTTGATTAAAGGCGATAGTTTAACAGCTACTTATATTTCTCAATTAGATATTAACGATCCTCAATTCTTTACTGATGCAAATACCTTTGCTGCAAAGCATGGTTTTCCCAGCATGAGTAATTATTTAGCCATTGGTGCTCAATTAGCTTTTGCTAACGGACCTCCAGGAATTTGGGCGGTTCAATGTGCTCCATCTATTCCACGTAGACGCTCTTATACTGTTGAGGTTTCGGCTTCAGGCTCCACGGCTCTTGATGATCTTAAATTCTCTTTGCCGCTTGGAGTTATTCCAGATGCGGATTCTGGAATTAATTTCTTTGTAACAGATCCTGCAACAGAATCCGAATCACAAATTATCCCTAATAAAGTTACTTTTTATACAGTAACTAATCCTAACACTTTCTGCTTTGGTCCAGATGAATATTCTTATACAGTAATTCTTGAAGATGCTGTAACCAAGGAAGCAGACGATGGTGTCGTTACTTCAATTGGTCCAACTAGCGCAGAGTTCTCCAGCTTGTTTGTAACTTTCGACAGCAGTGATGTTGGTAAGACTCTTAAAATTTTAACACCAGCATTAAATGCCGGAGAGTATACCATCGTATCAGTTGCTGATGGCGTAGCAGTAATCAGTGATGGTGTAACATCATTTACCAATACTACTGCAGCAGAATTTCAAGTAATTGATAACACTGCTCAAACAGCTGCAATTCTTCTCACTGACGACGTGGCTCTTTCAGCCGGTCAAAGTTTAAGAGTCACTGTTGTAGATACTAAAGATGCAGACTTCTTTGATGCTGGATGGTTAGCTGCACTTGAATCTCTTGAAAAAATTGATGTAACCATGGTTGTTCCTCTTCCCTCGCAAACCATTTCTACCATTATGCAAAATGCTAAGAATCACTGCGAAACCATGTCTAACATCAAAAACAAGAAAGAAAGACTCTTGTTTACCGGCGCAATTAAAGGATTAACTCCGGAAAATCTCACTGGAACTGAAGATGCCGCAATAGAAGATATTGGCGTCCTTGAGGGTATTCAAGGAGATGATGTGTCTGAAATTCTTGCAGGTAATATAGAGGACTTAACAAACTACAGTGTTCCCAATGCATATGGTAATTCATATCGTGTAGCTTACTTCTATCCAGATGAAATAGTCGTTCAGGTCGGATCAGAAAACGTATTGCTCGATGGTTTCTTTGTTGCAGCAGCTGCAGCAGCATATTTAAGCGGAGTACCTGCTTTGCAAGTTCCATTAACCAGAAAATCACTTTCCGGATTTACAATCTTGAGAGATAAACTCTTAAGACCCATTGTTCTTGAGAGCTTGTTATACGCTGGTGTTTCTGTTCTTCAACCAATTCCTGGCGGCGGAAAAGTTGTATGGGGTCGCACTACTACAACTTCCGGATTCCCAGAAGAAGAAGAGCTTTCAATCATTTTCTGCAGAGATCGTGTTGCACAATCTTTGAGAGCTGGTCTTGAGCCTTTCATTGGGGTAGCTGAAGATTCTACCTTGCAAGGATCTTTAATTACTAGAGTTCTCTCAATTCTTAAAGGCTTGAAAGGTCAGAAAGTTATTACTAACTTTAAAGATGTTAAAGTTACTCAAAACGAAACAGATGCACGCCAATGGGATGTTACCTGCCGTGTCAGACCTGCTTATCCTGTCAATTGGATTTATGTCCGTGTTGAAGTAGGCGATACTTGATATTAAATTTAAAATAAATTGGAGATAAATAATGGCTTCTACTCGCAATACTAATACACCAATTACAGATACTCAAGGTAGGAATGTAACTAAAACGCATTTATCTACCAACATAATTATTAAGGTCGATGGCAATGCTGTTGGCGCAATAAAATCTTTGCAAGTTACTGAAAGAAGAAACATTACCCCCATCTCTGAAGTTGGAACAGATGGAGTTATTGATTCAGCCCCCAGCAAATCAACTGAAATTTCAGTCGAATGTACAAGAACTAGATTTTCTAAGCAAAGAATCGCAGAAGCTTTCGGAAGAGGATTTATTCACGCCCATTCTCAAAGATTCCCTTTTGATATTGAAATCCAAGATATATTTGCAGATGCCAACGAAGCCAATGCTATTATTACAGTAATAGAGAATTGCTGGATTAATAACATTAGCTATACTTATAGCTCGGATGAATTTGTTATTTCGGAAAATATGGGTCTTAATGCTGAAAGAATTAATAGCACATTAAATGGCAGTAACGTTGTAACTGAAACTTCAAATGGTCGTTCGTTCCCAATTGCGATTAGTCCATTTGAAGCTCAAGCAGATCGTGGTGAATTTACTGGCGCACTTGATGCTGCTGGATTATTAAATGCGTTCTTGGCATAATTCTTTAATGTAAAATATATTAAAATAGCTTGGGATTTCCCAGGCTATTTTATTTTTAATGATATAGAAAGTAACCAAAAGGAGAAAGTATGGTAGATATTAATAGTCCATTAGGTCGTAGACAATTAGCAATGCAGCAAAATCAAAGAAAAGTTCTTACTGTTCCAGACGAAAGTATGGAGGTAGAATCTACGTCATTTGATGACTCTGGTGAATTTGAACCAAATTTACCACCAGCGGTTAAAAGAGTTCGTCAAATGATGAACTCTGAAGAGGTTTCTAGAGAGGAATTAATTAGAGCTAGACAAGAAGCTAAGCAATCTAAATTTGAAGTAACTCCTAAAGCAAGAAATAGAATTGATATTCTTTTAGGTCTTAAAAGAAAGACTAAAGATGTAGTAGTTGAGGGGGTGAAATTTACTCTAAGAAGTTTAAAACATTCTGAATATCAGGATATTTTTCTTTCTTTGTCTAAGCTTTCAGATGCAAGTAATATCGTAGTTTCTTTAGAAATGCAAATTCAATCTTTGGCTCGGTCCATTTCCCATATTGATGATTCTCCTATTGCAATGGTATTAGGAGTAACTGATACGAATCAAATATTAGATCATTTAAGAGAATTTGAAAGCGATGTAATCGATCAATTGTATGAAGGTTTCAAATCTTTAAAAGACAAAACAGAAATTAAATCAGAAGAAGAAAGTGAGGTAGCAGAAGATCTAAAAAAATAGTTAGATATACGGACCATAAATTTTATTTCTTTTTGTTTAAAATTTTGGGCAAGGAGGCTTTGCCTGGTGGTTCGTTTTATGATGAGACCAATCCTTGGTTGTATTTATGGTTGTATAATTCTTTTATGCAAGAAGAATCTGACAAGCAAGAATTTGCTAGATCCTTAGCAATTTTCCAAGGAAGTTTTGCTAATCCTGAAATGGCAAGAAATATTATTAAAGCAGATAATCCAACTGCAGAGATGGATGATCAACAATTCGATGCTGTTTCTGACTATATTTTGGCAGAAGATAAGAAGGAAGAAGTAAAAGTAAGAAAGAGACAAAGAAAAATGTTATTAAATAATAAGTAAATGAGAAAATATGGCTGATCTTAGTCAAGAAGAAATTAGAAAATATCTTGAAGAAATATTAAAGTCAAAAATACCAGATTTAGATAAATCTGCAATGGATGCTGTTGTTTCTGACGTTTCTGAAAAAATTAAAAGTAACTTCGGAGGTGCAGTAAAAAAAGGAGTTGAGTCAGCCAAAGAAAATTTTACAAAGCTTGAAAAATATTTAGAAAATTTTAGCGTAGATGGCATCCAAGAAAAATTTGATAATTTTTCTAAAAAATTTGGTCAAAATATAAGTATTAATAAGCAAGATATTTTTAATCTAGGTAAAACTGCACTTCAACTAAAATTAGGTGTTCCAGATTTTAGTAATTTTAATGATGGTGTGTCAAAAGAATTAACAAGTTCTTCCGCCATGATGAATGAATTTGGCGATCAAATAAATAAAATTATTGAGACCCAGCCATCAGAAAAAGGAGGGGTTGTATCTTTTTTGAAGGATACAATCATTCAGTTTAATGATGCAAGAGATACTGTGAATGAATTAGAGTCTAGCTTTATATCTTTAAAGGCATCTTCTGGAGATTTGGGTAATTATTTTAAAAATCTTGAAAATGGTGGAACGACATTTGAAGCTCAATTTGAGGCTGTTAACCAAACAATAAAGAATTCAGGTAATGCTACTGGTAGAACTTATGAGCAAATGAGTGGTCTTGCTAAAGTCTTAATGAGCGACATGCCTAACGCAGCTACGACAATGAATGATGTTTTTATTAATTCTGTTGATACAATGTCCGATCTTGAGGCATCTGTTAAATTAAGTGCAGCGACAGGCTTGGCTTCAACTGCCGTTGCTCAAAAAATGGGTGAAAATTATCAAAAATTTGGCAATGTTTCTGAAAAAGCAGGAGAGTCTTCTACTAGATTCGCAACCAATTTAGCCAAAACTTCTATTGTTGCAGGTCAATTAGGAGTTAATTTTGATAAATTTAATAAAAACATTGAAGATGGCGCAGATGCTTTAATGTATTATGGAGATAATACTCAGTCTTTGGTTAATATGATTGGAAAGCTTGGACCTGCTTTTCAAGCAGCAAAATTATCTCCTCAAGCAATTAATGATTTGAGTAAATCTTTAATTTCTAATATTAATCAAATGGCAATTGCTCAAAGATCTTTTCTTTCAATGCAAGCTGGCGGTCCAGGAGGACTGAGAGGCGGGTATCAAGTTGAACTATTGAAGGCACAAGGTAAGTTTGAAGAAATTCAAGCAATGGCTGATAAAGCATTGAAAAAGCAATTTGGTGGTCGAGTTGTAACTTTGGAAGAAGCTGGCGCAGATGAAGGGGCAGCAAGGCAATATGCAAAGCAAGTTCAAATGCTAACCCAAGGTCCTTTAAAAATGGTTGAAAGCGAAGGTCAAGCTAAAGCTTTAATTGATATGATGGCAAAGGGAGATACCACTGGTGCCGGTAAAATTATAAGTGGGCAAGAGGCTTTAGAAGCAACGATAGAAAAAGGCAATACTCAAACCGAAAAACAAACATCTGAATTAGTTAAAATTCATAATGCAACTAAATCTTCTGCAGTGTCTGGAGCTATTACGGCAAGCGTATTAGTTAAAAAAGCTGATAAAGCTTTAGGAGAATTAGCTTCTGGAGAATTAATGAAATCATTAGGATTGGGCGGGGTAGCAGAAGAAATTATGCCTAGTAATAAACAGGCTAGCATGGAAAAATCTAATGTTGGATATGGTCCTGGATATATGGGAGTTGCTTTTACTCCTCAAGAAAAAACAAGAATGATGTTGCAAAAAGCTGAAACAGCTCTTAATGGAAACGAAGGCAAAAATCCAGAATCCGAAGCAGAACCAGCAGTGATAGCAGCTGCTGTGCGTCGAGCAGCGGCAGAGACTGGAGCAGCGGCGGCAGCAATGGGACTTGGTTCTAATCAATCAACTATTGTTCCCCCATCAGAAATGAATCCTGTAGACATTATGAGAATTAGCGAACAGACAGGGGTACCTGTAGGTAACATTTTAGCCAATCCTCAGCTTCCAGAAGCGGCTCCTATGCTGCCAGTGTTTGAAGACATATTTAGTTCGCTTAAGTCTTCAAATGCGTCTGGCGGTCCATTTAAATCTGAAAAAGCTCAAAAATCTGAAAGTGTTGTCACTGTTAAATTAGAAATGCCAGATGGGATGACTAGGGAAGCTGTAACTTTAATGATCGAAGGTCAAGTTAAAGAAATTCAACAAGCACAAGATAGACAAAAAACTGCAGGTTTTTCCAATAGATAATAATTTGAGGCAAATATGAGTATAACAGATGCAGTAAATGATGTAAAAGATGCCCAAGGAAAAGTAGGTGATTTTTTCTCGGAGGTATCCGGTGGGCTAGGTGATGCTTTTGAATTATTCGCTGGTTCTCCTACTCCTAGTACTTTGGGATATGGTACTAGGCAATATAAATTACCTAATAACAGGGCGGCGGTTACTACAAGGCAAATTATTCATTGGGCAGTTCCAGAGGGTCCAGTGATTCAAATGTATGTAAATCCAAAACAAATACAATATAATTACAAAAAAGACGTTCCATCCACAAGAACCAGAGGCGGATTCGTTGTTCAATATTTCGGACCACAATTGCCAACTTTAAGTATTCAGGGAACTACTGGAACTTCTGGAATTGAAGGAATTAATGTCTTGTATGATTTGTATAGATATGAGCAATTAGCTTTTGATCCTTACGCTTTATACATGGCGTCTGAAAATTATAAATCAGCACAAGGTCTGCCTGACGCTTCTCAAGTTATAGGATTTTTATCTGGCGCTGCAAGTAATCCTGTAGCTAATATGACTCCTCCATCTTTGGCTGATTTGGCTTTTCGAGTTGAAATGTTTTATGCAGGAGAAGTGTATCGAGGGTTCTTTACAGATTTTTCTGTTACAGAAAGTGCAGATAATTTAGGATTATTTGATTATACTATGGGATTTACAGTAACTCAGAAAAGAGGATTTAGACAAAACTTTCTTGCTTGGCATCGTTCGGCTAATGATGGACCAAGTAAAACAAATCCACAAAATGGAGTTCCTTATAGTTATAGTGGTCTGTTAGAATACGGAAGATAATATGCCAAAACAACCAGAAGACGCAGTATTAGATGGAATTAATAACGCCCTAGGAACATCTGAGAATAATCCACAAAATCCAGATAATCCTTACTCTTATGCTGCGCTTAAAGAGTTCGAAGCAGAGATTAATCGAACTGAAGAAAGAATTTATTTACAAGCAGGTTATACTAGAAAATTAAAACCTCAAGCTATTGAAGTTCTTTTACAAGAACCAGATGCAACTATAGTTGTTAAAAAAAGACAATTTTCTTCTTTAGCAGAAAATTATAGATTAAATTTACTTGATAGTAAAACTAGAACTTATATTAAAGCTGTTAAAAGATTATTTTTTAATAAGTGCCGAGCCATAGCAGCCTATGAGAGATTGACAAAGCTAGATAAAATCTATCATAGAACTAACGGTCAATTTGATGATGTTTTATTTCCGCTAGTTCTAGCAACTGCAGATGCCATCAATTCTGTTTCCACTTTTTCAAGTTCTAATTTTGCCGTATTAGATACTTTGAAAAAAGTCAAATACTTAAGTGACCCTCAGTATTTTACTACTTGGACTCCATCCGAATTGCCTTATTTAGCAGACGTTGGAGATGGGGAAGGTACATTTGAATTAACTTTAGCGGCAAGTCTTAGCACAACCGTCTCTACTCAATTTGGAGGTGGTTCCGCTAATATTGAATTTGAAAATCCATTAGAATTAATGATTATTACTCAGGAAGATATTGAACAGGCTATCTCTGATGTTGTTGGATTTACTAATAATATATTTTTTAATTTTACTAAATCACAGTTAAGACAGCAAATTCAATCATTAACAGATCAATTAACTACCGAAAGAATGGCTAGAGGCGTTAGCAGAATTACTATTTCCGATTCCCCTAACACTTTAAACTTTAAAAAAATTAGAGCTTTTATTGACGAAGAGGGTAGAGAAATTATATTTTCATATAATCCTGGTCTTGCAGGATTAGGCGGGGAAATTGATTTAGATGCTACAGCATATCAAGGACCTAACGGATTAAAAGATCGTGAAATTGATTTGTTTAATCAAATTATTTTAAATTATTATTCTTTGTTAGATAATGAAAAATTAACTGAAAATCAAATTAGAGAATTTAATCAACAAAATGATTATGTTCGAAAGAAGATGAGATTAGAATTTGAAGACCGACCTATAATTCAACAACAAGATTTAGTTCACATATTTATTTCTTCTAAGACTTCTGTGGAACCTAGAATTTCTGCTGGATTTAATTTTTCTTTTACTGAAAATAATGTTTTTAATCAAGCCGATAAATTGCTGTCTAATATAGATGATTTATTTAGTCAAATAAAAGCGCCTGTATTATCTAATGGTGAAAACTTTGTTGAAATAGAAAGAAATGCTATTGTTGGACCACAATTTCCTTTGTGGATGTGGGTTACTATGCGCAATGAATTCACAAGGCAAGCAGCGGGAACTCATGTCTTTGCAGGCATTGTAGACAACGCTAGCCAGCAATATAGCAATGGAAAACACACCGTAAACGTTAGTTGTAAAGATTTTACGGAGTTTTTGAATAAAGGTCAGCTTAATGTTCAACCAGCATTGGACGTTATTGATTCTTCTATTTTTGATCCTTTGACTCCTTTTAAAACGGATTATGATCCTGCATCGGGGATTTTGCAAGGAGAGCAACCAGAGCTATTGGATGAAAACAAAGCCATACTAGCAACTCAATTAGTTAAATTTAAAGCGGGCAGAAGCCGTGGGCAAGTTGTTGACATTGATACTTATGCTCTTACCGACGTAGAGATATTGACGCCGGAATCGCCGGAAGCTAAAAAAAGAGTTAAATTTTTTGATCCTGATGGCTTTGTGTATCGTTGGAAAGAAGGTATAGGCTCATTAGTTTTAAGTGGAGCGCCACATAAATTAGGTACAGGTTCTTTAAGAAAAGAAACTTCAACATTGGTCACATCAAGTCCTTGGCAAGGACAAGATATAATGAATACTTTATCATTGTTGATTACCGGTCAGCCTTATAACTTTTCTACATTTTTAAAAGCAGCATCTAATTCAGGATTTATTACAAATGATAAAAGAATTAGTTATTCTTCATCTGAAAATTTTTTAAAAGGTTTAATTTCTGATATTAAAAAAAATAACACTGTTTGGGGAAATTTTATTCCATTCAAAAGGGTTACTCTTCCAGATGCAACATATCAAGCTATGTTAACTGGAGAATATGATGTTTCAGTTAACACTAATAAAATTAATAAGTTATTAAAAGAGAAAGCTGAAAGGATAGATGCTTTATCTTCTCAATTTTCTCAATCAGGTATTGACCCAAGATATTTTAGAATTGGAGCAAATAATACTCCCGTTTCTAGCCCCTCTACGGCAGAGGGATCTATTCCTGACAGACTGAGAGTAGTAGGCACATCTATTTATAAATTAGATGTAGAAATTACCAATGCTCAGAACAGTTTGATGCAATCAATTAATAATAAAAATTTAGCAGGTAAAACTAAAATTAAAATCTGGGGTGATGATATTTCTATTGAGGAAGCTGAAGGCTCTTCCGTATCTACTGAAGTAAAAATTAGAGAGCGAGAGAAAGCCAGGAAAAAACTTTTATTCTTAACTCAAAGAAGATTGTGGAAAGTCAAGGCAAATGATGATCCTAATTTTTTCATCGTAGATGATTCTTATGATAAAAATTATGACATACAGGCTTTTGAAGATTCATTAGCTGGTAATCCCAATTTATTTAAAAGTACATATGATACAATTGGAAACTTAGCTAAAAAAGCCGCAGACATTTTAGACTTGGAATTATTTGCAGATTCTCAAGGGCATATTAACGCTAGAGCGCCTGCATATAATAGAATACCAAGCTCTGTACTATTTGAACTGATTAGAGTTAAAGATCAAAAGGGAATTAAATTATTTCCAGAATTTTTTGAAAGTTTATTTTTCAATCAAATTAAAGGCTTAACAGACAAGATAGAAGTTCTTGAAGACCGAATTCGATTAAGAGCGGCATTACTCGGTGCTAATTCTGATTACGATATCGGAAAATTATTAGGCGGAAGCCAAGAAGCAAATGGAGGAAATGCAGGTTTCTTTTATCTTGTAACTGATGCTGATACGGGAAGGATAGACGCTAATGGATTTGGAAAATTAATTTTGCAAAGCAGTCCTGATTTTGCAGATGAGGCAAATAAAAAAGCATTATCGGCTGTAAATGCAAAATTAACAACGGCAGCTAGCTTAAACGTTCAATTTGACATCATTAAAAGAATAGATATTATTTCTAATCCTTTAAAGAAAAGTTCTTATCCAGATCCAATAAAAAATATAATTCAAAGACTTGAAAATAAATTTTTTATAGATCCTTTGGCAAAAGATATTGCAAACTATAGATCTTCTCCGGGATATTTAAAACAAGTTAAAATTTTAGAACTATTTTCTCAATTAGTTCCTTTGGTTAATGAAAGACAAAATGTTTTAAAGTTGTTGGTGAATGCTATAAAAAATTTAGACCAAGGAACATCTATCAATACCACAGATGTTGCCAATAGTGCTATATTTACAACTTTAAATTCTAAATCAAAGTTTGCTAATGGTAAAATACCAGAAGTTCTTTTGCACATGGTTGAAGATGAAAACGTAGATGATTTAGGGAAAGATTCTGGTTCAAGATATATTATTAAAGATTCTCATTTAATAAGTTTTTCAATATCTGAAAAACCTCCAGAGTATACTGTTGTAGAAGTTAATGGTTCAATTTCTAATAAGCTAACCAATGAAGTTGATGGCTTAGGAGTTGGAACTAATGGTAATTTGATGAATACTGCAATTGTTGCAGATTATGATATGTGGAGACTTTATGGTTTTAAGGGCACTCATCCTTTTGATGTTGCCTATCTAAGCAATCCAGAAGCCCAATGTGCTCCATTTGGAGTCTTTAGATTAAATCAAGCTAGAAAAAAAATATTTACAGCAGATGTTACCGTAAAAGGAAATGAATACATTCAAGCAGGAGAGGTGTATTATTTAGAATCAAGAGATTTATTAATGTACGCAGAAAGCGTGTCCCATGAATTTAGTTGGGATGGAAGTTTTCGTACTAGATTAAATTGCACCTATGTAAGAAAACCCGGTGAATTTATTCCAACAATGTTGGATATTATTGGTAAGGGGCTATATACGAGAAAAAACGTTGCTGAGCTAGTAAAAAATTCAAGAAATTCTACTCCGGGCTCAGATGTTCCAATTGCTGTTCTTAAAGCCAATGGAACTGGAAAAATTGATGGGGAAGATTACTTAAGTTCAGAGCCTCCAGAAACTGGTTCATATAAAGAAATAAATAGAAAAGCCATATCTTCTATATTGTTAAATTTGCAAGGAACTTTGTCAGCCTCATCTTTTTCTGAGGCTAGAAAAATACAATTGCGTATTTATGGAGCAAATTCGGTAGATAGTAATCTGAAAAAAGAGGCGGAGGAATTTAGAAAATTAATTTTAAATCCAGAAAAATTTATAGATTCTTCTTCTTCGGAAGTAACGGTCCCTGATGATTACGCTGCTCCCAAAATAGAAGAAGGTTTAATAGAAGTTGTTGAAGTTTTGTTGGGCAAAATAGATCCTCCAGATCCAAGGTCTCCATCTTCTTCGGCTTTTGAACTTGTTAGAACTATATGCAGCTATTCAAGTCAATCTGATAATAACAAAGCTCAAGAAGTAGCAGATGCAATAAAAAATAATTTGTTCTCTTATGTTATAGATGTTTGGTCGGTAAAAGCTAGTGCCTTAGAATCAGGTAAAGAAACTAGTAGCTCTAAAAACGATAGTACTAATCAAAATCAACAACAAAAAGAAGAAGAATTAAAGAAACAAATTGATCAAAAATTAAAAGCTTTGGCAGATTCTTTAAATGTTTCTTCGGATATTTAATTGAAAGAAAATTATGTCAGGTACTCAGCATGGTCTATGGGTCAGGGGAACCGTTGAGGGATATAATCCCGATGGCACTTTAACAGTTTCTATAGATAGAGCTGGCTCTGCCTCATCTCAAAATGATAAATTAGAAAAGATTAGTCTGCCTAACTCTTGGTTAGGTGATAAGGGACAATTTGCAGGAGGATATCCTCAAATTGGCGCTACTGTAAGATTAATTCAAGGAGCATTAGATCGTTGGCACTGTATTGGATACGAATCTTCTCAAGAAGATATGTCTAATATTTATTTTCAATTAGAAGAAAATAAATACTTAATTAAATCTCCGTCTGTCTATGGAGGTGATAATAAAATTTATGTAGATTCAAATTCTGTTAGCCTAGGTACTAGCAATAAAAAAATAGATTTATCTAATGGAATAATAAGCTCTAATGTAAATGAAAATTTATCGTTTAATAATTCTCACAGAACTATCTCTGGAGAAATTAAAAGATATCTTAAAAATAAAACTATACAAGACTCTCTAGACATAGCCTTAACTTCTATTGTTTTTAATAATGAGTTAAACGTTATTGGTTTGGACCCAGAATATGAAATTCATCAATTTAACTCCGGTTCAGTTGCTAGAAATCCTGCATTAGCAGAGACTAGAAATGTTTATTATGAATTCGCAGATGAGTTTAATTATAAATCATACAAAGACGAGCACAGTGACTATCTAGAAGGTGTAAATAAATCTAATTTAGAAATAATTCCTAATTCTAAATCTAGAAATAGAGCCGTTCCATTATCATTAACTTTAGAAAGACCCAATCATCTTGTAGAAACAATAGTTGGAACGGTGGTTGATTCTTTTGGTAATATTTTGGATATTAATAGATCTATTTTGCCCATTGGTAAAGTGGATAGGCTATCTCTAAAAAATAATCAAAATAAAGATGAAGCTTATCGTGGAATTCTTAGAGAGTTAAGAAAAAGTATCGCATATCATTTTGAAATGAATAATAGAAAGGATTTGAAAGGAGAGCTAAATACTCCAAATCCAAATGATGCAAGTGATTATGCCAGAAGCCGATCAAAATTTTCAATAGATATTGATAAAGAAGGTCAGTTTAAAATTAATGTTCCTTCTTCGTCTGAGACTGGCAACATACCTCTTTTAACTAGATATGAAAATTATTCTGTCTTCTTAAAAGAAGATGGCAAAGATGAAAATATATTTGCTGATAGTTTTGTTAAGCCAGAAGATGACATAGATATTTATATAGAAAATTTTGGTTTAAATTCTTCAATTAAACTAACATCAAATGATAAAGATTTAGACGGATATCAATCCCCAAGAGATAGAACTAAAGGTAAAAAAGATAAAGATCCATTTATTAAATATGGAACCGCATTTCATGATATCACTAATGTTTGTCAGCAATTTACCAAAAATGCTCCCTATTTGGAAGAATCTAAGCTTGTTCCAATGGATCCAAATAACAGACTGAATAATGAGGCTGTTTGGAAACCGTTAGATAAAATAGTTTCTGATACTATTATTGTTGCTGGAAAGGATGCCAATGCGGGTGGTCGTAGCGGCATGATTAATTTAGATGGATTTATATCTTTAAATGTCGGAGCTAATACAATAGATCGTCAATCTCTTTGGTTGGATACTGCGGGAGGGATGGTTCATAGTATTGGAAAAGATAAAAATAATATTAGTTATGCAGCGTCTTTTGATGGAGATGTTTTTTGGCAAATTGGCGGCACTGGTCTTGGCTCTATGCAAGATAGCAGGTTCTCGGATTCTAATGATGCTTACAGATCTGGAACTTTAGATATTAGAGTTAATATTAATGGTCAATTAGCAATATTTAGAATTGGACCCGAAGGTATTTCTATTATTTCTCCGGGTACATTGAATTTTATTAGCCAGCAAAGTATTATTATGAAATCTAATTCTAACATTCAGTTAGAAGCTGAAAGCATCGTTATGTATGCAGAAACCTCAAAAAGAATTGTTAATAGATTTCCTAAGTCAAATATTGCATAATATAAGATATAGAGTACTTAAATGCCTTGTAGTCCTAATGATAATCAAATTAATGTAGATATTCCTCCTGGTCCAAATATTCCAGGTTTTGGTATTCCATTTTCTCCATTTCAGATTCCGTTACCTGATTTTGAATTACCTGACTTTTTAATTGCGGACTTTTTATCATTAATTCAGCAGCTGGGTTCGCTATTTCCATCTGGCATATTTAATCCCATACCAGATGATAGCATGAGTACTATATTTGAATTTTTGGCAGATATTTTAAGGCAAATATCTCCTTATTTAAGTTTTTATAATTTTATTTTAGCTCTTTTAAGAATGATTAAGTGTATCATTGATATTTTATGCGCTATACCTAATCCTTTTGCAGTTGCTCAAAAAGTTATTGTATTATTTACTGAATGTTTGCCTCCATTTTTAAATTTATTTCCAATTTTTGCACTAATAGCAATGATAATAGCTTTATTATTATTAATTTTAGCTATTATTCAATATATTATCGAAACTATTTTAGCAATCATCCTTGCAATATTAAAAAATATTGAAATTTTTGTTAATGCAGCTCAATTGCAAGATTATGAATCAATCTTAGCAGCCGTTCAAAAAATCGCTCAGATTCTTTGCTTCTTAGAGAATGTGCTTGCTATACTTGTAGCAATTGCTGCAATTATTAATATAATTAAATCTTTAGCTCAATTTGCTGGTGTTACTTTCTGCGCTTCAGAAGAAGAAGGCTGTTGTCCACTAGTGCTTTGCCCACCATTCATTAAAAATACTCCAGACGGCATCCCTACTACTCAGGGCAAGTTAATTTATTTAAGTCAAATTGGTTTGGATTCTGAAAAATTATTTGGAGATTTGGGCATGGACCCAGCCATGGCAGCATTACTTGCTGTACCTCCAATTCGTAAAGAAAGATGGCAGGTCTATGACAAAAACTTTGATGCCATATATAAAATTTCAGATATTATTACTCCTGTAATTCCAGTTTTGGGAGATGATTTTTGGTCTGAAGACGTAATTACTACCAAAGACACTTCTAGTAAAAAAGCCCAATATACTGTTGATATGACTTTAGATGTCAATCCTGCTAATTTTGGAATTACGGATTATGGAGGGACTAGAAAGTTTAAAATTAAAGATTGTATCGTGGTTGAAAAACCATATACTGGAACATATAAATACGATTCGGATGAAGGAGATTTTACTACCAGAGACTTATCTCAAGGAGTATTTGGGGTTTTAAGTATAGCTGGCGGCAAAGTATATGAAATTACTAGTACTGGAGAAGAAGTGGAATATTACGGCGGCTCCAGCGAACAAAGAACTTTAAATACTTTTATAGCAACATTAGATCCATTAACCGGCAAGCCTCCTGTGGTTTCTACTCCCCCATCTGGCGGAGATGATGCCATTGTATTTGACAATATTGAATTTACATGGAAACCAAATGCAGCTGCTTTGGCTGGCTATCAAGTAACTACTTTCGGCTGTATGCCAACGGTTGCTTTAGAAAGAGATATTGTTAACTCTGTTATTATTGCAGAAGGTATCGAGCCTATAGCTGATAAATTACCTCCTTTACCAGACGTAGAGGCTGCGCAGCAATGTGTAGTTTCAGCTCTAAATATCTTTAGAAAAAATATTTCTCCAGATACTGCTGCAATTTTTCAAGCAGCGGCAGTAACTTGTATGGAAAATCTTAAAAAAGATGTAATTGATACTATTGTCGCAGCAATTAATGCGGGAGCTAGTGCGTTTAAGACCGATTATGAACTAGATACCGATATTCAAATAGTAAATCAACCCATTATAGTTTCTCTGTATTTAAAGGATGCTGCGGGGACTCTATTGACTACTAAAATTCCTGCAGAATGCGCAGACCGAGTTGCTCCAAATATTTCGGCAAATATAACTTTGGGAACTATTAGTTCTTTTACATATGATGGCTACACTAAATTTATTGCAGAAATAAATTCAGATAGACCTGGAGATGGTGAAATTTCTGTAACGGTAAACAATAAAATTGTTTCAATTTTTGCTCCTACAGCCAATGGAGTTCCTTCTTCTATCTCTGAAAATATTAAACAATATACATTTATCTCTGCCGCTGATGTTGCTAATATCCCAGTTGATAATGTCTTTGATGTTGCTCGTACTCCTGTACGCCGTGACGAAACCGATGTGGAGTGATAAATGGCTTCAGAAATATCTAAACAAGCCCCTAATAAAACTAATGATAATTTAAGTCAAATTGATTCAGACATCGATAGTTTGTATAAAAAATATCTTTCCGGTATTGATGCTATTAGGTCTAAATCTAGACCTCAGTTAAGTGTTGCGAATTATAAAGATGAAACAAGCAAAGGGTTAGCTAGTCAAAAAATTACTTCACTTATTACTCCTTATGAAAGCAGGGCTCATGCTTTTTATAGGATGGTGGGAATGCCTGTGGTAAGCCCTAATAATGGGTATTATAGTCCAGGATTTTCTCCTAGCTCTCCAACAAATAAAAATAAAATTAAAATAAATACCTCATATTATGAGAATACTGAGTTAGTAAATTTTATTTACCAAAGAGAAAAATTTTTTTCAGACTTTCAGCTTTTGTTTAGTACGTCTATTGATGAATTAGAAACATTAGTTTACTCTCTTTTATCAAGATATTCTTTTCCATTTGCCGTAACAAATCCAGACTCATCAGATCATTTAAAAAAAGATGAGCAAAAAATTGAAGTTGATTCAAGGGAATTGTCTTTATTTACTTTAAATAATATAGATAAAGAGTCAGAGATAAGCCAATATATAGCAAAATATAAAAGCGTTTTTCATCCAATTAAACCATTTATTGTAGACCCTAGAATCGCATTAACAGTAGACCCTCAAGAAAATATTATTTGCGTTCCATTTTTAAAAAATAAAGACGAAACTGAAATTGAAAAAGGAGTGTTTTTAAAAACTCCAGTGATTCAAGACATTATCGAACAAAGATTAGAGGACCCTGATTTAAATGAGGGTTTTTTAAAATTTGTTGAAAATATCTTTACAGATAAAGAGAATACTACTACAACCAGTATAGATTATCAAACATTGGTAATTACCGTGAGTGGATTGTTAGAAGAAGCTAAAATTCAAGAAGATTTAAAAAACTTTACAAAAGATAAACTATTGGGAGTTTCTAATGTTCAATACAGTGAAACTTTAAAAATAACAAAAACTATCAAGGCTTTAGTAATAAGATTAATTCAATCTCAAAGAAATTTAGATTGGGTTAATAGCATCATCAGTTGGGTTCCAGTTCCTGGAGCATCTGGACCGGGTGTTGCTTATGGGTGGAAATTATCAGAAAATTTTTTAGGCATACAATTAAAAATTGATTCCGCTATTAAAGAATTAAAATTGCAAAAAATATCAGCCGAAACTGAGGCTGTAAAAAAACCAACTGCAGGCATTTCTGCTTCTCCATTTGTAAGGCAGGACGGTTCTGAAAATGTAAAAAATTATGATAAATCACTTGCTCAATTAAATTCTGATGTCAATGAACTGGCAAAAAAAGGATTTCAGGCATTAAGAACTATAGAGGTCATTAAAGGAGAAGTATCAGGGTTAGGATTAATTGATGTATTATCTTTTTATTACGGGCTATGGTCTATGAGCTTAGAAAATCTTTTATATTTAATTGATGATGAAGCCATTGCTAGAATGATTGCCTATAATCCTTCTTATGAAAAAGTCTCAGCAGTAACGAATAGAAAAAATACTTCTGGAACTTCTGCGGAAGTTCTCAAATCTCTAAAAGAACTAGAGTCAAGAGTTTATTTTATGCTAGATTTTGCTGACAAATATTATGAAGAATGTTTAGAAATTAAATCTTCTAAAGATGCGGGCGGGTAAGTATCTATTAATTTTAAGGTAGAGTAGTATGAGTTTTGATCTTAAAATTTTAAATGGAGATTTAGTTGTTGATAGTACAGGAGACTTGAAGAAAGTTGAGAATACTGATAAATTGGTCCAAGATATATTAAAAATATGTACTACTCAACGAGGCTTTAAAAGAAAATATCCATTTTACGGATGCCTAGTTTCTAATTCTTTGATTGGCTCTGCGTTTCCTGAAGATTTTATGAATACTTATGCATCTTCTCAATTGAAAGATTCAATTCAATCTTTGATAGAACTGCAAAAAATACAACAAAGATTTCAATATATGTCACCTCAGGAATCAATTGCAGCAATAGGAAATATACAAATTAATAGATTGCCCTCTGATCCTAGATATTTTTTAATTTATGTTTCTGTAGTAAATAAGGCTTTTTCTAGAGTAGATGCTAGTTTTGAAATAAATTCCACTGGATTATGACTATAATTTAGTCATTATACTATTTTTAATTAATAATATTTATATATAGATATAGATTTATTGAAGTTTGTCATATTAATTTAAGGTGATTGAATGGCTAGAATACGCACATCCAGTGAAATTATTAGAAGTTATCTGGATTTTTACAGAACGGTACAGCCTCAACTAGATACTAAGCCAGGCTCTGTAACTAGAGATATTTTAATTGACGGTCCTTCCGATCAAATATCTCGTCTTTATGACGAAATAAATAATGTTTCTAATTTGCAATCTTTGCGTCAATCTTTTGGATCTGATTTAGATAATTGGGCTCAAAATATTGGAGCTGTTCGCCGACGAGGAGCTAAGTCTACAGTTCCAGCCTTGTTGCTTTTTAATAGCATAGAAGCGGATTTGCCAATTAATAAAGGAGATCTAATTTATGCTAAGAACGGATCTTCTTTTGCCGTTTTAAATGATATTCTAATTTCTCCAACATTAGAGAGTCAATATAAAAGCACTGCAGCAAAATATAGGGGAGACTTAGACTTTTTAGGATTTACTGAGCAGTATGCTATCGAGGTCATAGTAGAAGCAACTGCACCAGGAGACCAGGGAAACATTTCTAAGTACAATTTAAATTCTACCAACATTCCAGGAATCACTCATGTAACTAACGTTTATCCTGCCGGAGGAGGTCGCCCAGCAGAAACTGATAGCGTATTTAAAAATAGAATTTTAGCTATTTTCAGTGGAAGTAATACTGGAACAGCTTTAGGATATGAAAATGCCGTTAAATCAGATCCTTCAGTTATTGATTCTATAGTTATCCCTCCTGGTGATTCTTTAATGACAAGAGATGGTACGCAAGTTTCTATTGCAGAAGATGGCACTAGAACAATCATTTCTGATGGCACTGGTGGGAAAGTAGATGTAATAGTTTATGGAACCAGATTACAAGAAACAGTGGACTCTTATATTTATAGAGATAAAAGCAACACTGGAGACGCTACTAATATAGCTAATGATTTTGTTTTGGGTCAAATTGCCGGCGATGAAAATAAAACCATCACAAGAAAAAGAATTGACAATTTAGCAGTATCGACGCTGCCAACTCAGCCAATATTTAATATAGTTTCAGTGGTAGGCTCTTCTAGCGGACCAAATTTCAAAGCCAAGTCCGTAGATAACTTTGGAAGAGTATCTGGTAATTATGAGTTAATTAAAGATACTGGCGGATATTCTGGATCTCCTTGGGGTTTTGATAGATTAAGATGGATATCTAATCAAATATCTGATTTGCAAGAAGATAAAACTAAAGTAAGTTTTAACGGTCAAGATCCATTAGTATATACTGATGTTTTAGAAATTAAAAAAATTACACAAAACATTATTATTACAAATGAAAATAGTAAAGTTTCTTCGTCTGATCGTTCCATAATTCAATTAGCGCATAAACCTGCTACCACTGTAACTAGAGTTTTCAATGTTTCTACTGGTGAAAGATATGTTATTTCAAGCCAAAATGTAGATGGCACTGATACTATTAATACAACTGGAAGAATTAAAATTTCAGGCAAATCATTGCCTTCCACTAGTGATATTTTGCAAGTAGATTATACCTGGATTTATGAATATGATCCATATTTTGATTTTGATAATAAAAAATACTCTTTTAATTCCAGAGTTGTTACTGATAGCGTTGACTGGGGGTATTCTAATTTAGTTAAAAGAGAAAGAAATGTTTTAGTTTCAAATGGAAGTTATTTATCATTAAATTTATCTCATCCCGTATCTTCTGTAGTTAAAGTAGATGTATTTTCTGAAGAAAATTCTACAGTAACTTTTTCATCTGGTAGGCTATCGATAATTGCCTCTAATATAATAAGCAATGTTGTTTCGGTAAGAAGAACCTCAGACGGTGCTGAGCTTTGGAATACTCAAGATAATGACGGATCTATTAGTTCTTTTATCGCTTATTTGCCAGGAGATACTGTTGCTCAATTTGGCGATGCTGTTACCATAGTTTATAATGCTACAGATGTTTATGGTGACACTGGTTCTTTTAACGATGACGAGATAACAATTATTCCTTCTGTCAATGCTACTTCTGGTGCAATTGTAGAATGTACTTATATTGCAAATGTAAGTTCTATTCTTCCAAGCACTACTTTGTCATCTTTGCCAGCGATTAGAAATGTAAATTCTTTTAATACTAATACTTTAACTTCAATAGGAAATCAGCCAGCATCTAATTTATTCTCCGGTTCTAGCATCGTGCAGAATTTAAGAAGAGCGCCTTCAAACTTAGCTTTGAGTATTACGGGCTCTGTAGTTCCTGGAGTTATTACTTGTGCTGGAACAACTATTATAAAGGCAGCTGACATTGTATTTACTTCTAGCAGCAATGGATTGACTCATGATTTATCATCTGCAATAAGAAGCTTTCTAGGTCTTTCTTCTAAAGATTCTTTGCCTTCTAACGCTAAAATAGGAAGATTAGTAAAATTTCAAAAAGTTAGCGCAGATGGATCTTTAAATGTATTATCTGTTCTTAAAGAGTATGATGTTTTAGGTTATTTATTAAAAGATAACTCTTTAGTTAAAGATGAATCAGTTCAAGATAGTTCTTTAAACAATTTTCAAATTTCATTGCCTAGAACTGTAGACAATCTTGCAGAGCCCTTAGCAATTGGAGACCGGGTTCGAGTTTCTTTTTATATTGTTTATACTGATGATTCTGAAAATGTATATTTTACTAAGTCGGGAATTCAATATACTCAAAAAAGATTTGTTTATGTAGATACGATTGCAATTTCTAGCGGATTCAATAGTACGTCTTCTGCTGCGGCAACTTTGTCTATAAATAACTTTAATCAACCGTTAATTAAATCTAGATATAAAACTTATTATGATTATACTTCTCCGAAAACCAATGAGAGAATTACAATTACTTCAAATTATAATAAATTAATTTCTGATACAACTTTAATTGTAGAAGATGCAAGACCAATTACCGCAGATGTATTGGTTAAAGAAGCTGAAATTCTATTAATAGATGTTACTGTTTACGTTGTTCCAACTGAGGAATTTAAAAATTCTCCAGGAATAGTTAGACAAAATGTACAAGATGCTATTACAGCAATAGTTAACGCTGATGCTTTGGCTCAGATAATTGATTCTTCTGATCTGATTAATTCGGCATATACTGTAAACGGCGTAGATAGAGCTAGAATTATTTATTTTAATAAAACTGGCAGCAATGGTTCGGTGCTAAGCATTGTTCCACAAAAAAACCAATATACTGTCGCAAATAATATTTCAATAGTTATAGAAGAACGATAATTATGGCAACTTTAAGAGCTACAAAAGTTAATGTTTTAAATAGCACTAAAATTGAAGCGGAATTTAATGCAGATTTAGATCCGTTAATCAATACTTCTAATGTTGAAATAACATCAAATGTAGTCAATGTTGTTAGTCCGGATGTTTTACAAGTTAAAGTTGTAAAAAATAAATTAATTATCACAACAAGACCCTTATTTCCTCATTATCCTTATTTTATTAAATTTCTATCTTCAGATTTAACTTTATTTAAATCTTTAAATGGCGTTGTTCTTGGAGAAGATGGAAGAAATAATTTATTTTTAATTCTAGGAGCGGAGCAATCAGAGAATGATTTTAAAGATTATTTGATAGAGTCTTTAAAAGGAGACCCGTATAATTTAGATTATGGAACGATTGTTAGAGACATTGTTAATGCAAATTCAACAATGCTTTTTAAAGTATTTAATGATATTCGTCAATTAAAAAATGATAATTATTTAAGCAGAACAATTTTTAATGAAAGAAAAACCAGAGGAGCTGGTCCTGTTGATTATTTATTAGAGGGCGGAGCGTATGAGGTTATAAAAGTTTCTAAAAATTTATCAGGAACATTAACTTCTGATAGCATTAGCTTTGAAGAGTTTCCGGCAGGTCCAATTACTCTTCAAAGAAAAATAGTAAAAGCAGAAAAATTATCTGCGGGAACAGGAATATCTACTTTTAAAAAATTATCTTTAAAACTAAAAAATAATTTAATTACTAAGATAAATTTAATTAAAATACAATATTCAAATAATTATACTTATAATTACGATCTTAGTTCTTTGGGTTATCAAATGCTAGATAACAGATATGATCCAGAGCTAGCCTCTTCAAATTTATCTTTAGAAAGCAATGAGATTTTATTATCTCCATTAGTTTTAGAAGACCCTAGTTTTATTCCTCCAGTTTCTGGCGACTATATTTATGTCTCATATGAATACAAAGATCTTGGTCGAATAATTAGCGAAGACACTATAGATGTATTTACTACTTCTGAAATTATCAGAGAAGTTGTTCCTCCTATTTTAAATAAATTTTCTTTGCCAAATTATCCAATTATAGATCAGGCTGGAAACGTTGCAGAATATGGAGGCGTAGAATTTTTAGACCCTCAATCCAATCCTCCATTCTCTTCTAACCATCCTGCTTTCCAAAAAGAAATTACTTTTAAATTAGAAGGATTACCAAAAGCAATAGGTGAGTATGCCGTAGATTATGCTACGGGAACTGTTTATGTGTATGGCGCTCAAAAAAATGATGGTACTGGAGATTTTCCTCCTGTAGCTTCTTATTTATATAAAAAATCGTATGTAAAAGACCTAGATTACATTTACGATGAAGACACTTATGAATTAGTTCGTTCTCCTTTAAGATTTTTAGAAGGAACAAGTGCAACAGTTTCATATTCTTTTGAAAAATCTTTAATTGCTGATATTGATTTCATTCCTCAAGTACATAAAGAAGTGCTCAATGAAAG
>Ga0078894_10000205_pt1 | contig 39052 bp, 18 predicted proteins | sample LauGreSu1BDMLBSD_2_FD_67506 | JGI IMG/M metagenome (GOLD analysis project Ga0078894, IMG submission 67506) | Freshwater lake microbial communities from Lake Michigan, USA - Su13.BD.MLB.SD (version 4) (version 4) | ecosystem: Environmental > Aquatic > Freshwater > Lake | place: Lake Michigan...
AACTAAGCCTTTACCTACACCGACTATAACAGCGACACAGACTCCATCAAATAATCCGACACAGACTCCATCAAATAGTCCAACTCCAACTAAGCCTTTACCTACACCGACTATAACAGCAACACAGACACCTCCTAGTGGTGGTGGAAGCGTAACGTTAACAAGAGGAGCAACAGCATCAGGATATGGAATTACTAATAACGTTTCTCCAAATGGAACTACGCTAACTTTTGTTCCTTTAGCAATATCTACAGGACTGCCAATAACTGCATATGTTTATAATAGTAGAGGCACGTCCCCCTCCTCATCAAATTTATGGGGAACTATTAATTTGACAGATGTATACGGTGCGGCAGGAACAAATGTTCAATTTACTCTTAATCGTAGTAGCGACGTTAGGGTGTTTGGTTCTGCTAGTTATGTATCCAAAACAGCTGGTTCTGTATTTACAGGTAGTCCGGGCGGAAATTATTACTTGCTCACATGAAACAAATAACTCACTCGAAGCTAAATCTAGTTGAAAGCTATTTAATTGGTGGAAAGCCTATAGCCAGTTTAGACTGCTATACTACGTTATTTGATGGAAGTGTTGATGTAAGAAGTTTGGATGCAGCTATAGACAGGCTTTATACAGATGGTACTGCGTTTGAAGGATGGAATGGGTTCCTGGAGTCATTAGGATTAGCATCATGGAATACACTTGATTACATGACAGGGTATGTAATCAAAACCCCATTATCAATTGTACCCCCTCCGCATACTTTATATACAGATGCTGAGACTTATCCAAATTCCAGAACAATTCCTGCACTACCGATGCATATAGCTCAGTATCGTGGAACTTCTCCTGTTGATGTACCGTCACATGTTGGTAGAGAACAATTTTATGCAGTATATAAAATTGCTAGTTCTGGTGATGCTTGGACTGGATGGCTTTATGACCTTTGGCTTTTAGGCATGAATGATTTTGGATTTGATTTATTCAATGAGTGGACTCAATTTGATCCGGGAGAAACTTATCTTATACAACATAAACCTACGACGCTTTCTCCTTATTTGTTTTGGAATAATGAAGTTCCTGTTACACCTTCTCCAACTCCTACAGAAACGGTGACTCAAACTCCTACGTTGACTGAAACTCCTACATCAACGCCAACCCCAACTCAAACTCAAACACCGACTCCAACTAATACATCTACAGAAACACCAACCCCAACACCAACTCCAACCAATACAGGAACAACAACTCCGACTCCAACTAATACAGGAACAAGTGCTGCTACTCCGACGCCAACATTAACAAATAGTCCATCCAACACACAAACTCCAACTAACACAAAAACACCAGGTATTTCATTAACGCCTACTAAAACTACTCTTCTTACCCCTACTCCGACGTTAACTAGACCGATTACTCTACCTTCATGTCTTAATGACACACAAAGTGTTGACATATATTTCCTTTTTGATTTATCTAAATCATTTGGAGATGATTTATCAAATATTAAAAACTTCATAGGAACGTTTATTAGTGATATAGGTACTGCTAACTTCCCACCAACTGATGTAAAAGTTGGTATAGGATCTTTTGTTGATGTGTTATCAACAGTTGACGCGAATTTTGGACAAGCTGCAGATGGTGATTATCCGTTTTTAAATAATATTAGCCTAACGAATGATTATAGTTCTGTTTTAGCTACAGTAAACTCATTCAACTCTGTATTTAACGGAGGAGATGCTCCAGAATCTCAATTAAATGCTTTAATTGGAGCAGCAACAAGTCAAGTATGGAGAATTGGAGCAGTTCCAATTATTGTGTTAGTTACAGATGCTCCGTATCATACTGCTGAAATTACAGGAGTTCACCCTTCTATTGAAGATGTTGGGCAAGAAATAGCTAATAGATTTGTAGTTTTAGGTCTTGTTGAATCAGCTCAGCAATCATTATATGAGAGTTTACTTACTCAAGTTAGAGCTGTATCTCCAAACGTTCAAGCTTTAAATTCAAATTATAGCTTTAGTGACGGAACTAGAAAGTTTAGAACTGCTATTAAAACTGCTCTTGGTTTATGCGTATCACAAACTCCTACGAGAACTCCAACACAAACTCCTACTCCAACAAGTACACCCGCTCCTTCTGTAACTCCTACAAAAACTCCTACACCAACATCTGATGATTGTACTGCTGGCACACTCACAAATTGTGGTTTGACATTAAACGAATGTAAGAATTTTATAGCAAACAGCAATACTGATTGTGATTGGATAAAAATACAAAATCTAACACCCGGAGTTTCTTATTACGTGGAGTTAAGTTCATTCGAAAGATGTGAAGAATTTTTACATGTTAGGTTAAGAAGCGCAACCGGACAGTTAATTAATCCTCCGCTATTTACACCTAATTCTCAACCATTTGAGCTTGAGATGCCGATTAATAATTCTTTAAATACTGGAATAATTGAGACAACGTTTAGTCCGGTATATTTTTGGGTTGATCAAGGAAGACAATACACAATTACAATTCAAGGAATTGTGTCTCCAGTAAATTGTTATATACCATTTAATGCTCCTGGTTATAGTTTTGTTTATCAAACTAACAGTTCTACGTATACAATAAACTACATTCCAACACAAAATGGTGTTGTCATGTTGGGTGGTTACAATCTCACGACTGTTACAAAAAATCTAACAGCAATAGTTAATAGTCCTCTTTATACAAATTCATATAGTGTAATGCCTTACCCACGGCCTTTCACTGTAACAAATACCGGAGTGTATTTTATTGAAATATGCAGTTCTTCTGCCTTTGTTACTTGTAATAAAGGAAAGCAGTTTAATTTGTGTCTGAAGAATGTTCCGACTCCAACGCCTACTAACACACCTACTAAAACAACAACAAAAACTCCAACACCTACAAAAACACAAACGAGAACTCCGTCTCAAACTCCGACAAATACTCGTACATCAAGTCAAACACCAACTCCGTCTAACACTCAAACACAAACTCCGACTAATACACAAACACAAACCCCAACTCCAACACAAACTCCTTCTAACTCACCTACCCCTTCGTTTACTCCAACTCAAACACAAAGTCAGGCAACTCAAACACCAACGTTAACTCAAACTATTACACCTACTTTAACGTTAACTCAAACTATTACACCTACTTTAACGTTAACTCAAACTATTACACCTACTTTAACGTTAACTCAAACTATTACACAGTCTGTTACTCAAACTGAGGGTCTAACTCCAACTCCAACTCCTTCTAATTCACCAACTCAAACGGAAGGTCTGACTCCAACGCCTACTTCAACTCCAACTCCTACACAAACTTTTGGGCTTACTCCAACACAAACGCCTTCTAACAGTCAAACTCCAACACAAACTCCTACAATTAGTGAGAGTCCATCACAAACTCCTACCAACACGCAAACACCTTCTAATAGTCAGACTCCAACACAAACACCTTCTAATAGTCAGACTCCAACACAAACACCTTCTAATAGTCAGACTCCAACACAAACTCCTACCAACAGTCAGACCCCATCTAACACGGTTACACAAACTCCTAGCAATACAACTACACAAACACCGACTCCAACACAAACTCCAACTTCTACAAAGCCAGTAACAATGGCTGATTTAGTGGTTTTCCGCACTTCAATATATGGCGTTTCATCAAACGTAGTTCAATGGGCTGCTCTTAATGGATATGTTGGAGGAACGCCTTCATGGATTGTTAGTGGTGCATCAACCAATGGAGCATTTATACCAGCAGTTGGGGGTACTGGAGCATGGGCAACGCTTTCAGCTTATGCTTCAATAGAACCTATTCAAGCTAAAATTAAGTTGACTACGTTAGCTAATCAATCATTTGTGAGTTTGGGTTCTGTATATATAACGCCATATCAATCTCCTCTTGACATTCCTAACATAGCTTTGTGGCTCGATGCGTCTGATACAACTACTGTTAAAACAACTACAACAAATGTTGTATCTGCATGGATTGATAAAAAACCAACAAATCAATTATCTGCTTTCCAAATAGATGTTCCTGATCGGAGACCTTCATATTCACTGGTAGAAGTAAACAATAAACCATCCTTGATGTTTGATGGAACTGATGACTTCTTAACTTTAAATTCTTCTTTATCAGTTCAAGGTGGCTACTCTCATTTCTTTGTATACAGAAGAGTAAACAACAGCAGTTCAAGTATTTCTATAGGCAACAGTGCAAACAACGATATTGCTTTCTGGCACAATACAAACAACTATGTGTATGCTGATGGTAAATCTTCAGATATTTCATATCTCTCAGGAAATCAAATTGTCGTCGCAGGCTTATCAAAAGACAACACAGCTAAATTAGTTGTAATGGATTCTCTTTCAAGTGCATGGAATGCATGGGATTCGACTGGTTTGTCCGATAAAATTTTACATGTAGGACGTTCAAGCTCGAGCAGGTATCACACCAATGCTGCTTGCGAAATTATTCATGTTCATCAAACATTACCGGAATATGAGGTTAGATTAGTCAATGATACGCTCATCCAAAAATGGAAAACTCCAACTGTTGTTCCTTATATTCAAACAGGTCAGACTGTTTTTGCGACATCGCTAAGTTCTTTATCGTCAACGTTAGGTAGTTGGAGAGTTGAACCAAGTTCATTCAAAATCGAATGGCAAATGAGTAACGACAATGTAAATTTCACTAGTGTGCCTACTGCAAGTACGTCTGTTTATAATCCTACTACAGCGGATTATGGGATGTTTGTTAGAACATCAGTAACAGCATATAATGCTTTCGGTGGAAGTTTACCTTCATTTAGTACAAATCTATTCCAACTCACAGCAAACAACGTAATTCCTGTTAGTACGTTCCGAACAACAATCTTTGGTGTTTCGGCTTTAGAAGGAACATGGCAGTCAGCAATGCCTGTTATAAAATTCTATCAATGGGAAGTTAACTCTGCTGAAACTGGAAATGTTTGGGCAAAATATCAATCATTAACTGGTGAAGATGGTAAATACATTTGGTTGCCAAATACACAGTATGTAAATTCTGATGTAAGAGTTACAGAATACGTTTGGAACTCAACATTAGCATTACCACAATAAACATAAATATTAATATGCCAGCTACCATAAAATCAGTAACATCCACTACGGTAGAACGACTTAAGTTTGACACCATTGCTGATATTCCACGTTTAAGAGCTTGGTTTGACGCATCAGATTCAAGTACTATCGTTTTTGAAAACCCTCAAGTATATCGGTTTCCAGATACAATATGGCAATCTAATAAACAAAGCTATTTGACTTGCACAGACGTTATTACATTGACTGGGGATTTTACAGCTGAAGGTTGGGTTAATAGAAATTCAAGAACTCAATTCGATCTCCTTACGGGATACACAGTAATGTTTGGAGGAAATGATTTTAGTGGTGCTGGAAATGATCAAATGATGATTGATACGCCGCTCTCAGCCAACGAAGTTGGATTTAGCTTAGAGAACGGAGCCTTTTTTATTACTACCAGCAGCACACCCCTTACTGCAAATGTTTGGCAGCATATAGCATATGTGAGAAATAGTGGAATTGTATCTATTTTTGTTGATGGAAAAAAACAAACAACCGTCGTAAAAAACAATTTAGCTCCACAAACTTCAACTGTTACTGTAAAGATACTTAATCAGTGGGTCGCAGGCCAAGTTGGACAAGCGGGATATCAATATCCTTTAGGTTTAGACGGTTATTGTTCTAATTATCGTATTGTTGCTGACTACGCTGTATATACAAGCGATTTTAATCCTTATTCTACACTTCCGCTTTTATCAACTGTTTCTTCTCCTGGTTGGACACCTTTGTTAACAATGCAAAATCTGTCTTCAGTTAATCTGAGCCGACCAGCAAATTCGCTTGTTACGAATCAGCTAACAATGCTGAGAACGCCAATTACTGGTGCGCATGTGTGGTTGGATAAAACTACATCTCAGCTTTCTGCTTATCAAACAGATATAACCAAACGTCCGAGATATATTTTATCCGGAACAAACAATTTAAACGCTTTAAATTTCGACGGATCAAACGATTTTTTTGCATTGAGTCCTGCATTAACAGCAGAGCCTGTTAATACCAGCTTTTTTGTTTATACAAGACCGTTATCGACTAATTTAACTACGGTATCTTTTACAAATAGTGCTACAGACGATTGGGTATTTTTACATCACATAGACGACAATGTATATGGTGCCAACAGATATACTGGTTATGATGTATTGTCTTCGGGTACTGTGGTTTCTTGTGTTACACGAGCTGGAAGCCTTTCTTCGTATGCTTTTTTTGATTTGTATGCTTTTAATAAATTTGGTTATTCTTGGACCGGAACAACTCGAGACGTTTATACAGAATTGTGTAGAAGGTATGTGGGAAGTGACTATCATAAAGGGTATGCGTGTGAACTAGTGCATGTTCCTTATTTACTTCCTGAATTGGAAGTAAGAAGAGTGAACGAAAAATTATTTAACAAGTGGAAAGTTTCTACTGCTGCTCCTCATTTAAATGGTAATAGTTCCACATTATATATCTCAGCAATTAATACAGCTCAGTTATCTTCTACGGCTGGTTCGTGGTTTGTTGAGCCAACAAGCACAGAAGCTTTCTGGGAAGCTTCTAACTCGGTTATAGGTCCATTCTTTCCGATCTCTTTTGATTCTAATTTTATATATGATTTACAACCAGCTGATTACGGAAAATATGTAAGATCTCGTATAAGAACTAGAAATTCCAGTGGTCAAAACAATGCTTACAGCAACGTATTGCAGCTGACTACGGTAAATATGGTTTCTTCGACGATTACTCGTTCGACAATATTCACCGTTTCTGCTACACCAGGAACTTGGAAATCGACTGTGCCGTTTGATCTTAGATATGAATGGCAAATTTCAGCAGCAAGCACCGATGGCTGGAAAGAGTTTGATATAAGAACAAAACAAGCTGATTTTTCAGGAGATTATGTGTTTACAACATCTCTAACAGCATATCTTTCTTCTTATGCAACAGGAGCTAACGTAAGAGTTAATGAATATGCAACTAATTCGTTGTTGCCTTTACCAACGTTATAAAAATTAAGCAAGATAACTACAATCAGTAGTAACAGTCCATTCTGTACCAGGCATAGGAGCATATATTTCAACTCCCATTAAAGGATTTGTTGCGTTTTTACTAAAAAAGTCTCCAAAAGATGCACCGCTTTGTACCATGGGATATCCGTCAGCACTATTAGAAGAATGAGCAAATGGATATATGTTTAAAGTTACTGGATCGACTTTATTAAACATCATTGCTGTAAATTGAGCTCTACTGATTCCTGTATAAGCATAAGCGCTGCTTCCTCTAAACCCTGTATCGATTTTTATAGCTCCGTTGTAGCGAATAATATATCTTCTGGGAAGAGTTGCCATTCCAAAATTTACAAATAAAGATCCTTGTAAAGGACCGACGTTTACTGTTCGCTGATGAGGATAAGCAGCAGTTCCGGAACCATCGGATCGTAGCTGTCCTCCACACATTGTTAGTCCAGAAGTTGGAGTCGGTGTAGGTAAAATGGATCGGGTTGGTGTAGGAGTTAGAGAGACACTAGGTTTGGTTTGAGTTGGAGTGGGGCTAACAACTATAGTACAGGCATCAGTAAGACGATATACATCAGTAGTGCCCATATTAGAAAAATTAAACTCTGGAACATCAATAGATCCATTTCCTGGCTTTACTATTATATCATAAGCTTTACCACATTCCAGTTTTTTTACCGGCATCATTCCGATTAAAAAAGGCGTTGTAACAGCTCCATCATAAGCCAGTGAGCCTTGTGAATTAGAAGATGTAACTATAATCATTTGAAAAATAGTATGAACATGAGCAGCAGAAGCTCCTGTTCCAGTTACTAAAGGAAACGCGGAGCATGTTTCTGTGCCAGTTTCTGGGCAACTTCCATACCAACCTCTATAAATTAATGGTGTATTTGGGTCTTGTGTTAATATAGCCATAATATTATGTAACTATTGTAAAGATATTAATTCCTCCAGCAGGAGCATCATCCAACGTGGTTTGATAACAATTACCGTTCGGATGTCTGAAACGAATTGTTCGATTGACGATTTCGAAGTCTGTTGTTATCATTCCACCAAACGACATACCCGAATCAGCACACCAATATACTTTATTTGGAACAAATTTGCTTGTGTTTAAGTTGTCGTAACAAACTATTCCTCCAGCAAGAAAACCGCTTATTGTCAAACCACCAGCAACATAAGGAGCTGATCCATCTTCAATAGAAGATGTGATTGTTATGCTATTAGCAAATCCCGCACAGCAATTAACAGTAGTAGATTGCTTTGTTGAAGTAGGTGTTGGAGAAACAAAAGGTTGATTTGTTGAAGTAGGTGTTGAAGTAGGTGTCGGAGAAACAAAAGGTTGATTTGTTGAAGTAGGTGTTGGATTCGGAGGACAAGCTACAAGAGAGGAATAAGAAAATGTCGTGTTGGGTATACCTGGAATTTCTACAAAAACGGTTGCTGTTTGATCACTTAAAGATTTAACAAACAAACCAGTTACCGATGAAGCGGAAGCAACAATAGGAAATCCATCAGATAAATGTGTCGGATCCGAAAATGGATAAACTTCATGAGTTATTATATCTTGTTTATTTGTTAAGAAGTCAACAAACCTTTGTCTTTCTGGTGTTCCGATTACGCCATATTCATACCCACCTATATACCCAGTGGTAGTAGAGGTAAATCCGTTCTGCTGAACCGTAAAGCGCATCGGTATTAAATCCGGACTATCGTTAGAATGTTCTGTTTGGACGTTTCCTTCTCCTCGTCCTAGATTATAATGATGTGTGTATGTTAATATTGAACTATTATCAATAATAGATCCAAAAGCATCAGCATTTGATGTTGAAGATCCACAAATTATTAGCCCATATGTTGGTGTAGGGGTTGGGTTTGGTGTTTGAGTTTGAGTTGGTGTTTGAGTTTGAGTTGGTGTTTGAGTTTGAGTTGGTGTTTGAGTCGTATTTGGAGTAGGAGTTGGAACGTTTTCTGCACACGATAACGACAGAGTCCAAGCAACATTCAATTCGAGAGGTGAAATTATTGTTGCTACAGCAAGTTCGGTTGAACTATTTTTTGTAAAAACGCCACTACCGTTTTGCGAACCAATTTCAGGATATCCGTCAGATAAGTGTGTAGGATGAGTAAACGGATATATGTTATTAGTAATTGGATCTATTTCGTTAGATAATGCACGAGTGAACGTTTCTCTAAAAATAGAACCAACGATATTATAATTTGAGTTCCCTCTATATCCACTATCAAATACATATGAACCATCAAAATTTATAATAAATCTGTCAGGCTCTTCAAAAGAATCATAAGAAAGCTTAACTCCTCCTAATCCAGATCCAATATAAACAATACGTTCATTAAATGGGAAATCATTATAACAAGATTCTTGTCCATCGCAACTCATTGTTGTATTACAAGGATACGATATAATTGACGTTTGGGTCGGAGTTGGAGTTGGAGTTGGAATAATTGAAGGGCAATCAAGTTGGATAGACCAATTATTATAAGTTGTAGAAGGCATCCAATACGCTTTTACGGTTGCTGTCGCATCAGAGCTTTGTTTGACGAAGGAACCAGTGTTTTGCGTAGAACTATTTATTTTAGGAAACCCATCAGACTCATGAGCAGAAGAAAGAAATGGATATGATTGACCAGTAACTGGATCTAACTTATTAGTCAAAAAAGAAACAAAAGCGTTTCTCGAGTCGCCTCCAAACCCATAAACATTACTACCTCTAAATCCACTATCGTATACAATACCATTACTATGTTCTACTATAAATCTAACAGGCTTTCCACTTGAATCAGAAAAGCTGAGATTCACTAACCCCGTATTAACTCCTAAATCAAACCTTTTAACAGAAGGATAGTTATTATCGTTTTGATTGTTATATGGATCATAATAAAATCTCGAATTGCAGATTTGAGTGTTTGGATCTCTGGTAGGTGTAGGTGTCGGTACAGGCACTGTTGGTTGACACTCAACATAATCTAGTTGAGATTTTGGACATTCTAAAGATGCTGTCCATACGCTTCCGCTCATCGGAGCGTAGACTTTAAGAGTGGCTATGCTGTTAATTGTGTTTTTATAAAACACTCCACTGCCATTGCCGGGACTTACAATAATCGGATAACCATCAACTCCGTGAGCAGAATTGTTAAATGGATATTGTAGTCCGGTTGATGGATCAATTTTTTGATATATTTCATCCGTAAACTCTATTCTTCCAATATCGTAATTGAAGTATTGTGCTCCTCTGTAGCCACTATCATACACTATAGAACCATCAATATAAACAACGAACCTCACAGGTTTGTATGTTGAATTAAAATTTAATTTTACAAAACCTGTAAAATTTGTTAAATCATAAGTTCTTTCACTTGGATATGTAGTTGATCCATATGTATGTGAAGTTGCAATTTCATTGCATGAAAAACTGTCTTGCGGTGCAGGAGTAGGAAAAGGAGTAGAGGCTGGAGTAGAATTAGGAGTAGAACTAGGTGGAAGATAAGGTGTTCGAGTTGGCTCAACTGGATATGGAGTAACAGAAGGAGTTAATGTTTGTGTTGGAGTTTGGCTATTTGTAGGAGAATTCGTAGGTGTCGTAGTTGGAGTAAGCGTAGTCGTGGGAGTACATGTTCTACTTGGAATAGGAGGACCCATTTTTCCTTCCAAAAACGTAGAACGTTTTAATTTTTTTGTGCGATTGCTGATACTTAACGACATTTTATCTATTTATTTACTTTGCATTAAATATCTATTCTAAAGCCAGTTGAAGGTGTACTTACAGCTGTGCCTCCGTTAGACAAGAAAGTATATGTAGTTCCATTATATTGTAACGTAAATGTTACAGGTGTACTGCGATATCCAGACGTTACAGTAATTTTTCCAATTATGCTTCCTCCTTTGTAAACGTAAATAGTTGTCGGCAAAGCTCCCGGAGTAGATAAAGGAGTGAACGACAAAGTAGTACCCACAACATTGAATGATATAGATACCCCACCAGAAGAACATTGAGTGCAAGAAGCTCCTGTTGCATTTTGAGTAAGTTTTGTCGACCCACTCGAAGGAGCAGAAGATGAAGGAGTTGGCGTTGAAATCAACACATTGTTCGTTGGTGTCGGTGTTGAATTTACTATTACATTTGTTGGAGTAGGAGTTGGAAGTAAAACATCATTTGTTGGAGTAGGAGTTGGATTTAATGAACCGTTTGTGGGAGTTGATGAAGGAGTTGTTGTTTGGGTTTTTGTTTGTGATGGAGTAGCGGTTGGTGTAGATGTTGGAAGTTTCGTTGAATCTGCTGTTCTTGTTGGAGTTCTAGTTGCGGTTGTCGTTTTTGTTGGGGTTTGTGTTGTTTTTGGAGTGCATGTTGGAGTTTTAGTTTGAGTTGGTGTACGTGTATTAGAAGGAGTGTTGGTTGGGGTTTTGGTTTGCGTGGTCGTATGTGTCGGCGTTTGGCTGTTAGTAGGAGTTGTTGTTGGAGTACGAGTAGGAGTAGAGGTTTTTGTTGGTGTTGGTGTGTTAGTTGGTGTAACAGTCGGGGTAGGTGTTGGGGTAGTTGTTGTAGTTCGAGTAGGAGTTTGAGTTTTTGTATTAGTTGGCGTTCTTGTGTTAGTTGGAGTGCAGGTTTGAGTAGATGTTCGAGTTACAGTAGGCGTTGGTGTTGAAGTTCGAGTACATGTTTGTGTTACCGTAGAAGTTCTAGTACACGTTGGAGTTGGAGTTTGAGTAGAGGTTTGAGTAGAGGTTTGAGTGTTTGTTACGGTGTTACTAGGAGTAGTTGTGTTTGATGGAGTTTGAGTTCTAGTTGGAATTGGCTCGTCTTGTTTTCCTTGCAAAAAAGTCGTTCTTTGAAGTTTATCTGGTCTTTGAACTAGTGAGTTAAACATTTGTGTTATTTATAATTTTATTTGCCAAGTTATTCCTTTATCTTTAGAAACATATAAATAGTCATAATCCGCTACAGCTACCATTACAGTACCATTTGAATTAACAGCAAATCTTCTCCAATTTTGTGAATTTGTTCCGACATTCCAAGTTGAGCCACCGTTTATTGAAGTGTAAATTTTACTTGCTATTCCTCCTCCTGCTATTACATTAGTTCCTGAGTTATCACATTCGACAAGAGTCATGTTCCATCCCGGATGTAAATTAGTCCAGCTGGTTCCTGAGTCAATAGACTTCCAAAGACTTGCAGAAGCGCCACCTGCATATAAGATGGTTCCACTAGAATTTGAAGCCGCACTTTGCCAAGATCCTCCTCCCAAAGACGTTGTTGAGCCGCTTGTTCCGATTCTTTGAACAAGCGTAGCTCCAGAATCAACAGAAGTACGCAGCCAAGAACTTTCAGCAAATAATAACTTGTCTCCAGCTAGGTTTATAGCAAAGTCTCTCCAAAGTTTTTGTAGAGAATTAACTTCAACCCAATTATTGCCCTTGTCGGTAGAAAGTTTTACTGTATCTCCTCCGGTAGCAACATAAATTTTTGTTCCATCGACGTTAACTCTCGCATACATAGCAAATGGCATGTCTATAGATTTCGGAGTCCACGTGGTTCCATTGTCTAATGAGATCCAAATTGGCGCACTACTTACATCTTTTGCTGCAGCTACCATCACTTTTCCGTCTGAACTAACAGCTACATCTTGCCATTCAACACCTCCAGCAGATGGGTTTAATATTGTTTCTGTCCATGTTAACCCACCATTTAATGAGTGATAAAGCTCTCCTCGCTTTACTCCGTTTGTCTCGGCGTGCGTACAAGCTAAAATAACATTACCTGTAGCATCACAAGATACACTTTGCCAGGCTCTGGGTTGTTTAGCTAAAGGAAATTTACATTCTGGAGCAGTATCGTTTGCCCGTCCGTATCCATAACCGATGGGATCTCCTACAATAATCACGTTTCCAGCTGAATTGATTGAAGCAGAAGCTCCAAAATCTGCAGTATTACCTGCTTCTGAGCTAGGATTGCTGCCTGGTGCTGGAGGTCCTTCTAATGTTATGCCCTTTTTAACCCATGCTGACCCATTCCAAGTATAAATTCTAGCATATCCATGATTAGGTTGACCGTCCGGACCGTCTCCTTGAAATGCACCACAAATTAGCGTATTGCCGTCAGCTGTTAACTTCAATCCCATCCCATCGTTCCCACCTTCAAATGACTGACTTCCTTCTCCGTATATATAATCTCCTCTTCTTGCCCAACTTGTTCCGTTCCAATCTAAAACCTCTATAGCTCCGCTATTGTTTGGAATAACAGGAGAATTAAAATTAGTTACAATTGCTATGGCTATGGTGTTTCCACTATTGTTTATTGATACTGAGTTGCCGTATTGATTATTTGTTGATATTCCTCCAGACCACGAAGACTCAAGCGTAGCACCTTTTTGAATCCAATCTGAACCGTTCCACGTAAATACCCTAACTTTGCCATGAATCGTTCCTCCTGGATCAGCACAAACTAATGAGTTGCCATCTGAACTTATACAAGAAGCAAAAAATCGAGAAGAGGCATGAGTTCCAATAATTTTTGAACCTCTTTGTTCCCATTGAGAAGACGAATTATTCCATGCAAATACCTTTACAGAACCAAAATTTCCAGATCCTCTAAAAGACTGTGTTAGTAACGTATTTCCTGTCGAATCAAACGAAACATTAGTTCCAAGATATTCTCCGGATTCTTCTCCGGTTATTGTTTGTCCTTTTTGTATCCATTGAGTTCCAGACCATTCATATACATAAGTTGCACCAACCGATCCGTTATATTTTTGAGCTCCAATGCCAATGATAAGACCAGTTGCATTGCAAGAAACCGAATATCCAAAATATTGACCATTTGCTAGTCCGTTTAACTTTTGACCTTTTCTAATCCACTTGTCCCCTATAAATTCATAAACGTTTGCTTCTCCTGTGCTTGCATTTGGTCCTCCTAAGTAAGAGCCAATAACAACTATATTTCCGTTTTGATTAATTGCTACTGAGTGTCCTGCTCGAACCCCATGATAAGAACCATAAACGTCTTCTCCTTTTTGCGTCCAAGCAGAACCATTCCATTCATAGACTTTAGCTAGCCCAGTTTGCCAAATTGAACACGACTGCAATGATGTAGGAGTTTGAGTATTAGTGGGAGTTGGTGTCAACGTATTTGCTGGAGTTGAACCTGGAGTTTGAGAAGGAGTTCTTGTTACAGCATTAGTTGAAGGAGGAGTTTGAGTTGGGGTCGGTGTTGGAGTAAGATCGAGAGGATCGTCGATTATGTCAATATCTCCATTTTCACAACAAGGTACCAACACACCTTTTGGTTCTGGATAATTTGGCCATGGAACGTTTCCCATACTAAGAGCTAAGTTTGGTTCAGACGAAGGATAAGGTTTAATAACAACAGAATTTGTTCCGGTTATTGTTTTTCCAGCTTTCATGTAAAGGTTTTTGGCGTTGGTAACGTTTCCATAAACGTTACCTCCAATATAAACATCACAATTACCCACGCTTATATTACCATAAACATCTCCTCCAACATAATAATCATGTCCGGTTGCTCCACTGTTCATGTTTCCTTTTAAATCTCCACCAATATGAAGCGGTCCTTTATAATTTTCAATGTCACCATATACTGTTCCTTTAATCCAACCATTACATTTTTCCAACGCAACTCCTGGGTTGTTTGAAACAGAAAATCCGTTAGCTACTAAATCTCTACTGTCTAAATCTCCATAAATCCTAAGTCCTCTATTTGTAAAATCATCAGGCCACACATGGAAAAAATCTCCTCTAATACTTCCGTCTATAACAATATAAGCATTATGGGGATGTGGAGAGTTGGAGCTACTCATAAACCCAATACTGTTTTGTTTTCGGACAAATATATCTATAGTATCTTGAAGAGGAGCTTTAAATGGACATGTTAAGTCTATAGTATATGTTCCGTTGTTTTGTAATGAAGCTCCTATCAAACGACTAAATTCCGTTGTCGATGCAGCTGTATAACAAATGCTAGGCTCGCTAGTTTGAGTTGGTGTTTGAGTTTTTGTGGTTGTTGGAGTTTTGGTTGTTGTTTTAGTTACTGTAGTGGTGGGAGTATACGTTGGTGTGCAAGTATTTGTTGGAGTAGAAGTGGTGCGTGGTGTACGAGTTGGAGTTGGAGTAGAAGTAATTCTCGCTGTTTTTGAAGGAGTATACGTCGGAGTTGACGTTCTCGTCTGCGTTGGAGAAATTGTTTGTGTAATGGTGTTGGAAGGAGTTGGAGTCGGTGTTGGGTTTGGAGTAGATGTGTTCGTTGGAGTATTTGTTGGAGTTTGGCTTATAGTTGGAGTTGGAGTTCTACTTGGAAGAAGAGAAGCAATCTTTCCTTCAAGAAAAGTTGTTCTTTGTAGTCTATCTGGTCGCTGTCTAGGTTCAAGAGGCATAATTAATTGTATTATTTAATAAATAAAAAAACTAAGTTTAGCCTTAATTTGGCAAATTACAACAAGACAACTTTCTTTTTTTGATAAATAAGTTTATATGATTTCGTTTTTTAAAGCACCAGCAGATATTTACGATCAAATAAGACTCGAGATGGATACAGCTTCGGGGTTTCCTAATGATCAGACAATTACTTGGTTTACCCCTGCTGTTGACGCACATAAAGACGTTAGCGGAAACTGTCTCATAGCTTGCTCTGAGCCAATAAGTTCAAATTTTAAAAACAAAGGCACAGAAATTTCACATGAAGAGTACTTTGCAGTGTTGAACAAAAAAGTTATATCTGATTTTTTTATTGAGTAGTCCCTCAAAAAAACTGATGGTAGAACTCGATGAATGTTCTTAGTTCTACTAACAAACAATTTACTAGAGCGTTTGATGTTGAAGTGCCTAGTTATTTTCAACGCCGTTTTAAAACTGGCAACGAAGAGGTTGATAGGATTTTTGGAATAGAGGGAATTGTTCCGAATTTGACATTCACTTTAGCTGCTGCGCCCGGAACAGGTAAAACAACTTTTTTATTACAAACTTTAGAGTTGTTGGAAAAAACTGGTAAGAAAACGGCTTACATTTCTGGAGAAGAAACCATAGAACAGCTAGCTTATAACTCTTATAGAATTGGTGTGAAGAACGTATTTTTAGCAAATTTGACAAATATAGATGAGATTTGCGAGGAAATCGTTAAACAAAAGTTTAATGTTGTTGTAATTGATTCTTTTCCAACATTAACTGCTAATCAGACATTAACTAAAACTAAAAAAGAAGAATATATTACTTCAAAACTTTTAATTACAGCTAAAAAGCATGAAATAGTTCTTGGAGTAATTTTACATTTTACAAAAACGGGTTCATATAAAGGATCTACTTTACTTCCTCATAGTGTTGACTGTAATATTATCATGAATAGAAATGAAAACGATGTTGCTGTTAGAGATTTTGAAGTAACAAAAAATCGTTTTGGTTCTTGTTCTTATACCAGTTTTTTGTTGAATGATCAAGGATTTGCATTTGACTCAAAATTAAAGACAAAAGATGAGCTAGCGGCAGTTAACACTTCAATTTATTTTTAATAGCATATAAATATAAGGAAATGCCTTCATTTAAACAATTGTTTCTGGAAAATCTTAAACTTCCTAACGGATTTTCAAATACTACACCTCCAAAAGCAACATTTCAAATAGGAAATATTGTTGTTGTAAGACCAAGAATTGATTCTGAGTACAATTCAGATGATATTATTGACGCTTTTCAGTCAAGAAATCCTCAAAAAAACTATAAATTATTTCAACAAGCTGGTAAAATTGTTGGATACAAATCATATGGGATGTCTTCTAAATTTGCTGTTTTTTTTGAAAAATTCAATTCCATTGCTGTGTTTAATACAGCTTATTTAGTTGGTCCGTTTGTATCATTTGAAGCAGCTGAACAAGCAGCAAAGCATCAAAACAACAAAGACATTCCAATCGAGTTGTTTTCGACTTATGTAAAACGAGAAAATGTTATTCCAAAAAACTCAACAATCGAAGAAGAATTTAAAAAAGCATTTGTAAACACAAAATATAATTTTGAATGGTTGGACGAGCCAATAATTTTACACCCTAAGTCTCAAACTAGAGCAAATTTAAGAATTGCTGTTCTTGCTGTACAAAAACAATCAACTCAACTAACAAACAAAGAGTACGATTTAGGAGAAATAAGTGATTTTACGACCAACAAACGTTTGGCTAATTGTTTGTTATTTTTTAAGCTTTATAACGTAATAACTGGACAATTTGTTAATACAAAAATAGTAGAATATTCGCACATAGACACTCTTGAACCTATTCCTTCTGGAAACACAGGGTATTGTTTGCAGATTCCTTATTTAAATATGCCTTCTTCATATTTACATGTTTCATTGAAAGAAATAATTCAAAACAGAAATTTCGTTGATCAGATTTCTATTGCAACAATCGGTTTTAGTAAAACGTTTTCAAAATATCTTGGTTTATTTCAACAAACATATGACCAAATAAAAGCTTTGTCTAACGTCGTTTCAGAAGAAGATTATTTTGATTTAGTCTATAATGTTAAAAAAGACAATTCTACTAAAATTGTTGAAGCAAAAAGCGTTGATTTTGACTTTAATGTTATTTCTTCTAAATTTAAAATAGAAGAATATAAAATAATAGGCGATTGTAAAATTGCACTTTCTCAAAATAAACAAGCTGTAATTAGAGCACCAAAAGCAATTGGCGGAGACCTCTATCTTGATGTTAGATCTGGGTCGTTATTAAACTTAAAAGGAATTCCGTCAGTTGGAGGAACTATTCTCATTGTTGATTGCAAAAATATTTTTTCTCTTGAAGGTTGTCCGGAAAAAATAAACGGAAATCTTCAACTTAATTGTAACTTGCCAAATCTTGTTTTTTTGTCAAAACAAATTACAGGATCTTTTATTGTAAGAGGAATAATAAAATCTTTTAATGGAGGAGAAAAAACCATAATTGGTGAGGAATTTGTAATAGACCATCGTTTTCAAGCTCAAAGCTCAAAAAATCTAAATGGACTACCAAAAGCTTCTAAATATAACATTGGAATTGATGAAGAAACAATAAAAGATCATTTAAAATTCAAACCTTTAAAAAACAAGCTTCCTGAATTAGGAGATATATTTTAAAGTTAATAATGATAAATTAGAGTAAAAATTAGGCTAAGTTAAATAAATAATAATAATGCCAGCTTTTACTCAATCTTCTTCTCTTTATGTAGAATATTCAGGTCTTTCTAGTATACCTAGAGCTTCTTTGTGGCTAGATGCTTCTGATGCAGACAGCGTTGTACTGAGCCCATTTTTTAGTGATTGGAGCTGGAAGTTCAACAGTGCTAGTTATGTTACCGTTCCTGACAGCGCTAACCTGGATGTCGGTCCTGGAGATTTTACATTGGAGTTCTGGTGTTTTTTTGCAGATACTCCTGGAAGTCAAATAATCTTTACTCAACGAGCAAATACAAGCACTCGCTGTGGTATTCATCTCGGTGTTCAATCAAACGGATTTAACTTATACATGTCGAAAACCGGATCAGCTTGGGATATTGCTGAAACCGGATTGGGAGCTGTTGATGTCGGTGTTTGGCAACATATAGCTTTAGTACGTGTAGCTAACACTATAACGTTGCTTAAAAATAACACGTTGGTGTATAGTAACGCAACCGCTATAACGGGACCTTTATTTAATTCAAATGCTAACTATATTATTGGAGCTGATGCTAATAATTCATCGTTTTCGAATTGTTTTATTAGTAATTTAAGATTAACTGTAGGAACTGGGAGATATGCTCCAGGAGATGAGTTGCCCACAGCACCTTTAGATCCTGATTCTTATACGTTTTTGTTGCTTTTTCAAAATTCAAATATTTTAAAAGATTATAGTTTAGAAGATAACCCTGTTAGCGTTTATGGTAATCCGGTTGCAACAGACCCAAACACGGGTACTGTATCTTGTTGGAAAGACAAAACAATTAACGAATTGTCTGCAATTCAGTTAATTCATAATAACAAACCTGTATATAAAACACAAGAAGTTAATGGGTTAAATATAATGTCTTTTAACGGAACTTCTAACTTTTTTACATTAACAAAAGAAATTTCAACAAACTTATACAATTGGTCTCATTTTTTTGTTTATAAAAGATTTAACGGAAATGATAAAAACATTTCACTTTGCAAAACAAACGGAGAAGGTAGTACTTTTTTGCACTGGGACAACAAGCATGTTTATAGTGGTACAAACCACTCTAATAGTCCAATAGACAGCCTAGCAGTAAACATTGGAGCTGTATCCAAAGATACAAGTTTATTTGTAAATAACTCTGCTTACAATTTTACCAGTAATTGGTCTTATACTCAATCTTTTGTAAACAATCTTGGTTTTTATAATAGCTCTTCCTATGCTGACGGTTATATTTGCGAATTAATACATGTAGGTTTTATTGCTCCTAACTATGAACTTAACTTAGTGAGCAACACTTTAATTGATAAATGGAAAGTACCTAAAGTACCTCCTTCGATTATTACTCCTCAAACGATATTTGCAACGACTCTGAGTTCTTTATCATCAACGATAGGTACATGGGCAATTGAGCCGACGGGGTTTGATATTAAATGGCAAAAAAGCACTGATAATATAACATTTGTTGATATTCCAAATCAAACAACAACCATCTACAATCCAACAACTAGCGATTATGCAGCATTTATTAGAACATCAATCGTTGCTTCAAACATAATTGGAAGTAGTTTGAGTTCTACAAGTAACGTTCTTCAATTAACAACAGTAAACGTTTCACCTGTTACTGTTGAAAGAACAACTATCTTTACTGTAAGTGCAACACCTGGTGTTTGGAGTTCAACCATGCCGTTTACGAGATTATATCGCTGGCAAGTATCGACTAACAACGGTTCAAACTGGACAGACTTTGGTTCGTTAACTACAAGTCTTACTGCCTATCTTTCTGCTTACGAAACGACTCCAGTTGATGCTAGAGTTATTGAATATCCTCGAAACTCCACTTTGGAAGCTCCGATTTAAGTGAAATGCCTTCTGTTTTCAGTATTTCTCAATCAGTAAATAATATTAAATTTACTTCCGTAAATGATATACCGAAATTGCAACTGTGGTTAGATTCAAGCGATGCTAACAGCGTAGTGTTTAAGCCTTTCTTACCAAACGTTGGTGATCAGTTTGTTAATATTCCAGCAAACAATGGTTATATTTATACTCCAAATACGTTTAAATTAAATTTTGATCAAACGGTTGAATTTTTTGTTTATCCTATAGGACCTGGATTTACGACGTTATTTGTCTATGGCGGAGGGTATGCATACGGCAATGAAATTTTTCTCGCTTTACAAGCTGATGGTAAATTTGTAGTGTATCAAAGCGCTTCAACTCGTTTTATAACAACCAAAATCTTTCCTCGAAATCAATTATATCACATTGCGCTGTGTTTAAATGCATCAGCAAACACCATGTCGTTTTATGTTAATGGGACGTTAGAGGCAACAGGAACTTTTAGCACATCAACAAATAACTTAAGAGCGGTTTTTCATTCAGCATGGGATAATGTTGGGTTTTATAATTTTGGAGATTCTTGTTTTGCTTCAAATTGGAGAATTACAAGTGGTATTTTGTATACAGGAAACAACATAACAATTCCAAGTATTCCATTAACTTCTACACATAATACTATCTTATTAACATTCGTTGACGGATCATTGACTGATTCGTCATTGAACAACGTACCTCTTACAAGTTATGGATTGACCAGCATACTTTTATCTCAAGTGTTTGACTGCTGGAAAGATAAATCAGACAATCAATTATCAGCTTTTCAACCTAATATTTTTAGTAAGCCAACATATTCAACTCAAGAAATCAACGGATTGAATGCAATGATCTTTAATGGCAGCAATAATTTTTTATCTCTTTCAAAAGCAATATCAATATCTCAAAGAAACTGGTCTCATTTTTTTGTTTACAGAAGACCAACGACCGCAATGTTCAGTACATCTCTAGCAAGTTCAGCTATGAATGATGATGCTTGTTTTTTGCATTGGAATAACAACCACGTTTATTCAAATGCTGCTGGAGGAAGATTAAGCAATATTCCTATACCAAGCACAGGAGTTATTGTTGCGGGAATTAATAATACTCCCATACTCAGCATTAATAACGCTCTTACTGGCTTTGATGCAATTTGGGGAGGTAATAAAACAGCTTCTGTAGATAGACTTGGTTCTCGAAATTCTGATGGATATCATTCGGGTGCTATGTGCGAATTAATTCATACCAATATAAGCGTTCCGAAGTATGAAATTGAATTAGTAAGCAATTATTTAATAGATAAATGGAAAACTCCTAAATTTCCACCGTCAATTAGAAATAACCCAATTATATCTGTTGCAACTGTTTCTTCTTTGAATACAACAAACGGTACATGGACTTTAGATCCTTCTGGTTATAACATACAATGGGAAAGCAGCGTAAATGGAACAACGTGGAGTAATATTTCTTTACAAACAAGCGCCACGTTCATTCCAACTGCTTCATATGCTTCTCAATACATAAGAACAAATATAATCGCATCCAACTTAATTGGTAACAGCAATCCTGCTTATAGTAATGTATTGCAGTTGACTACAATCAATACCGTCGGTCCAGTAATTAATTTTACTTCTTCTGATTCATCAGTTGTGTCACTAACTGCTACTCCAATTTGGTCTACAGTAATGCCAATTACAGGAGTTTCACACAAATGGTTTTCAAGTACAAATGGAGTTAATTGGACTGCTACATCTTTTGTTGGACCTAGTGCTGATTTTTATGGATTTGATAACACTTATGTAAAAATAGCCACAACAGCATCAACAGCAATTAATCAAGCCACTGTTGAATCTAATGTCATTTTCACAAATAACCTTGCTAATAGAGTCACAATGCTGGCTCTTAATGGAAATGCTACTTCTGTTTATGGAGATGAATTTTTAGACAGTTCAAACAATCTTACTATTACAAAATCTGGTTCTCCTATAATATTAGATATTGGACCTTTTTCTGGAGGAACCGGAAGAGGTATGTACTTTAATGGAACTACTGATACATTGACCGGGCCTGATTCTGATTTATTTGCATTTGGAACAGGAGATGCCACTATTGAGTTTTGGATTAATCGAGCAAATAATATAGGGTATCAAATTGTGTATTCCAATCGTACTGTTATAAATTCTCAAGATTCTGTATTTTTGCTCACTCCAAATGGAGCTTGGCAATGGTACGAAAGCGGACAAAATTTACAAGGACCAGACTCTAGTATAAATCCAGGTTTGTGGTATCACGTAGCACTAGTAAGATTTAACGGAACAAGATACGTTTATATAAATGGAGTGCTCACAGGTACACCAACCACTGCCGAAAACGTAACTTCTAGAAAGTGGTCAATCGGTATTTCTGCTGGTAATTCTCCGTTAAACGGTTACGTTTCAAACCTCCGCATTGTAAAAGGATCAGCACTCTATACAACCACTTTTACTCCTCCAACAGTTGCTCTAACAAACGTTTCTGGTACTTCTCTTCTTCTTAACAACGGAACTTTGACAAAAGCAGACAATGATTTGTTTTTAGATACAAGTTCCAATCGATTCCATATTACAAAAAGCGGTTCTCCGACTCTTGCAACATTGAGTCCATTTGCAACATCAAAAAGGAGTGTTTACTTTAATGGTTCTACGGACAATTTAACCGTTTTAAACAATAACGCCTTTGAAATGGGCTCGGGAGATTACACTGTAGAGTTCTGGATGAACGCATCTGCCAATGTTGTCAATGCAGGTCTAGTATTCAAGGGAACATATCAAGTAGGGGCAACTTGGATACCAGGATTTGGTATAAGAAGAATGACTGATTCTATGCTTAGATTTTACTTTAATACCACATCATCGAATACAACTGAAGAGTATGCTGATGCTAATATTGCAACTAATCTAAACACCTGGTATCATATTGCAATGGTAAAAGTTGGAAGCACAGGATATGGATTTGTAAACGGGCAATTAGTTGCAACTCGATTAAATGTTAGTGCTATATCGGCTTCAAGCTCCGGAATAACCATCGGAAACTTTCCTTACAGTTTAGCAAATTCGCCATTTTCTGGTTACATTTCAAACCTCCGCATTGTAAAAGGAACAGCAGTTTATACATCAAACTTCACAGTTCCTACATCTCCTCTCACAAACATTACAAATACTTCTCTTCTTCTTCATACTCAACCAGGAGTTATTGATAGTTCTGAAAAGAATCCTATAATTTATACTGAAGGGAGATCTGCAGCAACCACTTCAGTTAAAAAGCATGGAACAGGTTCGTTGTATTTTGATGGAAGTAGTAAAATCTACATGCCAATGTCGTCAAGTTTTGCTTATGGAATGAATAACTTTACTATTGAGTTTTGGATAAACCCAATAATAATATCTGGACTCCGTGTGTTGTATGCACAAGCTCCATCTGGTTTAAACTATTTTATGATTACAATTGATAATAGTGGTAATATAGGATTTACTGATGGTTCAAATAATGCAACTCCAAGAGTAACTACTACATCAAATAATTTAGTAACAGGCACGTGGACTCACGTAGCTCTTGTAAGAGAGGGAACTGGTACAAATCAAACAAAAATTTATATTAATGGAAGCTTAAGTGGAGTTGGTACATGTTCTTACGATTTTAATGTAACTTCTGGAGCTGGATACAATCCAACGATTGGTAGTTATTTTCATGATCCTAACCACACATTTAGCGGCTATATAGATGGGGTTAAAATAAGAAAAGCTGCTGTTTATACAGCAAACTTTACACCACCTAGTTTCGAATAAGTATTTAAATGGCAACAGTTTCTTCAATATCTTCTTCTGTTCAAAACATCAAGTTTACTTCCATAGCTGACATGCCAGAATTGCAGCTCTGGCTGGATGCTTCTGATTATACTACAACAAAAACATATTCAATTTCAACCGTTGATGACTGGAGTTGGAGCTTCAATGGAAGCAATCAACTTTTTACTGCACCAAACACAGACGGCGTTTTTGATTTTGGAACTGGAGATTTTACAATAGAAGCTTGGATTAAATTAACATCAAATCTATCCACTTACGGAAAAACAATAATAGACAGTCGTCCAGATAATACAAATGGGTCTTTTTGGTCCCTAGGAGTAGGTCTCGATAGAGAAATTGGAATATCAATTGATCCTACTTCTATTGGATCAGTAAGTTCCAAATCCAAAATTAACTCAAATACCTGGTATCACTTTGCTTTTTGTAGGCTAAATGGAACAATAAAAGTTTTTGTTAATGGTCAGTTAGAAACAACTGAAGTAAGAGCCGGTTTAGCTAATAGTCATACACGGATTTTAATTGGAGCTAATGCATATAGAGGCCATGCTCCACAAACATATTGGGGGGGACTAATATCAAATTTAAGAGTTTTAAAAGGTACACCTTTGTATGGAGATAATTTTATTCCATCTCCTTTATCACTCCCAGCAACCACACAAACTTCGGTTTTGTTGTTTCAGCAAAACAATACACCTAAAGACTGGAGTAATAAAAATCTACCACTCACTCCTTATAATAACCCTTTACCCGTGTCTCCTGAAGGAACAACTGTTACTCATTTTGTGTCTGCATGGTTAGACAAATCAAATTTTTCTTTATCAGCCACACAAATGATTGTTTCTAATCAAGCAATTATGCTTTCATCAAGCGTTAATGGTCTGAACTGTTTAAACTTTGATGGCAATCAACAATTTTTAGTTTTAAACAATCCAATTTATACTAATGTAAATTACTCACAGTTTTTTGTATTTAAACGAGAAACAAATGGAATTGTTTCAACTTCCTTAGGAAATATTACTCCACAAACGAATTATAGTTTTCTGTGGTATAATAATAATCAATTATATTCGTACACTTTGCCAACAAATTTACATAAAGGAACTAATTCAATCGGTACGTCGGGAGTGCATATTGTTTCAACGCTTCAATCAGCGGATGAAAAATATGTGAATTTTTTTGTAGATGGAAATAAAAAGACCGTTACACTTGGAGGTGCTCAAGGAACACAATCAGCAACAGCTAATAACATTGGTAGATCACAGAGTGTTGCTGAGGTTTATTTGCATGATGGAATTTTTGCTGAGCTTATTCAAGCAAATTTTGAGGCACATCCATATGAAATTTCGCTAGTTACAGAAAAATTAACAAATAAATGGAAAATTCCAAGAGAAGTTCCTTTTGTTAGAAGCACTCCTGAGATTAGTGTTGCATCTATTTCTTCATTAAACACTACATTTGGCACGTGGGTTATGGAACCCACTGCTTATAAAGTCCAATGGCAAAGCAGCGTAGATGGAAATAACTGGAACAATCTAGCGTCACAAACAGGAACTTTTCTTACACTAAATTCCACACATTCAAATAAACACATTCGAACTCAAATAATAGCGGAAAATAATATAGGCTCTAGTTCTTTTTCTTATAGTAATGTATTAACACTAACAACAACGAGTATTAACCCTATTCCTGTTGTCTCCTTTGCTGATCCTGATTTAGAACGTTCGATAGTTGTTTCCACTCCTGGATCTTGGTCTAGTACTTTGCCTATTACAAGTATAAACTATCAATGGTTTTATAATTTAAATGGCGGTTCTTGGAACTTGATGAATTTTGCAACAGCATCTGCTGACGCTATTAACTTACCGAATGCATCTATTAAATCTGTCGTTACAGCTAATACAACAATAAATGCTGTTTCTGTAGAATCCGTTCCGATAATTACGACAAACGTCAATCAAAGAGCTACAGCTTTATTAATAAATGCTGAACAAGGGAACACATCCAACGGAAACAATAAAACAGTTTCAGATCAAAGTTCCTTAGCGAACACATTAACTCGTGGTGGAACTCCAGTTATGAATCAGCTTTCTCCTTTTCAAAATCAAGGAGGCAGTTGTTATTTTGATGGAAGTTCTGACTACTTTTCACTTCCTGGAACTTGCTTAAATTTTGGAACAGGAGATTTTACAATAGAATTTTGGTGTTCAACTACAACATCTGGTACATCAAACTCAGCCAATAGAAGAATTATTAGCAAGTCGAATAACTCTTCAACGGGAGTTCAAATAAAGATAAATCCTGTTTCTACATATGGTCCTATTGGTGGCATAAGTTGGAATGTGGACACTCAATTCAACGCAATTGCCATTCCACCAATTAATGACGGAATCTGGCATCATGTTGTGTTTTCTCGTAAAAATGGTGTTTTATCATCATATCTTGATGGAACTAAATGTGGTAGCATAGCAGATACGACCAATTATACTAATACGTCAACGACGTATATCGGTTCAAAAACAACAGGTGATGGTTTCTTTCTTGGCTATTTGTCGAATCTAAGAATTATCAATGGACCAGCAATTTATCCAGATGAATCATTAATTGTTCCTACATCATCTTTAACGCCGGTTTCAAACACTACTTTGCTTGTTTCGTTTGAACCGCTGGGAGGAGGTATTGTTGATGTAACTGGCAAACACTCCTTAATTTACACGGAAGGGAATTCTGGGTATAATATAAACGGCAAATTTGGAAAAGGAATTGTGTTGAATGGAAGCCCGGATTATATTTTAATTCCTTCCAACACAAGCTTTGATTTTGGAACAGGAGATTTTACAATTGAATGTTGGGCTAACTTTTCAACTCTTGGAACAAACCGTACTCTAATTGATAGATGGACTTCCGGATCAGGTTGGCAATTATATTGGAGAGCCACTGGCCAATCCATTACGTTTTATGTAAACAGCACTGTTGTACTTCAAGATCCTAGCCCTTCTACTATAACAACTGGAGTTTTTTATCACATAGCAGTAGTTAGACACTTTAATGTAGTTAAATTGTATATAAATGGGGAAGAAAAAGATTCTTCCGTTTCCAATACTAATCTTACATATACGAGACCCGTAACTCTCGGAAGTCAGTATTCATCATCGACAAATTATTTTAGCGGAATTTTAGACGACGTAAGAATATGTAAAGCAGCAAGATACAAAGAAAATTTTGCTGTTCCGAGTCAACCACTTGCTTTAAACTAATTTTTTTTGTTTGAATTTTTATTCAAACATAGTATATTTAAATCATGGAACAAAACACCAACACAACAGATGAAGCAAAAGTATTTCAACTTTGTCAAGAACTAGAAGAAATGCTAAAAAAGAAAAAAGCTGTGGTAAAAGGATATAACGAAGAAATTAAACGTCTTCGTGCAGAAATTAAAGAATTGGTTGATCCTGAGCAAGAAGACTTGCCTTAAATTTAAATAAATATAAGATAAAAAGATATGGAGTACGAAAAATCAAAAACTAACATATCTTTTTTATATCAACATGAGGGAGTTTCCGAAGATTATTACTCTTCTCCTGAAACCAAAGTCGTTCACACCATTGACGGAGAAAGTACTATAAATGAAGTATGTCAAGCGTTTGAGAACTTTTTATTTGCGTGTGGTTATAGACTTGATAAAGGAGAATCGATAGGAGTTGTTTATACAGAATAAATGAAAAAACTACAAAAAAACGTAAATTATAAATATAAAATTCCTTCATATGCAAATTTTCGAGTAGGTGACATTGTTCGTATATGTAATGCAAGACAATTAAAAAAATATGAAAAGTCTAAAGAGCCTTACATGAATCAACTTGCAGTTGTTATTGGATACTCAACAAAAAGCGGTTCTGGTCCAATGACGTTTGCTGTAAGAGTTTTAGAGACTCAAGATGAATATTTGCTATACGAATATCTTTTATTGAAAACTGGACAAAGAATGTTTGTTCCAAAATTCGATCCGGGAGAAATTGTAGTCAATCGATCAAAACAGGTTGATGCTAAATGGGTTAAAGTCATTGAAGCTTTTCCAAACGAAACATATAAAGTATCTACATCAAAAGATAATGTCGAATATATTGTTAAAGAAAGAGCTTTGCGAGTACCTTTGCCTCAAGAATTAAAATATAGAGAATTAGAACACAAATTGCCAGAATTAGAAGGCGTGTTTTAAATTGTTTTTGGCTTGTTTGTCCTTCAAAAAGCTAATACGGTATTAATCAAATGAAATTTCCAACACTGTTTGCTAGAACAAATACTGGCGCAATTCAAGAATGGACCGTTGAAGTTTTTAAAAGCTCTTACAGAACAACATTCGGTCAAGTTGATGGAAAGCTACAAACGACAAACTGGACAGAATGTTACCAAACTAATAGTGGACGTTCAAATGAGAGAAATCCAGAACAGCAAGCTGAGTTTGAAGCACACGCTCTTTGGAAAAAGAAAAAGGACTCAGGTTACTTTGAAAATATAAAAGAAATAGATAAACCAACGTTTGTCGAACCGATGTTAGCTAAAAACTATGAAGATTATAAAGATATAATTAATTTTCCTGTTTTTAGTCAACCTAAGCTTGATGGCATTCGATGTGTAATATCAAAGGCGGGAATGTTTACACGCAACGGAAAAAAAATTGAATCCTGCCCTCATGTTTTTAATCAACTACAGCAATTTTTTATTAATCAACCAAATATAACTTTTGATGGTGAATTATATAATCATGATTTAAAACATGATTTTAATAAAATTGCTTCTTTAGTAAAAAAGACAAAACCTTCTTCTGCTGATATAAAAGAAGCAGAAAGCTTAGTAGAGTACTGGGTCTATGATGTTGTAGATACAACCAAACTTTTTAAAGAAAGAATTGAATGGATTGAACAAAATTTGCTAGCAAAAGATTATCCTTCAGTTCAAGCTGTTCCTACGGCTTTTCCTTCAAATCAAGAACAATTAAACGAACTATATGAAGCTTATACGGAACACGGCTTTGAGGGTCAAATGATTCGTCTCAATACAAAGTATGAAAATAAGCGCTCTAAAAATCTTCTTAAACGAAAAGAATTTCAAGACAAAGAATATCTAATTTTAGACGTGATAGAAGGTGAAGGAAATAAGATGGGAATGGCAGGAGCAATGGTGTTTGAAAACGAACAAAAGCTTCGTTTTAATAGTAACATAAAAGGTTCAAGAGAGTACCTCAAAGAATTGTGGATCAATAAAGAACAAATAATCGGAAAGCAAGCTACTATAAAATTCTTTAACTTGACTCCTGATAATAATATTCCCAGATTTCCTTATGTAATTGCTATAAGGGATTACGAATAAAATTCAGTTCAAGCTAGTCTATTACAAGATAAGTAAATAGACTAGAACATGGGTCTTTTTGAACAAACATATACTAATTTTTTTAAAGGTTATACTTCCTTTGTTAATGAAAGCACTGACCCTACAACTGAAATATATGGGTATTCGCTTAAAACGTTCGTACAAGAAGAATTAGGTCTATTTGAGGCGTTTGCAGATGCTATTATTAAAAATGCTCAACAGCACAAGCAAACTCTAATTTCCTCAGCAGGAAAGGACAGCATGATGGATCAATACGGACTAATGCTGTCTATAACTGATGATGGTAAATATATTAAAGTTAAACGAGACTTACGAGCAAATCCCATATTAAACATAGGACTTAGAGAATTTTATGAACCCTCTATTATTAATTTAGGACTTCCTAGTTTAAGATATTTAAATCAGCAATTCTTTTTAAAGTTTAGACTACATTATATTTCTAGTCTAGATCTTCCAACTTTAATCGAAGAGAGCGAATGGAAAAAAGATATCATAAAAGCAATCAAGTTTTTTGTTACCAACTCTTTTTATGATGTTTTGGATTGTGTAGACAAAACAGACAATCCTCTATCTAAAGATCTAAAAACATTTTTTGATTGGAGAGAAAACAAATTAAAGATTAGTAACCTTACAAATAAACTACCCGAACTTAAAGAAATATTTGAAAATACCAAATCAAATAATACAACAAAAGAATATGTTGTTGAAGTAACAATAAAAAAAGATTCACAGCAAAAAAACAATTCGTTTATTAATCAATTACTTGAAAAGACAATTAGATTGTTTGACATATATTATCGCATACCATGCACCCTTAGTGAAACCACTGATGATTTTGTATTTACTTCTAATGTTAGAATTCATTTGCGTTCACAAAAAGAAGATAAGTTAGATTATGAAAATGCGTTTCTTGCCTATTTTACGCAAGAACACAAGCATTTAATTGCTAACAACAAATCGATCGCTTTTAATCTTCCTGAACCAAAATTTAAATGGACTGATAGCTCGTTCTATCAATTGGTCAAAAAAATTCCCGAATTGGATAATTTGTTTGAAAATAAAAGCATTTCTTTCTTGCAAGATTATAATTTAATACCTCCGACTAAACTCAAAAACGTAGACGATTTTAACGAACTTTGGATGGGGTATGACTTTGGAACAAAAGAATTAGCAGATAAAACAATCAAAATGTTTTACGAATTTATAGGTAGAGAACAGTTAGACAAATTTGGAATTTCTATTGTACGTCTTGAATCTCCAACACAATTAGTAATTGTCGTGAAAGGATCTCCTGCTCAATTTGAAAGATTAAAACAACGTGTAGAAGTTTCTGAGATTGGAGACTCATTAGCCAATCAAACAAGAGGCGTAATCGACAATCTCTATTATGCTATAGATCATGAAAGTCGAGTAGTAGAAGATTTTTACAAGGCGGAAAATGTAATCAGACAAGAATGTCTTTTTTTAGGAATCAAAACTAAATTTTCAAATTTAACTAAAAAGCTTCCAGAATTAAACGGAGTGTTTGAATCTAAAGGACAATCCAACTATCAATTTATTGCTACATTTGAACCAACAGTAGGAGCAGATCACAAACGACTGCTAACCATATTAAAAGATTTAACAGAAATATCTAAAGCTATTAATAGCCGGTTTGGCACAGAAGAAGAAATAGTTGAAATCATTTCAAAAGAAAATGGACAAATTGTATTTACTGTAGAAAATCCTGTTAAATGGGATTTTGAAAAAGAAGCTGATAGAAATAGTTACGCTAGAGCGTTTAATAATTCGTATAAGGCAATGTCTTCTCAGTTTAATTTGCGTGTTAACTATACAGCAAGGTTTAAAAGTAAATACGAAGATATGGTAAAAAAACTACCAGAACTTGAAGGAATATTTGAGTCAAAAAATGAATATGTAGGATTTCTTAAATTGACTTTTAAAAATATTTCTAAAGAGGATATGGATATAATTCTCAAGTATGGACAAGAGTCAATGAACCCCCATTTGTTTGAAATTAAGCCTGTTTCGGACTCTTCTATGTCTTTTATCGAAAAAGCAGAAACGGAAGAAGCGTATGAATGGTTTATAAAAGAAATAAAAAATCATTTACTTGAATATAAACATTCTCTAGCATCATCTTTATATAACGCTGCTTGGACCCCTATAAAAAATTTTAGACAAGCTCAAGCTTTTGTAAAAAGAATCTTTAAAGAATGTGAAGCAAAAGTAATGAGAAGTGAATATGAAAATTTAGTTAAAAAACTACCAGAATTAGAAGGCATATTGGAATCGCAAGAACACCCTTATGGATTACCTGGTTTTGAAAACACTAATCCGAAGTCAAAATTTCAAGTAAATGATGTAGTCAAAATAATCGATCCAAGTAATCGTTGGAGCGTTTATCAAAGTAAAAAAAGTACAGAGGCAATAAACCAATTCGGAACAATAGTTGGTCGAAAGTATAATGCTGGAGCTTACTCAAAATATGCCGTTAAACTAGCTAATGGAAATATATATTCAATACATTCTCACTTTTTAAAATTTCTTAGCGATGATGAACGTAATATGCAAATTTTGAAGAAGAAATTACCTGAATTAACAGGTATATTCGAATCATCAAACTCAAGCGAAACTGTTGATGTAATAGTTCATTTAAAACAAACAGATAATAAGGGAAATAAAATTACAAAAGAAATACAAGAGGTCATAGCAAAATATTTACAAAAACATAATTGTATCAACATTGAGGATACTTGGGAATGTAAAGTCAAACCCTGGTTTCAATATAAAATAGAAACAACACCACCTCAAATTATATTTTTAGATATTCCAAAAAAACTTTCAGCAGTGTACTTGCTAGAAATGAAAGAAACTGCTTTTTTTGCAGATCGCGTTATTGGAAGCGAACTTGGACAAGATTATCATTATAACATCTCAGGACGTTCTTATTATAATGATATAACAATTGATGACCATTCTCCAGCACTAAGAAAATTAACATCAAAGCTTCCCGAATTAACAGAATTGGTTTAAGATAATCGTATATTCAATGGTGTTGGCTTGGATATTTTAATTTTAAAAATCTTCAACCAATGAAAATACAGCGAAAGCAACTCAAATAGCTGAATTGAGTGTGTTCATATAAATGTCTAATCTGGAATTTAATTTTGTTAAATCTATTGACCTTCCTGCAGAATACCAAGACAAACGAGATCTGGATCTGAATCTTCCATCAATGCTGTCCGTTTCACTATCAGGATTAGCAAATATCAGTAGAGGTCGCGGAAAAGGAATTACGTCGTCGGTTCTTGTTCTTGACACATATGTTATTGCTCCGTTTTGAAAGACATCAAATCCACTACTATTTTTTCTACTAATGCCTCTGAGTTGCAAATAAGAATTAGTGGAAGCACCAGATCCTTCAAGTCGTAGAGTTGATGCACTGCGATAATAGATAATATTAAAAGATGATAATTGATAAGGAAGCATATAAATGGAACCATTACTCATTAAGTATTGTTGTCTTTCCCCTCCATTTGTCATGAGACCGCTGGTCCAGTTTCCTCCTATAAAGTCTGTAATATAAGTGCTTATGTGGTGATCGTTTGGATAAGATGCGTCTTGCATGTTTATGTTTGTAAATAAATATTTGTATAAATCTCCTTTTAGTCCTGTTTTGCGATTATAATCAGCTTCTACAAAATTCTTTTTTGAGTAAATATCATTGCTTGCTGTAACAGGAGTTGGCTGAGTTGGAGCTGGTCCCTTTAAAGGAACCAAAGCTCCAGGTACTGTTCTAGGCCCTGCCATTAAACAGCAACCGGTTATAGCGTCCCAGATACCATCTTGTTTACATCCTGTTACAAATTGACGTATAGCTTCTTTTACTGCAAGTTCTAAAGAAGCTCCATCGGCTGCTTCTACTGCGGCAATGTAATTTAACATATGCTGTTGTACATTATTTGTAAAGATAACATTAGATTCTGCAGACACTGAATTAGCACTAGTCCGAATTGTTACTATAGATTTCACATACGTATAACTATAATCAAAAAAATCTTGTGAAGCACTTACAAAAGGAGTAGTAGTCCAATTAACACCATCAGGACTTGTGACCCATTGATATGTAGTAGATGTTATAGGCATTGTTGAAGTCCAATTACCGTTAGTTGTTGTTATAGTTGTGCTGTCGCTAGCTACCCAAGATATTACAGGAGCTACAGTATTAGCAGCAGTTAAATATAAAACGTTACTAAAAACAGGATTACTATCACCAATGATTGTGATCGCTGCTACTTTAGATCTAATATATTGATTATTATATAATGAAGTTACATTAAGAGTTGATGTAGTCTGAGAAGGTATGTCATTCCAAGTACTATTGTCAACACTGCTTTCCCAGCGATGTCTATATCCTGTTATGGGCATTGTTGAAGTCCAATCACCGTTAGTCGTTGTTATAGTTGTATTAGAAGCTATGGATATTGTTTGCTCAGCAATATTAACAGTAGTTAACTGCAAAACATTACTATAAGTCGGATTGCTTGCTCCTTTAATGTTTGTGGCGATTACTTTAGATCTAATATATTGATCTTTGTAGGAACCGTTAACTGTAAGATTAGCTGTAGTCTGGGAAGGTATATCGTTCCATGTGCTGTTGTTAGTACTGTTTTGCCATTGCAGACTATAACTACTACCACCGCTATCCATCGCATACCATTCTCCATTTGTGGTGTTTATGTTTGTACTAGACACTACGGAAATTATAGGAATAGTTCTAATATATGGAGGAACGGTTGGAATTTTCCATTTTGTTGTTAGCACATTACTAATGCGTTGAAGCTCATATAAAGGAGCTTGAAATCTCATGTGAATAACCTCACAAATAAGATCTTTATGATAATAACCGGCGTGATATTTCCCAAGCTGATTTGCAATTGTGCTAGAACTTCCCCAACCAACATTAAATGGCAATTCTTTTCCGTTAAGAACCATTTGAGTGTTTTTACTTACAACCCCAACGTTTACCCCAGTAGATAATATTGTAGTATCTGTCCGACGAGAACCACTGTGTATGTAGTCGTTTGTCCAGTGCAAAAACGTACTTTCATCATAAGCTGCTTTTCCCAAAGATGCACTATAACTGCTGTTTGTTAGTCTTCTATAAACAAACACATGAGACCAATTTTCGTTCGTGGTGACTAAACTCCCACTCAAATTTAAGAAATCATTAACTCCATCAAAATCTACAGCATTCAACCCATTCACCTCTTGTAATACATAAAGAGGTTTTTGATTCCATGTTGTTTGAATTGCAGAAAGTTGCAAAGAACCTTTATTTTCCCAACAATTTAAAATTAATGCTGAAGTAGGAATTATATTTTGTGTTCCATAAACAGTAAACGAATTGGAAGGATTTGCATTATTAATTGGACTCAAATCTTGAAATGTAAGAACTTCAGTAGTAAATCCTAACCCACTTTGGCTATTAAGTGGTACTGTCGGAATATTAAAGTCTGAGGTATATAAAGCTTTTCCTTTAACTACCCTCATGTTAGAGGCAAATCCTCCCACAACATAACTAGACCCATCAGCCCACCTGCCAAACGTTTTTACATAAAACGGAACAGTAGAAGCAACACTTGAGCTTCTCACAGCAGAAGGTTGTAATTTTCCATCAACAAAAAATGCTATTTCTGATCCGGATCGAGTTACAGCAACATGATACCAAGTATGTAAAGCGGTTAACGGTTGATTTGTAGTTTCTATATAATAATTTGAAGACCAAAGACTCAATATCAACTTACCGTCTCTTGGCGTTACTCCAGAATAATCATATCCAAAATAACAATGTCTCGGACTTGATCCGGAAGAAGTATCTCCACTCACTAAAAAACTGTATTGCGTAGCAGTTTTGTAAATCCACGTTTCAATTGTAAAATCACCATCCAACGTAATTACATTTGCTACATTGTAGTAAGCTGGTGTTAAATTATAAGCATCATCGTCAAAAAAAGAATCTGCTTGTATAGTTGAAGCATCAGCAGCATCCAACCACAGCTCTAGCTTGGGTATGTCAGCTGTAGAGACAAACTTAATGTCTTGAACAGAAGAAGATGTGGTGGAAACAATAGCCATTTAAATACTTATTAAATTAATATATCGTTACTGCAAACCTTTAGTTAAGGATAAGTTAAAGTCGTTGGAGGTACAAAAGTTTCTGTAGTATATATTGCTTTTCTGCAAACTCTCAAATCATCAATCCAACCAACAAAACCAACCCCACCAACACACAAAGATTTAAAAGGAACATAAGGGGTTGGAGGCTGCGCAAAAGAGGTGGCATAATATTTTCTAATTCCATCAATATACATTGATAATTCTTGATTTTTTTGAACTAAAGCCAAATGATGCCAAACATTTGCTGTTAATGCTGTGCTTGTAGTATATATTGCAGCACCACCATACCAATAATACAGCTTTACTTCGTTTGTTGAGTCTGGACCAAAACTCCAAGCTGTCCAAGCTACTCGATCCGTATAAGAAACTGGATAACCAGATCCAAACTGTATTCCTTTTATCCAATATTCAAGAGTATATTCGTTTTTATGCCACTCTGTTATTCCACTCAAAGGAAACTGCACGGAAGTATAGCTATCCATTCCATTAAAATACATACAACCACTTCCGCTTTTTTGTCTAAAATTATAAGATCTACATCCAGTTGTTGTTGCAAGACTATACCGACAAGTACTGTCCAAAATTGAAGCATCAGTAAAGTTTAAAAGAAGAGACGTTCCACTAACAGCAGTCAATGGAGCTGTTGGTGGAGTAAAGTTGATTGTATATAATGCTGTTCCTTTAACAAATCTCACATCCGACAAATAAAAAGGATTTGAATGTCCAGCGGTTCCTATTCTGCTTCTTTGAGTTGTAGTATTGTTGAAGTCAAACGAGGGATTCCAAGTTCCACCTTCATTATAAATAGCTAATGTTTGTTCTACTCCATCCACAAATATTCTCCAAGTCGAGCCTTGACGTGTGATTGCAATATGCTGCCATTTCTCAGCTCTTAGCCAATTATTTGTTGAGATGCCTGTAACGTAGCTTCCATGCACTCCATATTCGAACGTTAATCCTCTAAATCCATTATATCCGGTTACAGAAATCCCCCACAGTGCACCCGATCCTGGAGATTCAGCTCCTAGTATACTAAAGTCTTTACTAGCACCATAAGATGATTGATATATTGGATATATCCAAAACTCTACTGTGAAATTATCAGTTCTGAAATTAAACGCGTCAATAGGTGCATAAAGTAAATTTGAACTGCCTGAACCGTTAAAATGAGCGCTTCCACCATGAATAGATGGATTGTATGTCACTTCTGAAGGAATTTTAATAAACGGGCTGAATGTTCCTTGAGCAACGTTGCCTATCTTTGTAATAATAAATTTGTTTGGTCCATTGTCTATAAATATATCTTTAGAATTTGCTTTTGGGTTTGTTTTGTCTGCTTGTAACAATAAAGAAACTTTGCTGAAATTACTATCGCTTGAACTTGTATTTGGAAGAGTATCAGCTGGAACAACATATGTACTACCAGTATAACGCGCTACACCGGTTGTTACTCTGAGATCATCTATATAGCCGTTAAACAAACTACCGTTTCCATCAAAATCTGCTCCTATTGTTATTAACCGAGAATCTGAGTTAATAGTTGCAGTAAATGCTGTTGTCTTTATTTGAGCTCCATCTAAGAAGTGCATGAGATTATTCCCTTGGCGTGTAACAGCAACGTGATGCCATTGACCTACGTTCATGGTACATGGTGCTTGTATGTCGCCAGAAGTATTCCATGCAAACCCCAATGTAGAAGAAGTTACATAAAAAAGCCATGATGCATCAGTGCCGTGATTGTGCGATCCAATAATTTGAGATCCGCTTTTTACTTTTAAGTTAATCCATGCCTCAATTGTAAAATCCCCTGAATTAAAATTCCACGAATTTGCTGGAAGTGTCAAATAATCTCCCGATCCATCAAAAGCAAAAGAACCAACTCCATATTTTTTTACGACATTTGATATCGTGGCATGACCTCCTACTATTAAATTGTTTTTAGCTCTGCTGTCTAAAGCCAACCCGTTTGTAAAATTAAGAAGAAGAGCAGTATTTGCAGTATTTGATACTAAAGAGGTCGGAGGAGTAAAAGGTGCTGTATATAAAGCTGACCCTTTCACAATTCGAAGATTTGCTAGATAGCCTGAAAAACTATAAGATGTGTTGTAATATCCTCCAATTGAAGCATGTGTTCCATAACAATTTCCTGGAGCAGATGCAGATCCAACTACCGAACCGTCCACATAAAGTGTTGCTGTTCCACTTTGTCTTACTAAAGCAACATGGTGCCATTTGTTAGTTGATATTTTTGGAGTTGTTGATCCAATGCCAACTCCAGCAACGTTTGCATTGATTCCTCCATCCATTCGTTGATATGGAACACTCTGACCTTGTCCTATTACAATTCCAGAACCATAATCTTGTTTAAGACCACCAATAACATCCGATGTTTGAATCATTCCGAGCTGTGTCCCTCCTGATGTATCAAAAGAATACATCCAGAATTCTACAGTAAAATCTCCTGTTCCAAAAGCAAATTCACCACTACTAGATGTTGATAAATAATCTCCGGGACTAACGTATACGGAACCTCCGTGAATCGAAGGATTATATGCAATTCCTGAACTACTTAAAGAAGCAGAAAAAGGAGTAAACGTTCCTTGTGCTGGATTTCCAGTTTTAGTAACAACAAACTTATTATTGCTTTCGTCTAAAAATTCTCCATTAGATTCTGTATATGTAACATCCCCTTTTAAAAGCAACAACACAATTCTATTATTAATATTACCTGTAAAAATAACATTTGAATCTACATTTCCCGTTGCAATAGATGTTTTTGGTTTAACGGCCAGCTTAACATATGTGTTGTTATAACCATAAAAATCTTGAGCTGATGTTGAAAAATTAGTGGTTGCCCATGTTGTTCCATTTGTACTAGAAAGCCATTGAAAATTCGTGCTAGTTAAAGGTAATGTTGATGACCACGAATTTGCAGTAAGAGCAATTACACTAGAATCATTTGATATAAAGCTTATTTGTGGAGCAATAATATTAGTTGTAGTTAGTTGCAATACATTACTATAAACAACTGAGCTTGCTCCTCTTAGATTGTTAGCTTGTACGCTTGTTCTTATATAAGAATTTTCAAATAACGATGTAGGAACAAATACTGAACTTATTTGTAAAGAAATATTATTCCAAGTGATTCCATTAGTACTACTTTGCCATTGTATATCATATGATGACGGCTCCATGAACCAAGTACCGTTTGTTGTAGCTAAAGAAGAAACTGAGTTAACAAACAATAATGGCAATGTGTTGTTTTGCGGAGGAACGTTTGGTATTTTCCATTTTTCTATTAAACGATTACTAATAAACCTTAATTCATACTCAGGCAGCTTAGCATCAGTGTGTATAACCTCACATATTGCATCATTGTGATAGTAACTACTATAATATTTTCCTAGTGTGCTGGCATTTGTGTTAGGTCCCCAGCCTGCCACATAGGGC
>Ga0078894_10000206_pt1 | contig 39034 bp, 31 predicted proteins | sample LauGreSu1BDMLBSD_2_FD_67506 | JGI IMG/M metagenome (GOLD analysis project Ga0078894, IMG submission 67506) | Freshwater lake microbial communities from Lake Michigan, USA - Su13.BD.MLB.SD (version 4) (version 4) | ecosystem: Environmental > Aquatic > Freshwater > Lake | place: Lake Michigan...
TTTAAGCCCTCTTTAGAGAATCTGTAACCTCCTTTTTCATCCAAAACTAAAGCACCGGTTTCATCCGTATGTGCATTGTCTAGTTTTAGGTCTTCTAGCTTCTCATTATAATCAGCTAGACTAGTCTTTACCTTTTCTCCAATCTTTTGTAGCTTTTTTACTCCCTTCTGATTAGAATCAACAAACTCCTTAGATGATAAAAGAGTATTAATAGCATTAACTAATGCAATTAACTCCTGATAACTTTTACTTACTTTTGCCATGGTTTTTTGGTATTTGTATAGCAAAAATAGTGCCAATTGAGATAATTGACAAAATTATTTTAGCTATATAATCAAGTACTAAGACTCAGGCTCTGGCGTAGGTTCTGGAGTTGGCTCTGGAGTTGGTTCTGGCTCTACAGGTACAACAGGGTCTGGAATAATTACTACTGGAATCCTTGCTGCTGCAATATCATCAATGTAAGAGTTGTCCTCTCCCCACCCTATAAATTCTTCTTCTGTCAACTCGTAAGTGTCAATAAATAGCTGCTTCCCTAGCTCATTTGTAAGAAGGTACTGTATCTGACATTTAGTACTTTTAGTGTTGAAACCTTGCACATAGACAATTAAGTCTGTTGCTGTTTCTCCGAATGGATAATTTACTGGTTGAATCTTTGCCATATTATATTGTTTTATTGTTTTATCCTATACTTCCTATTGAGGTGTAACCATTTCCTCCAAGAGGAGTCATTTTGAAGAATGAATTAGTTTGAACTAACGCTGCCGTAGCAACACTTAGTGTTATTGTTGGCCTAATTGTACCTCCAGATGAAAATCTCATAATACCCCTAACATGTGCAATTGCAGCACCTCCTGTATTTGAAGCAGTTATAGCACTGTTAGCTGCAGTATTTACTAGTGTTGTCTGAGCATTATTTGGAGTAGTAACAGTCCCTTTAAAAGCTGTTGCTCTATACATTATAGAGGTTAGTGTAGCACCACCACCAGTAGTAAATGACAAGTTTAACGAGCCGTTATTTCCTGTTGAAAAGTTAGTTATATACAATACCATTTCAAACTCATATAATAAAGCCTCTACTGCCATAGTACCATTTGTAGCAGTGTTAAATATACGCTGTGCTGCAGTAGATGAGGTAAGCGTATAGTTTGTCTGCAAGCACATATAATGGCTATTCTCAACAACTCCTCTATCTCCTGTATTATATGTATAGTACAATAAAGCATTGGTGTCCGTTTCTAAATCACCCTGTGCAGGAGAGTTTATAAGACTGTTTTTAGGAAGGAATCTTATAGCAGGTATTGCTACTGTTGCATTAGTCCTAAATGACATAGTTCCATTTAATTGGAAAGTACCTACACCATCAGAGGTTTCAGAACCAACAATCAATCCACCGCCTATAGGATTTATGTAAAATGGCCATATCTGACCAATGGGTCCTAGATAACTTCTTACTTGCAGCCATCCTTTATTGGTATTAATTCCCATCTGCATTACCGTATCTGACGGTTCTGATAGAAGAATGTGTCCTATGCCTGCGTCATCGCCAAGTGTATTCCAGTTTGCTGCAGCTTTTCTAATTTCTAGTGTCCCTCTAGGAACGGTAGTACCAATAGCAACTTCACCTGCTGTGTAATATACATCATTACCGGATGTAACCCAATTGGATGTGCCTAGAGCACTAAGTATGTTACCATTTGCATCAAACCCTAAATAACCTACAAGTGTTGTAGCATTGAAAGAGTTGGTTGCAGTATAGTTATTTAGCCTTAATTGACCAGTCCTTAAAAATCCAAATCTCTCAACTTGTGTACCACCAGTAGTAACTGTTGATAAAGTTAAACTCTGGCCTGTAGCATTACCACTTAATCCCAATACATATCTAAATATAGAGCCAGCATCAAGACCATTCTGATTTTGTATTCCAATAGTAAGTATATTTCCTGCAGCAGTATTATATGTAACATACTTAGTGGCATTTAATAAACTTAGCGAACCGCTATCTATACCAAATGAGCCATTATCTCTAACAAACAAGCCGCCTGTAGCATAAGTAGCCCCTGCAAATAATCCTGCATAACTGTTTGTATCTGTTAATAGAGTAAAGGAAGTTGCATTGTCACTACCATATTGTATTCTTCTTCTATTAGTTTTAGAGCCAATAGCAATACCAGTTGATAGATTAACATCCAAGCCAGTAGAATCTATAAATACCCTATCTGTACTATCTGTTTGAATAATTAATTGCCCACTAGATGCTCCTCTTGCATTTAAAACACTTCCTGCTTCATTTGTACCTGCTACTAATCTTGTAGCAATTTCTAAACCTCTACCATCTACAATACCAAATATTGCCTGTGTGCCATTAAAAGGACCAGCTACTCTCAATCTTGCATCACTTGTTGTTGTGCCTATTGAAACACTACCACCAACAGGTTGCAAAATTAAAGAGTTGTTATTGTATATATATCTTAAAAATTCATTACCTGCAGTACCATAAAAATTCACTGTGTTAGCTGAATCATATCTTGATTCTATTTCAAAATAATAAGTAGATGGAGAAGTTGCTGTAGACAATCTCAGCTTCACACCATCTCCACGTACATCTAGTTTTGCTAATGGTGACGTAGCACCTATTCCAACATTACCTGTATTGTAATAGATATCGTTGACGTTTGTAGTCCATTGTGATGAACCACCACTAGGTGTTGGTATAGTTATTATACTCCCATCAGCTGTGAAAGCAAGTACACCTGCTGCCGTTCCTGTGAATGAAGATGTTGCAGTATAATTAGCAAGTCTTAATTGACCACTACTATACAAATATAAATGCCTTATTAAACTTGTGCCATTATTAGCAACACCAAGAGTTAAGATACCATCCCAAGTCTTAGTGATATTATACTCAGCTACACCAGCAGAAAAGCTTGAGTTTACTATCAAATTATGACCGTTGTTCCCATTATTATAAAGGTCATTTAGCCTAAGTGGAACTGTATTTTGAAGTGTACCTTCTGTAGCTTGAGTTGTAAGCTCTAGCGTATTAGTTGTTTTTACTGTATTGTATATCCATAGCTTTGCAGGTGCAGAAGTTGAATTACCTATTGTAACATTACCGCCTGTTTCTGCCATCCACTGATTTGCGGAACCATTAAAGAATGAAGTTCTTCCAGCAGCATTATGGGTTATATATAAAGTTGAATTAGTTGCGTCTGTCAAGTACAATGAAGTACCTCCTGCAGCACCATATACGGTTAGCTTACCAGAAGCACCACCACTACCTACAACAAGACTTCCTGCATATAAACCCATCTGTACAGTAATACCACCATACCATAAATAGTTATGACTAGCATTGTCTGGAACACTATACCAAAGTGTATTAGAGTTTATACCCATTGCATAGTCAACAAAACTTCCAGTAATTTCTGGCCTGAATACTATTTTAGTGCCAGCACTTCGTGTTGTAAATGCAGGTGCACCAACACCAACCTGTGCAAAGTCTATTCTATTTCCTGTAGTTCCATTTAAAAATATCTGACCACCTCCATTAGAAGCAACCCAAGCTTGTGTAGAAATATATTGACCTATTGATGTGAGATTGCCAGAATCACTGAAGGTAAACATATCTGTAGTGGTAGAACTAGCCCTCCTAGAGATATGAAAACGCCAACCAGTAGCATCGCCAAATATTAATCTTCCCGCATCAGGCGTAGTATAATCATCTGCAAAAACTAAAGTACTTCCTGTCGTAGCTGGCAGATTCGCAACTCTTGCAAATGAAGTATTCCCTAATACTGTAACCGTATTTCCATTGTCTGTTATTGAGCTATCTCCTAATGTAGAAGCACCAGTAAACACAGCTATCCTATTGGCTGTTCCGCTTGCAGTTACCACACCAGTAGTTGTAATTAAACTACCATCAGATGTAAATCCTATATAACCAACAAGCGTTCCGGCAAACGAATTAGTAGCAGTATAAGAGTTGAACCTAACCTGACCACTATTTAATGCCGTTAATACAGCTGCGTTAGCGTTATTAGCTATATTGAAAGTAGATAACGGATGTGTTACACCATCTCCATTAATAATTCTCCATGTATAAGCACCATTCCTATCTAGCAATATTGTGGGCTGTGCAGAGCGTACTAGGGCATTACCCCTTACATCTAGCTTTTCAGTAGGAGAGGTAGTTCCTATACCAACATTACCACCATCTAACCAAGAGTTTCCACTAGTATTAAACCTAAATGACTCTAAACCAGCTATACTATAAACTGAATATACATAGTCTACTCCTGTTATATCTAAACCTAATCTTGATATAAATGAACCACCATCTTCTGTAAGTACATCTAACTGTCCTCTGGTGTTTGTGGTGTTAGGAGAAGCGGCATAAATCAAAGTCCTTCCGTTACCAGTAGTAACTGCAGTTTGTGTATATACCCTAGAAACGTGTGTTATAGATGCTGTTGTATTTCTTGTGACTATTGTTAATCCATCTGAAGACTGACCTGCTGCCTCAGCATATAATGTAGCTCTTGAGTAATAGGTAGCAGTAGGTCCAACTATTAAGTTATAATTGGATAAAGACATCATTGTTGCTGTCTGTCCATACCACTTAAATGTATTAGATGTCTCAGGTACGCTAAACCATAATGTAGAACTCTCAATACCTAATGCATAGTCAACTGCAACTGCATTAATAACAGGATATAAGACAATCTTAGTTCCTGCACTTCTTGTAGTTGTAGTTGGTGCAGCAACTCCATTTACATTAAAGTCAATTCTGTTTCCAGTAGCACCATTTAAATAGATTTGTCCGCCACCATTAGATGTATTATTTCCCCTTGTACTTATTATTTGATTTGAAAAAGTACTACTTGTATTATTAACGCTTAATAAAGCTGTTGCAGTATTTGGGTCAGCTGCTGCTCCATTGAATGTGGCACTAGCCAATCTGAGTATTGCAAATGAATCTGTTACACCGCTTGTTCCGTATGGGTTTCCGGCATAATAAATAACATCATTGCCTTCGTTAAAATAGTAGGTTCCTAAACCTCTTCCGCTTGGAGTATTGGCAACATTAGTTCCTGATTGAAATAAAATATTGGCTTGAGTGAATCCTTGACCATCGCTAGTTATCTTTAAACTAGCCTCAGAGGAGCTAGTAAATGTTAATAAGTTTGTTCCATTATATGTTAATACACTGTCCGCCAATGAGCTTGTTCCGCTCCAAATTGGTATAGTTCCTGCAGTTCCACTACCTGTGACTCCAGTAAATGTAAAGTATTCAAGTGCTGTACCGCCAGCATTTACCCTTAGTATTTGATTTGCTGTACCAAGAGCAGTTAATCCTGTTCCACCTCTAGCTATTGCAAAAAATCCGCTTGTAATCTTTGCAGCATCTAAATTTGGTATATCTAGTGCATTTAGCAGTCTAAAAGTAGGTGCTGTTTGTACACCACTTACAGGACCTGCAAAAACAAGGTTTGCGTTTTGATTTATAAGAACTGCAGTAAGCGTTCCAGAAGTTGTAATTGGGGAAACTGTTATACTAAATATGTTTGGAAGAGCTAAACCAACAGATGTAACCGTGCCTGTACCACCTCCAGTAGCATTAATAGTAACATCACCTGTACCGGCATCAACACCTGTTGAGCTTATTGTTATGTTCGTTCCTGCAATAATCTTTCTAATTACTGCAGAACCGGGAACACTGGTATTTAAGTCTTCACGAAAAACATCGTCATCTCTTAACTGCCTACCTCTTACGTTAGTTACTGCCATAATTATTTAAAAATTATTTTCTATAGTTAACAAGAACTGTATCACCTGTTTGAGGTATAGCTCCAGTTAGGAATGTAATTGTTGCGGTAGATATTGTATAGTCATTACCTGCTCCTACATTCTGTAATACACCGTTCACAAAAACCTCTTCAGTACCTGCTGTTGGTGTATTAGCTAAAGTAAATGTTGGGTTAGTGCCATTTATTGTACCACTTGGTACTTCTCTTGTCACAAAGTTGGTTGTAGTAAATGCTGTAGAAGCGATAGTAATAGAGCCTGCACCATTTGTGATTGTAATTCCAGTACCTGCTGTAAGGGTAGCCTTAGTTAAAGTATTACCGGTTGTATTACCAATTAGAAGTTCACCATTTACATAGCTACTCTGTCCAGTACCGCCATTTACTACTCTCAAGATACCTGACACTATATTTCCTGTTGTGTCTCCTAGTGCAATTGCACCAAAAGCAGGTAGAGCAGCGTTACCTTGATATAGTAAAGCTTGACCATTTGTTGTACCTACTGCAATACTCTGATGAGCACCTGTAGCTGTTGTACCGCCGGCAATCGGCATAAATACTGTTGCACTTGCACGACCAGTACCACCACGGTCAACTGCTAGAGTTCCTGACCAAGCAACTGTTATTGAGGCTGCACGTAAAAGTGCAGTAGCAGGAGTTCCTCCTAGTGTTAAAGTTACGTTTGTATCGTTACCTACTGTTAGGGCAGCACCAGTTACATCTGCACCAGTAATAGTTCCCCATGAAGGAGCAGCTGATACTGTACCATTTCCGGTCTGTGTTAAGAACTGCTTAGTAGTTGTTGTATTACCTGCAAGTCTTACGTTATCTGTACCGTTATGGAATGTAATATCTCCTAGTGTTGAGTTAGGTGATAATGCATCATAGGCATCTGTTTTGTTCCCAGCACCTGTACCACCACGACCTATCCCTAATGTACCAAGCCAACCTACTGTTATAGACACAGCCTGTAATAATGCTGTTGCTGGTGTTCCGCCAAGCGTAAGCGTTACGTTTGTGTCATCAACCTTTGTAAGAGCTAAACCACTCTGTACATCTGATGCAGTAACTTGTCCCCAAGATGGTGCTGCAGATATAGTACCGTTACCTGTCTGAACTAAGAATCTTTTACTTGCAGCAGTATTACCAGCAAGAGCAGAAAGAGTGTTTGCAGCTGAAGCAAAAAGGATATCACCAAGAACATAAGATGTTAATCCAGTACCACCTCTTACAGCTGATATTGCAGTTGCGTTCCACGTACCTGTAGTTACAGTTCCAAGAGTAACAATAGTATTTTGACCAGCGTATGTTGATGCAATATCAACACTATCTGCATTGACCACTATTCTGTTAGCAGTACCAACTACATCAATAGTATTTCCAGTCTTAGTTAAACCAGCACCTGCTGTAACCTGCCCAGCACCTGAGAACTGAGTGAATGTAAGAGCTGTTGTATTTAGTGTGATAGCATCATTAGTTGTCAACACAAATCCGTTATCACCATTTGCAGTTCCTTCCGCAATAAACACGAACATACCTGCAGTTACTTCTAAACTAGTGTTAGCGTCATCTGCACGCTGAACAGTAAGGTTTGTAACAGCATTTGTTACAATGTATATACCGTTAGCAGGTTGTGTAGTATTTGCAGTTCCTGCACCTGCGCCAGCTCCTGTTGCTGCTGGAGCATTTTTAATCAAAATCCTGTCATTCAGTGCAACAGTAACACCATCAATGCTAGTACCAGCAATTTGAGTAACCGCACCACCTACTATAGTGTAGCTTTCTGCACCTGTGGTAGAAACTCTAGCTGAATCTTTAATATCCAATGCCTGCTTTACAGAATCAACATATGCCTTCGTAGCGGCATCTTGAGGATTTGTAGGGTCAACAAGGTTGATGGCCTTGTATAGACCTGAGAAGTTTAAATTATCCGTTATGGATAACTGCTGTTTCGATTTAACTTGAGTAGTAGGCATCTTTCTTTATTTTAAGCTTTTATATATTCAATTATTAATAAGTCTCCCGAATCTGGTGCATTTGTGAATGTTATTTGGTTTGTTCCGGTTTCTACATAGTCGTATGTTAAGCCTCTAGAGTATCTCAAACCGTTCACAAAAACACGTGTCGTACCAGACACAAAGTTAGTGGAAAGTGTGTATACTTTATTAGAACTATTCCTAAGACCAGATATTGAACCATCATAATCTATTTGAAAATCTGATGGCGAATTTACCCAATTTGTGCCATCATATCTTAATACATTTCCTGCTGCTGCAGAAGTAATATTTAGTGGGAAATTATATAAAGAACCATCACCCCTAAATATCTGTGTACTAAGGCCAGAAGCTATGATTCCTTGATATAAACTATTTTCCCATAAACTGATTGAAGTATTATATCTTAATACAGAACCATTTACAGGTGTACCTGTAATTAATACGTTATGTAATTCTTCTAATTCAAAACCGTTTTGTACTTTAACAAATATCTCACCATTGTTCTGCTGAACTCTTGTAACAATACCAATAAACACCATATGTGCTGGTGCTACTGGCTTATTTGCTAACCCATACAATAAATTTCCATTTACTCCCAACCAAACAGCATCTCCTATGGTAGCCATAGATGTATCTAATCCAGCTAGTAACCCTTCTGTAATTACCTCACCTATTCCATTGATAGCAAGATTTCTATCAATAAGACCCATAGTCTTAGTTGATGTGCTTTCTGAAACATTAGAAGATTTAGAAACAATCATATTAGTGCCATCTGCACCACTAACGTAAACGGCTTGCCCCTTTGTAAGAGCAACCCCAGCCTTGACTGTATGTCTTAGCTGAGACGCAGATAGACTAGATGCTCCAATATCTGAAGCAACCTCTGCACCTGTTCTGAACTTAATTGCACCTGTTGAATCCTGAACAAGAAACCTGTCAGTATCAACACCTGCATTTAAGACACTTAATATTCTCATTTAATTATTTCTTTATAATTACCCTATAAGCATTTGTTGTTGGTGCTATAGCAAAAACAACAGTTACGGTATTCGCATCTGTAATAATTACATCAGCAAACACTTCCTCAAGAGTAGCGTTATCTTTCAACATTACAATAACATCAATTGTGTTTAAGGCGTGTGATACTGCGTAAGACGTTGCAACTCCATTTCCTATATTGGCAGCAAAACCACCAACTCTTGCATCAAGTAGAGTCTTTAATTTTAGTGGAGTAACAATCCTTAAGTCATCAGTTCCTGTGTTTGTTTCAGCCTGTGTTGCAATTTCTGCAACTCCGAGAGTAGTCTCAGTAGCTTGGTCTCTATTTACCTCTAACTGAACCCAATCAGCAGCAGATGTAGTTGAAGCGTTATCAATCTCTGCAATAATTACATCACCAACATTAAAAGCTACACCACCTACTGTACCTGCAACTGTAACATACCAATAGTCACCCTTTTTAGTTCCTGCTACTGGAGTAGAACCTACAGGGAAAGTTCCGGTAGCCGCACTCCATCCACCCTCAAGGTTTCCTAAAGCACCGACAGTAGAATCTATGTACGTTTTTACAGCTAATGCTGTAGGGATATTTGTATTTAATGCACCTGCAAGAGTTGTACTAGTTATGATGTCAACTTCTGCGACATTCGCCGTTGCACCTGTGGTATTACCCAATAGCTTGAGTGTACCAATTTGTTGCATTTTAGCAAACGTAACCTGGTTATTTCCAATCTTTATAGTAGTTACAGATGCATCTGCAAGCTTACCTGTACTTACTCCCAAATCCTTAATTTGGACAGCATCGGTTACTACTTCAATAGTAACATTATCTGGATTTACATCAAGTGTTACAGTTCCGCTAGTTCCACCACCCGTAAGACCATTTCCTGCAGTTACTCCTGTAATATCACCGGATACGTTAATCCAAGCTGTTCCATCCCAAAAGTATACTGCTTTGTCTACTGAGTTATAATAAATCTGACCAGTTACAGGCAGTGAAGGTGCTGTAGATAGATTCTGTAACGCTACGTTAAGTATCTGGTTTTTACTGAGGTCTAAGTTAACTAATACTTTTTTTGCCATTTTAAATTAGTTTATATAAGCCTTTCCGCTTATTGGTGCTGTAAAATTTATTGTTATTTGATTTAAACCGTTATAAGAAACATCACCTACAACTTCCTCATTAGCAGTATCTACGATGTTTATAGAAGCAAATTTATTCAAATTATGGTTAACCACCCAAGTAGAAGACGCTACCTGTTGGTCGTGAACATAGTAATCTCTAGTTTGTTGTTTGATATATGCGAAGTCAAGGTCTATGGATATTTGAGATTGACTAAAATCATTGCTTCCTAATAATCCAGGACCTAAATCTAAAATAGTACTTTTTAGTACATATAATATGTCTAGTCCTTGATTTTCTTGAGTAGATACGTCTACATATAAAGGCGACAAAGTACCATAATCGTATATGTATAGTTTTGCCGCTAGCCTTTCTACTACTTTATCTAGCTTTACAGTTCCTACATAGAAATCATCAGCATATTCTACAGCCTTCTTATATATGAAAATAATATCCCTTTCGTAGTCATAAGTCTCATCATCCTCTGAAAACATATTCTCATAAGCTACATTACCAAGCTTGTACATGGTTTTGTCAGCCTTGAGTAGGACGTCTGCTATCTGTGATGATGTGTAACCCATCTTAGTAGCCTATTGTAAGGTTATCAATAATATATTTAGCTCTGTTTAGAGAGTTTTGGGAGCTTTGAAAATCTCCGTCAATACCAGCTTTCTTGGCTGATTCTTGCTCAATATATAACCTCATTAAATCTTTTACAAACTTGTAGTCTTTTTCTAATGAAGGGTTAATAGCCATAAGGTTAGAAAACGTGTAAAATCCACTCATTGTATAGCAAGTAAGGACAGCTGTATTCTGTTTAGTATATACACTCCCTGACTGTGGTGCGCTTGAAACCAATGTTAAGGTTATCAAAAAAGAATAGTCTTGACCCAAATATGGATTGTTCTTATCATCTACGCCATTTAATAGTAACGAATTACCAGATGCAAAAGTCCATGAATATTCATTGTAAACTGTATTGCCTAGTGTTAAAAAGCTACCGTCAGACTTTTGAATAGTTATTTTTCTTGAAGTAAATGTACCTGTACCTTCAGTTGTATAGTCTGATGTATCATTTATCGTAAAAGCACTACAGTCTGCGCCTTGAGTAACTGTAAATGAGGCTGTAAATGGCATAACTTAGTATTTATGCAAATATAACAAATATGGTCCTACTGACGTGCCTTTCGTTTTTGGTACAGTTCTGTTTTAGCTTTTAGCAACTGCTCAAGAGCTTGGTCTTCTGACATCATAGCATTTTTTATGCCTCCATCTTGGTCTCTTACTATTTTACCAACCCTAAGATAAGTGTCTGCTTCTATCAATCTGTCCATTGCTTCTAATACAGAATTATCTGTTTCTTTTGCATCTTTCGGATTTCCCTTTTTGTCAATTAGCAATGCCATTGCATAGTCCATCGGAGACAAAACCTTTTTGCTAATCATAAATTGCATAATTGAGCTATCCATTGTTTTGTCAGGGAACCTATTATTTATGATAATAGGCTTTTTCATTTGGCTTGAACCCTTTATAGTCAATACATCTTTTGCAAAACCTTCACCGTATTGCTTTGCCTCAGCAAGTAACTCATCTTTTAGCAACCTATTTTCTACAAAATCCTTAACTGTTGTATTGATATAAGACGTATACTCACCAATACTTTTTGCCTTACTTTTCTGCTCATCCATATACTCCTTAGCCTGAGCTATTTGAGAGGCACTATACTTGCCTTCTGCCGGGTCAGCGGTTGCCACCATAAAATTCTGTGCATCCATTTCTAGTTGAGTAGCCTTACCCTGTCTTAAAGCTTTTCTTTGAAAACTAGCCCATCTCCTAAGGTCTTTTGATGGCGTAAGCATACCATAGAAGTCTAATTCATTTGCGAAGCTTTGCGCTGCCCTCTGCTTTTCAGACAATAAATACTTATAGTCACTTTCGGTATCATCTTTTGTAAACGCCTCCACCAACCTCTCCATGTCTTGTACATAAGAGCCAGCAGTACCTAGATATTTACTCTCGTAAAATGGCGCATACTCTTTACCAAGTATTGTATTTTTTGTTTCCTCACCCATTACAGACTTATCTTCTTGCATTTTATTCTTAATCATATTATACCCAACATCTGCAATACCTTTTGCTATTTCACCATAGAATACATTTTTTCTTGATACCATAGCATCAAATACAGTACCATTAAATATAAGCATTGCAGTTTTTCCCCTATCTTGGTCTACTGCTTTTTCTAAGTCTTCATTATCTTGAATAACTCCCCTCCATTTATAGTAGTCCCTAGCCATCTTTAATCTAAAGTCATTTATATAATATGTAAGTATACCATAACCTCCAATAGTAGCAGAATATTGAACCATTCCTTTTATTGCCTCTCTTTTATCAACACCTGTAGCCATTGGGTCTCTAAACCTTCCTAAATCTATTAGAAAATTTGTTGTAGCATTATGAGAGAATGACTGTAACATTCTAACTGTAGAAGCCCAATCTTTTCTAAATACTTTAGCTTTTGCATAAACAGAAGATTCATTATTAAATTTTGACATTGTATTTTCCGATGCAGATAATGCATCTTGGTCTAAACCCTTTTTTACCTCTGCAATAATATCAAACTCAAGGGCATTTTTTATAGTTCCTTTTCTTATTAATTCTTTTATATAACCAGTTAATAATGATTGTACTGTAGTCAAGTTATCTCCAAGTGTAATTGAAAGACCAGCAAAGCCTTCTACCCTGTTATATAAATTGGCAGTATTTCTAGCAAAATCACTATCCGAAATACTTTTAGCAGACTTTGTGAGTGCTTCATATCCGGCATTTAATCTATTAGCCTTAGATGTTTGAGAAAGAAATCCTACAAGAGCCTCTTTTGTTGCATCATCATATATACCCTTAGTTGTTATAGATATAGACTTAGCCCAAGACTGAGGACTTTCCATTATCATTCCAGGCACGTTTGGAAGGTACTGTAAGGCACCAGCTTCTAAACTATTCAAAAGTCTACTATAAAAGAACCTTGACAAGAAACTTCTTTGATTTTGTATTTCTTTAGTTACGACATATGGCTTTCTTTCTCCGTTTACATATTCTATAACTATATTCTTAAACATCTTAATATTCTCTTGGAAATTCTTTGGCTCAATATTTAACTTACCACTTATATAATCACGGAACTCTTTACTAGCAAACATCTTTGCCATGTTTCTAGTATCTGCAGTCGTCATTATTGTGTTTAAAGATTCATGAAATTTTTTAGGCTGTGTTTTAAATATATCTAAATCATAGTGAACCACCCTTCCTTTACTAGATGTAGGAGATATCATTTGTGCGCTTCTTTGCATAGTTGAAGAAGCCCTCATCTTATTTACATTCTCATAGTTAAATATAGGTTCTTCAAACTCCTTAGTAAAGTTAGTTACCTCATCTGTAAAAAATGTTGTTTGAGGTATATAGTTTGGATTACTCATATCTACTGAAAAGCCGAAATAATCCCTAGTAACATTATTTAATGAAGGTGCAAGTTGTTTATGTCTACCTATTAAGAACTGTAGGGCTGTAGACTCCCTAGCATTTAGATTATTAATTATAGCATCAACGTCTATACTTTCAAGAGGCTGTAATGCTCTTATATCATCAGCAGTAGATACAGAAATGTCAATAAGACCCATATCTTTTAAGGCTGCTATTCTTTCCTGTGCTATATTCTTATAATATGGAGAATCTATTTCGTTTAATATCTTAGTGCTCTCTATGATACTATTAATTGTATTTAGTGGATTTTCATAATTTAATAAAGCTGCTACTGTTCCTATTTTATGGGAGTTCATATCTGTTAAAGCTGGAATCCCTTTGAAACTATATACATTACCGTCAATTTTTACAGATTTTGAAGAAAATATTTTACTAAAAGTCTCAGTGAATTGTCTTGATGACGTATTGGTAAGTTTTGTGTTTTTTTCAAAGCTTCCCAAAAATTCCGACCTAAAAATATTACTATCCCTATTGTTTACAGTTAGAGCCCTAACCATATTAGTTATACCGTATTCTTCAAATGCATTATAAGCTCCTTCATAACCCTTCTTTACCATCTTCAGAAACCCTCTTGTGATTCCTGCGTATTTTATTTTGTTACCAGCATCTCTAATCCTAGTAACAAGACTAGTTACTTTTTCAAGTCCATTTCTAGCTGCTACATCAGACCTTAACTCTCCTATTCTTGAAGTTCTTTCACCATTCAATACGTCATCAATCATTACAGCCATTAGCTTCAAGTTTCTTGGAGAAATTTTATCTAATGGTGCATTTAAAAGAAACTCTATATTGTCAGCATCTGATGGGTCTATATCACCAGCATCTTTTTCTTGTCTTAGTTCATTCCTTTTATTCTCTACAACTTCTTTGTAAGCTTCTACTTTATCTGCTTCTGCCTCATTTACTACTCTTTCTACATCATCAGATACAGCTTTTGTAGGATTAACTTCTGCTTCTATAAATTGTTCTCTAGATATATCCGTTTCAGATATCTTATTTTCAGCAACAAGTTTATCGTACTTTTTGCCAGCCTTTACCTTTTTTTCTCCTAAAGCCCTTTCTTGAAACTCATCAAAATTCTTTCTTTCTCTTTCTATAAAATCAATCAAGTCTAATCTTGCTGTTTTTGATTTAGTAGGCTTACCTGTTATAGAATTTCTATAATCATCCAAAAGCTCTTGATATTGCTTTCTTTTATCAATAGAAGAAGTAAGTACTTCATTTGGATTATCTGGATTAACTGTATCCTTTATTTTATTAGGAGACATAAACTCAATGCCATCAGTCATCTGCTTAGAAGCTATAGTTCCATATGTAGGACTATTAGCCTCTTTTCTTATCTTCTTTATAGTTGCCTTATTAGCAGCAATTTGATTTGCATCTCTTGCTGTCTCTATGATATCAGAAAGATTCTCAGCAAATACTTCTGCTGCTGTTTCAGAATCCATTTTAGAAGTAACAAATTTTCCTATAGCCTTACTTATATCTTTAGGAGATACATTTAGCTTATCCTTCTTTTTTATATATTCCGAAATCATATTAGCAGCACCTAGGACTCTATCCCCTACATCTTTTGCTGTTTTAGTAGCAGCTGTGTACATAGCCTTGAATATCTCCTTAGGATTTGTAATTATCTGCTCTGGCTCTATATCAACGCCATCAATAGTTACTTTTGTTGCAGGCTTAGGGGTAAATGGTGCTTGTGATTGATTAGCTACTGCGTCATAAGCCAACATCTCAAATGTATCATCAGAGATATTAGAAGTGTCCATTTTCTTGTTAAGCTCATCCCTTAAAGCCTTAGCCATATTCTCAGGGTCTCTATAAATTCCAGTAGGGTCATTATACTTTTCAAGAGCATATCTCTGTAAGTATGCATAGTCTGTTGAGTTTATACCCTCCATTCCTTGCTCTGCCGCCTTCACAGCTTTTTGAGAAGCTGCTCTATCTATAAGACCTACACTCTTTCTGAACTTTGTTTCATCAAGTTTGTATCCACCTTCTTTAAGTGCTTTAACTTGTTGTTCTATTAATTCAGCAAGAACACCCCCTGCTTCAACACCCTTAGCAATAGCTTCTATTGAAGCATTGTATATTGCTATTGGAAGACCAACTATGTTTGTTTGGGCCACACCTTTATCTCCACCAGTTAATATAGATTCATCAATTTTAAATCTTCTTATCTTGTCTGCAAAGGAAACTGTTGGTGCTACTTCTTCCGTGCCGCTGACAGGGCTATCGCTAGTACCTGTTTCATTGGCCGCTTTTTGTCCTCCGGCTTCTTTTTGTTGCTTGCTAACAACTCCCTCACGTTCTGGGATACCGCTTTCTGGAAGGACTTCTTTGACTTCCCCTGTTGTTTCTTTAGTGGCATTGTCTACTGTTTTTGTTGTTACTAATGGTGTACCATCCTCGTGAAACTCTGCTTCAAGAGGGTTATTTGATTTCTTAGCTATTTCTATTCTTTTTGTAATATCATCAATCTGTGGCTGTAAATCAGCCTTATGAACATCAGCTAGCTTAGACTGTTCATCTACAAGCTTATTTAACTTTAATGTTAATCCAGATACTACAGCTTCTCTAGCTTCATCTCCTGGAAATTTAGGAGATTTATCCTTCGCTTTTGCTTGTTCATTTAAATCGGACAATATTTTATCTGCAGAACCTTTTGGATATACCCCAGTATCTTCTCCTGTTTTTACAAAATCTCTAACCACATTTCTATCAGCAGTTAGCATCATGTTTTTAGTCTGTGATTTTAGGTATGCAGGAATTTTAAAAATACCTAATAGTCCCCTAATACCCATATCCATTACAGCAAAGTCACTTCCGTATTTAATAGAATTTTCTACTGCTTCTTCTGATGTTTTTTCTACACCTTGTTTTATTGACTCAGCCTCTGATATACCTTTAGATAAAGCAGCTTCTGTACCAATAAAAACAGACGGGGCAACAAAATCTTTTGCTGGTTTAACAAACTTATTTGCATTATTTACAAACTTAGCAGATGCACTAGCAAATCCAGATTTAGAACCTTGACTAAATAATGTAGTTTTTGGAATAGATGAGGTAACTGTTGTTCCTGGTGCACCAAATGCAGCATAAACACCTTGCATTAGGGTTTCTCCACCAGCACTAGCCCTAGCTATTGTATTAGCTTTATCATATGCTTCATCATCACTTAAACCTTGCATTTTTAATTTAAAGTAATTCTCTTTAAGAGAATATCCATAAGCATACGATACTCCCTCTGGCGCAGAAAGAGCAAATGTAGTTCCAACTCCTGTCGCAAATCCCAATACTGCACCACCACCAGCACCTAATGGAGCTGCTGGTCCTGTAGTTGCCGCACCAACGACCGCACCTGTCATAGCACCACCTAGACCAGCCTTTAGTGGTTTTATCATGCCACCTAACATTAATCCAAATGAATTATCCCTTCCTAGCCTCAAAGTTGTTTGAGGTTTAAATGAGTACTCTTGATTCAGTTTTTTTATATTATCTTCTTTATCTGAAAAAGCGAAGTCGATACCCTCATCAACTGTTTTTTCAAAATCATTAAGACCTGCCATAAATGAATCAGCAAAATCTCTTTTGAGACCAAATATTTTCTTCCCATCAAATCCTTCTATAGTAGTGAAATTTTCCTTATTCTTTAAGATATCATCTTTCATTCTGTTATAGAAATGGCTGTCTTTTTTAGGAGCCTCTATACCCATTCTTACAGATTGGTCTATTATTGTATTATCCAATACCTCATCAAAGGTTTTTAACTCTGGTATAGTCCTAGTAACCTTTGTTGCATCTGATGTAGCAGGTGCAATATCTTCTGGAATATTTATCTTAGGTCGTGGCTGATATGTTGTAGGAACCTCAGTAAGTTTAGGTAATTCAACCTGAACTTTAGGAGCTTTTGCCGTCTTTAAAAGTTCTGCTAGCTTAGCTGCTGAAATTGGTTTTTTATCTCCTATAGGTTTTTTACTAAGTGGCATATTTTTTTATTTATTCAATTCTGAATTAGCTCCATTAATAAAACTTCTAAGACTCATAGCTTTATTCTTACCATGTTTCTCCATTGAATTTTTATCAAATCTAATGTTGCTACCAGCTTGTTTAGATATTTCGTTTAGTTCATTAATAAATACATCGTCATACATGCCCAATCCAACACCTTTATCATACAGATTCAATAGACTGTTTAATTTATTAACCAATACCATTTTATTACTATTTCTTATAGCATTTTTGGACTCGGCAATATTAATGGATTTTTGCTCTAGATTAAGCTTTTGAGCAATTAAAGATATATCATCAAATAATGCATCATAGTCTTCTTCATAAATTTCTCCAATATCTGCATCCCTAGTTACTTTAGCTGCATACAAATCAATACCTGTTAAATCCTCCAAAGACTTACCATATGTAGTCATTGCAAAACTTAATAATTCTGAAGCATCTTTTTGACTTACAGCATCAGCTGCGTTTGTAGACTTTTCTACAGTTTCATTTTTATAATTATTCAAAAAATCTAAATTCTTTGTTACACCTTTTGCAGCCAAATTTACTGCATCTCTATTCTTTAATGGGTCAGATGTAAATTTCATTATTTTCAACGGTATATCCTCTGTTGATTTATGCTCCTTACCCTTGATATCCTTTACCTTGATTTCTTTTTTAACGGTCATCCTTTTACCGTCTTTCATCGCAGGTACATACTTTAAATTGTCTGGTTTTGAAATTAAAGACAGGCTACTTTTAACAGCATTATTAAAATCTTTAATGTCAAATTGGTCTACTTTAAATTTAAATATTTGAGGTATTTTATCAATACTTCCATATTTCTGTTTTATTTCTGAAATCCCTTTGGTAGCAAGGTCATTCATTGTTGCTTGATAAAGGTCTGTATCTAGTATTTTTGCTTTTGGTATAGTAGATAGTGATTTTTGAAGTTGACCTAAAGCTATTGATTCATTAGATACATCTTCCATAGCCATTTTAGCTTGTTGTCTTTTAGATGACACTTCAGACAAAACTCTACTATTATAGCCACCTCTATTTGCTTTTTGCTCTAGCTTAGACCATTTTTCGTATTCTTGAAAATTGTTGTTAAAATCATTTCTATCAATGTCTCTAACCTTCCCATTATATGTTCTTCTAAAATCCTCAATATCTCTATCTATGATTTGCTCTCTTCTAATGTTTATTTGTGCGTTTCTAAATAGCTGTTCAGTAAAAGCCTTATTAAAGGCTCCTATATCAACAAATGATGGTGTATACTTTGGCATTTTATTATTTTGTTTTTTACTCTATTAAGGTTGAACCCCAGATTTGCCTTTATTTTTAAGTGCTTTCATTGCAGCTCTTTCTTCAGCAGTCATTCCAAAATATCCTTGATTTGTAGCACCCTGTGCAAGAGCAGAGCCAATACCAGCGAGTGACTGACTCAATGACCTATCAAACTCCATTCTTTGAACATCACGATATTGAGCACCCTCTTCTAGCTTTCTCATGTCTTCCGCCTGCTTAATACGGCCCATATTCATCCTCATTTGGTCAGCATATCTTCTTCCTTGCTGCAAAGCATCTGCTTGCATACCAGCTAATTTAAGAGCTGCATCTTGACCACCTTGAACTATAGGACTTAGACCACCTAATAATGAGCGTCTACTCCTTAATGCCCCTAACTGAGAAGCTTGCTGTCTAGCTGTACTTTGATTATATAGACCAATAGCTGCACTAGGAAGACCTACATTCTGTTGCTGTATTGCACTTTGCAACGCTTCATTATATTCACCAGGAAGCTGATAATTTTGAGATTTTTGAAATATCTTTTCCCTCTCTCTAGTAGCCATTCTTTTCTTGCCACTGAATATGCTATTTTCTCCAAACAGCATTGGTAGTGCAGAAATACCAGCCTGTATACCGGCTATTGCTAAAGGTCCCATATTATCTATTATTAAGCGGTTCTAAAATTGAAAGTTCTATATAGTACAAATTTACGAATTGATTGTTATTAACAGCACTTAAACTTATTTCTGCCCAATTACCCTTAAGCACGTCTCCGTTATATAGTCCACCTGTACTGTTCATGTCTCTTTTAAAAGCTGCATGATAAATTGAATCTTTTTTTATAAAGTCTTCTGATAGTACCTTAGAAGACTGACCAAGACTAGTAATAACATCTCCGTCAAATCTAGGAGACCAAAGCTTATTAGATAATATACTGATTGTATTATATCTCTTTTTCACATCTTGATATTGATTAAATATAACGTCTATTGTTGGGCCATTTTGCTCTCCATAATACTTACAATAGTCAGTCTTATTATCATGGGTGTATAAAGTACCATTATCCCATGAAACTACTACATTCTCTGCATAAGATATCCATTCAGGGAAATATGTATAAAGAGATGTATATGAGTTTCTAGGCTCATTGAAAGATATAGTATGCCTAAAGCTTTTATCAGCACCTGATGTACTTTCCTGCAAGGCTGTTATAAACTCACCATTATATTCATCATATGTAGCCAATATTTTAGCCTTGCCAATTACGCCAATTCCATTTCTAACTTTGTTATATTTTGTAATTAATGGCGACAAAAAGTAATGTACTTTATATATTTCGCTTATAGGCGTAAGTCCATCATCGCTTAATCTAACTTGAAAACCTCTTACAGGGTCAGAAAAATAGTCTGCTCTTGCAGATGAAGCAAGTGAGCAATACTGTATACCTATACCGTATTCTCCTTGATAATATTGTATTTTATTTATAATTTCTCCACTTTGTGATAAAATACCAATACCATCAACAGTTTGTACTACATTTTGCAAAACAGGAACAACTCCACAGGCTCTATTTTGAAAAACGCGAAGTTGCCTTCCTCTTGTTTTAAGCCTCTGTATGTCTCCTTTCTCTCTATCATACTCATCAAAGTTTTCAGCATAAAACCTATTAGTATCGTTTATATTTGTACCAGATTGATAATCAAGCGAATACCTTACAAGAGTAGGAAAATATGTTTCTTTTGCGTATTCATCAACAACAAAAGGTCTTCCATTACCAGTTACTTTTGAAGGATATTTATCAGACATTGACTGGTCTATAATCCACTTAGCCTCTCTTTGCCTACTATATACATCACCTCTTACAAATGTGAATGTAGCCGGCCTAGCACCTGTTCCTATAATTTGGTCTTGGTTCATCCCTCCATGAACTAGATTACCATTTGTATCCGTTTTAATTTCGTATGTTTCACCAAACTCATAAAATATTTGAGTTTGCTCATCTGAGTTTAAAGAAGGCGTATAAACTTCTAAATAGAGCTGTTGTCCTGTAGTAAATGTAGACATTGTTAAGGCATCATATGGTACTTTAATCCATATCCCATCTGCCGGTATTGCCCCACCAACTTCTGTACTTGTTACTAGTCCAACAATAGGATAATCTTTTACAGATGCAATAGAACCTACAGTTCCAACAATTCTAACTCTGTCTCCAGAAGCGTAAGAATATGCCTTATAATTACTTTTATTAGTCTGATATGGTGCTATATTTAAATAACCAAATGTTAGGTCTTTGTATGTATCCTTAGTCGCTATAGTTTTAAATTCACCAAATGTCAAATTTGTTGTTCTTACAAAAGAATAATACTTAGCCCATATAGGAGGCTTATTATTTATTGAAAAGTTTATTGCAGGTATACTAAGTTGGTTGTCATATAAAACTGAAGATACTATCTCAGGCGTAGATATCTTCATGTTATTGGTTGTCATAACGCCATTTGTTACTCCATATTCATCAAAGTAACACAGACCAAATGTATATCTAGATTTGTGCTTATAACAAGACGTATTAACACCTGTTATATCTGGAGGAACACCACTACCTACTCTAGTTATAGCTATACTCGCAAAAGAAATATAGGTCATATAATCTAAGTCAACCCCACCTGGCTCCACGTCTAGTTCAAACTTACCGATAAATATACCCCTTTTACCAGGATAATTTGGATTAGTCCCATTTAACTTAAATAGCACAGATGGTCCAGCCAAATCATTAGTTTGAAAATCTGCATCAGCTTGAAGTTGAGCTAAAAGCCAATCTTCTAGCTCAGACTGTGTGTCGGTAGCAGAAGATACAGTTAATGTCTTTGATACGTTAGTATATATGTCCTCATAACCACCAGCCCCATCTTGTATCCTCTTTCTTATCGTAAAATCAAATGTATATATTTCTCCTACTTGAGGAGTTCCTTCAAATACGATAAACAACCCACCGGTTACACTAGGTGGAGTTTCTACTACATTATATGTGTCATAGTAAAATGCACTGAATGGGTCAGTATTTGTAGCTGTATTTGTAACTAGGCTAGTGGAGCTTGTTACGGATAGTGAAATATTATTTGTACCATCTGTAGGAGTCCTACCTTCTGTTATTCCTCCATATATTAATATGTTACCATTAAGTAACTCTTGTGTATTTGCCCTTAATGGCACATAATCAAAAAGTAAATTAGATTCTTTTGTTCCTAAGAATGGATAAGCTCTATCATTATAGAATTTATAATTATCGAACTGCAAATTGTTACCGATTCCTAGAGCAGATTTATTTAAAGAGTCTACTAAAAAAGGGTCTGAAAAAGTTCCATCTAGGCTTTGTCTTGCAGCTATTTCTATTCTAGCAACATCAGCATCACCTGTTTGAAACTTTACAGAAATAACATTATTTAATAATTGATTGCTTTCGTTGGCTATATCATCTACGTTTGCAGGAGCAAATAACCTACTCCAAGGACTGTATGTAGACTTTGTAAAGTCCTTATAAACCCATCTATATCTAAACTGATATACTTTGCTTTTCAAGTTATTGATACTAACAGTATTATCATTTTCATATTTACATATAGGAGATAGCAATGGCATAGGTCTAGCAACTGTCAAATATTTCTTTTTCCAGTTACCATTATATGTCTTGTTTACAGCTAATGCTTCTTTAATGTTAAGCTTCATTGGTCTATTTAACCTATCTGTCCAATGCAAAATATCTCCATCTTCCTCTGACCTATAAAGCATATTTACAGAAACAATAGGATTATCCAAGCTAAAATTAAATAGTGGCTCTGATTCTAACGAATCAATTTTAGACATTAAAACAGTCGTAATAGTTCTGCTACCTATAGGTATATGATTTTGTTTTGTATCATACATATATATTGCATCATAACCATTAGAGTTGTATACAAAATAAAATAGTCTTTGTTTCAGCTCATCGTAGTAGGAGCCTATGCATCTATTAGTGCCTTCTTTAAGATTTGTATTTACAACCTGTTGATTTCCCTGCGCTGATTCTACACTCATTTCTCCAGGGTTTCCCTTAAATACAACATTATAAGCACGTCTATGATGTGTACCGGCAATGACCTCATTAGGGTCATCTAAATTCATTACACCCGAAAATCTTTTTCTTTCTATTTTCATATTATGCTTTTGCTACAAGTTTCTGCGCAAGTCTTATCATCTCATTAACATCCCAAGGAGTAACAGGATTTACCCTAAGTCTTGCTAATCTCTTTTGGTTATAATACTCTTTTCTTCTAAGTTGTTTGTCGCCTAAGGTAGCCCTTCTTCCAGATGGCATCATTTCAATATCCTTCCATGCTATATAAGAAAGAATAGCATCTCTGATTTGAATAGGTATTTTATAGTTAGGGTCATCACTAGGAGAAGATAGATATTCTAAAATAACATATTCAAAATCAAACTCGTTGTTTAGATATATTAATCCTAGATTTTCATCTATATCAAACTCACCTTGGCTATTTAAAGCAGCACCAGCACCAAATATGTTTGTATATCTAGCACCGTCAAAATAGTTAACATATGCTAAGTCTTGTAACCTATAAGTATTACCTACCGAATTGTCTGTGTTCTTAGAAGTTCTATCAGAAAACTCAATTCTATATGCCGTAAGATTTAGGTTCTTTCTAAGCGTGGCCACTTCGCCATATGCGTTCAATACGCCAACCTTAGAAAATGCAATATAGTCAGATGGAAGATTAACTGTTTTATTTGGATTAACTATTAGTTTTTCCGTTTTAGGCATAGCACTAACATCTAGCCCAAGTTCCTCAACACCTCTAACAGCTATTGGCCATAATCTTCTATATTCTGCAGAAGTTAATTTTGCTTGGTCTATATATTGATATATGACCTCAGCTAAATCTACCCATTGTGCTGTATCTTTTGCCATAGTTAAATTTTATCTAGTCCATCATTAGTGGTATCCTCTTGGATGCCTTTTCTAGTATTTAGTTGATTCATAATCCATGTAATCATCTCTGAAACATACTCAACAGGTATAGTTAATTCTGAATCCAAATCAGAAGATTCAGCTGTTACCATTCTTACTATAGGTAGTTTATTATCTAGATTATAATACGGACTCTTAAAATACAACCTTCCTCCCTCAGCCCAATAGAATATCTTGCTTGGAGGTTTTTTCATGTTATCAATAAGGTCAATTTCTCTTGGTGAAATAGGTACTGGAGCCTTAGCCAAACCAGTACTAACGGCAAACGTAACAGAAGATATACCATATCCTCTAGATAAACCAAGTGGCGGATGAGGCAAACTAGTATACCAATAGCCAGTATCCGTATCCTTAGACAAAGTAAGGTTTTTAAATGTCGTATAAAATGCATCACTGACTGTTTCAACACCGTCTAATTTTATTGAATCTGTATAGTTTACCTTAGCCATATAAGCTATGGCTTGATTGATATACAGGTTTACTTCTTTTTCACTCAAACTAGCGTCATCACTTGGTACACCACCATAGTAAGTTCTTCTAATCTGTTCTATAAGTACTCTTCTTGTCATAGACCATCATTTTTAACTAACTGAGCAGCTCTCATCAAATCACCATCTTTCAAATTAATACCTATAATTCCTATAGCCCTATATATAATTTCATAAACATCTGTATCCCCCCATTCTAGAGGTGCACTATTAGCAGGAACACTATTTGCTGCGTCCCAAACAAGATTACCAGTATAGGCCCATTTTAACTGTTGTGGATTCCTGATATATATAATTTTAACTAGACTTATTGTACTAGGGAAAAATTTATATTGATTCCCTACTTCATAGTATATAGGTTCTGTGTTTGTTGGTGGGTCTATAGCATTTCCTAGATATGATGCAAGCTTATCTGATGATACATATCTTATTGGATGATTATCATCTGAAGTCCTAAATCCAATAGTTTTATATAAACTAGTAGGTTTTAATGCTATTTGATTAGTAATTCCATAATCTTGTTCAATTAAAAATGTAGATAGTGTGTCAGCAACAACTGCAGAAGTAGACATACCTACTGGATTTTTTGGATTCCTATTAGGCCCACCTGTATCATCAGTAAGAAATGATAAATACTGGTATTGTGCCATATTAATGACCATGTTGAAGTCATCTGGAGACAAATAAGTGCCTTGGTACTTGTCAACCAAATACGACACCAGCTTATAAACTTCATTAATATTCATATTGCAAATATAAACAAAAATCCCGCTGACAAGAATGCCGCGGGATACCAATCAAACCATAAGAAACACAAAGCTATGTTAATCGGCTAAAGTTTTAAGTTGTGCGTAAAACTCTTTGCCTTTTTCTGTCAAACTAAACTCAGAAAGGAACGTCAAAGTATCCTTATTATCTGGAATCTGTGCAATAAACTTCTTTGTGTCACCCCAAACAGCTTGACCCTTCATGGTAGATAGGTCAATCATGCCTACCTGCATTGCTTTTGAAACCAAATATTGAACCTTAACTAATGGGTTATTATATGTCTTAATAAAGGTTTCTGGATTCTTCTCTGCATAAGAAAGGTAGTCTACTCTAATAGCTCTTTCTGACCTTTCTACACCATATCCATTTATAAACTTAATCCCTAAGAATTTAGCATGTGGGATAAATACCTCAACAGGAGCTTCCATAGCCATTTTCATAGCCTCCATCTTTCTCTCTGTTTTAGCAACCTCTTTCTCTTCTTGCTCTTCAAAATCTAGCATAGTATATATTGCTCTACTACCAGACATCTTGTTAGACTTTTTGTCAAACATGTTACTGCTAGTCAAGAATTTAATCAAAGTTGGCTTATTAGCAGGAACTCTTAAAAATCCTTTTGAGAATCTAATGTCTGGTCTTTGTATCTTTTTAGCCTCAGATAAATGCTCTTGTTCATCTTCAAAAATAGTACTAACCCCTTCTAAATACCTAATGTTCCTTTCTGTATTAGTTTCCTCATCATAAATAACATCGGTATTTTTTAAAAGGAAGTTCTCTGGGTATTGGCTAAACTGACTGTTAGTATAGAACTTACCTGTAAGTTGGAAAACGTATTCCTTTGGTTCAGCCTTCTTTTTTTGAATTGGTTGTACTTTAATATCAGAAACTTCTGAATGTTCTTCAACCTTGGTAATTACGTCTACAAGGTCTCCATTTTCGTTAATGGTTTTCTTTACGTTTTTTGACATTTCTTAAAAATTTGATTTGCACAAATATACATAAAAAAAAGACCCCACATTGCGTGGGGCCCTTTATTTAGAGTCAAAAACTAATCGTTACGGCTTAACAGCGATGTATTGATTTGCAGCAAACACCTGGATACCGCAGTATGACATGTGATGCACATTCAATTCCATTTTGTCGCTAGTTGGAACCTTAGCAAGAGCACCAGTTTCCCAAACCTTAACTTCTTTTCCTGGCTCTACCTCATTGTAAACAATGCGAAGAGAAGGAAGTTTGTCACCAGTTTGAGCATCACGGCCTTCCTTCATTGGAACAAGGATACCGAACTCTTTGTAGTACTCAGCACTAGGAGCAACACCATATACAGCCTCAGCGTTAAATGGCAAGTACTTCTTCAAGTGGAATGTTACGCCACCAACTTTGATAGAATCAAAGCCGTATTTAACAGCAACATCTTGAGAACCACCAACAGAAGCCCACTGGATTGCACCAGCTGTATACTTATCAAACAATGCGTCATCAATTCTAGAACGCAAGTAGCTATCCATCAAGAAATGATACTCAGAAGCACCACCATTGAAGTCAGCAAGACGTGCAATAGAATGGAAGTCAGCAATAGTAAAACCTGCAACAGCGTTCCACTGATGTGTCTGTCCGTTAGCCTCAATTTGAGGAACAAGACCGGTGATACCAGTGCTACCGATTTGAGCATCAGTAGATGGCTTACCGAACATCAATTTGAACTCTTTGTTGTTCATGAAACGGCGAACAGCTTCATCCAAACCTTTGTAGGTGTAGTAAGACTGACCGTTAACTTCAAAATACAACTCTTCAATCTTAGCTCTGTCGCTGATTGTGAAGTCTTCACGGATTTCAGTTGTATTGAAGATTTTCTTTTCAGTCAAACCAGTCAAAGAATTGAACTTGCTAGATGCTTCACCAGCTTCGGTAATACCACGGAACAACAAATACGCTGCTGAGTTAGCACCTAAGTCTGTGTTAGCATCAATAGTAGCATCAAGAGGCTTGATAGTACAAGCTGTAGCTGAAGCAACTGCTGTGATTTTGTACTGAACACCAGTAGCTGCATTTTCAACTACTTCACCTACGCGAAGTGGGCTACGTCCTCCATTTACATAACCAGCTGCGATTGCTACGTTAACTGCTGCACCTGCTGCTACGTTATCAAGAGCACCACCATCAAGCTGTACAGCTGAATGAAGTTTGCCTCTTGATTCAAAGTGAAAATACTCTCTAGAAGGAACTGTAGCCTTCATTCCAAGAGCTTCCAAAAGTTGAGCATAGTTCTGTGAACCATACTTCTCAATAAACTGTGGGTAATACTGTGGCTTTAAGATAGACAAGTCACTCATAAATGACCTTGTAACACCTGAAAGTTGCACATTACCTGGTTGTGATACTGGCATATTTAATGTTTTTAAATTATTAATTATAAACTAAACAACTTCGCTACCATTGCATCATAGTCATTATTAGAACTTGAAGACGCTCCAACTCTTGGAGAATCGTTATAATCAATGTTCTTCATAGCCTTAAGAAGGTCTGCCTTTGATTTTGACACAGCCTGTGTAATCAAAGAGTTGACAATCTTATCCCTATTTTGCAAGAAGTAGACATCTTCTGCGAGCTGCTTAGTGTCGTACTTACCATCCTTGTAGTATCGAGCACCATAAAACTCCTCTAAATCAAACTGTTGTAATGAATCTGTAAGACCAGCCTTTTCTTCCGGAGTTAGGCTATACTTACCGTCAAATTGAACATCCTCGTCCTTGTAGCTGACGTTAAATCCATCAAACTGTTTTAAGCCGTCTGAGAGCGAAGAAACATATTGTTGTCTTGCTTGCTCATAAAGCTTGTTGTCTTCTGCTTCTTGCACTTGAAAGAACTCGTTCAAAACTTCTTCAGGGTTTGTTTGAGGCCCTAAGTTCTGAATTTGACTTAATATATCTGGAAACGAAATTTCTTCTCTCATGCTTGAAAGATAATCCTTAGCCGCACCAACCTCTTTCTTCAATTCCCTTGCCATTGCCTTAGATGCCCTTTCAATCTTTTTATTGTGTTGAGCAATTTCTTCATCACTCATAAGCATTCTATCTGCATCATCCTCAACACTAAATTTAGAGCTAAACTCTTCTTCAATTTCTTCTGGAGTTAAGTCTGGATAATCATAAGCCATTTTAAGCTTTACGATATCAGAGTCACTCATACTGTCCAAACTAGAAAGAACTTTTTGCTCATATATCATATCTGCTAAATCAGATATATTCCCACTAACAAGATTATTGTATATATCTCTAGCAGTTTCATTTGGCCACTCAAACACAAATCCAGAATCTTCTTCATCATCTTCTGATGGCTCTGATAAAACAGTTTCAGAGGCTTCGTTAAATTCTTGTGGAGATTCTACACTTGTTTCTGCTTGTGTTGGCTCTGATACCTCTGTGCTTACTTCTTCATTCTTTAATTCTGTCTCTGTAGCTTGTGAATTTACTTCTTGGCTAGGAGATTCTGAATAGTTGGACTGGTCGAATGGATTAAAATTCGTTTCTGACATGGTTGATTAATTTATGCAAATATATAAATAATTATTGTTGAGGAGCTTGTTGCTCTTCTTGTTGTTCCATCTGTTGTTGTTGAGCTTGCTGCATAGCCATCATTTCCTGCATCTTCTTTTGCTGCTCTTCTTGGAAATATTGTCCTACAATAGCTTGCATTTCTTCGGTCAAAGGTCTATCCAATTCAAATGCTTTAAGCAATGCTTCTTGAACAAATTTCTGAGTAAGCAACTGTTTTTCTAGTTTAGATTCTGCATCTACAATTGCTATTTTTGCTTGAGCCTCTAACTGTTTTAGTTGTGCATCAGCCTCAGCTTTTGCCATTATTGATTGTTGCTGTGATTGGGCATTCATTTGTGAATTTTGTTGAGCCCTTTCCATATCCTCTCTAAGCTTCTTTCTTTTAGCCTTAGATAAGTACATTTCTGCAAGCTTTTGATTCTTGATATTCTTAACCCTAAAAGCATCCTCAAATTCAATTGCATTTGCAGATAAAGCAGTCTGAATCAATGAGTTAAGATATTGTCTTTCCCCGTCATCTGGAAGTGCCTCAACCATTATATCAAACTCCTTGTCTTTAACTTCATTTTCAGTTAAATACTCTCTATACTGTTTTCCGCCATATAAAACAGAATCATATAGTAATATAGAAATCTTATATGCTGTTTGTTTAAATACATTCAAATATCCATCATATAAAAAGTCCGTTGCATTATTAGAGGCAGATAACTGTTGTTGTTGAACTCCAAGACCCAATTTAGGATTTACAGACGCACCTTCTCTATACTCGTTTACACCAATCTCATCTCTAAGTCTTGATAAGTAGTGATTGTATACAGTTATAAGTTCTTGAATCTGTCCTATACTACCAGCATTTGGAGCTTCTGAAATAGGAACACCATTCATACTGTCTCCATCCTCAGTCTTTCTTCTATAATATATATTTCCTGTTTGGTCATATATCTGTTGAATTTCAAGAGGACTAATGTTTTTCCCTTGACCAAGACTAATATCTGTAAGTGCGTCAATATCAATAATTAAACCAGATGGTCTAAGTTTTGCTACAAGTTGTTGAATTTTTAAGTGAGCTAGTGTCATTTGCCTGATAGAAGTCTCCATTCTTTCAGGTATTGCCATGTTCTCTAAATCAAGATTCTCATGCATATACATGCTGTAGCTAAAAAATACATCAGCAATCTCTCTTGGAGATGATGGCTTAATCATGTTTTTTGCAACTCCCCATTCAAGCATAATATCAGAGTGCATAACAAATACACCTCTGTATATTACCTGCATATTCTTTTTTATAAGCTCTTTGTTATCTCCAACTCTTTGAGGTTCTTTGTCTTTTCTTTCTACAATAAGATTACCAAACTTGTTTGTTCTAGCTTGATATATTACAGAATCTACACTTTTGATTTCAAAGTCTAACGTATCAACAGTCCAGTCATCATAAGGCCTGTCAATATTATATCTAAACTTCTCTTCCCATTTTACAGAAGATGTATAGTTTCTAGATTTTAGAGAAATCTTATAAAGTTTCTCTTCATCCATATCTGGATACATTTCTCTAATATCAGAAATCTTTAATGATATTACCTCTCCAATAAATGAAACATCCCTAAAGTCATCATAGTCTGAGTAGGCGTAAATAAGATTTTCCGGTATTACCCTTCTTATACTAATCTTACCTGTTTTATTAACAGATACCTTAGTACACATTAAACCTGTTTCTATAATATCTTCTAGAAGCTTTCTCTTTATCGCATCCCATCCACTGTTATTTAATACAGTAGCAATCCCTTTCTCAAACATTATTTCTTCTGGTAGCTGATGCTCAGAACCAAAAAACAACTCTAGTTCCTCATAATCTTCTGGTGTATATGCCTTATCTGGCATTATTTTAAATCCAGCTAATTCTTCAACCTGTTTTACCTCTGGGCCATAATTCATCCTAAACTCAGCCTCTTCCCTTTCGTACATTTTTCTTTCTGTAGATACAGGGTCAACTGCAGTAATCTTTATCTTTTCTTCTCTCTTAATAAAACCACCAATCATCACTTGTATAAACTTAGGTGCGATTGCCGGAGCTTTCATATCAAGGTTTACAAAAGCCTCTTTACCATCTACATTAAGTAAATCTAGGAACTCAGACATTGGCTGTCTACCTCTAGAGAACTTTCTGTTCTTTTCAAACTTCTTGTTTCTCTTGGTATAATAACCACTATTAAATGCCTTCTCAAGGAACTTAGATATTTTCAATCCTTCCTTTTCATCCCTTTTGGACTTAACCGTGCTGAGGTGGAAATTTAATATTTCCTTATTATTTTTTTCCATATACTTAGCAAAAGTACAAATTAGATTGTTAGTTTGTACGTTCTCAGTGGAATAGAGCTAGATACCTTATCTTGCTTCTTGCTTTCTAGGGATACCCCAGATAACAAACTTATCATAAAAGCCACACTTCTATCGTATATAGTCCTATGCTCATGGTCATACTGCAACAGTTCCTCTAATAGGTCCATAAATACAATCTTATCACAATGACTTTCTATATAAGATATACAAGTATCTAACTGCCTAGCCATCGCAAACGCGTCACCCGAAGTTACGCCGAACTTCTGAACCTTCATTCTTCTGTTCTTATCTATAGCCGATTCTGGAGTTTTCATTAGATAACCCCTAAACCCTTTGTTAGAAAAATAGTCTACAAAGTCATCGCCAACGTCATTTTCGTAACAAGCCTTATATCCCCAATAAGTAGCAGCTTTTAACATCTCATCGTGGAACATAGACTTTAGCCTAGGTCTACCAACATATTCAGCTATTGGCATACCTGTGTTATTTGGGTCATTTATATCAAGCCTTTCAAATACATAACAGGTTCCCATAGAACCTTTTCCGGATATTACAGATGATTTAAATGGGTCAATACCAGATACATACTTCTGAGTATTTCCTGGAGTTATAGAACCATCTCTCTCAATCCTTGTATTTTCTTCTCCCTTAACAGGAAACTTATATACCTGCCAATCTCCATTAGGGTCATCAGCCCAGTCTACATTTTTATCATCTTTCCAAAAAAGCCTTACTCTCCTGAGCATTGTACGTTGCTCTTTTAGGAAGTCTATTTGGTTATATATTTTATCTGCATTAAAATAACACTTCTTAGAATCAATCATAAAAGCTTCTTCCTCAGAAAAAGGATTCATCCTTATTTCTTCAGATAATGCATCTTTATCCGTTATCTTCTTTCTTTGATTCAATAAATATTCTCTTGCTCCTAGTTCAATCTTAAATCCATACTTTTCTAGAATAAAATCCTGCTGTTCTTCTGTTGGAGTATTAATTATTGACTTTCCATACCTATCAATAAAACCTTCATATCCATCATATGCCGGACAGAAATACCTATATAGCCCATTAGAAGTATATGGGTCATCAAAATGATTTGATGTTTCAAATATCAACTTAAATGGCTCTCCTCCACTTTTGGCATCGTTAGCTGTAGATGGCATAAGACAGAATCCAACCTTAATTGCACCCTTAGACATAGTCTTCTTTACGATGGGCCAATACTTATTTACTGGAACTTCTTTTGGCCATTTACCTGCCTCATCCATAAGTAGTGCTGTAACCCTTCCAGAGTCATAAGAGTTCAAAGCCGTATTTTTCCAATTAATCTTAGATTCAAGACCAATGTCATCATCATACATCTGCCCTTTTTCTCTAACCTTAACCTTACGCTTGTCTTTCTTTTTTCTAAATACTATCTCGGTTTTTGTGTCATCTTCTTCTACCCTTGGCTTCAAGAATACAGGTAGATTTCTATACCCATTCATAACCATATATACAAAAGCATCAGATGCGTCCTTACCAGTTTTTGATATAATTCCACAAAAAGACTTCTTTTGAGTAATTGCCTTCCATACAAGATAACAAGTAGCTTGAGATGTAGCACCCTCTCTACGCTTCTTGATTCTTATTATACCATAACATTGTGGCAGCTTTTCGCAGTATTCTTGAAAGTAGAAATATTTTCTATCAACTTCCCTATAATCTGGGTAGTCTCCATTTTCTAGTATCCAATAATTCAAATAGAAGTAGTGTAGTCCTGTAATATATGTTACTTCACCCTCATTCATATACCAATATCCCTTGCCTATTTTTTCACCTTCTTTTATGATAAATGATTCTTGCTCTTCGCTATATATAGCATTTCCGCTTTCATCATATTCTAATTCATTAAATATATCTGGTATTTCTATCCTTCTAAAATATTGTTCTTTTATAGGCAAGTCATGTCCATCACAGGTCTTTGGGACATCTGGAGTAGCATATGTAATTCCGTATATTTCGTGTTTTTGTTTCAACTAGGTTACTTTTTTTACAAACTTATCAATCTTTACGGCAGTAACCTTACCGGTCCCTGTCAATGCAAATTTAAACCTACCAAACTCTTTAGCTTCTTCAAGCTTCATTATATAGTCTTTCCTTCTAAGCCTAACAAGACATCCGTAATATGGTACTCCTGTATCATCCATATCTCTCAAAAAGTCACTCTTAGTAAAGTAATCATATCTATTGGCCCACAACAAAAATGCACATTCATCTGTTTTAAGATTCATAACATCTGTTAGTAGATTTACGTGACCTATAAATCTAGCAGGATTGTCAGACTTAAAATAAGTCTTATTCATTTTCCTTACAGCTATATTATACCCTTCTTTCCTACCCTTAAGTTGATGTGACTTGTACCTACCACGAAGCTTCTCTAGTCTTTTATTTACCCCCCATAGAACCTGACGCATTTTAAAGTTCTTATAGGATATTGTATTTATAGCCTTGTTCTTTTCTGCCCTAATTTCTTTCTTGTGTTCTATGTGTTTAGAGTTCCTATACTTCTCTACACGAGCCCTATCTAAGGCTTTTTTATAAGCCTCATATATTTCTTCTTTGCTATGATTGATGCTTAGTCTTTTCATTATTTGCCGAACATCTCCTCAATGATTGGCTTTCTTCTAGCTTTGTCCTTGTCCTCATCTCCGCTAAGTTGATTGTCAATTCTTAGCTTTTTCAATACCTCATTAATATCACCCACTGAATTAAATAGTTTGAGTACTCTTTCCCAAGAACCATCATCCTTATCCGCTAGGTCAAGTTGGGTTAAATCTTTATTGTTTAGTAATGTAGTGATTTCATTAAGCTTTCTGTTCAAAGCATAATATGCCCCTACAATACCATCAGCTTCGTACAGCTTTATTCTATCTTCTATCTTAGACATCTTGATTTACTTTACCTATACAATCTGAATATTTTAGCCTTATTACCTTAGTCATCTTTCCACCAATATTATGAGGAATCTCATAGTCAGAATATTTATATACTACTGCAATATCTCCGACTTCATAATCAGTTATTGAATCAGGCTTATTTATGATTCTCATCATCACATCATTCTTCTTTTTTTCTGTAAGTATTATACCACCAGGAGTTACATCATCTTCTTCAAATATTCTTTCTACAATCATATACCCATCAAGGCATATTATTTCTTCTCCATTGATACCGAAATAGACTGTATCTTCATCAATGGCGTGAATTGAGGTAGATGGGTTAGGTTGGATGTCCAATTGATTTTCTGGCTGTATAGTATTGTGGTGAATGAGTACACGTGTTCCTGCTTTAAGGTTTTTAAAATCTGTTAATAGTGTTGCTTGTGTAGGTTGAGATACCCTACCATCCCAAGAGTGCGATGTGTCTACATACAGCTCAATGTCTTCTCCATTAGGCCCTTTGATAATGTGTGAGTTCTTCTCTCCACTTTTTAAAGCAACAATAACACGTTTGCCGACAGGCCTTATTGTATTGTATAAGTGCTCCATGTTTAAATGATTGGTTTTTGACGGCTATAGTCGCCGTTAAAACAAAGTTACTTAAATCTTTCTCCTTTACCAGAACTTTTTCCAGAACGGTATACTTGAGAACCTCTGCTCCATAGATAGTGATAGGCCCACCATCCTGCAGATAGTTTTGATGCGTTTGCAGACTTAGCGTGTCTACTTCTATAGTTTTTTCTTGCTTCCGGAGAATAGTTAGATGAATATCCTTTTGCACCAAATCTTACAATTTTAACCTTGTCTCCTTCCTTAGCAAGTACAACCTTCTTGTGTACGCCATCATTAGCGTCTTTAGGTTTATTGTATCCTGAGAATTTTTCACCCCTATATTCTATCATAAAATATAATTTACCAAGGAATTAATTTCCCTGTTTTTTTATCAAAATATATTCTTCCATATAAATTAGCAGGTGTTGCTGTAGCATTTACAACATCAGTAGCTACTTTCTTACCAAGATTAATTACCTTATTTTTTATTTTTTCTCCAATAGGGTCTTCATCTTTATAAGCACCTTCTTGAGGATTCAAATCCCATAAGTCAGAATATGATAAATATAAACCTTTATCATCTTCATTTATGCCATATGTGGCAGCTGCAAGACCAGGTACAATTGCTGTATACCCTCCTGTCTTTGACCTTCCATAGCTTTTTTCTTTTACGGCATTTTCTAAGTCTTTTACACTTTTAATGTTTTTGCCAGATAATCCAAGCTCTTTTATTATTTCATTTTCTATACCTCTCGACCTATAGTACTTACTTCCTTTTTTACCTCCTATTGTTGGTGCATAAGGAGAATCAGATATAGTATTATATTTTTGCTTTTTACCTGCTAGCATCTGCAACAAATCAGTTCTTTCTTTATAAGTAGGACCAGGTATTTGACCAGAACCCGTTTTTATATATTTATCAGTTTCTTCTCTAGACGCCTCTTTTTTATTTAAAACAACAGCGTCTATAAACCTGTCTACTGCACTTTTATTAGGACCGGCATTGTAGTCGAATGGGTCAAGGTTTTCTGACATTCTATCTAATGCAAATCTGCTTGCTTCATTAACTAAAGCTTTTCCAGCTTCTTTTGCACCTAAAACAGGTCCTACTATAGGTATTGAGAATTTACCTAAAATTTTCGCTAATGTTGAAGCTGGAGGTTTTCTATCTTTTTTACTTAGTGACATATCACCTAAACCTTTTTACTTTTTGTGCTACTTTTTTTGGCTGCGCTACGAACTGCTTTCCCTGTTGGTTTCCCTTTGCCTTTGCTTGGTTTGTCTGCTGCTTTTCGCTTTCGCTTAGGCTTTTCCAAGCTTTCTTCGGCAAATATCGGAGTTTCCCATTGGAAGGCTTCCCAGATGAGGTCGTCCATTTCTGCTTCGTCCATTTCGCAAGTGCATTGTTTGCACTCTTTGCACCCGAATAGCCCCCTCCAGATTTTTTGTATAAGCCCACCGCTAGTTGAGCTTTTCTGGCAGACCACTCCCCTGCATCTCCACCTTTCGTTCCAGCTTTTACATTTGCAACTATTCGTTTCCATAATTCTGGTTTAGTTTTTTTTGCAGTACTCATCTTCCACGATATTTACGGTCTTTTCTATCGTGTTTATTAAATGACTTTTGGGCAGCACCTTTTTTTCGTTTGCCGAATGTTACTTTAATCTTATCACTACCGCCCTTAGCTTTTGCCATATTTATTTCTTTTTACCTCTTTTTTCTCCTTCAAATCTTCCTTCTGCAAATCTCATATTTTCACCAAAACCTAGCTTATAAGGATATAAAACTTTAACTGGATTTCCTTGCTTATCTTTTAGTTGTATTTTCCCTTTTTTAGCATTAGATATACCTTCTTGATAACCACGTTTATAGTCTGCGGTATCTTTTGAGGTAAGCTTTTCTTTAGCTTTAGGCCAAGCATTTAAAAGTTGAGATTTATTAAACTCAGAATAATTAGGACCTACATTAGGGTCCTTAACCATTTTAGAAACTTTTGTATTATCTGCTACTGCTTTTTTCTTTAATATACCTAAAGGTCTTTTTGGCTTTTCCATAGTTATTTATTTTGGTAGTCCTAGATTGTTTTTAAATCTTTCTGCGTTAAGAAAAGGTTCCGAAGATTTTTGCCCTTTTTGCTTAGCTATTCTATCAAGTTGTTTTTTAGATAAACGAGCTGCAGGGTTGTCTATATTTTCATTTTGACCAACATACTTCGTACCACTTTTTTCTGTAGTTCTCCATCTTGTACCCTTCTTACCCTCTCCTCCACCAAATCCAGCTGGAGCTATATCTCCTGGAAAATCTCCTTCATATGAATCATTTCTACGGCCTCCACCAGATGCAACAGCTTCTTCATCACTTTCAAACTTGATTCTACCTTTTGGTGGCTTATACTCTTCTGTTTTATTTCTTCTTTTGCTACTACCAAAAGCACCTCTAGAATTCGAAGACCATTCACAACTTCCTTTTCTTTTGTCTCTGCTACATATAGCACCAGACATTTTTTTCAAATCAAGTTTCATGACTATTTATTTTTTAGACTTTTTAGCTAATGTATTTTTCATATGTTGCAATGACTTAGCAAACTCATCTCTATGTTTTTTCATATCAGACTCTTTATAAAGACCACCCATTTCTCCACGAACATATCCTTTAGGAGCTTTCTGCTCATACTTCTCAATTAGCCCTGGTTTTGGCTTTGCTGACTTGTTAACCACAGTTACAGGTTTTTTCTGAACTGGTTTCTTTGGCTGACTTTTTTGTACAGGTTTCTGTTGCATTTTTCTTTTTTTTATTTGTGAGCCCATTCCTTTTAATATACCTTGCTCTTGTAAGAAAGCTCTATTAATAGGAGTAATATTTATATTACTGGGTTGTTCCATTTGTTACAAAAATAAGAAACTTATGAATATAGTTTGACAATCATATCATGTATGGTATCAGGAACCTTATCATACTTCTTTAACATTCTTGGTGGACATAGAGATACCAAACTCTTATTGTCGTATATACCACTTGGAAACTTCCTTAGCACAGGCATCATTCTGTAACTATATAAGTATAGGTTAGCCTTTCTCTTATATTCAGATTTATTGATTGGCAGCTTCCATTTGGCTATGTTATTTAAGGCTCTCACCTCACAGTCTCTTTCTAGGTCAATCATTCCATCTATGATTACTTTGAGTTGGCTATTATTCATAATCTTCTCCTTATCTAACCAAGACCAAAGTTCTGCACAACAATAAGTCCAATGTTCCCATCTTTCATCATCTAGCCATTGTTGTAAGTGAGAAAACTCATGTATGAGAATTTCTATCCATTCCTCAAATGGCTTACCGCATCCTACTACTAACACTCTATCATCTCCATTAAAATATCCAGAGCAGTCAGCAGAAAAGCTATCTGTAAGTACAACAGTTCTAGATGGAGCTAACATCAATTCTACTTTATGTATCTTACACATCCTCTTAACGTAAGCAACAAACGGCTTAAACTCCTGCGGTATTTCGTACTTCATGCCACAAAAATACCCAAATAAAATACCTATTTATTTGTAAATCCGCAAACGATTACCGTTAAAGAATATATTAGGGTCAAACCAGTATTCAATACTTGAACCTAGCTTCTTAGATATAAACTTCCTATCTAATAGCTCATATATACAGTTATATACCGTGCTAGTTGCTAAATTGCAAGTTAACGCTATGTCAGGTATGTTAAGTATAACAATCTCTTGCAATGGTCTTACCGTAAGCATAGCATACATCATAATCTTCATAGAGGGCCCAGATAGGCTCATTAGTGGTATAATGTTATCATGGAACAGCTTAGTATACACAAGTTCATCATGCAACATTTTCTTATCTTTGGAAACCTTACGCATGGTGTAGTATTCACCTGTCTCAGGGTCCATAGTTAAAGTCTCACCTTCCTTGGTCATAAATGACCTTTCTTCTATCCCTACAATCTTGTAAGGGCTATTTAAATATTCTTCGTATTTCTTCATAGCCCAAATATACCTCAATTTCTACCATATTGTAAAATTTATCGTTGTATAAATAATACACATATTGATTATCAGTTAGTTGTGGAGTTTCCTTCTTATAATTATTATGAATAGCTTACGAAGTTAAAAGTAAACTTATAGATTAACTTTTATACAAATAAAGTAAACCTATAAGCTGACATACGCCTCAGAGCTGTTATAGATATTCATGTCCTAATACCGGCAAACCGATGCTGAAAATAGTGAGGGTTAATATTTCAGAATGATGTAAAAAAGTGAGATATGTGACTGCGTAAGTGGTGGTGTAAATTTAGTGAGAAATGTGATGTCGTAAGGGACCCATCCCCGCCGGAACCCAAACTCCGACGCAGAGAAACCCACTTCCCTAAACCGAGTACCCCACTTAGTTGCATAACTAACTATTGCATATGCAATAATTGCATAAACAATAATTGTTGCGGCAATTTATTAAGATTTATTTGCATATGACAAAACCTATACTTCACCCCCACAATATAGAAAATATCTATATTACCACCCACTATGGAAAACTAAATTATTTAGTAT